>Ga0364859_10511_pt1 | contig 18837 bp, 21 predicted proteins | sample ExccelAu500001D3_FD_206911 | JGI IMG/M metagenome (GOLD analysis project Ga0364859, IMG submission 206911) | Enriched cells from Trout Bog Lake Hypolimnion, Wisconsin, USA - BchlTB.Aug20.5000.01 .D3 | ecosystem: Environmental > Aquatic > Freshwater > Lake > Hypolimnion/Profundal zone | place: USA...
CGCAACTCAAACTTTCGGAGAGGATGATCGCGCGGATGGAGTGGGGCCTTGTCGCCCATATGGATGTCCCTGATTTGGAAACAAGAGTTGCGATCATCAAGCACAAGTCAGAAATTCGAGGTTTAAATATTTCGAGCCAAATCGCCTTCTTCATTGCGGAGCATATCTACAACAACGTCCGCCAGATTGAGGGGGCCGTGAATCGGCTTTGCGCCCACTCCAAGCTCCTCTCGGCCCAGCTCAATGAGGAGGTCGTCGAAAAGATCTTGAATGAGATGTTTCAGAGCAGCGCCCCAAAAAAGAGAATCTCTGTAGAGGAGATCCTGAAGAGCGTCGCTACGATTTTCGAGGTGCGGATCTCTGAGCTCAAGGGTGAGTCGAGGCACAAAGAAATTGCCCTCGCACGCCAGGTCGCCATGTATATGGCTAAAGAAATGATCGACGATTCGCTCATGAAAATAGCTGCTTCTTTTGGCGGGAAAACTCATTCGACCCTGCTCCACGCCTGGAAAAAAATTTCCGACCAAATTCAGATCAATGATACGCTCCGGAAACAAGTGCAGATGGTCCGCCGTCACATCGAATGAAAGAAATCCTCTATCCAGAATATCGGAAATGGAATCCCAAGCGGTTTCGCGGCGGCGATGGTGTCCTCGTCGGCTCCGACAGCGCTCAAGAGTGGCTCCTTCCCTGGTGGTGGGATCACTACAAGAGACACAACCATCATCCTGTGGCTTGGATCGATCTCGGCCTTTCCGAAAAAATGAAGGACTGGTGCCGCGAGCGGGGAGAGCTGATTCGGCTGCTCATCGCCGATATTTTCGTCGCTTCAAAAGAAGAAGTGGCCCCTTCTAATGTAGCCTATTGGGAAAGGTCTGACGGCATGAACTTTTGGAACTGCCGCAATGCCTGGTTCAAAAAACCGTTCAGCATCCTCCAAACCCCCTTTCAAAGAACCCTCTGGATCGATTCAGACTGTGAAATCCGAGGCTCTATCGCCCCTCTCTTTGACTTGGCTGATCATCCTTCGGGGCTCGCACTGAGACCCGAAGAGTTTCCATCCAAAAAAGGAGATATTCTCTACAATTCCGGAGTCATCCCCTATCGTTGGGGGCTCCCTCTGATCGAACAGTGGGCGAGTCGCGCAATGGATGAGAATCATCAATTCATCGGAGATCAAGATGTCCTATCTCAGATCCTAGTGGATCAAAAAATCGAGATCGGCGAGCTGCCAGAAATATACAACCGGAGCCGGCTACAAACGGAAGAGGGAGCTTTGATCCTCCATTGGCACGGATTGAATGGTAAAAAGGTCATCGAATCGAAGCTGATTCAGCAGAGACTTTCTTACCTTTCCTCTTGTTCAATTCCAACACAGGAATCGAAGGATTGAAGTAGGTCGACCAAAGACTTAAATTCGAGCTCGTCCGAATTAAATAGTCCCCTCTCGAAAGGAGAAGCGAGTCGATCAACGCATCTTCCCCTAATTGATAACTATTTTTAATCCATCTCCCCCGATGAATCGGCTTTCCATCCAACGAGCGGATCGAATCGTAGGCAATCACCCTACCCGGAAAAGCAAGTTCCATCTGATCCAAAAACTTTTGCTCGTCGGTTGCGACAAAAATCTTGTAATTTTCGAGCTGATTTTCATGAATATATGTTTCAACGCTCTCTTTCACCTCATCAAATGCAACACGCGGCGCTTCGATCGATTTATCCGTTCCTCGGTAGTGCAGAGAAATGATGTGATGTCCAAGGAAGTGTTCGCTGACAAATTGATCGACCTTATTGAGAATCGGCTCTCGAATTTTGATGTACTTCTGGATCATTTCGAACACTTGCTGTCTCGACAAACGCCGTTCGGTAAAAAAGGCAAAATGCGTATACTCGTGAACGTTAAATTCTCTAATCACAGCGTTTTCCTTACTGCCTAAGGAGATCGGCTCGCAATAATAATTCCACCAATTGGGTCCATAGGCAGAATCGTAATAGAGACCAAATTCCTCAAAGTTCACCTCAATCCCTGAATGAGGCTTTTTCTCATATTCATAGAGAACACCCACCACATAGCTGAATACACTAAACATGCCGCATGGGTTGGGATGTAAATTGACAAAGAAGAAAGAGGGTTGACTGGCCATGATAGCGAGCCTGAATGTGAATAGGAACATCAATGCATAGATTTTCATTACTACCTTAAGAATTTTATTTTTCGGTAAAATGTACTGTACATAGCTTTTTTTGGACAAACATTTTTTTATGACATTGAGACGGTGTTTCGGATCGCAGCCGGGAAAAGAGTTTTACGCCGACTATCACGACCATGAATGGGGTATCCCCGTCCATGATGAACACCGTTTGTTTGAAATGCTCATCCTCGAAGGAGCCCAAGCCGGCTTAAGCTGGGAAACCATCCTGAAAAGACGCGAGGGGTATCGCAAGGCGTTTCATCATTTCGATCCAGCAAAAGTCGCCTCAATGAGCGACACTGAGCTAGAATCTCTGCTGCAAAATCAGGAGATCATTCGCAACCGACTGAAAATCAATGCTGCGCGCCAGAATGCGCGGGTGTTTCTTAAAATTGCGGAAGAATTTGGCTCCTTTGATCGCTACCTCTGGAACTTTGTCAATGGGGCGCCAATCCTCAATCACTGGAGACAATTTCGCGATCTTCCCGTCACAACAAAAGAGAGTGACGCCTTATCAAATGACTTAAAAAAACGGGGCATGACTTTTGTCGGCTCTACAATTATATATGCCTACATGCAGGCTGTGGGTTTGGTCAATGATCACCCCATCGATTGCTGGCGTTACACTAAAAAAGAGGGATCTTTATGAAAATGATTTTTTTCGCTCTAGCACTCGGTTTCACAATGGCTTCTTGCTCTGGCGATCAACAAAAAGGCAATTGCGCCTGCCACCCCAACTGCAAAGAAAATTGCGGCCCCAAATGCGATCCCAACTGCGGCCCCGATTGCAGCTGCCCCCATAAACCTGAAACCGACTGCAAATGTAGCTGCGGCTATTGAAGTCGGGCGCCTTCTATCTCCCCAAAGGGAGAGCCTTCTCGATGCTCCAAATCGGCAAGAGGCAATAATCCCGCTTGCAGGGCCCGCTGTCTTGGATCGATGGTGATCCTCACTTCGGGCTCCTCATCTTCGTAATCTGGTTGAAACTCTACTCTTCCACAAAGGTTTGGACAGCACCTGGAAACACACTTCAAGCTGAGATAGGGCAGGATGAACTGAGATGTGCAGGCTCCCACCCATGCAATGGCGCAAGGGATGGGCCAGTAAACAACCGATGCTGCACACTTCATTGTAGCGAACATTGGCCCGACGCATACGATCACGCTTGAGGCACACGAGGTGAGCTTTCCCACCATCGGGCAGGCGCGCCAAATATCGCAACAATTTCGAGGCGTGCATGGGCCGGTGTCGCCTATCCACATTGATACCGGAGGATCGTAGATGATGACCCGATTCATTTTGTTAAGGAAAATTTAACAAAATGTTTATTTTAATGCAAAGCTAAGAGCGCCTGCGAGTCATAATCCCATAGACAAACAGCGCAGCTCCCAGAACGATCAATACGAATCCTGCAACCCGTATTTGCCCAGCAAAGGCGGCGTAAGCCGCTACTTGGATTTTTCCCTCATCGATCTTCTGCTGAGCAGGATCGGTGAGGGTCTTTCCGAACTGTTTTGTGTTCGAATTGATTGAGAAGACCTTGTTGATCGTATCGACCTTCTGCTGTCCCTGCTCGATTTGCTGCTGTCCTTCCCCGACCCGATTTGAAACGTAATTCGAAAAACTAACCAGGGCAATTCCGCAAATAACGATGATGATTCCTAAAACTGTCTTCCAATTCATGATGACCTCATAATTCTCCCTCTACGAAATTTGTCCCCTGCATGTCAAAGAAATTCTCCAACGTCTTATTTATACCTTGATTTAATTTTTACAAACCGACCATCATATTAGAGATTATTTGAGGTGTCTTTATGAGCGCAGTCATGGATCTTCTTGGAGCAAAGCTTAACCGGTCCATCCGAGGATCTTTGGTTTTTTCTGACGACCAGCTCCCCGATACAGACAGAAAAATCCATTTTTTCATCAAGGGATTTTTTGGATCCACGTATCTCGGATATGTGCAAACGGATCCGGGGGGAGGTTTTGTATTTCGCTACAACTGGGAGCCTGTGAATTGCTGCCAAAGAACCTATCAGCTCTTCATGGAGGTAAGGGAAGAGATCCTCCCTTTCGCAAATCATGGTTTTTGTTGCGCGGAAGAAGTCGTGATCGGCCACTTTCAACGCGATTTAAAAGCTTGCGTAGACGAAAATGATTTGGGAAGAATGGAACTCAACCACATTCCAATCAGCCCTAATTTGACATCGGTCGCACAGCCAGCTCCCAATCATAGACAATCGGCGGGTTACTTCTGGAGGCTTGCGAAGGCGGTGGTTCCCGAACAGGCAAAGAATTTGCTCGTGAAGCTCTCTCAGAAGTGTTTATCTATCACTGCGGTCCAATCTCTTTATGATTGTTGCGGACCTCGATACCCCAAGCAGCCAGCCACTCCGGAACGACTGATCTCTGAGCTGCTCAATGAAATCTGTGCTGTCGACTATGAAATCGAAGGTCCCCGAGTCCGTTGGCGAACCCATTGGCAGCCAGGAGCTTTTGCCGGAGATCAATCGATGCCCAACGTAACGGTGACTGCGATCAAAAATGGCAATGACCTCGCTCTCGAATCGATCGAGATCGTCTCTCACGCCGGCGATGTGCCTGACGTTGTCCTTCCGGACTCTCCAAATCTAGAAAGGGCAATTTTTGTGGCCCGCTCGGTCTTTGCGCTCCGCGGCGAAGCAGAAACCCATTTAGCAGAAGGACATCTTCTCCCCGGCCTAGTAGGGAAGGCTTTTTTCAAACACATCAAGCCTGAAAATCCGATTTATTCGATGGCCTCAGCTCATCTTTGCCAAATTGATTTCATCAATTGGCTCGGCTCTCAAGGGATCATTTTTGGGAAAGGGAGCGTACTGCAAACCTCCTCACTCACCGACGCAGGAATTTCGGCTTTGATCATCAATCAGATGAAAAAGAAGGCCGATTATACACGCGATCTCCCACTAGATCCTCTCTGCCCTGAGCATCATCGTGCTCGAGTCGGAAAAATCCATTACGAAATCCTCGAACAATTTTTTCGCAATAAAGTCCTTGCGCATTTAGGTGAGATCAGAGCGCGCAGAAACGAGATTTATCATTGGTCTGCTTGCATGCATCGCTACTTGCCTGAAATCCCCAGGATCATGGAGGCAGAAGGACTTTTCGAAGCCAATGAGCAAGAGAGACTTATACGCTGCCTTGCTTGGGTTGTCCACAAAACGACATTCCACCACTTTTCTATCCATACTGGCCAGGGTCTATTAACCGATGTGAGCCAAGCCTCTCTCTCTTTGGGAAGGAACGCCCTCATGGCGAGCCAACAAATCGCAACGGCGAGGGAGCTGATGGATTTTAAGACCGATTCGTTGATGCAAAATCCGAATGGAGATGTCGATCTCGACTTGATCCGAGCGATCAAACTACGAGTCAATTATTACCTACCTTATCGAGCAGACCAGATCTCCGTTACCACTCAAATATAAACATAAGTAACTAAATCGCAATAAAGTCACTTTTTTATTTACTTAATAGTAATTAAGTTATAATAATAAAGGAAAGAGGATTTTAAAATGGTTATGGAGATCATCGTCGGAGTTATTGCTCTGACCCTTGCGATCTTGTCCGTTTTTTGCATCCTCTCGCTGCATGACACGAGGAAAACACTGAAAAAAACAGACCGGCTCCTTCTCGACTTGGACAAGTCGCTGCAGCATCTTACAGAGAAAGGCCTTGAGCTTATGGACAATGCGAACAAACTCACGCTGGATATACAGAAGAAATCTGAGGCGCTGAACGTCTTATTCCGACACCTTCACCTCATGAAGCCCAGGCCCGAAGAGAGCCTTCAAAAGATCGGCCAGATCATCGATTTTGTCTCTGGAGGCGTTAACTTATTTATCAAACTAAAAGATGAGATCAAACATTATGCCAAATCAAGATAAAGACTCAAAGCTTGTGATCGGGACGATCGTCATCGGACTTTTGGGAGTGGGCGCTCTGACCGCCTTCTTGGCCACGCGGCGCAGCAAAGCCCCCTTCAGCGCGCTCGGGCATGCCATCGTCCACATTGGGGAGATGCTGCATAATCATGGAGTCGAAGAGCCGAGTTCCTTCGAGCATGTGGAGAGAAAAATCCACAAACATGAGGGGACCGTTGGGGAAGTGCTCGATTGGGTAGCGATCGGCATCGATCTCTGGAGAAAATTTAAAAGTTGAGGAGCCATATGTTTAATAAACCGAAGAATCATTATGCCGAATTTATGGAGGGAATCCTCGTGGGCGGAGCTGTAGGCGCCGTCGCGACCTTCATACTCGGCACTACGAAGGGGCGAAGGCTGCAAAAGCAGATGCTCCATAAGTACCGCAAATTGGGTGAAAATCTCGAGTCGCGGGTGGGTCATCTCCGAAGCCACATGAAAAAAGTGACTCGAAAAGTCATGAAGTCGAAAGTGGCTCGGAAGGTGAAGAAAACAATGCGCCACAAAAAAAGAAAGAGCCGCCGCTAAAGCTTGGGTACTAAAACCTGTGCGATAACCTGAAGTGTTTGGGCTGGAGCCTGTTCGAAAACAGGGACGGGTAGGCTTCCTATATTCCTCTCGCCTCTTCTTATCAATCGTTCTGGGATAGCCCGATATTGCCAATGATTGCACGCTTGAGCTTTAAAAAGCTCATCCATCCGAACTGAAAATTCTTTCCAAAGCAGGGGGATTACCTTCTGATCCACCAAATTTGCTTCCCAATCAAAGAAGAGGACAACCCCATCTTTGGCAACGAGATCCCTGAGCATTTGCGCATGATATTGCTGCATGCGGCCAATTAACTTCCTCTGCGCCAAAACATAGGGCTTGATATCAAGCTTGTCGCCCGGGCGGAACTTACACATTTGCTTTCTGATTTTGATGACATAGTCCTCAACCTGTCTGCCCATTATACTGGGAACAGAGTGGGAGATTACGCATTGATAAGAACCCTCTTCCACATCGAGACCCTCTCCGTGAAAGCGATCCCCTTTAGTGGGAAATTGATAATGATCGAACAGAATGGGAAGGACCGCCATGAATGCCATTCCATCCATTTTTTGGTTAGCGGTCTCAAATGTCCGCAAAGTTCCTCCCAAGACTCCAGTATAATCGATATACTTTACCCTTATCTTGCCTTTGAGATGGGGCGGCATGCCCGTTAATATCTTCGCTATGGGAAGAGTGGGACTGAATAGGTCGACCCGATCAAACATCTCTGCAAGCATTTGGTAGGGAATGCCATCGCCATCTTGAGGACCCAAAACGGCCACGCGGCCCCTCAGCCCCTTGATACCCCGTTCGACCAGGGATGCAATCCTAGGGGCGCATTCCTTTGCGTGATCCCCTCCCCTGCTCAGTTTTGAGTTGAGGTCATCCAACTCTTTCAGAGCTTGGGATGCCATTCTTCCCATATGGGAACGGCCTGTTGGAGCAGAGATCATTGGACACCTTTAATAAATGAGTCCGAGAGTCTATCAGATCAAGTAGATTCGCCTCAAGAATCTTGACATTTGTCCGCCTCCGAGTGAAAATTCGTCTGGTGAAAATCAAATTATTGTTCCTTTTCCTGGTTCTGTCCCTTCTCTTTCTGAGGCCCACTCACGACGATCGAACCTGGATTGAGAGGGCGGTCGACCGGGAATTCGCCTATTATCAAAAGCGGGGCATATCGCAGGAGTGTCTCGACAAGGCCTGGGCCCTGCTGCGGAAAAAACCTGAATTCCGAAGGTACAAGATCATCGACTCGCAGGTTTACGGAGAGAGCGGCAAAATCAAAAACCTTCTGGAACTCCTCGTCAAAACCTATCCCATTCCCGACGTCGACTTCATCTACTTCAATGAGGATCGGATCAAAAAGAGCTTCGTCAAGCGACATCCCGACCGCTATAAGGCCCCCATCTTCGTCTCAGCTAAAGATCATACACTCTCCCAGTTCATCCTCTTCTCCGATTGGCTCTACGACCCCACAGAGGAAAACAACGGCTGGAATTTCCTCATCGGGCAGATCAACGATCATCAAACTCCCTGGGCTTCCAAATTTGACAAACTCATCTGGCGAGGCTCCCCCTTTGATGGAAAGCATTTTGGGATGTACACCTTTGAGAACTGGACGACGATCCCGCGCGGTCAACTTGTCTACCAATCGCGAAAGCACCCCGACCTCATCGATGCAGCATTTTCCGCCTATCCCTATAGCTGCTCTACGGGGGATTTTGAGCGGTGCCTTCGAGAAATGGGTCCCCAGAATTTCGTTTCGCAGCAAGACCAACTCAAGTATAAATACCAACTCCTCATCGATGGCGTCACTTGTACATTCCCTGCCACGCATTGGAAGTTGCTCTCCGGATGTCTCCCCTTCAAGCAAGATTCGCCCGACATCATGTGTTTTTATCCCGAGCTAAAAGCTTGGAAACATTACATTCCTGTCCGGCGCGACCTCTCCGATCTGTGCGAAAAGATCCAATGGGCCCGTGCACATGACGACGAGGCGCGCCAAATCGCCCTCAACGCCCGCGACTTCGCCCTCACCCATCTCATGCCTGAACACATTCTCGAATATTGTGGAGCTGTCCTGATTCGGTACGCCTCGCTCCAAACCTTCAAGCCAAAATTGCAACAAGAAGAGATTTCAAGTGATCCTGCTCAATTTTGAGCAGGATCACTATGCGATCAGACCTTTGCTGTCGCAGCGCCAGTTGAAGTCTTCCCATCTTGAGGAGCTTCAACCGCAGTCTTCCTTTGCTTCAACTGCACACCGAGCTGAGTCAATAGTGCATTTCCTGAAGCGTTTGTGAAGTCAACCAGAGAACGCCCATTTAAGCTCTCTAAAGGTTGTATGTCTCTGGAAAAAAGGGTAATGTGCGGGGCAAATTGCATCATTGGAGGCAATCCGCAAGAGATTCTGTATTCGGCCAAACTATCCACTTTGACAACGGCTGCAACCATATGAGCCAATCGCCCCGATTGAGGTCGTCCTATTTTGGCACCTTCTATCGAAATTACGACCGTCCGATCCTTATGAGCGCTCACAATCGCATCGTAATATGTTGCTAGACTGCGCGGATCGATCGTCGAAATATGTCCGCACCCATCCGCAGCTGAACCCATTTTGTCAGCGACATCTTTATAACCGCAAGACTCAAACGTTCTTGCAATCTGAGAGAAAACAGTAGGTTCAATTTCGATCCTCCCTCCATAATATCGAGCATCGTCAGCCTTTAACTTATACAATACGTAGCGACCTTCGACTTTAGAAATTCCATTCTGGTCTAGTGCTTGGAACAGAGCTGGATCTCGGGTCACTTCAAAGTCTACTTTTTTGGGGTAAAATTGAACGCGGTCCAGCGCCTTGAGCAATGAGCCTTTTAGAGTAGAATCATCGAGCGGTGCCTGAGATTTCTCCATAGCGTCTAGACACTCTTTGACTACGGGAGTTACAACCTCAACGGCAAATCGACGCACTTCAGGAGTAAAGGTATCCAAATTTTCCATTCCCGCAAAAGCAGCGCAAGGCGCTAAGTAGGAATAAGCAAACGTTTGTTTCTCTCCTATCGTCCGTTTGACATCCTCATACAACGCGGCATCAGCTTCTCTGAGTCTCGTTTGGACGTCCAAAACGGTCTTCATAGAATCTGCTGTGAATAGGGAACTTCGCGAAACTGATGAATTCATATCACCCTCCATTTGTTAGGGAGGTGAGATCATATTTTTTTGGCCTTTACAGGACAAAGGATTTTTGCTGAAAATTCATTTCATTTTGACAAAATCCTATCGGTCTGTAAACTGGCTCGTTGCACTATGCAAAAACAGGAAGACGCTTCATGTCAATCATACCCAAACCAACTGGAGACATCTACACTCGGAATTGCATCTCATGCAAACCGATCGATCAAGAAGAAGCGGAGAGGACAATCTTCACAACGCCAAGAAGTCGCGTTGTTTTAAGAACAGACGATCAGTCATGGCCCGGGCGCTGTATCGTTGTTCCCAGGAAACACACCAATTCTTTCAAACAAATGAGCAAGGAAGACCGCGACGATGTCTACCAGTGCCGTGAAAAAATCAGCCTGGCATATACGAATCTATTTGGAATGATTCGCGATAACTGGCTGGAATTAGGTAATCTGACTGTGGATCATGAAGGGAACAAAACAACAGATGAGAAGTACTTCCACATTCACTACCACATCATCCCCCGCTACAATAAACCTGTGGAATATTTAGGACTGACATTCAATGATACCCAATTTGCAAAGGCATTGAATATCGATCCGGCCTCTGGTCATAAAAAAGTTGTGATTACTCGCGAGCAAATCATTCAGATGAGAGATGAGATTCAAGAAGAGCTCATCAAGCAGGGACTCATTTCTGAAGAGAACCTCAGGGACACAAGACCCAGCCAAAAAATCATCGATCTTTGTAAACGGAGACAAAAAGAACAACCCCAATCTCATTTCTGGCTTCTGACTGGAGTTGCAGGAGTCGTTGTTGCCGCGCTGGGAGTTCTGACGCTGACTCGAATGCGGTCACACCTCTGATCGATCTATTTCCTGGGTACACTATCAAGAATAGATATCTAATCTCCTTGACAGAGAGGAAATCGACGCTCTAAAAGGAAGCCATGAAGAAGATCTTCCTGGCGGTCGTTTTTCTATTGCTTGCGGCCAGTATTATTCTGCTCGTTTTCCTGCTGATCGATGAAAAAAAAGACAAGCGCCACATCACTCTGTACGGCAACGTCGATGTACGGCAGGTCGATCTCGGATTCAGAGTACAGGGACGTGTCATCTTCATGCCCTTTCAAGAGGGCGATTATGTCCAGAAAGGGACCCTCATGGGAGCCATCGAAGAGCTCCCCTATTCCGACGTAGTGAAGGAGGCCGAGGCCAATATCTTGGCGCTTCAAGCCTCGCTGGCCAATGCTGAAACGATCTTCAACAGACGCGTCGAACTGCTGCCCGAAGGGGCCGTTTCTCAGGAAGACTACGATAATACCCGGACGACCAAGGATACTCTGACGGCCAATCTCGAGGAGGCGATCGCAGCTCTTGGAGTCGCCCTGAAAAACTATCACGACACGAAGGTCTACTGCCCCAACGACTGTACCATTTTGACACGAGTGCGGGAGCCGGGAACGGTGGCTCTCCCATCGGAGCCGATTTACACCCTCTCCATTTTAGATCCCGTTTGGGTCCGCGCTTTTGTAAATGAGACCGACTTGGGCAACATCTATTACGGGATGCCAGCGAAGGTCTACACCGATAGCGGCAGAGAATACACGGGACACATCGGCTTCATTTCACCGATTGCTGAATTTACGCCAAAGACAGTCGAGACAACTGAACTGAGAACCGATCTCGTCTACAGGCTGAGAGTCATCGCCAATAACCCAGATTGTTATCTGAAACAGGGTATGCCCGTCACCGTCAAATTGGATAAGAATGAAAAACGGGGCTGCGCTCCCAATCATTAGGATCGATGATCTGACAAAATCGTTCGGCAAAGAAGAGGCGCTGCAACACTTGAGCGTCGATTTGCCAAAAGGGCAGATCATCGGCCTCGTGGGTCCTGATGGCGCCGGGAAAACGACGCTGATCCGCCTTTTGGCGGCTCTGATGCTCCCCTCGAGTGGCCAGATCACCATCAATGGCTTTGATACGGTCAAAGAGGCTGAAAAAATCCACAATTCGATCGGCTACATGCCGCAGCGGTTCGGTTTATATGAAGATCTGACCGTGATGCAGAACCTGGTCCTCTATGCCGATCTCAACGGTGTCATGGGAGAAGAGAGAAAAAAGGTCTTTGAACAGCTGCTGAGCTTCACAGGCCTCTCTCCGTTTACAAAACGATTGGCAGGAAATCTCTCGGGCGGCATGAAGCAGAAACTGGGGCTTGCCTGCACGTTGATCCGGAAACCCGACGTCTTGCTCCTCGATGAGCCGAGTGTGGGGGTCGATCCGATCTCGAGGCGGGAACTTTGGAAGATGATCCAAGGATTGGCTGCAGAAGGAATTTCGATCATCTGGAGCACGATCTATCTCGACGAGGCGGAAAAATGCAGCCGCGTCCTTCTCTTGAACGAGGGAAAAATGTTGTTCAATGGCCCCCCTTCCGAGATGACCGATAAAATGAAGGGACGGGTCTTCTTGGTCCCCAAAGAAAAGAGGGCGGACCTAGTTGAGATCGTGAACCGAGAAGATGTCGTCGATGCGACAATCCAGGGCGCCGATATTCGAGTGGTCACGAAAGAATCCCATCCCTTCGCTAAGGGCAAACCGGTAAAACCTCGTTTCGAAGACGCTTTCATCGATCTATTGGGAGGCTCGCCGAAGGGCAAATCCAAACTGGCAGAAAACGCCCCTGAGGTCGCCAACGATCATGAATTCGTCATTAAAGTTGAAAATCTGACAAAGAAATTTGGCGACTTCACTGCGGTCGACTCGATCTCCTTCCAGGTGAAAAAGGGGGAAATATTCGGCCTCCTCGGACCCAACGGCGCTGGAAAATCGACCACCTTCAAAATGCTCTGCGGACTCTTAAAGATCACGTCGGGCAAAGCCACTGTGTACGGAAAGAGCTTGATCGATGCGCCGGCTGAGGCGCGGGAGCACATTGGATATATGGCCCAAAAATTTTCTCTCTATGGAGATATGAGCGTTTTGCAAAATCTTCAATTTTTCTCTGGAGTTTATAACCTGGAGGGAGAAAAACAGAAAACTGCGATCGAACAAATGATCGAGATCTTCAACTTTGAGCCCTACCTCGATTCCCCCGCAAAAGAGCTCCCTTTGGGCTACAAACAACGCTTGGGACTCGCCTGCGCGGTGATGCACCATCCTGAAATTCTCTTTCTCGATGAACCCACATCGGGTGTCGATCCGATCACGCGACGAGAATTCTGGAACCACATCAACGGCCTCGTGGAAAAAGGGACTACGATCATCGTGACGACCCACTTCATGGATGAGGCGGAAAACTGCGATCGAATTGGACTGATCTTCCAGGGAAAAATCGTCACGATCGGCGCTCCAGACGAGCTCAAGAAAAAAGCGAAAACAGAACAGAATCCCGATCCTACTCTCGAAGACGCCTTCATCTATCTCGTGGAGGGGCATGGTTAACCCGCGTCGTTTAAAAGCTTTGATCGTGAAAGAGTTTCACCAGATCGTCCGAGATGTGAGCAGTATTCTCATTTGCGTCGTGCTGCCCACGGTCCTTTTGATCCTCTATGGATTCGGCGTATCGCTCGATTTCAAAAACATGAAGATCGGCCTCGTGATGGAAGATACAGCGCCTGATGCGCAGAGCTTCGTTAAAGCGCTCGTCGATTCGAGATACTTCAATGTCGACATCGGAAGAGACCGCAAAAGAATCGAGCAAGACGTAGTCGATGGAAAATTGCTCGGCATGGTCGTCATCCCCTCTTATTTTTCCCAATTTCGGGAGAGGACCGACAAGATTGCCCCGATTCAGGTGATCGCAGATGGAACCAACCCCAATACGGCCAGTTTTGTCCAAAATTACGTCGATGCCGCCTTCGAAGGGTGGCTCCAGCAGCAATATTATGAGAGCGGATGGAGAGGCCAACTTCTGATCGATCCTCAGATTCGCTACTGGTTCAACGAATCGCTCGATAGCCGCTATTTCATCTTGCCAGGATCACTCGCCATCACGATGACACTGATTGGTGCGCTCCTAACGGCACTTGTCATCGCGAGAGAATGGGAGCGAGGGACGATGGAGAGTTTGATGGCCACCTCTGTCACCTCTTCCGAAATCATGTTGGGCAAACTCCTCTCCTACTTCATTTTAGGGATGGTCTCTTTCATCCTCTCTATCTTCTTCACCATCTTCGCATTTGGAGTACCTCTGAGGGGCTCTCTCCTCGCACTGATGCTCTCCGGTGCCGTATTTTTGTTCACCGCTTTAGGTCTTGGGCTTCTGATCTCAACTCTCGCTAAAAATCAATTTGTCGCCTCACAAGCCGCGCTCAATGCAGCATTTTTGCCCTCCTACATGCTCTCCGGCTTTCTGTTTGAGATCTCCAGTATGCCAGTACCGATTCAGTGGATGACCTACGCGATCCCCGCCCGCTATTTCGTCTCCTGTTTACAGACGCTCTTTCTCGCAGGGAACATCTGGCCCTTGATTTTGAAGAACATCGCAATCATGTTTGGGATCGCCCTGATTTTTTATGCAATTTTAGTGAAAAAAATGGTGAAGCGCCTTGATTAATTCCCGTCTCCTCTCTCTTGTCAAAAAGGAGTTCATCGCCATCTGGCGAGATAAAAAGAGCCGTTTTGTCTTGATCGCGCCACCGCTCTTACAGCTTTTCATTTTTGCCTTCGCGGCTACCCTCGACGTGACCAACATCTCACTTGGCATTCTGAACCGGGACAACGGGGAAAAAGGATTTTTGCTCACTGAGAAATTCTATGGCGCGCCCTACTTTACTCATGTGACCTTTCTCAAATCGGACGAAGAAATCGCGCCCTTCATGAACGAACAAAAAGGGATGATGGTTCTCTCGATCGAACCGCTCTTCTCAAAAAACCTCGATTCAGGAGATCACGCCAGCGTAGAACTCATCCTCGACGGGCGCAAATCAAACACGACGCAAATCATCGCGGGATATGCGACTCAAATCATCCGAGAATTTGCGCAGGATGTGGCGCACCGTGAAGAAATCCCCCAGCAGCCGATCGCCCTCGTCCCCAGGTACTGGTTCAACCCCAATCAGCTCTATCAGTGGTTCACAGTGCCAGGCCTCCTCGGGATCCTGACCCTAGTTGAGGCGGTGATCCTTTCGGCCCTCTCCATTGCGCGGGAAAAAGAGATGGGCACCTTCGATCAGCTCCTCGTCTCTCCTCTGCTTCCCTCTGAAATCCTCATCGGAAAAGCGCTCCCTGCTTGTCTGATCGCCCTGATCGAAGGAACAGTGATCTTGATCGCAGCGGTTACCTTCTTCCAGATCCCCTTTACCGGCTCGCTCCTCTTTTTTTATGCGAGCATGCTCCTCTTCATCTTATCGATCATCGGGATCGGCCTTTTTCTATCGGTTCTCTGCTCGACGCAGCAACAGGCGATCCTCGGCGCCTTTGTGATCCTATCACCCTCCGTCCTTCTTTCTGGATTTGCAACGCCGATTGAGAACATGCCCCAATGGATGCAGACGATCACCTACATTGTCCCGCTCCGCTATTTTCTGATCATCAGCCGTGGAGTCTTCTTGAAGGATTTACCCATCCATGTCATTTTGAACAATTTGTGGCCGCTCGTCATCATTGGCGCCGTCAACCTCACAGGGGCCGCGCTATTTTTCCGCAGGAGATTGCAATGAAGCTGTTTCAATACCTAAAAAAGAGAAACCTCAAGACGTCGAAAGAACCTGCTGCAAAGATCAAAAAGAGAAAAAGTGGCAAGCTTATTTTTGTGATTCAGGAGCATCATGCGAGACGGCTTCACTATGATTTGCGCTTGGAGTCGGAAGGTGTTTTAAAGAGTTGGGCGGTTCCCAAAGAACCCTCAATGGACCCATCAGTGAAGCGTCTCGCCATCATGGTGGAAGACCACCCTTACGCTTATAAGGACTTTGAAGGAACAATCCCCTCTGGCTATGGAGCTGGGACGGTCTCCATTTGGGATAAAGGGACCTATTCAGCGGATGATCTCCCCAAAGGGATCAAAAAAGGGGCCTTTCGATTTACACTGCATGGGAAAAAACTAAAAGGGACCTTTAGCCTCATTCGATTGAAAAAAAATCAATGGCTCCTGATCAAACACAAAGAGGAAAAATGACTCTTACGAACCTCGACAAAATCTACTGGCCCAAAGAGAAGATCACCAAAGGAGACCTGATCGATTACTACGATGCGGTCTCGCCGTGGATCCTCCCCCATCTCAAAAATCGCCCTGAATCGCTCCGACGCTATCCCAACGGGATCGAGGGGGTGACATTTTTTCAGAAAAACCTGCAGGACCATCCCGATTGGATAAAAACCTTTCCGATCCAACACGAAAACAAGAAAGTGAATTATCTCCTCATTCAGAACAAACAGAGCCTTCTCTTCGCCGCCAATCTCGGATGCATTGAAATCCACCCCTTTTTCTCCCGCACATCCAAGCTCCACTCCCCTGACTTTGCCATCCTCGATCTGGATCCGAAAGGGGCTTCCTTCTCAAAAGTCATTGAGACGGCGCAATCGATCCACGAGGTCCTTGACGAGATGAAAATTCCCAATTTCTGCAAAACTTCGGGAGCGACAGGACTCCACATTGCGGTCCCATTGGGAGCCAAATACAGTTTTGAGCAATCGAAGAAATTTGCTGAGCGGATTGCCCGTATTGTCAACCAGCGCCTCCCCAAAATCACCACGTTGGAGCGTTCTCTTTCAAAAAGAGGGGGCAAAGTCTACATTGACTATCATCAGAACAACTTTGGGCAAACCCTGGCTGCTCCCTATAGTGTCCGAGCAAGACCTGGCGCGCCGGTTTCGACGCCATTGAAATGGAGCGAAGTGAAAAAGGGTTTAGATCCGAGAGATTACACGATAAAAAACATCATCCCCCGCTTGAAAAAAGTGGGCGATCTCTACGCTCCCGTCCTGAGGAAGGGAATCATTCTCTAGGCAAGACATAGTGCTCGAAAAAGAAAAAAAATGGGCAAAGATCGCCACGAAACGTGGCGGCAGGATCGGCGAAGCGCCGGCAGGATAAGAAGACAATAATTTTCTATTTCTATCCTGCCCCGCGCTTCGCGGGATCCTGCCGCTGCGCTTCGCAGCGATCCTGCCCGCTCGTTTCGAGCGGATCTTTGTTAATTATTTCGCGCTTCGCGCATTTCTGTTTGTTGTCCAGCACTACATGTTTATGACCACCATAAAAAGCGAAAAACCTCCGAGAAGTCCCAGAGGTGTAGCGCCGGCCAAGTAGTCCTAACCCACTTATGCACCCCATTGTATCCGTCCCAACTATTTTCTACAATTCCCCAAAATCAATTGAGCTAACATCCAGTAATAAAAAAAGTTGCGAGAAAAAGCGCTCTGCCCGTGGCTCAAGATCATTCTAAAGGAGGATTGCAATCCCAGCTCCCACCCAAAGCTTTGATGAATTGAACGGTCGCTTGATAACGGAGACCAAGTGTGCCGACCCAGGTTCTCTCTGCCTGGATCTCCACCAACTGAGCCTTCAATGCATCGATCTGGTTCGCTGTCCCCACTTTGTACTTGAGATCGAATAGCTCCTTCGTCCTTTCAGCTGCTTGCCAGCTTTGGAAATAATCGTCCGCCTGTTTCTTCTCCTGCTGGAGATTGGTGAGGGCGTCCTCCACCTCTTTCAACGCAACCAAAACCGTTTTCCGGTAGGTCCCCTCCGTTTCTTTGTAGCGCGCATAGGCAAGATCGAGATTCGAACAATTGCGTCCACCATCAAACACAGTCTGGAAAATGCTGACGCCCCATTGCCAAAAGCGCGCGTTCCATGTGAAAAACTCGCTCAGCTCAGGACTCAATATGCCAAGCGCGCCAGTCAGGTTGAAGGCCGGATAAAACGAGGCATAGGCCACTCCGATGAGGGCGTGGATCGAGGCCATATTCCTCTCGGCAGAGGCGATATCGGGACGACGAACCATGATCGCTGAGGGGATTCCGGACGGGACCTGGGGCGGGTCAGCTTGTAAGGGATCCGGGGCAAGAGTGAAGCAGGATGCGGGCTCTCCGATGAGGACTGCAATCGCATTTTCAAATAATGTCCGCTGCCGATTGGCCTCTTCATACTGCGCTTCGGCGTTTTCATACTGCTGGATGGCGGCGAGAACATCGATGTAGCTGTCGAGTCCGACCAGATAGCGGACCTGGTGCAGCTTGAGCAGATCAGTGTAGACTGAAATGACTGTTCTCAAGAGTTCGATCTGAGTATCAAAGGTCCTCAAGTTGAAATAGTTGCTCGCCAAATCGGCAGTGAGCATCAGAAGGCTTGCTCGATAGTCCTCTTGTTTCACTTCAGCATTGATTTTGGCTGAATTGTATTTGCCCCGATTTTTACCCCATATGTCCACCTCGTAGCTCATATCAAATGGAATGGCATAGATCAATTCGTGGACGCGGGAGATGATGGGCAGCTCGGGAAACAAATTCTGCGGAACGCCATAGAGCTCGAACAATAAACCCGTATCGAGATAGCTCGGCTGTAAACTGATCTGCGGATAGAGGTCGGCTTTGCTCACGCCAGCTACAGCCCGCGCCTGGGCCACCCGCTCCATGGCAACGTAGAGGTCGGGGTTCTGCTTCACGACCAGCTGTTCGAGTGCAGTCAATTGAGTGTCGCCGAATACCTCCCACCAAAACTCGACGGGAGGGCCCGGGCCGAGATCGGTAGACTCCACCTTCCATTCACTGGGAATCGGCGACTCGGGAATCTGATAGCGGGGACCTAAGTGGCAGCCCTGTATCAATATGAATAATAAAGCGATCCGCCTCATAAACCGCAATGTAAGTATTGACTCATATTTCTTCTATCGATTTATCTGAGGAAATGAGCTCCATCGTGATGATGCCTACTCTCGTTGAGAAGCCCTTCGATGGAAAGGAGTGGCTTTTTGAGACGAAGTGGGACGGCTATCGGGCCCTGGCCAACAAGTCCAAACG
>Ga0364859_10216_pt1 | contig 18831 bp, 15 predicted proteins | sample ExccelAu500001D3_FD_206911 | JGI IMG/M metagenome (GOLD analysis project Ga0364859, IMG submission 206911) | Enriched cells from Trout Bog Lake Hypolimnion, Wisconsin, USA - BchlTB.Aug20.5000.01 .D3 | ecosystem: Environmental > Aquatic > Freshwater > Lake > Hypolimnion/Profundal zone | place: USA...
TCTTATCTGAAAGACTTGTCCCGCCACGTGAGAATGGTAAATCATGATCAAAGTGTAGATTTCTTGTGTCACCACAGATAACACATCTTCCTTCATCACGCTTCCAGACAATCTTCTTTATTTCTGACGGGATAAGTCTCGTTTGTTGAATACTCTCAGATTTTGATTTCGATATATTCTCTTCTCTATTTGAGAGTCTCAATATAAAACGGTACACATTTCTCTTACCATCATATATCTGTCTATAATCTATCAAATCGAAAAACCCTTTTAGAGACCAAACTCCTGGAAAAACTTTCTCATATATTTTAACCAAATCTGCTTTATCTCCACTTCTCTTGTATTCATTTACTGCTCGTATAAATAAACCATTTTGAGTTAGTTTGCCAGACGGTAATTCCTCAAACTGATCTTCAACCTTGGGATTATGTGAATATCCTCTTTTCGAGACATCATGTCCTTCATACTCAATCGTTACGCCATCAGGATGAACAAGATCATTGTATGGTGCATTTGATCTTTGTGACATTAATACAACTGAATATCGTGGATTCATTCTAAAATTCATACCCCGCTGAAGAGTTTGAACATTCTCTGCGTCACACATCTCCCTATAACTGAGAATATCATCTAGAATCTTATTCATTAATGCAGCATAACATACCAACTTCCCTGTACACCACCCCTCTCATGTGTTACAGTTCGTCCCTATGACATTCTCACGAAAACCACGCATAACGAGCCGTACAACTGGCCAAGGACCAAGCGCTCCATTCAAAAAAGACAGCTTCGCCAAACCTACTGGACGCAACGGCTCATCTGGCGCTAATGGTGCCAAATCCCCTATCCGCTCAACCAGTGTACCTGGTATGTCTATTGCCAAGCTTTCAAAAATAATCCCAACTTCAGCCACAAAATTCAGCACGCAAAAAACAGGCAGGGTGTTTGGCACAAAACCATTCTCAAACTCAAGATCTACTGGCTCGACACTTCATCACCCAGCCAAACCCACTCACGGACCATCACCTATCCCAAAGAAAGCGCCTGGTGAATTCCCTATGCGCATCAACAAATATTTAGGTTGGAAAGGTTACAGTACTCGTCGCGGTGCAGATGACCTCATCTTGAAACACATGGTGACGATCAATGGACGCTTTGCAACTCTTGGCGACCAAGTCACAGAAACTGATACTGTCGAAGTTCGAAACACAAGAAAACCAGAGTCATTTTCATATTATGCATACAATAAACCACGCGGTGTCAGTACCGATCCAACACGTAAAGGTACATTGGATATCAGCCAGTCCATCCCTCTCAACGGTGTCTTTCCTGTTGGAGGTCTCGACGTGAACGCAGAAGGTCTAGTTATCCTCACCAACGACCGCCGCATCACCGATCGTCTACTTAACCCTGCACATGAACACATGAGGGAATACATCATCCAGACCATCGGACCACTCCGTTCAAACTTCAAAGAGAAAATGGAGTCTGGCGTCATCATCGGAGATTCAAAACCTCTTCACTATAGCGTCAAAATCTTAGCTGATAACCTCTTCACAGTCCGTCTCACCGACAGCGGTAGTCACCTTCGTCAGATGTGTTCAATGTTCTTCGCTGAGATCGAGAGCATGAAGCGTACAGCGATCATGAATATCACCCTAGGAAAACTCACCCCAAACGCATTCCGTAAAATTGAAGACGAGGAACTTACAGGTTTTTTGAGGGCGCTTGGGCTTTAATTACTATCGACTTGCGGCCCAACTTTGCTATTTCCCCATCTCTAGTGTCTGATCAATCTTTATCTGAGCCACGAACTCTGGCACGTGAGAAACGAGAATGAGTGCTCCTTCATAAGCATCGAGTGCCTTGGCGATCACCGGAATATGACGAAAGTTAATATGGTTAGTTGGTTCATCCATGATGAGTAAACCTGGGCGTAACAAAACTAGACGAGCAAAAGCGACCAAGCCTTTTTGACCTTCAGAAAGAGAACCGATGCGAGTATGAACCATATCACCTGTTATGAGGAACGCTGCGGCACAGGCGCGTAGTTCAGTCTCAATAAAACGCCCATCAACAGAGCGAATAACTTTTTCAAGTGATTGATAGACCGTGTCATTGAAATCCATCATTGAAAAATCTTGACGGTAGTAACCAACACGAACGCCATCCATAATTTTTATACCTTCAACCGGAGTTTCGGGATTTGTTGCTGAATATATTTTCTCAATCAAAGTAGATTTACCAATACCGTTTGGACCAGTGATCAAGAGATGATTTTTACGACGCAAAGCGATCTTCGCAATGCGCTTGACTGGCTTATGTGTTTTTAAATCCAAATAGGAATATTTATTAATTGAAACAATATCACCAACGAGGTCTTGCTGACATGGAATATAAAATTGCTTTATAGTCTTATCTTCTCTGCGGACATCAACGATCTCTTCTTCGAGCTCTTCAGCTTTTTCACGCATACGCTTTGCAACGAGACGCATCTGACCACCTTTATTGGCGAAAACGTTAGCCTGATCTTTATTAGCCTGAATCTGTTTCTCCAACTGTGCGTTTTTCATATTTTCCTTTTCAATACGCGCCGTGATCTGATCTATCACATCTTTATAATCACCAACGTACTGCTCAATTTTCTTTGTATGGACATCTAGATACAAGACTCCGTGTGTAAAAGCATTCAAAAATTCCGCATCATGAGAAATAACAAGACATGTTTTCTTATAATCAATCAAAAACTGTGTGAGATGTTCTATGCCAGCTTTATCCAAATTATTTGTTGGCTCATCCAAAAGGAGAATATCGGGATCTTGGATAAGAGCCGAGGCGAGCAAGAGACGAGCTTGCTGACCGCCGGAAAAAGTTTTTACGAGACGATCTTTTACATCCACGAGGATATGACCACTTTTATCTTTTGTCGAGCTTTTTTCTTTATTTGATAATGAACCAGACTTATGGACATTCAAATTCACAACTTCCAATATTGCATCAATCTTCGGATCTAGATCGTAAACTTTTTCAGCAAAACATTTTGCAAAGAAATCACGGACAGTGAGTTCCAAATCAGCGCGTGGTATGACTTGGCGGGCAGTGGCGACAGTACAACCGTTAGTGATGTGGATCTGGCCGGATTCTGGCTGACTACCGGAAGTAGAATTACCAGCATGTTCGGCACCAAGGATCAGGCCGAAAATAGTACTCTTTCCAGCACCGTTTTGACCCATAAGAGTGACTTTGGTACCACGACGCACGTTAAACGTCACCTCGTCCAATATAGGCTTGTTGTGACCCCATTCAAATGACACATCCTCAAAACGAAGGACTGTATCCCCTGAAAAAGCGCCTACTGTTGAGCGAGATTGTGAATTTTTGGCCATTTAATTGATTTATCTACACGTAGGATATCAAATGCGTGAGAACGTATAGATTACGATATTTTTGACTATATTGCTAGTCCATGTCAAAAGTCGTCTGATCCAACCACAGCAGACCTGACCATTCAGTAGACAAACAATCAGTAATGTGTTAATGTTTTTGTTGACCTTAGTCACCTGCCACTATGTTGTGTCAGGTAAACAAATCAATAATAAACAGACAAAAAAAGGAAAAAATAAAATGGCGAAATTAAAAATACCGCGATCAGCAGTCATGACACAACTAAAAAGACGTTGGAAAAATGACCCCTTCTTCTATATCGGTCTACAGAAATACAAATTGATCGGACCATTGGCAAGACAAGGTGGTCTTTGGCTCATAATCAAAGTCGGTCAGAACGGATTACCGATCAACGGCGCCAAGACCGAAAAGAGATCTGAGACGGAAATCTTGGTGGATATTGCACTCTATGAAAATTACTTGACTTCCGTTAAGCGAACAAGTGCTGCATTTCTCCACAGACGTCAACGTCAAATCTGTTAAGTCAAGCATCGACTTAAATATCTTCACCCGGATCACCACACTTTGTGGAGTCCGGTTTTTTAATTTATAATTATTCCATCATGAAAACAGTACAAAAGATAACATATTGGGTTTTATTAACGCTTATCAGTATCGGATTCATAGCAGCTGCTATTCCAAAAATCATAGGCGACCCTATGTCTATAGCTGGTTTCGCGCACGCTCATTTACCTGTCTGGTTTATGTACTTTATAGGTTACATAGAGATTCTCGGAGCTATCGGACTTTGGATACACAAATTTCATATTTCAAATTATGCAACTTATGGATTGTGGATCATTTTGGCAGGCGCAACAGTCGTCAGCTTGCTTTTTGGACCATCTGGAACAGCAATTATACCTGTTGTCTACGCTATTATCCTAGGAATTATTTTTTATTTGCGAATTTCTCAAAAGTAACCAAGAGTGATGAACCGAAACATACTGAAGAATAAGTACCAGCCAAAATACCGACAATGAGAGCGAGTGTGAAGTGCTGTGTAGATTCACCACCAAAGATATAGAGAGCTCCGAGTGCAATCAAAACTGTGAGAGATGTGTTTATCGAACGAGTCAAAGTCTGATTGACTGACTCCCCTACAACATCACTGAAAGGCTTGTTTGAACTTGCATGTGAAAGATTTTCGCGAACACGATCAAACACGACGATAGTATTGTGAATAGAGAAACCAAGGATAACGAGTAGAGCGGTAACGAAGAGTGTATCAACTTCATAACCTAGATAATGTCCGAGGATTGAGAAAGCACCAAGAGGAATGATGATATCGTGAACCAAAGAAGCAATAGCGATCAAACCATATTTCCATGACTTTACTGGTTCTGAAACTTTTCTGAAAGCAAATGTGATGTAAAGAACGATGGCAAGAATAACGAGGATGATAGAGACAACGGCTTTACGAAGAGACTCTGCACCTAGAACTGGACCGATGGAATCAAAACTTTTTATAGTAGAAGAAGCTGTTCCCGCAAATGACAATGCACTTGTTACAGCAACCTTCTGGTCCTGATCAATAGCTTTCATACTGATGAAATAACCAGTTGTACCACTTGGGCGAACAACCGCATTTGCATCAACAGGAGTGACCGCACCGAGGACAGCTGACTGAGTTGGCATAGATGCTGCTGGATATGATATTTCAATAGAAGTACCACCGACGAAATCGATACCCGGCTTCAAATGCCAGATAGAAAGAGCGGCGACAGAAACCACTATTAAAAGTGTTGTGAAAGCATATAATATTTTACGGTTATTTATTACCCACATATAATTATTTATTTAATTTTGTAAAACCGTTACTGATAAGGAATGTACTCAACTTTGTAGTCTTTCTTGGTGCAACCGCGTAAAGGAAAAGACGTGAAGCTGTGATGGCTGTAAACATAGAGACAAGGACACCAACGACGAATACAAGAGCGAAACCAGTGATTATAGCTGTTGAGCCGAAGTAGTAAAGGATAACACCGGTGATGATACTTGAGATATTCGAGTCACGGATAGATGTCCATGCGCGAGCGAAACCTTCATGCATAGCATCTGAGATACCACGACCACTACGTAGTTCTTCTTTCATTCTTTCAAAGATAAGAATGTTTGCATCCACCGCCATACCTATAGTGATGATAAAACCAGCAATACCAGCCGCTGAGAGAGTTACGGGGATCATTTTGAATAGAGCAAGCATGATAGCTGTATAGACTGCAAGAGCGATAACAGCGACCAAACCAGGCAAACGGTACCAAACGATCAAGAAAAAACCAATGATTATAAATGCGATGATACCAGCATATATACCACCATGAACAGCAGCTTGACCGAGAGATGGGCCAATAGTCTCTGTTGATATGAGTGAGATAGGAACTGGCAAAGCGCCGAAATTCAAATCACGAACAATAGTCTGAACTTCTGGAAGAGCAAATGAACCAGTTATCTGGGCTTGTCCTCCATCAATCTCAGTCTGAACGACTGGAGCTGAAACCAACTTACCGTCTAGGAATATACCGATGTAATTTCCAATATTATTTTTTGTAATAGTACTGAAAAGTTGAGCGCCATCAGATGTGAAATTAAGTCCGACCTGTGGAGCATTCGTTGTTGAGTTAAATTGGACTGTAGCACGACTAACCATGCGACCAGTGAGACCTGTTTCTTTAAATAGAGCGATGTAATCTGATGCTTGAGTAGAAGTTGATTCACTCAATATTGTGGTTGAAGCTTGGAAAGCTTTTACATCAGCTGCTGTTGCTACACGAAAATCCAAAACTGGAGTTGCACCGATCTCCTTCACAGCCTGATCAACATCAGTAACACCTGGAAGTTCAACGATGAGTTTATAAGCTCCGGCACCACTAGATAGCGCACCTCCCTCTTGAGTCTGAACGAGTGGTTCAGAAACACCGAGTGCATTCACACGATTCTCAACGACATCGCGAAGAGATTGCATGGATGCAGTGATATCAGCAGAACCAAGTTTTGAAACATCAGCTGAATAGACTAAATGTGTACCACCAGATAGATCTAGGCCAAGATGGAAAGGATGGAAACCTGCCCATGAGCCAGCGACTTGTGAACCGTAGACAAAATAACCAATGAGTAATGCGAAAATGACTACATAGACCGCTTTTATTCGTTGTTTAAACATAGGGCTTAGTATATAGGTTTCGGAACTTTTTGCAAGAAAATACGGAGGTTGACTAAACTATAAAAAAACCGCGCTATTACTAGCGAGGTTTGTGAGGAATTCTTCACCGACCTTGAAGAGTGGCCAAGAATTTTTTAACTTGAAAGGCGTTTGGTTGGCCAGGGACAGAAGCACCAGAGAGATAACCATAGATCAATGGTCCACCATTTATGATGTCCAAATAACGAGAGATCTGGCCGTATGGTTCATCAATCGCCATGGTAGCAACTTTGAAGTTACACCTACGACGCATGTCAGCTGTAATGTATTGCAATTCGCATAATTCACGGGATGTTCGAACTTTGACAGCAAGCTTGAGAACGTCACCGCCAACTTGAAGGCAGATATCACCCTGATCTAGTAACTGATCAGCAAATAGATCATCAAAGTTATGATAAGAGATGATCACACCGACACCTTGAGCGTGCGCTTCTTTCACGACATCGAGCAATCCATGAACGGTGCTGGCTTCGATGTCAATAAGAGTCGCATATGGCAGGAAGGAACGATACAACTTCCGACGAATTTTGATACCCCATGACTTTTGACCACCACCTTCGCTTTTATCACGAGCGGTGATGATCAGTGGCAGTTTCGTATGAATCAAACGCTCTACCAAAGTATCATTCGGATCAGCCAAAGGTATTTTATCCAGACGTAATTCCAACATATCGATAAACTCTGAATTCGGGTGTGGTGGTATCGGCAAAATATGACCACGCCTCAAATCTTCAACGTTAGCTACCACCGCAACAACTTTAGCGTCTTCCAAAAGGTGTTTATATTTAGTTTTCATAGGTTCAATCTTTCCAGATTTTGTTTATGTATTTGTTCAATTAACTAAAACAATAAAAGCATAGAAACTTATATTTGTCTATAAAGATTTAATCGTTCTCTCCAAACCCTCATCAAAAGAAATGCGTGGTTCAAACTTTAAAATCTTACGAGCCTTAGTTATATCTGCATAACTATCTTTGATATCTCCTGCTTTTGCTGGTAAATATTTTGACTTAAAATTACCGCCAATTATCTTATTTATTTTAACCACCAAATCATTTAAAGAGACCTTGCTTCCTGTACCAACATTAAAAACTTCACCAAAAATATTTTCCGTTTTATTATTTATATTTTCACTATCTACTTCAAGCGCTCTCATGTTTGCTTCCACGACATCACTTACATATATAAAATCTCTAGTCTGTTGACCATCACCATAGATCGATGGTTGTACACCTTTTTTCATAAGTGATATAAATTTTGGAATAACCGCAGAATATTCTGAAAAAGGATTTTGTCTTGGTCCAAATACATTAAAATACCTAAGTCCAATAGTTTTTAAGTTTTGCTCTTTATATATCTTCTTTGCGTCGATCTCATTGGTTAGTTTATGCATACCATATGGAGAAATTGGAGTATTATTCATGATCTCAATTTTAGGCATCATTGGATCATCACCATAGACCGCACTGGATGTAGCATAAATGACACGATCAACTCCAGCTAATTTTGCAACTTCAAAAACATTCGATGTCCCAGTAACATTAACTGCGTAAGTCTCTTTTGGAAAAGCTAAACTCTGTGGAACAGAAGCCACAGCTGCTTCATGAATAACTGCATAAGCTCCCTTAAAAAAGTTCCTGAGCAGCGACTTATCTGTAATATCACCATGTACAAACTCAATCTTATCTGCCACAGAAATAAGATTTTCTTTTTTACCAGTCGAGAGATTATCTATAACTATCACTTTTGCTCCACGTACAACTAATTCTTCAACGATATGAGAACCAATGAATCCAGCTCCGCCAGTAACAACTATTTTTTTATCTTTTATTTTATTCATTATATTAAACTCCCTGTCTAGACAATATGGCACGCAAAGTCTGAAAGACGATTCTGATGTCTAAATTTAATGAACGATTCTTAACATAGAATAAATCATAAGAAAGCTTGTCACGTGTATCATCGACAGCCACTGCGTGATGCGGATGAGCCTGATGGTATATTTGTGCCCAACCAGAGAGTCCTGGTTTGATCAAATGTCGAACATTGTAATAAGGAATTTCTTTTTCATAAACCTTGACCAAAGACGGCAATTCTGGACGTGGACCAATCAAAGACACCTCTCCTTTTAAAACATTCCAAAACTGCGGAAATTCATCTATGCGTGTGGCGCGAATAAATCTGCCGACACGAGTTATTTTTAATTGAGTCTTACCATCTGCACCATAAACTCCCCCATCGTTCGATGTCATGCTCCTAAATTTTAATATTTTAATATTTTTACCATTCACACCGACTCGATCTTGAACAATGAAAAGCGGACCTTTATCTTCGATCTTCTGGGCTATATAAACAAATGGATAGAAAACTGAGGTTATAATAAGTCCTAAGGCCGAAATTACGATATCCATAGCTCTTTTTACAACATCGTATAATCTCCTACCACCAAGAGCTATACTAGCACTCTCAACGACCCAACGATCTTCAACCATAGATAGTGGAATTCGATCAAAAATTGATTCGTATAATTTTTCTGCATTAATAATCACGACACCAGAAAAAACTAATGAATATAACAAAGGTATGGTCGACTCTAGCATAGGATCATGTAAATCTATAACTATAGTTGTTGCGTCAGTCCTCTCTATTGCCATAGCTATGGCTTGAACAGTCTCCTCTATAGAATCTTGTGGAACAAGCTTTTCTTTGAAAGAAAAACCATAACGGGTATTACCATTGACCTCATCATATATATCTTGAACATCATCACTATTACCTATTAAAATAGCTGGTTGGGTTCTTGCGCTACTTACTACAGGAAACATGATCATTCTCCATAATAAAAGTAAAAGTGTTGATATAACAAAATAAATGGCTAGATTGGCTTTTGGAGCAATACCTACAGGTGCTATATAAAAGAAAGCTGTGCCAATCAATATGTTTATAAATTGAACCTTTAACAAAAGACTCTGTATGCGACCGCGCATAAAGATGGATTGTTTATCATATAGGCCAGCACTGAAACTAACTATAAAAAATACCAAGAAAAGAATACCGAAAGATTGCAAATGAGTAGAAACCAATGTCCTGGTTGGAAATCCACCGTAACGGACAGTGAGAGTCAGTATAAGAGAAAACACATATACCAATACGTCTCCTGCTACTAGAATGAATGCACCTGTAGAATTGGTTAAACGGGTCATAAATTAAACGATATCACGGCTTGAAGGTATATTCAATTGGTGTTATTTTTAATACACAGGTCACCAACTTATAAAAATCATGAAAATCCTATACATAATCACTAAATCAAACTGGGGCGGTGCGCAGAGACATGTATTTGATTTGGCCTTGGATATGAAAAATAGAGGCCACAACGTGGTTGTAGCACTTGGCGGTGACGGAATATTACGTTCAAGATTAGAAGAGAAAAGTATACCCACTCGACCCATCAATGGGCTTAGACGTGATGTATCGGTAACTAAAGATGCTGGATCATTTAAAGAAATATTTCATATTATCCATCGTGAAAAACCTGATATCATACATCTACATAGCCCAAAAGCAGCAGGTTTAGGTGCACTCGCTGGTAGAATGCTGAGAGTTAAGAAAATCATCTATACAGTTCATGGTTGGGCGTTCAATGAAAATAGACCACTTTATCAAAAAGCTATTATCATCACGTTCTCTTGGTTTACTGCTCTTTTATCGCATAAAATAATTCTTTTATCACAAAAAGAATTAAGTCAAACACTCTCATTCCCTTTTGTAAAAAATAAGACAATATTAATTCCTCTAGGAATAACAGCTCCAACATTTATGTCTGTCGATGGAGCGAAGCAATTCATAACTAAAAAGATTGGGTTGCCTTTTGCTGATTTTAATAAAAAAGTGGTCGTTGGAACTATAGCCGAACTACATCCAAATAAAGGTCTAACTTTCTTTATTGAAGCTATGAAAGTCGTTATTGAAAAACATCCAAATGTTGTGACAATTCTTGTTGGTGATGGTGAACAACATGAATATCTGAAGAAATTAATAGAAAAGGAAGGTTTAACAAAAAACATCTTTCTTGCTGGCTACGTAGAGTCCGCTTCAGAATATTTAAAAGCATTTAACTTCTTTATTCTGCCATCAGTAAAAGAAGGTTTACCTTATACGATAATAGAAGCTGGCTACGCTGGACTACCAGTCATAGCTACAACCGTAGGTGGTATTCCAGAGATTATCTCTGATATGACCTCAGGTATTCTGATCCAGCCAAGTAAACCATCCGAGATCGCTCATGCTATAAACTTTTATGTTGAGCATGTAGATGTTGCTAGACAATATGCAAAAACACTCAATGAAACTGTAAAGAATAAATTTGCCTTAGAAAGGATGCTAAAGGAAACAGAAAAGGTATACTCTTTTGCTAAATCTTAAAATAAATTACCAAGCATTTTACTGTGGTCCTAAAAACTCATTCTTCACCTCATCTTTATGAGCAGGACGAGCGTAACGGCGCATAGCCATGAGTATTCCTAAAGCTAAAAACTCAGTCATGATATGTGTGCCACCATAACTCATAAAAGGTAAAGGTGTACCAGTGACAGGTAAAAGATGGATGTTCATACCAACATTCACGAGGAGGTGCACAATGAAGAATACTGCCACGCCAGCACCATAGAGAATCTCAAAGTTAGTAGCACCACGCGAAGCGTTGACTATGATTCGCCAGATCAAAATGCTATATAAAACAAAGAATATGAGCACACCCACAAATCCCCATTCCTCAGAGAACGCCGCAAAGATAAAGTCTGTCTGGAATTCTGGTAAAAACTTTAGACGTGATTGTGTACCATACCCTACCCCTTTTCCGAGAAGCTCACCAGAACCCACAGCAATAGTCGATTGATACGAGTTATAACCTGAGCCACGAATATCTGTCAGTGGATGAATAAAGTTAATAATGCGCTGTTTTTGATACTCATGAAAACCGAAGAACCAAAGAAGTGTAAATCCGACTGCCACCAAAACTACAATAGCCAAGATGTGTTTTTTTGAAATACCTGAAACCAAAACCATACCCATCCAGATGAGAGCCATGATCATGGCAGAACCAAGATCTGGATGCAATAAAACTAATATAAAAAAGATAAAAGCATAAATTCCTGAGACTATAATGTGGCGAATATTAGCAATCTCTATATGCCTACGTGAAAAATATTTAGCTAGAATGATAACTAAAGCCAGTTTAGCAAAGTCTGATGGCTGGAATGAAAAGGCGCCAAAATTAATCCAATTAGTAGCACCATGAGAGACTTTTCCTATTAAAAACAATGCAGACAAAATAGCTACTGATCCGACAAATAAAGTTGTCGATACTGAACTCAAACGAAGAAACCGAACGTCAACCATGCTAATACAGAAGAAGACCAGGATTGAAGCGGTTATCCAGATAAACTGATGTAAAGCAAAAGAACTATCTCCTGTAAAAGAGTGCATAGTCGAAAGACCAGCGGCCAATATAGGAACAGTCACTAAAAAGAGTACCCAATCGATACTCATGATTTTCTTTTGGATAAATCTGATCATGACCCTATTCTGCCACAGGTAAGACTTCTATGGAAATGACTTTTCCATCAAAAGATGTTGGCCAGGTAAAAGGTGCAACGATAGAACCATTAGCTGGAACACCATCTACAACCGTCTTGGAAAAACCTAAAGCATTACCATCTTTATCATATAGAACAACATAAACATCTGTAGTAGATATTTGGTTAACACTGGTGTTATTCAAAGTAACTAACAAAGATGTTCCGTTACTATCTTCAGAATATTTTTTATCTCCAATAGTGAGTGCTGCCAAAGGATCTGCTGCTGTCTGCCAATTTGGTGACTGTGTGAACTCGAAAAGAGCTTTTGCGGGGACACGTTTCCCCATATTTACGGCACCATTAAATGCTAAAGTATTTCTGTGTGGAGGCAATGTAACATTTCCAGCATATTCAGTTATTTCAATTCCTTGATTATCATAAACGATAACATGATACGGTACAGACAAGGCAACTGCATTTATATTTAAGTTCTGAATATAAGTCGCTACATTATAAAGACTTGGAGAAACACTCTCTAGACGAGTCCAAGCAACTACAGGTACAAGAAATGAATTCTGACAAAGTCTTTGACATGAACCACCACAATCTACTCCAGTCTCATTACCATCTTGGATACCATCAAAACACGTTGGGGCTTTATAGAAATAGAGAAAAGTAGGCACACCAATCAAGACTAATAAGACGATCGTGACCCCACTACTGTATATTAATTTTCTGCGCTGTGACCATGATGCCATGACCAGATTATAACATCTTATTCGTCACCATACTCATAAGCTTAACAGCATTGGATTGAGCAGTCTTGGCGTCTTTGGAGTTAACAAAAGACATCCATTGAGTGGTGATGGTAGAGTCACCTATTTGACGTACATCATTCTCTAGTTTGACACGGTCATCTAGAGAAATAGTACCTTGGGTGTTGAGTACAATATCAACGAATTCCTTCATGAATCTAGCGGCTTTGATACGGGTACCACTGGTATCTACTACAGAAGCTGCTTGGTCTGCTTGTTGTTTGATGTTTTCTGTATATTGAATACTGAAGAAGATGTTACCTGCTACAAGTACCAACATGAGGATGTTGGAGACTAGTCTTGATTTATCTAGGATACCTGATTGAAGATTCATGGGGTTTGTTGATTAATGTTAATGATAATATTTTGATAATTTTTGCTTTGTATTTTAAATTCCCTGCTACCACCCAAACCATCCTAAAACTTTATCTAAGATTGATTGGATCGGTGAAGGTGGTGGAGGCGAAACTACTACTGGTGTTTTGACTATAACAGTAAGCGGTATTGGAGATGCATTAGTCTTCAACATATATGAACCACGATATGAAGGAACATTGATAGTAACTGAAGCTATGCCATTCTTTAGATTAAATTTGATTGGCTGACCATTCCATGTACCCGTGATCTTCTTTACTTTAGTAGCTGGTGTAAGCGAAACAGTGATGGTTGAACCTGATAAGATTGTAACTGATTGTGAAAGTAGTGAATCAGAATTTGAAGTGAAATATGAGGTCACTGGAGCGTACGTGGTTGTGAAAGTACCATCTACTTTAGTAGGTAGAGTTGAAACTGATACCTTGAAGAGTCCTGGAATTTTTTTAGTAGTTGTAGCCTGTATTGGGTTACTACTAAGAGCTACCAAGTCTTGGTCGCGAGTTATGCCAAGAGATGTTAGGTAGGCTTGTAGAGCTGTAGCACCATTCCAAGAGATCGATGCTCCGTTCAAGAAATTGCTGATAGGCGCAAGGAAGTTGAATGATTTTGTTCCAGTACCGTTGAAGGTCGGTAGTGGTTTGAATGACAACTTACCTGGAATATTGATGTTAGGTAGAGTGATACCGTTTAATACACCAGGAGTGAATATTCCTGGAACGTAGGTATATGGACCACCACCACTAACTGATGGTGCGCCTTCTGCAACTGGTGTTGGAGTTGAAACAGGGACTACAGGTGCTACATATCCAGGATCTGATGGAGCAGATACGAAACCTCCGCCACTACTAGTATTACCTCCAGGAATAGGAGGATTTGTAATATCTATAGGTGAAGGACATTTACCTGCACCAGTTGAAGTCTGGCTATTTCCTGGATTAACTATCTGAATATCATAAGTTGAACCAACAACAGTGATATTTCCACCATTTCCACCCGCACCACATACAGTAGCATCACCACCATTTGCGATAATAGATGTACTACTTGCTATTTCAAGCGAGTGAATAATTGAGACTGTTCCTCCATCACCTCCTTGAGTAGTACCATTACCACCATCCACGATGATATTGCCAGTTGTTGATGTTGCGATCGATAGAGTTCCACCTTTACCACCAGTAGATGCTCCAGCACTACCATTAGCTGTTATTGTGCCAGTGACAACTATCTTTGCGATATTGAAATTGTAAGCATCATGGCCTCCATATACTCCATTGCCTGAAATACTTCCATTGATAGTGATCAAACTACTTCCGTTACCACTTATGGTAACTCCGTTACGAGCGATGAAGATATTGTTTGTTGTTGAGGTTGAAAGTGTGGTTGAAGCAAAGAGGACGACGTTTTCACCAGAAACTGGGAGGCGACCTAGGTGCGTGGTAAGGGTTGTGTCTGTGTACCAATTAGCAATATTTGACCATGAACTTCCAGAAGTACCTCCGAATGAAATGTCATTTGGATATGAATAGTATGTCTTGGTGCCAGTGACCGTGCCTGTAAGTGGAGTTGCTACATTGTAGTAGATATTGGCATTACCATTGACTGTACCACTGGCATTACTTGAAGAATCACTAAAGTATGCCGTACCAACGATGGTACCAGTGTTGGTTGAAGAATCGTTAAAATTGGCATTACCTTTGGTGTATCCAGTGTTACTACTTGTATTACTGAATATCCACTTGGTGATATTGTTACCATTTGAATCCTTGATATTACCTCCGACATGTCCTGTACCAGCAAATGCAGTAGAGCCAGAGAATGTCACAGTACTTGATGCTGCGGTAAGCATATTGAAGATGAGGTTTCCAGTTACAAAACCAGCGTTGGTTGAAGATGCATTCAAGGTGAGACTGCCGGTTGTGGTTCCATTGTTACTACTACTTCCATTCATGGTGAAGTTACCGGTGATCGTCCCGTTGTTGATAGTATTACCAAGGACTGTTGAATTTGTAAGTGTGCCATTATTCACAACGTTACCTGAGAATGTTCCTCCATGGAGTGTTGCACCAGATTCAACAGTTGCACCAGCAAATGTTGAGGTAGCATCAGAAGTTAAACTACCATTGATATCTACTGAGTTACTGATGGTTGTAGAACTGACTATGAAGTTGCCCGTTGTTGGAATAGAACCATTGATATTGATATTACTGAAATTAACATTATATGCTGATGCGGCTATTACATTAGCATTCAAAGTGAAACCATTTGAATTGGTTGTTGACGCACCTTCCAAGGTGACATTATCCGTAGTGATATGACAATCCGCTGAGGTGTTTGCAGTTAGGTAGTATGTCCTTGATTCATCGAGGAGATCTGTACCGCAGGCTGTCCAAACTGGCTGTGTATTGTCGTATGAGAATGTAACACCATTTGTTTGAGTAACATTACCCTTTGGATCTGTAGCGCGGAGATAGAGGGTATACTGTGTAGATGGATTATATGAATTCAAAGTTGAAGGACGTGGAATATCTGAACCACCACTTGCACAACTTACAAAATGATCATCACTGGCGAAGTTATCGTATGAGTATTCACATGTACCACCGGAATTGTTGGCTGTATCCCAATTGATATTTGGTGACCATTTGACGTTGGTTCCAGCGACTGGTGAAGACATGACTACAACTGGGGTTACGTGAGTTGGATCTCCGTGTACGTCTGTACCACTGATGAATAAACCACCAAGAAGAGCTTGGAACATATTTGTAGTTCTGTCGTATATTGCACCAGTAAGATCAACAACGGCATTACTTGCGACGAGCAACCAATTGTTGTGACCTGCTTCGGTGGTGTAATCACGTGTAGTAGAAGCATTTGAGGTGAATACACGAGTGATAGGAGTTGAGGTTGAGCCAGGGACGTTGTAGCTATATGTGTAATTTATAGTAGATATAATATCTTCATACGTATTAGCATTACTTTGAATTACACCTGTTGAGTATGAAATGGTCGCTACTATTCCACCGACTGTAGAGATGATATTACCATCACCATCATCAGAGATCGTACCTCCATTACTATCTGAACCGGAAATAGAATTAGCAAGTATAGGGAAATGAGTTGTGGTGAAATTCATCGAGCCAGGAGTATCGGTAAAGTTTGCTGATGATACAGATATACCCGCAACCAATCCACTACTACTTGCGAGATCTCCATTGAATGTGGTTGTGGAATTACTCAAGACAAGACCTGTGTTTGATGATGCTCCGCTGAATGTTGTTGTACCTGTTGTTGTACCATTGTTAGCACTCGCGCCATTGAATGTATTCGTTCGAGCATTAACATCACCATTGTTGATACTTGAGCCATTGAATAATGCTCCATTCATTACTTTAACACTAATACCAACTTGTGCAGACCCTTGCAAAGTGAGAGTAAAGGCTTTTGCTGGTGTGGAACTTGAATTTTGAGTTATGTTGCCATCAACAATTACAGGATTTATTTCATTTGGAATACTGCCTGCTGGAGTTATAAATCCTGAATCAGTCCACCAGTTGTTTACATCACCCCAATCCCCATTTTGATCTCCTGATACTGTTCCATTTGTAGCGGTATCGTTGAAATAATATTTCTGTGGATTAAAGACACCATTCCATGGACCATAGTCAACAGTGTTAATTCTCAAATCCGCAACATTATTGAAATATGTAGAATTGTTTGTGGTTATGTCGTTGGCATATGTGATAGTGAGAGAACCGTTAGAACTATTTGGATATCCTGTACCCCCAATTCCGGCAGTAATTCCCTTATTAGAAAGATCTAAATTATCCAATGAGGTCAGAGTGATGGGGCCACCATTACCACCAACATTAGTTATAAAATCAGTACTACCTGAACCGCCGGAGCCAGAAGTAATAGAGGTGACAGATGTTGTAGTTGAGTTATTGATCTTTATAAAACCACCAGAGCCGCTATTACTATAAGTTGAAGCGCCTCCAGCACCTGATATAATTGACAATCCTGTTATCGTTGAGGTTGAAATAGTTATAGAACCACCATCACCTCCGTTTGGACCATCTCTTACGATGTCGCTGCCGGCACCAGTATTTACACTTCCGACAATTGAATTATTTACCGTGACAGAACCACCACCGCCACTACCGCTAGAATAAGCCCCATCACCATCGGAACCGGCATTATTTGTTATTACATCTCCAGCAGTTGAGTTTGTAATAGTTACAGAGCCACTACTTCCACCGCTACCACTATCATAATTGACATCATCGCTACTTCCACCATTACCACCATAACCAGTTGTCAGAGAGCCCGCTGTTGAATTACCACTAATAGTAATAGAACCACTGGAGCCACCTCCACCAGCTGTCGTATAGCTGTTACCCGTCGTATCAGAACCATTACCACCTTTACCTGTAATAATCAGTCCAACCGTAGAATTATTAACAACAACGGAACCACTGGAGCCACCGGAGCCACTTTGACCACTCTCAATACCCGGACCACCACCATTACCGGCAGAACCTGTTATCACTGAACCGGTCACAGTTGAAGTTGAAATAGTTATTGAGCCACTTCCGCTACCATTACCAGCATCTTGAGAATCACTAGGATGATTAGGATCAACAACAGCCGGACTACCATCAGCTGCATCGCCCGATTCGACATTTCCGGTCACAGTAATATTTTGCAGATTTATATCCACCCCACTTACACTCGTAACACCACCACCGATGGTGTATTGTCCATTTGAACTGTTTGAATCATGTTGGCCTATAAGAGTGACTTCATTGCCAGTAATATTACAACTACCCGATATGTCTGCCCCGAGGTAATAAGTGCCACCAAGCGAAAGGTTGCTACATTGATAATTTGTAGTGATAGTAGAGTTTGGAAAAGCAGAAGGTGGTGGTGGTAGAGATCCACCAACAAATGCACCAAGGTCAGCTGTGTGTCCAGACAAAATATATTGAAGATCAGATAGAGCTGAGGCTGTGGCGCCAGTTACGTTGAGTGTGCCAAAATATGTGATAGTAAGGGAGCCATTTGCACCATTTCCTCCGTAAGGAAAATTAGTTGCACCTCCGGCTGAAATAGATTTATTTGAGAGATCAAGGTTACCTGATGAGGTGATTGTGATTAAACCGCCGTTGCCGCCATAGTTGCCGATGCCACCGTTAGAATTAATAGCTCCTGTGGTAGTTGAATTTGAGATAGTTATTGTACCGCCGTTGCCGCCGTTGCCATCAACACCGTCGCCACTGCCGCCGTTAGAATTAATATCTCCTGTCGTAGAGGTTGAGATAGTTATGGAACCTGCAGAACCACCGTTCATACAATCATTGATGGTCGCCCCATCTGTCCCAACTGTTCCGGCGACATTATCATTGTTCAGAACGATATTTCC
>Ga0364859_10514_pt1 | contig 18720 bp, 17 predicted proteins | sample ExccelAu500001D3_FD_206911 | JGI IMG/M metagenome (GOLD analysis project Ga0364859, IMG submission 206911) | Enriched cells from Trout Bog Lake Hypolimnion, Wisconsin, USA - BchlTB.Aug20.5000.01 .D3 | ecosystem: Environmental > Aquatic > Freshwater > Lake > Hypolimnion/Profundal zone | place: USA...
GGTGTTTTTTCTTCCCGTTCCACGCAGTAAACTTCTAAATTCTGAAACCCCGCTTTTCTCAAAAATTCATACAGCTCAATCCTTGAAAAGCCAAGCCAAATATGAGCGTAGAGTTTTTTAGCCTGTTCATAATTATGGCTAGCAAGATCGAGAATGAGGATTTTGCCTCCTGGTTTGAGCATGCAAAACGCAGCATCAATAGCCCGTTGCGGACTGCTTATATGATGGAGTGCTTGGCTAATAAGAGCGATATCGATAGAGTTATTCTGAATCGGTGGATCTTCTATGTCGCCAAGACGGTATTCTAAATTTTTGAAGCCATTTTGCTTGGCGATTTTTTTACCGAATGCAACCATTTTTGGTAAATTATCAATTGCGATAACCTGCTTGGCAGAGCGTGCAAGGAGTTGAGAGAGCGTTCCCTCGCCAGCCCCGAGGTCCGCAATCACCATTGGTGGTAGAAGACGAAGTAATCCATGCGCTAGCCCTTGCCATGAACGACCAGGAACGTAGGCGTGGCCAAATTTTCCTGCTAACTTATCAAAATATTCCGCAGCACGATCTCGGCGCTTGTGCAAGATGAGCTTTAGCGCTCTTTGATCTCGCAAGGTCTCGGGAAGTTCTTTTTGAGCGGCAGAAAGAGTTTTTTTTAGTGGTTCTAGAACAGCATCAAGAGCAGTGTAATAACTGTTTTTGCCCACACGACGATCGGTAACTAGGCCTTGATGCTTTAATTGTGCAAGGCTTGCGGAGATTCGTGATTGTGTCATACCAAGAATCTCCTGCATTTCCGCTACCATGAGTTCTTCTTCAACGAGTAGAAGCATGAGGCGAAGCCTTGTTGGCTCAGAAAGCAAACGCATCATATGGAGGATAGAAGACATGAAAAATGAAGAATTAAAAATGAAAACGTATTGACATATATCAATACGTTCATGTAACTTCAAATTCTTTTCTAGATGTACTAAACGTATGCTCGTCACGATGCTCGTCACGAGTATAGAAGCTCGTAGAAAGCATTAATGCTTTTGAAAATCTATCATTCACCAGGCACTGACACTGCCTAAATTATGACTCATAATGCCTAAAAATTTTATTTTTTCTTCCGAATCTGTTGGAGAAGGTCATCCTGACAAAGTATGTGATACGATTTCTGATGCTATTTTAGACGCTTGTTTGTTAGAGGATCCTAATAGTCGGGTTGCCTGCGAGACGTATGCAAAAAGTAATATTGTCGTTGTGGGTGGCGAAATCAGCATTCCGAAACACAAAGGAAAGAATATTGATAGTCTTCTTAACATTAATAAAATTGTACGCGATGTCGTTCGAGGGATTGGCTACATTCATGATGACGATGTCTTTCATGCTGAGAAAATTTTCATCAATAACATCATTACCTCTCAGAGTGATGACATAGCTCAAGGTGTTGATATTCGTAAGAAAAATGGGAAGATGATCCATGAACAAGGCGCAGGAGATCAAGGTTTGATGTTTGGGTACGCCTGTGATGAGACTCCAGAACTCATGCCTGCTCCCATTATGTATGCACATCGCTTAGGCAGGGAGCTCACACGTTTGCGCAAGGTAGGGAAAGCTAAGTGGCTTCGTCCCGATGCAAAAACACAAGTATCGGTTCAGTATGAAGATGGAATTCCAACGCACGTGGTCAATGTTGTGGTCTCCACGCAGCACACGGCTGATGCGAGTCATCAAGAAATTGAAAAATTCATTGTCAATCAGGTGATTCGTAAAGTGATCCCTGCCTCGATGCTCTTAAAGAAAACAGAATTTCTTATCAATCCGACAGGTCGCTTTGTGATTGGTGGACCCCAAGGGGACACAGGCCTGACGGGCAGGAAAATTATTGTCGATAGTTACGGGGGAATGGGTCGTCATGGTGGTGGCGCATTCTCTGGGAAAGATCCAACAAAGGTTGATCGTTCTGCGGCGTATATGGGACGTTATGTTGCTAAGAATGTCGTTGCAGCAGGCTTTGCGAGACGTTGTGAAGTTCAGTTTGCCTACGCCATTGGATGTGCTGATCCCGTGAGTATCCATATCGATACCTTCGAAACAGCTTCATTGCCTGAGGATGTCATTAAAAAAGCGATCGAAGAAATCTTCTGTTTCAAACCAGCAAGCATTATTGAAACATTAAAACTTAAACGTCCTATTTATTCCAAGACCACAAATTATGGTCATTTTGGTAAAATCGATGATCTTGAGAGTATTACTTGGGAACGTACTAATCGAGCAGCTGCATTACAAAAAGCAGCAGCCGCTATCATGAAAACAATCCACTCCAACATTAGCTAATATACTATTTTTTCTTTATGAATTTACAGACCACCAAGACCTCAAATCCTTCCTTTGCTGATTTCAAAGTAGCAGACCTTTCTCTTGCCAATTGGGGACGCAAAGAAATCTCCATTGCTGAACAAGAGATGCCTGGTCTCATGAGTATTCGAAAAAAATACTCATCAGAAAAACCTCTGTCAGGAGTTCGTATCACAGGTTCTTTGCACATGACGATACAAACGGCTGTTCTTATTGAAACCTTGATAGAACTTGGAGCTACTGTTCGTTGGGCTAGTTGTAATATTTTCTCAACCCAGGATCAAGCTGCTGCAGCAATAGCTGCAAGTGGAGTACCTGTTTTTGCCTGGAAAGGCGAGAGTCTTGAGGAATACTGGTGGTGTACATACCAGGCTCTTTGCCATCCACATGGCCAAGGTCCTGAGCTTGTCGTTGATGATGGTGGTGATGTCACGCTTCTTTTGCACAAGGGCTATGAGCTTGAAAATGGGGATACATGGGTTGATACCTCCTCGAGTAATGAAGAAGAAGAAGTCATTAAAAATTTACTAAAAAAAATTCATGCTGAGAATCCAACCCTCTGGCATGAGATGATCAAAGATTGGAAGGGGGTTTCAGAAGAAACCACGACAGGTGTTCATCGTCTTTACAAGCTTCATGAACAAGGCAAACTCTTAGTTCCAGCATTCAATGTCAATGACTCCGTCACAAAAACTAAATTCGACAATCTCTATGGCTGTCGTCACTCGCTTGTCGATGGCCTTAACCGCGCTATGGATGTCATGATCTCTGGAAAAGTCGCTGTTGTCTGTGGCTATGGTGACGTGGGTAAGGGATCAGCTCAGTCGCTTCGTGCACAAGGAGCTCGGGTTATTATCACGGAAATTGATCCCATCACGGCATTACAAGCTGCAATGGAGGGATACGAAGTGACGACTGTTGAGGAAACATTAGGTCGTGGAGATATTTATGTGACTACAACGGGTAATTTTAAAGTGATTACGCTTGAACACATGAAGAAGATGAAAGATCAAGCTATTATTTGTAATATAGGTCACTTTGATAACGAAATCGAAGTCGATAAGCTTGTCTCTTTTCCAGGGATCAAAGAGATCAATATTAAGCCCCAGGTCGATAAATTCATTTTCCCAGATGGCCATGAAATCTTTCTCTTAGCTCAAGGACGTCTCGTGAATCTGGGATGTGCTACAGGTCATCCAAGCTTTGTCATGAGTAGTAGTTTTAGTAATCAGACGTTAGCTCAAATTGACTTATGGAAAAATCGTCACGAATATAAACCAGGTGTCTACATTTTACCTAAGAAACTTGATGAAGAAGTCGCACGACTTCACTTGGACAAAATCGGAGTAAAACTCACCGTGCTTACCCAAGAGCAATCAGCTTACTTGGATATTCCTATTGAGGGACCTTATAAGCCGGAACATTATCGTTATTAGAGATTTTCACCCTCTTTCTTGTTCGCTAAAAGAATACGCCATGTATATCAGGAAGTGATCTGGCGTCATGTGTTTGATTGTTCCTTTTCTGACTTGGTCATGATGCAAGATTGCAGTTGAAATTTTCTCCTAGAATGGTTTCTTCATATTCTCTATGAGGAGGAATGTTTGCTTCGGCTAGAAGAATGCAATTTTTGACACGTGCATGATGATCAATCAAAGCATGAGGGCCGGCAACGACCATCTCTTCTAATCGTGCAGAGGAAGCTACTCTTGCTAGCGGATGAATAGATGTGGGCCACGGGAGATCTCTATTTGCTAGCTTGAAGGGAGGTGTCCATTGTTCTTCAATAATGCGGCGGTGTGTTTTGAAGTATGATTCTGGGGTACCAAGATCACTCCAAAAATAATCATGCTGCGCGACAAATCCAGAAATTTTCTTTTTAGCATGTATGGCTTTTTGTAGTGCTCCGATGATAGAAGTTGGGCCTCGAGATGGGATCCAATCGAGGAAGGAGGGTTCAATGATGGCAATTCCTGTATAGCCGATCGAGATCGAAGGCATCTTCGGACATGCAGTGAGAGAGTTGGAGATGCTCTTCAATCCCTCAATAAGTCCATTATCCTTATTGTAGGTAACATTTTTTTTAGGTCCCTCATGGCGTAGTAATAATGTGGCAAGCGAGCCTGAGTCAAAGTGATAGTCAATCAACTCTTTTAGTGGTGCATCAGTTAAAATATCACCATTGTGGATCAAAAAAGTTCCCTGACTGAGTAAGGATTGTGCATTGCGAAGACCACCGCCAGTATCTAAATACACGTGTTCGTGAAAGAGCGATATTGGATTTCCCTCATATTCACCGATGGCAAGCTTGGGAGTCTTTTTCTGAACTTGAAAATACGTTTGAAAAGCTTCATGAAGGTAACGTGTATTACAAGCGATATTTGCAATCCCCAGTGTCCTCGAGTGATCAATAGCAAAAGTCATAAGAGGTTTGTGAAAGACGGTTAGAAGCGGCTTTGGAATGGTCGCTGTGAGTGGTCTCAGACGTGTTCCTTCACCGGCAGCTAAGATAAAAGCGCTATGAATTTTCTTCATTCTTTATATAGTGTTGAGGAGGTTGGAGTGGTGTTTTCTGCTTGCACGATCCAGATGTACGATGATGATGTCAAAATCATTTTGACAAACAATCTTCACAATTCATCCAGAAAAGGTACACATAAGCGATATGTTACTAATCTTGCGATTCTGTTTTTTTCTCTCGCTTTTTCTTTTGCTAGGATGCGCTCGAGATACCCATCATCATATTGTTGTGAGTATTCATGATGAAAAAATGGTTGTCTTTACAGATACTCATCCTGTAGCCCGTTATCCTGTTTCGACCTCGAAGTATGGCACAGGTGACGCTGTGGGAAGTTATAAAACACCACTTGGCCGTTTTATAATTTGCCAAAAAATTGGAAAAGGAGCTCCCTTAGGTATGGTTTTTAAGGATGCCAAAGCGACCGGAGAGATCTTAGTTCCGAATGCACCAGGCAGGGATCCCATTGTGACGCGTATTTTTTGGCTTGAGGGTCAAGATGCTTGTAACAGGAATGCTCGCAAACGTTGTATCTATATTCATGGTACGCCTCAAGAGCGATCACTGGGATGTCGCAAAAGTTATGGCTGTATTCGCATGAGTTCTCATGATGCGCTTGCGCTTGATGCGCTAGTGGGTAGGGGTGCTTCTGTGGAGATTATTGAAGGGGCCTTACCATCAAATGCCTTTTTGAATTAACTCGTCTATTTCCAACGTAACTGAGATATATTCATCGCAAGTCACGATGAGCAATAGACTTCTTGTAAAACTCTACTACTAATGTCAGTGACAGCCTTGTTTCGGTGCTCGCGTCCTCGAGTGCTTTTTTGTAGACTGCCACGTCTGTATGGCGGAGCGCCTTCTCCTTCATCACCATCAGCGAGTTTTGAAAGAAGTATAATATTAAAACAATCAACATGATTTCGAATCCAAAAATCAAGGTGCATTTCATGCCTGGAGATGGTCATGGTTGGGCCTTAGACGAAGATCTTAGGCAAATGCGTGAAGCCTTATCTGGATGTGTCCAGGAAGTACCGCTTGTGAGGGCTCAGGTGATTCATACTCCTTTTTGGCAAGGTTTAGAGGTAGTCCATCCCGAAATTTTAAAACAAGCCTTTATCATTGCACATGCTGATAACCCTCCATTTTTTTATTTGAAGCAACCTGAATTTATTCTCGGACAGCAGCAGGTAGATCTTTGGGTGGCACGTTCCAAGGAGGCTTTTGAGCAGTTTCATGCCTTGCGTCTCCCTGTGACTTACATCCCTTATACGATTGATGAAAAGATTTTTTTTCCATTAAAGGATATCCGTGTCATTAGAAAGAAATTTGGCATCTCTGAAAATGCTTACGTCATTGCAAATTTTCACCGTGATAGCGAGGGGGCGGATCTCACTCAACCTAAGTTCCAGAAAGCTCCCGAGCTTATGCTCGCGATTCTCAAGGAATTAAAACATCGAGATGCTTCTTTTCATGTTCTGCTTGCTGGCCCTAGACGTCATTGGATGCGTCAGGCATTAGAAAAAGAGAATATTCCCTTTACCTTTGTGGGGGAGAGGAAATGTGAGAAAGATGATTTTGGAATAAATATTTTAGATCGCTCAACACTCAATGAACTTATTAATGCTGCTGATCTCATGCTTATTCCATCACGCTGGGAAGGTGGTCCTCAATCAATCATGGAAGGAGCCGCAAGTCACTGCAAGATCCTGAGTACTCCCATTGGCTTGGCACATGATATTTTAGAACCTATCTCACTCTACCAATCTGTTAGTGAGGCAGTAGATCGTATTCTTGAGGATCAAGTGCACAATATTTTGCATGCGACACTTCAACCTCAGTGGCAACGATGGTATCAGTCACATACGACAGCCTCTATGCGTACGGGGCTATGCGAGCTCTATGCAGATCTTGCGAAGAAAAATCTTCTTATAACAAAATATACGACACATCCTTCGCGGACTTCTCAAGACTCTTGGATCAAGAATCAAGGACGACATATTTTGCATACGCTTCGTAGAAGATTTGGTACAAAGAAGCTGCCCTCGGCTCTAGGATGGCATCACCAGGTTGGTCATGATCCTGATTTAGATGCAATTTTCTCTGAACTCGAAAACATACTTGATGCATGCTATATAAAACGTCAACGCGCAACAGGAGAGGGAATCGAGTTTATTGGATGGTCTGACGAGTCTCTTCCTAAAGCTCAAAAAAAAGGTTACCGCTTCCAGTGGGTCGTCCCTTCAATGCCATTATCACAGGTGCTTCCGGGAGCTGTTGTGATTGCGCCTGGGGTTCAAGATAGTGTGAATCTACGGCGTGAAGGTTTTTTAAATTCTACAATAGTGCTTCCTGTATCTTTTTTTGAATGTGAAAACAGAATGGTTTCCAACGAGCCCTTGGTTATTGAAGAGGGAAATCATTCGGCCTCAATAAAGATTTGGAGGGCTATGGCGGCTAGTCGACCTATTCTCTATCCCAAAGATTCGGCTTATTACCCGCAAGTGTTTCATGGAGGATTTTCTTATAAAAACAAAGAGGAGATTCCTATGCTCTTAGATATGGCTCGGAAAGAAGCACCTCGAATCAGGATGCTCGGAAAAGTTCCAAGCAGGGATTCAGGACAAAAAGCCATTAGACAATTACTAAAAATGAATCATCAAATTTGAAAAATTTATTTTTTCCTAAAAACGAGGATGAGTGCTTCTGTTCCATGAAGATAATGGCTCGGATGTGTCTTCTTTAAAAACTCGGCGTATGGTTGCTTGGGTATTTTGGTAAGGCAATAGGATCCGGAATGGGTTGGGTAAATGGCAGTGAGTTGATAGCCTTCTGCTTCTTGGTTATTGAGAACTGATTCAAGCTCCTGACACAAAGCCTTATAATTCACAGATGAGCCTTGATGTGCTATTTGTTTTTTTTTAATGGATATTTTAGGTCGCTTAATGATCCAGAAAGGAGTCCATTTTAGTTCAAGATGTCTGTATTCGACTGTTTCTCGTGGATAGGTGAGATGTATTACACGCCATGGTAAGAAAGAGGAAGTTTGCTTGATTGGATCAACGGGGTCACATACGTTTACATTTTTCATGAAAGCTTTTTATTTGAATTTATTGAAACAACTCAAGCATTTGCTGTTTGAGCAGAGGTGTTTTATGAAATTACTTTTGGTGCTCTTTGGATGCTTGCTGCTTAGCGGATGTGGCCCAGAAGTTCTCTACTCTAACTTATCAGAGTCAGATGCCAACACAATGATGGGACTTCTTTTGGTACGCAATATTCAAGCTGTCAAAATTTCTCAAAAAGAAAATCTATTTTCCATTTCGGTTCCGAGACAACAATTTGCTGCTGCAACTGATTTGTTAAAATGGTATGGCATTCCTTCAGAAAAATTTTCTGGTATCGGTGAAGTTTTTAAAAAAACAGGCATTGTTTCTTCTCCAAGTGAAGAGAAAATTCGTTTTATGTATGCCTTGAGTCAGCAAATCTCAGAAACGCTGAGTCATATTGATGGTGTTTTAGTCGCAAGAGTTTCCTTGGTATTACCAAAAAATGACCCCTATACAGAAACACTAACACCTTCCTCTGCGTCTGTTTTTTTGAAGTTTCGTCCAGGGAGTGTTCCCCCAACATTAGTACCACAAATCAAAACACTCGTAATGAAAAGCGTCGAGGGGCTTAATTACGATAATGTATCGGTTGTTATTGTTCAGTCTGAAAGCATTGATTACTATTATCCACTCAACATTGCTCAAGAAATTTCCCTCTTTGGTATTAAAATTCCAAAATCAGCATTGTGGAATTTTTGGTTTATTATTTTAGCGTTTGTTTTTATTGGTGTCGCGCTTGTGCTCGCTGGAATTTTTGGCAGAAAAATGATTATGGACTTTTTTAAGAAGAAATCAGAGCCAAGCCCCGTCATTGAGAACTCTCCTAGGCAAGTCGTAGAAGTTCCAACCCTCAAAGTAGCTCCCCCTGTACTTGCACCTCCTAAGACCTAAGCAATACAATTTCGTCACGAATAAAAATGAGGAATTTTTACTTGTTCTTTTCTGCGTCAGGCATCGTTCTAGATCACTCCTTTTACTTCGCTAGCAGTGAACTCTTTAAGTCTTGTTAGCACAAAAGCGAAAAATTTCAGCCTAAAAAAATCTCAAAAAATCTCGTTTTCAAAACCTAATTTTTACTCGTGACAAGTATATTTCGTACTCATTAACAAATAGAAGAAGTCACTACGTTATTTCTAAAAACCATATCGATACTCATCTCTAAGAGAGAGGATCGCTTTTCTCATGAACCAAGAGGCTCTAGATCATTCCGAAACAAGCCACCCATTGTCCAATACTACGACTCCGTGGAGTAATGAGCTTATTGCAGCCTGGATCAATCGTGATGCTACTGCCTCTCATATTGACGCGTGGATTCATTGGAATAACTCTCCAATACGACATGCATCTCCAGAAGTACTTGCATCTTGTGTGCCTGCTTCGTTTTTAAATGTTTTAGAACATGATTCTCGTGTGAGTATCCATGTTGATGATTTGTTACGCGCTAAACTATCATGGAGTTCTCCTGTGCATTGGGCTCCTCAAGATCCCTTATGGGATGTGGCAATGATTTCACCGAGTCGCTTTAAGAGCCTTGCATTATTAAGTGCTTCCTTTTCTATGAGACGAGAAATTACTCAGCTCATTGACGGATCTCTGGTGCGTAAAGTTCGAAAACAGATAGGTGAGGATATTTTTCAATTTGTACTTTTAAGCAATGCCTCTAAAAAATATTTTTTGGAGCCAATGTATGCCAACTTATCGAAGTTAGATGATATTACTCAATCTATTGATCAAGGTGCCATTATGATCATGGAGCATGGATTTTCCTCAAAAGAACGTGGAATTCAAGAGCGTGTTGGAACAAAATTGCACGGATGTTTTGCTCAAGGATATTGTGATCATCCATTACCCTGGGCGTTGCAAGCGGAGGAAATACTCGCTTCTCTTTGGAAGGAGACTCTCTCCTGGCTCTAACCTCTACTGTGATTAAATGAATATTGAGACTTTAAAAAATAAATCTATTTCTTCATTGCTTCAATGGGACAAAGATCTTCCAAGTTATCTTCAACATGGGCCAGTGCTTCCTCAAAAGGAGTTGGCTCTTTGTCTTAGCGCAACAGATCTCTTAGAAAAGGCTCGTACACGTTCTCTCGCAATTGAAGAAGAAGCAAAGAGAGAATTTGAAAATCAAAAAAAATTGGGTTACGAGGAAGGTCTTAAAGAGGGACGAGCTGCCGTTGCCGCTTATAATATTAAAACAGTTTTAGCCTCACTAGATTATTATGAACAATCAAGAAGTCAGTTAGTCGAAGTTGTTATTACATGTGTCCGTCGCTTTGTGCTCGATCTTCCACCAGAAGAGCGATTTTACCAATTGATAGGGAAGGCACTTGATGAATTAAAACAACAGCCACGTATCATTCTTCAAATCCATCCTCAAGATCGTGCAGCCGTAGATGCTGTTGTTTCTAGGCTTCAAACACGCATGCCTGTAGGTTCAAAAATAGAAGTAAGAACACGTGAAGAATTAGTACCCAATTCATGTGTGATAGAATCTCCCTTGGGATTAGTGGATGCTTCACTCGAAAGTCAGCTTTCCATTCTTGAGGCTTCTCTTGCGCAAGCCTCATGATATCTCTACCTTTCTCAAAAGGGATGTCAGAAAATTGCACATGCTTCTTTTTGGCAAGTTGCGGTGTTGTTATCATTTCTGTTACCATAAGCAGTAGAGAATGAGCCGTAGAAAGCTTTTTAAATCTCCTGCAGACTAAATCATTGCAATGTAAAAAAACCTCATTGTCATTCTTTGACGAGTATCACCCACCTAAAAACCCATTTGTGATGGAAGAAAATCCAAACAATTTAGAATCCGTTCGTAATGCACAAGCTGCTCCTATAGATTCTTTTAGCAATAATATAATGGGAGAGGATTTTTTTAAAAAACTGCAATCCTTAGCACTTGTTACCGAACCTAAGCCGCTCCGAGGTCAAATTACCGAAGTAGTTGGCATGTTAGTAAAAGCTATTTTGCCTGATAGTAAAATTGGTGAGCTTTGTGAGTTAAGACGACCTGGCATTAAAGAACCACTTGATGCTGAAGTGCTCGGTTTTAGAGGGGAGAGCGCTTTAATTATGCCTTTGGGAGACTTCACCGGACTTTCCTTAACCACAGAAGTCATTGCTTCAGGAAAAGTCCTGCAGGTAGCTGTTGGGGCAGGCTTATTAGGGCGTGTGGTCGATGGGCTTGGAAGAATTATGGATAATTATACCGAACCCTTTATTCCAGAATGTTATTACAATGTTATTGCAGATGCTCCTGATCCGCTCAAACGCTCTCTGATTAAAGATCCATTATCTCTTGGAATTAGAAGCATTGATGGTTTGTTAACATGTGGCCAAGGACAACGTATTGGTATTTTTGCAGCTGCTGGAGGTGGCAAATCGACCTTACTGGCACAAATTATTAGTAACACAGAAGCCGAAGTCGTTGTGATGGTGCTCATTGGTGAACGTGGTCGAGAAGTTCGAGAAACATTAGAAATGACCCTGACTCCTGAAAACAGAAAAAAAACAGTGATGGTTGTCTCTACTTCTGATCGACCTGCCCTCGAGCGTCTTAAATCAGCTTATGTGGGAACAGCAATAGCAGAGTACTTCCGAGATCAAGGAAAAAAAGTTCTCTTAATGATGGATTCTGTCACACGTTTTGCGCGTGCACAACGTGTTGTTGGCTTGGCTACTGGTGAACCACCAGCACGTCGAGGCTATCCACCTTCTGTTTTTTCTATTTTGCCTCAGCTCTTAGAACGTGCTGGTCCAGGAGTTGTCGGATCAATTACAGCACTTTATACTGTCCTTGTGGAAGGAGATGATATGAATGAACCTGTGGCAGACGAAGTAAGATCAATCCTCGATGGCCATATTATCCTTTCTCGTAAACTTGCAGCAGCGAATCATTATCCGGCAATTGATATTTTAGCTTCCATTAGTCGTGTGATGACGCAGATCTCTCAACCCAAGCATTTGAGTGCAGCAGGAAAGTTTCGTGAGCTTCTCTCGAAATATCAAGATGCAGAGCTATTGCTTAAAATTGGAGAATATAAAGCAGGAAATGATGCCATCACAGATGAGGCGATTGCAAAAAAAGATGTGATGAATGGATTCTTGCGACAAGGTTTAGGAGACAAGTCGACTTTTGAAGAAACTATTCAAAAACTCGAAGCATTAGTTCGATGAAAGCTTATCCACTCGAAGCGATTCGAGCCTTGAGGGTGCGCAAAGAAGATGAAGCTACCCGCAAGCTTGTTGAAGCTCGTACGCATGAAGCGATCTTAGAAGAGGAAGTAAAAAAGGCTCAAAAAGCGCTTGAAGATTATTTAGTGTGGATTGAGAAGGAGGCAGATCGTCTTTTTAAGACAGTTTTAGGGACGCTTCATCCCCTGCATAAAGTTACTGACATCACTCAACAGATTCAGTGGAATCGATCTCGGCAATCAACTTATGTGGTTCAAGTGGAAGAAGCGCGTAAAAAGTTAGATATTGCCAAGCAAGAAACAGAGCGGTGTCTTCACGCTCAAGAAGAGGCTTACAAAGAGGTCTGGAAAATCAACCAACATCGTGATATTTGGCTTAAGGAAGAACGCTTGCTCGAAGAACAAGCTGAGGAAGCTGAGTTAGAGGAGATTGCAGGGGTGATGTATGCTCGCGGTGAATAAAAATTTCAACGTAATTTGACTATACTTGAATATTTTATATTGAATCGTAGTGAGGCGCTGTGCAAAGCGTGTTAGTAAAAGGAGAGCGAAGGATTGTGGTGTAGGGCTGTATGTCTATATACCGTCGCAATCACCATTCGAGACCAACGCAGTAGCGTGAAATATTCGGGTATATTATCTTTTTTTTCTAGGGGTCACTTTTCTGCCAAAAATGAGTGATGAGGGATGTTGTGTTAAAAAACGAGCAAGTTGCTCAACAGCTTCTGCTGCCAAGGAGATTTGCGATGTCATTGTATGAAGATTGAGTTCCTCGGTTTTCTTTTCAAGAGAGGAGAGGAGAGTTTTAAGATCGGAAGAAATACCTGCCATGTCGATTTTGCTAACGTTTTCGGTGATAGTAAAAAGATTATCTGTAAATTTAGATACCCCCGAATCAACACTAGGAATCATGAGATAAGCTTCATGATTAGCAATAGTATTCATCGATGGCTTGTAAGGATCAAAAAAAGCGAGTTGTACATATTGCATGCCGGTGATGCCCACAAGATCAATTTCTGCACGTAATCCCTTTTGAACAAGATATTCTAAATTTTTTTGGTCTGTGATATCGATTTTGTTACCAGAAGGATCCATGAGAGGGCTTGTATTGAGTTCTCCAATTATGGCAATGGCAGATTTATTTTTACTCGAGTCGTAGTAAACATGTAATCCTACAATGTGTCCGACAAGTATTCCACGTATTTTAATGTCACTACCGATGCTTAGCCCCTGCACCGATTGATCAAAATAGGAAATAAAACGGAGTGGTTTTTTTAAAAAAGAAAACGATTGGAGTGAGAGGAGTCCCACGGTGATGAGGATGATGGCACCGATGACAAAACTGCCGACACTCACAGGATTCCATTTTGATTTCATGATTGATTTAAAAAATTTCTCACGCGTTGATCTTTACTTGTGGATGCAAGTTTGTGCGGTGTCCCATCGGCAATAATTCCACGTGTCTCATGATCTAGTACTAAAATGCGATCGGCAATTCTGAAAATACTGGAAAGTTGGTGAGAAACAATTACCATCGTCGTGCCCAAGGTATCACGAACTTCTAAAATTAATTTATCAATTTCCTTCGAAGTGACTGGATCAAGGCCTCCTGAGGGTTCATCAAAAAAAACAATTTTGGGATCGAGTGCTAAAGCTCGCGCAAGACCTGCTCGTTTCCTCATTCCACCGCTAAGTTCGCTGGGATAGAGTTCTTCGGCCCCAGCAAGACCTACTTGGGCAAGTTTGAGCGCAATGACTTCACTGCGATCCTTTTTATTGAGCGTTGTGTACTCTTCTAGAGGGAGTGATATATTTTCACCAATGGTCATCGAGCTCCATAAGGCACTGCTTTGATAAAGGACGCCAAATTTTTTTAAAAGTATGCGTCGCTCTTCCTCATCCTCAGTTAAGAAATTTTTTCCAAAATAAAAAATCTCTCCCTGATCAGGTTTGAGTAGGCCTGTCATACACCGAAGGAGTGTTGTTTTTCCACAGCCGCTTCCGCCAATGATAAAAAAAAGTTCTCCCTCACCTACGACAAAAGAGATTTTTTCTAAGACAATGGTGCCTTCATAAAGACATCTGATGTTTTCTAGCCTGATAGAACTCATGGTGTGATACATATTTTAGAGAATCTAGATTCCAAGTGCATTGTAGATCACGGAGAAGAGAGCATCTGCAAGAATAATAAGCATAATGCTCGTAACGACAGCAGAGGAGGTTGCATGACCGACGCCAGCGGTGTTGCGCTCAGAGTCAATACCATGTAAGCATCCGGCAAGAGCAATTATCATTCCAAAGAACAAGCTCTTGATAAGACCGCTAGCAATATCAGTCCAGCTAACCCGATGATGCATTTCATTCCAATAAAGAGCTGTAGGAATATGGAGCATGGTTGCAGAGATATACATGCCTCCTAGAATACCCAAAACATTCGAGTAAATTGTAAGAATGGGCATCATGATGGTAATTGCAAACAACCGGGGGAGGACTAGAAAGTTGACTGCAGAAATTCCTAATGTTTGTAGGGCATCGATTTCTTCATCGACTTTCATATTCCCTAATTGAGCTGCAAAGCCTGCTCCCGTACCCCCTGCAACAACAATGGCTGCCATAATGGGTCCCATCTCTCGAACAATAGAAAGACTCACTAAGTCGACTACTAAAATACCAGCGCCATAGCGTTGAAACTGAATGGCTGCTTGAAACGCTAAAATCACTCCCACCAAAAAACTAATAAAGCTCACAATGAGTAATGATGAAGACCAACAATCTTGCATTTCTAGGAGGCAATCGATCCATCGTAATTTTTGCTTACCAAGAATGATATGACCAATTCCAAGCGTACAATTACCGAGAAACTCAGTAACTTCTTTAATTTTTTTAAAAAAAAGCAAGGTGTTGCTTCCTATGAAAAATCGAAGATCAAAAGTAGAATGCTCCTTGCGTACTGTTTTTGGATGAGGTTCCACATCGGTATGTGCTAGAATAATTACGACATTCGGTGGAAGAGAGGAGAGCTCTAATTTTTTCTTTTTAGCCACAGACCATGATCGTGCGTGCATTAAAAAAAGTAAGAGAGCAGTATCCCAGATGCCCAGTTCCTTTGCCGTGATGGTAATTTTTGAGACGGTGATTTTTTTGCTAATTTCATGCCACGAGGGAGTCGGTGCATGAAGCTGCCAATCACCTCCAAGTTCAATAACGCACTTTTGACCGCGTATTTCTAAGTTTGCTTGTGCAGGAGTGGTGGCATGGGGAGTCGTTGGAGACGTGTGAACGTGTGTCATGTATAGTCCAATTACTTAGAGGCTAGGTCTTCTGGTGGCCTAACTCGAATATTTTAAAAAATTTTCTAAACGACTCAAGAGTCCGCTATGCCGATAGCGTGTCGAGGCATTATGGGTAGCCGTGATCAGGGCTTTGCGCTGACCAAGCAGCAGTACGAGCTTGCGTCCACGTGTAACGCCTGTATAGAGGAGATTGCGTTGCAGTAAAAGATATTGCTGCATGGCTAGGGGCATGAGGACAACAGGAAATTCGGATCCTTGGCTTTTATGAATGGTAATCGCATAGGCAAGAGTGACTTCATCAAGTTCAGAAAAATCATAAATTACACGACGCTCGCTATAACGCACCGTCATGGTTTTTGCCTGATGATCGATGGAAAGGATGCGTCCAATATCACCATTAAAAACGTCTTTTTCGTAGTTATTGGTCATTTGAATAATTTTATCTCCCTCGCGAAAGAGAAGTCCATAAGCCTGATGTTCGATACGTGTGGGATGTTTGGGATTAAGTGCTTCTTGGAGTCGAAGGTTGAGCTCTTGAATACCAAGACTTCCACGATGCATCGGGCAAAGTACCTGGACATCATCAATAGGATCGAAATGATAGCGTTTGGGAATCCGCTCGCGTATGACGGTAATCATAGAGGTTATGATTTCTTCGGGATCTTCTCGTTCGAGGAAAAAGAAATCAGCTGCTTCATTCGTGTTGCTTGTATCAGGGATAACACCTTGATTAATAGCATGGGCGGCTTGGATGATCTGACTACCGTCTGCTTGACGAAAAATTTCTGTGAGTGGAAGCACATGAACAAGACCACTTCGGATAATATCAGGAAGAACGAGTCCTGGTCCTACACTAGGTAATTGATCAGCATCACCGACTAAAATTAACCGTGCTGCTGGTGGATGGGCTAAGAGTAAACGACTCATGAGCGGCACATCGACCATAGAGATTTCATCGACTACGAGGACATCTGCCTCTAAGGGATTGTCTACATTGCGTGCAAAGGTTCCTTTAGCAGGAAGAAATTCAAGCAAACGATGGAGTGTTTTTGCTTCCAGACCAGTAGCCTCACCAAGGCGTTGGGCAGCTCGTCCGGTTGGGGCAGCGAGAAGACAGCGGAGTTTTTTTGCTCTTAAAATCGTGAGGAGCGATTGCACGAGTGTTGTCTTACCAACACCTGGACCCCCAGTAATAACGACTACACGATGTTTTAAGGCAGCTGCTAAGGCCTTGCGCTGGCTTAGAGAGAGAATGCGTTCTGTTTTTTCTTCCACCCAGGGAATTGCCTTTTCTGGATCAATACTCGGAAAAGGTTCGTCTGAGCTTGCGAGTAGGCTGAGTTGTCGTGCGATAATTTCTTCTGCCACCCGCAGGTGTGGTAAAAAAACAAGTTCTTTACCCTTGATTTTTTCTTGACTTACATGGGCATCATGGAGATGGCGTTCTAAGGCACCGCTCACAATAGACTCATCGACTTTTAAAAGATCCATTGCTGTGCAAATGAGATCTTCTCGAGGTAAGGCACAATGGCCTTCTCCTGATGCTTGGGTAAGCAGATGATCAATGGCTCCTCGTGCACGCAAAAGCGAATCTGGTTCAAAACCAAGCTTGCTTGCCACCATATCCGCAGAATGAAATCCAATGCCATGAATATCTCGCGCGAGAGTATAGGGATTGGCACGGATGGTTTCAATAGCGCCTTCTCCGTACGTTTTATAAATGCGAGCAGCACGATTGGTGCTCAGTCCATGAGCGTGTAAAAAAAGCATGATGTCACGAACGACTCTTTGCTCTGCCCAGGCTTCTTTAATGCGCTTGCGTCGTTCTACGCCTATGCCTTCTACCTCTTGAAGGCGTTTGGATTGATGCTCAATAATTTCAAAAACATTTTCTCCAAATCGCTCCACAAGCTTGGTCGCATAAACAGGACCAATGCCTTTAATGAGACCACTTCCAAGATATTTTTCAATGCCTTCAAGAGAGGTGGGTGGTTGTGTCTTGAGTGTACGCGCCTTCATTTGAAGGCCATGTTCACGGTCGCGTTCCCATATGCCTTGGGCTGTAATCCATTCTCCAGGCGAGACGGCAGGTAGTGTTCCAAGGACAGAGACAAGATCACGGTGATGTTCTACTTTGACTTTTAAGACACAAAATCCATTTTCTGCATTATGGAAAGTGACGCGTTCCACCAGGCCGCTAAGCCCATCTTCAGGGCCTCCAATAATGATATCTTTGGTGATGGTGGAAGTCCTACGTGTTTTCATCCTGGGTGAGTATATACCTTCACGTGGTTAAAAAAAGAAGTTCATGAAAGATCCGGGTTAATAACGCATAGGGTCTCGTAAAGAAAAAGCATTTTTAATCCAACGTACTTCTGGTGGTCGTGTTGCGATAATTTCAATCACATCAAAACGAAAGGCAATATCCGGATTGCCAAGTAGGCGAAGCCATGAGAATCCTCCGCGTCGAATCAGATCTTGCTTGTGAGCATTGATCGTATCGATGGGACGAAAATGTTGTTCCTGACGGCGTGTTTTTACTTCTACAAAGAGGAGTGTCTCTTTATCACGGCAAACCAAATCGATTTCTCCGCCCTGTGGGGCGCGATAATTGCGATATAAAATTTTCACACCATGGTGGCGTAGGGCTCTTGAGGCAAACCGTTCTCCCCAGTTGCCAAGCGCCTTGCTCCCTTTAGAAGGAGAAGGAGGCTTGGTCCACTGGTTTAAAACCACGGCGATGATGCTTGCAAGGTCCATATTGGTTTAATTTCTTAAGATGCTCAGCAGTTCCATAGCCTCGATGACGTGCAAATCCGTAACAGGGGAAAGACTGATCTAGTCCATCCATGATGCGGTCTCGAGAGACCTTAGCAATAACACTAGCAGCAGCAATGCTCATGGATAGACCATCGCCTCCGATGAGTGCGCTCTGAGGGACGGGAAGATTGTTGACTGGTAATCCATCGATTAAGGCATATGCTGGTTTTCTTTTTAATCCGAGCAAAGCACGATGCATAGCAAGTGCCGTTGCCCGCAGGATGTTAAGATTTCCAATTTCTTCTACACTAGCCTCACCCAATGCCCAATCAACCTGAGGATGTGTGGTGAGTGTCATAAAAAGTTCCTCTCGAATTTTTTGGCGTAACTTTTTTGAATCATTCAAAGGGGCTAGCCATTCTTTTAAAGATTCATCTAAAACTTCTGGCAAAATAACTGCCGCCGCAATGACCGGCCCTGCTAGCGGTCCTCGACCAGCCTCATCGACT
>Ga0364859_10497_pt1 | contig 18606 bp, 23 predicted proteins | sample ExccelAu500001D3_FD_206911 | JGI IMG/M metagenome (GOLD analysis project Ga0364859, IMG submission 206911) | Enriched cells from Trout Bog Lake Hypolimnion, Wisconsin, USA - BchlTB.Aug20.5000.01 .D3 | ecosystem: Environmental > Aquatic > Freshwater > Lake > Hypolimnion/Profundal zone | place: USA...
AAGCTGGAATTGCCGGGGTGTACAACAAGGCTATGTACATGGATGGGCGGAAAGAAGCGTTTGAGGCTTGGGCGGAGTATGTTGTTGTTTTAACAGGGAAAGATAATGGGAAAAATATTGAATAATAATTTGACATTGATAAATATTAAATATAATTAGTGGTGCATGTTTTAAATATTATAAATATGAAAATGCGAATAAATTTCGAATGATTTACACTGGTTGAGCTTATTGTTGCTATAGTGATACTCGCTATTCTCGGAACAGTGTGAATTATGTCGTATCAGGGAATCGCCCAATCCGCCCGAGATTCCACCAGACTCTATATGGCGGAAAGCCTTATGAAAGGGCTTCAAGCGACGTTTGCGTCAAAGAATAAATATCCGTTACCAGACGGACCTTTCGTGACTATTGCATACATGGGAACCACTATCGGTTGGCAAGGATATGCGGGGCAAAACGTGCTTCCACAAGCGCACGTTGCCGGAAACATGTTAGATCCTCTTACCGGCACCTCATTTACTTACAACACTAATGCCACTCAAACCAGTGCGCAAATTATGGGGTATTTAGAAAATATCAACAATTATGCGTTCAACGATGAAAATCTCTTTGTTCAAACTGCCTTTGCTGCAGGTACTCCAAACTATGCTTCACTCTATCCTTTCGTAAAGGGAGATACACTTTGAATTATTATAGCAAATAATACAGGAAGTACCGACAACACTCCGCTTCAGGTACTTATAGGAAACAGAGGAACGATTGACGTTTCCAATTCCGGTGCCATCTCTCCCTATCAAGCGATTATTTCCACCAATACTGGTTGACTCACCAACGCCGGATTCATCACTACCGGAACCGGAACGGTTCCCACCAACTATGATCCGAATCTTGCCGTTAACGGAAGTTGCGGAAGTGCCAACGGTTCGTGATTCACGGTTACTCCCACAACCAACCTCTGTCTCTATGGTACTCTTTCATGAACGGTAGCCGGAGGAAGTGGGCCTTGGAGTTGGACTTGTGCGGGAATGAATGGAGGAAGTGCGGCGAGTTGTAGTGCGGCAATATACGTAGCTCCCGTTAATGGAAGTTGTGGAATTTCCAACGGACAAAGCTATTCTTCTGCACCCACCACAAATCTTTGTGGTAATTCCACCACTCCTTCCAGTGTAACACAAAGTGCCAACAGTTGGCTTTGGTCTTGTACGTGACTTTATGGTGGTACTACGACGAGTTGTACGGGCAGTGTAGTAGTAAGTTGAGCTTGTAATACGCCTCCAGCAAACACTGTATTCTTTAATTCCTCAAACAGTTATTCCATCACCAACGCTCCCTACGGAACCAGTTTTACAGCCAGTTATAACGCCACACCAACCGCAAATACCTGTCAGTATAGTTGTAGTAGTGGCTATATGTATAGCGGATGAAACTGCGTGAACAATATATACGTGACGAATTATAGTGCATGAACCGTATCGGTTATTAACACTGCGACAAACACGGTTACGGCAACGATAAGCGGTTTTAACAACCCAAATTGAGTTGTTGTCAATCATGCCACAAACACAGTGTATGTGGTGAATGCGGGAGGAACTATGTCGGTTATAGACGGTTTTACCAACACGATTACATCAACAATAAATGTACAAAATGGGGCGGCTCTATGAGATATAGTTATCAGCCCGGCCGCAAATACATTATATGTGGGTAGTTATTATGGAGAAGTTTATGCTATTAATCTTTCCACCAACGCGGTTTCGGGAATATCCGGCTTTGGAAATGCCCCAATTGGGGTAGGAACAGGGACATGAGGCATAAATCCGACCACAAATACGTTGTATGTGCCGAATTTCAATAGTAGCGCCGTATCGGTTGTTAATATTCCAACAAACACCGTTACGGCAACGATAAGTGTTGGCGCATTACCTGATAGTGTTGTCGTCAATCCAACCACCAACACAGTGTATGTGGCGAGTGCCTATGGAACTGTATCGGTTATAGATGGTTCATCCAACACGGTCACGGCAACGTTAAACAATTTTGGAAACGCTGGTGGTAACGGTCTTTACTTTGTCTTCGATCCAAATACCGACACAGTGTATTGAGTAAATGAAGCAAATGACACTTTATATGCTATGAATGCATCAACCAATACGGTTACAGCAACAATAGGCGGTGTTGGCGGTGCGAATAGCAGAGCTATTTACGACCCGATCACAAATATGGTGTATGTGGTAACAGCTAATGGAACTGTATCGGTGATAAATCCTTCAACGAACACGGTTACAGCAACGATAAGTGTGGGTTCGTGATATAATGGTTACATTGGTTATTAAACCTATTCGTTCGTTTTATTACTAAAAACCATCGCATTCTTCACCGTCTGCGCCCTCCACCATCTCCCCGTCCTTGTCCTTATCCCTCGCTCGTTCAATTCCCTCGCCACCTCCGACAGGTTCTTTCATTCATCCGTCAGGCTTTCTATTATCGGCCAAACGCTTTCCGCAAACCGGTCTGCGGCGGCTATTGCCGCTTGGCGTCCTTTCTTTCCGGCTTCGGCAAGGTTCGGGTTGCCGATCTTCACGCCTCTTGCTTTGGCGGCTTTCAGGGCGGCGCTGGTCCGTTCGGAAATCATATTGCGTTCGTGTTCCGCGACCGCTGCTAAAATATGGATGGTGAAGCGGGAAGCGTCCGGCATATCGCACGCCCGAAACTCCACCCGGCTTTCCATAAGGTTCGAGATAAAGGCGACGTTACGCGATAGCCGGTCGAGCTTGGCGACCAACAGCGGAAGGCGTTTGCGGCGGCATAAATCCAGGGCTTTTTGCAGTTCCGGGCGGTTGGACTTCTTCCCGCTTTCCACCTCGGTAAACGATGCCATAAGCGTACCGCCTGTGCGGGCAAGATAGTCGGTGACGGCGGTGTGCTGTGCTTCCAACCCGAACCCGGAGCGTCATTGCTTGTCGGTGGACACCCGGTAATAGGCAACCCAATGCGTTGGAGCGGTCATATTTCAAAGTGGTTAGGTTCGTTTAAGACTTTGAAAGTGTATGGAAAAGGCAGATTTTTGCAAATCGGTTTGCTTTAAAAGCAAAAAGTCTTACAATGTAAGACGAAGCCTTACTTTTTAATTTTATAAGGTTATGAAAATGCCAGCAGCCCCCACTTTAACCGTCCGTTTGCCGGACGCAACTCGTAGCCTTCTCGACCGAGCGGCTAAGAGCACTCACCGTTCGCGGTCTTACCTTGTTAAGGAAGCCTTAGAGCGGCATTTGAATGATATTACCCAAGAGCAGGGTGGCAAGGCAAAAAGCCGAATTGCCGCTTTGCGCGAAATCGCTGGGGTAGGGGTGCGCCTTGTTGGTCCACAAACAACAGAAGAAATCGACGCTCGTATCCGTGAGTTCCGTGGGGATGAATAAACATATACGAAATGCCAAAACGGCATATGTTGACGCAAATGTTATCATTTATTTGTTGGAGCACAACGAAGAGTTTGGTGAAAAAACTCTAAATCTATTTGAGTTTGGCGAAGATCATGGAATCACGTTTATAACGAGCGAGATTGGAATGGCTGAGTGCTTGTTTGGGGCACACAAAATGGGAAGCGATCAATTAGTGAAGCAATATGAGAAATTCTTTTATGAAATTGCGGCTGTTCGCCTTTTACCAGTGGAGCGAGAAATATTGGAGACAACCGCCAGAATTGGGGCGAAACAAAGGTTGAAATTCGTTGATGCAATACATGTCGCCTCGGCTCTTGAATTCGGGTGCGATGTTTTCATAACAAACGACACGGGGATAAAATCTATGGATAGACTTCCTGTCGTTCTGATTGCTGACCTATAAAATCCAACTTATTCTGTCATTGCATGTATAATTAGGTCAAACTTGTCATCTATTCCAATGCCAAGCTCTTTTATGGCTATTGGCAGTGTTTCAATTGTCGCATCAAATGCCCCAATTTTCCTCTTACCTTCCTTCGGCCCGCTCTTTTTTATATCTTCAACCAGTGCGCCTAAGGCAAAGTCTATCGCCTCTCCTTCGGTCATACCGGCATATTTGGCGGGATCAACCGGATAATGCCGTAACAGAGTGGCAATGCGTTCGTGTTCCGGCTCGTATGCGTCATCGTCACTTACATATCGAACCTGGATTGTCACTTGACGACCAGGAAGAAAACCAGCCTTCACCACCGCATCATAGATACCGTCAACGGAAGTCTCGATTGTCACTGTGTGGTCGTTCGTGTTCATGGCGGCTCAAGGTTAAATGGATACCTCGCCATTATATCCATATCTCCCGATTTTCAAAATTTTCCGGTGCAATAAGTCCGTCCATTCCGGTACGGCTGTTTCGCAAAAGCCCGCATACCCACACGCCCAAAAGCCTAAATAAGGACAATGACCATACCCGGAAGCGCGAATAGTAAAATATATTTTGAGTTATCCTATTTTTACGGAAACAAAAAATATTTGACTATTCTCTGTCTCTTCCGTGTTTTTCGCCATCGCCTTATTTCTTAACTTTTAGGCATATGGACACGCGAACCTTTGATACGCGAACTCTTCGTATTCGGGAACTGAACAACGCATTGCGCTCAGGCTTCCCTTATTCTTCCGGTAACGGAAAAATCGTTATCTCCAGCGCCATCCGCGAACACGAGGCGGAAGACGACGACCTGTGGCACGAAATCGTTGACGCCATCAGGAATGCAGACTTTTTCACTGACGATAACGACCCATACAGCGAACACGATATGGCATTCTTTGAGTGCCACGGCGAAAAGCTGTTTTGGAAAATCGACTGCTACGATTTACCGTTTCCCGCGCACTCATCAGACGAGGCAACCTACCGCGTCCTCACAGTGTGGTTTGCCGAGAAATATTAGCCCGCACAGGCCAGCCCATCCCTTGGGCTGGCTTTGACTCTATCGCACGTTTTGATATGCTATTCCTAACGGAATAGAAAACCGAGAAGAGGTGCCGGAATGAACCTGACCGGGAAGATATGGAAGGCTCTTGTTTGGTCCGTTGTCGGCTATGTCGTGTGGTTGGTCATCGACCATTACGCCCATGTTGGCGGTCTTCCTTCAGCGGATTCCCTCACCAACTTCTTGGTCTTTGTCGGCATTGGCGGTGCCATTTACTGGATTGACGAAAACAAGCAGTACGTCCGCCATTGGTTGTTTTACGACCAGGGGCGAAAGCTCCTTATTGCCGCGTGCTGGCTTCTCAGTCTTGCCGTGGTTTTCGTCCGTTACGGCAATCCGTCATGGCTTCCATTTGACGTGCCATTACTGCCCGCTACGTTTCCTATGGCGGTGCAAATCTTTGCCATGATGTTTTTGGCGTACCAGGGCTACCTTTTGGTGATGTGGATTCTTTTCTGATCTAGGGAAAGGGTAAAGATTGGGCTTGCAACTTGTTTCCCGTTCCGTTGACGGACTGAAAGCTTTTGGCCGGTTGATCCTGTGGCACACCTATGGAAAAGCCCGTGCCGAACGTGCGGCCAGGGAGTGGGAAGACCGTCAGAGGCGGGAGCGGGAGGCACAGGCGGAAGCCGACAGCCGTAGACGCGCCATAGAGGTTCGCCATGCCCAGGAACAAGCCTATGCCCGTGAAGTTGGAAACCATAAGGCGGTCATTGAAATGACAGAGGAAGCGCGGCAATTGGAATTGCAACATGCCCACCGGATGCTTGCCGTTCGTTCGCGTGCCGAGGAAATAGCCCAAGAGGGCGTGGCACGGCGTAAAGGCGAATTGGACGGCATGATTAATACCATCGCTTCGGTACAGGAAAAATTTAGGAGGAGCCATGACGGAAGACCCGCAATCCCGGTATCTGAGGGAACAGGAGAAACTCCGCACCCAGGAGGCGATAGCACGGGACCGGATGCGGACTCAAGTAAGCCTCGCACAAGAAAGAAGCGAACGAAGCGTAGCACTGCAAAGCCAGCGGTTTGACCACCAGCGCGGGCTTGAACAGGAAAAGCTAACCGCCCGTACCGACGTGGCGCGGATCACTGGACAGTTCGATTTGGACCTTGCCCGCTTGCAGCACGAGCAACTTCCCGGACGGCTTGCCATAGAATCAGAGTTTGAGGCCATCCATTCCGAAATGGTGCGGGACGAACTACAACACGAAGTGGGCATACGCGCCTTGTTTTCCGTGGTGGAGTTCGCCGCGAAATCGGAAATCACCGGCACCTATGATGCCGAACGAGACGAGCGCCAATTTTCCCATGACATAGAGCTGGAGAAACTCCGACAGCAAGGTGTGTCAAATGTTAGCAATACCAGTTCCAAGCCACCGACAAAGGCGGAGTTGGAGGCGTGGTTGGAGCGAGTGGCGCAAGGCCAAAAATATTGAAAGCACCTCTTGTTTGTACGTTATACGTTCTGGTGCGGGAAAGGAAAGTGTTATGTGCGATGAAAGAGACTGCGGAAAAAGTGATATAGATATTAAATATATAACAGAAATTGTAGAAAGGTGGTGTGGGTTATTCTATAAAATAGGGCTTTTGATTGGTGTTTTTATTGTTTTAACATACTGTCTTAGTATTAGCTATTACCCAAGAGGCGTGTCATTCGGGGATGTGTTTGTTTTTATATTTGCTCTTTTCTCGTTTTCGTTTGTTTATTCAGCCTGTTTAATTGTTGGGGGGTACTCTACATATTGGATCGCATCGTTAATAAATTTTATAAAATCGCGGAAAAACAAATCTGAGAATATGAATGATTCGTTGCGCGCCAATAACAAAAGCAAGTATGGTGTGTTATTTAATGTTTTTGATGTTTATTTATTAAATTCATTTATTAATATTGCTTCTATTCTAATATTCATTAGAATTGTGTTATTGATTGTGGATTTGTATGAAAGAGGTGGCGATGACGACTCAAGGAAAATAAGCATGTTACTGGCATTGTTGATGTCAGGATTTTTGATTTGTGCATTAATGCGCGCAAGAAATGCAAAACATATAAGCGACAGCATTAATGATGACATAAAAAACAAGACATTATCGCCTGTATATCAGAATATTGCCTTGGTTATTATAATCGTACTTACGCCAGTATTATTTGGTTCTCCGTTGCTGCTTGTTAATGCTGCGATGGATAAAATTGGAATTCGTTCTGAGAGTGTTCCTGTTCTTATTAGCGACGATAACTTTAAGAGGGTTAACGGAATTGCCAGTGCCGTTGATTATCCTATTGATGGATGTGCGTTAAGTGGGGGTATTGGGCGGATCGTAACTAATATGGATATTTTATGGCGTGGCATTGGAGATACTGCTTACGTTCTCATTAAATCAACAGGGCGAGATGGCATAAGGATTGAGCTTGACGGCAAAGGAGTAATGCCAATTAACCCCGTTGGGAATGGTAAGTTAAATCCTACTCCGAGTGAAAAATGCCCTGGTATCGCATCATCAAAACCGTAAAAGGTAGGTCGTATGCGTACCTGCAACGCTCGTATCGAGTCGGTGGCTCTGTCCGTACCGAAAGCAAGTATTTAGGTCCGGTTGGTTCTGCCGGTGACACTTCCGCAAACATTCCCCATGACGCTACAGCGGCGGGTTATTTTCCACCCGCTGCCAACAACGACATATCTCCGCCAACACACCCCAAAAGATTTGTAGTGATAGAAAAGGGCGGTGGCATCCTTTTGCGGTTTGACCCAAAGGCAAACCATATCGACCCTAACCGGTTGAAGCGTGAGTACGGCAAAGTGGGGGAGTGGGCAGAAGGGTTGGGCGTGCCAATTAAAGACTTCCCCCTGGTCGTCCTTCGCAAAGGGAAAACCGCTCGGAGCCGTCGCGTTTGGTTTGGGCTTGATCGTGTGGTGACGGTGCCCAAAGACGCAGGGCGGAAGGTAATGCGGACGGCGTTCGGTGACGCACTGGGGCACGCTTTCTTGGATAGCGTCAAAAAATCCAATCCGCACGCTCACCAAGTTCTTGCCCAAAATCTTGAGCCGACATTCCGCACCACCAACCGCCTTTTGCTCACCGCTCTTGCGGGTGGGGGCGAGCATTCACGGTTCGCATTATCACTACAAATGCACGTGTTCGGGCGACTCCATCCCGTGAAGGGAATCAAGGCGGAGCACGTCGGCATTTCGGGCTATGGCGACCGCAAAAATTGGGAGGATGAAACCGCCCAAATCATCGGGGAAATCGCTACGAAGGGGTACAAAAAGGCGGTGACAGACCGTGCCAAAGCGTGCGCCGAAGCATTAGCAAAAGAACGCCGTGCCCGTCAGGCTTTCAATCGTGCCACCACCCTTGACCGTTTCACGGGCAAACGCCGTTTGCTCAAACGCAAACTCCTTGCCACCACGGCGGCACGGATGGCGACCGAAGAGGCGCACAACAAGCTTCATATCATAAGCCGATTGATTCCAGAGGTGACGCGATAATCGCGCGTTATCACTACAAATAATAGGTAAGAATTGTATGGGGCGGTGCGTGTGCCCCGGTCCCCGTGGAACCGAAGACGTGAGGCGGGGCGGAGTGGAAAGAGCGAAGGGGACGGAGCGAGTGATACAACGCACCGACAAACGACAAGGTTGTAGGGGAGTTGAATTGACTAATGATGCAAAACTCCTTTATTTCTGCGATTTTTTTGACTTTACTACGTAACTCAATATAATGCTCAAAAGATAACTCAGTATGCTCCGTTCTTCTCGTGCTTGAGGGTGTGGTGACGCAATCGGATTTGGAAGCCATTTTGCTTGAAAAAATGGGCGGTTCGACCGATGCGGAGTCCCGCATCGGTCGATTTCTCCTCTATCAGACTCCGACTCTCGCGCAGTGCATAGCCGACGAATGGGCTAAGAAAACGGGAGAACTCCGCTTTGGGGAGTTCTTGAAGAAATTTGAGGGCGGGCCTGAAACGAAGCCGACCAAACCCAGTAGTGACGAGATAGACGATATTATCCGTCGCAACCCACCGGACAACCAGGAGCATACGCCGTACTTCCGGCAAGCCTTTGAAAAAGAGGCATTCACCCAATACTTTAATAACCTACGAGCCTATGAGGCAAAGACCAAGGAAAAAGAACATTTTCAGTCAATTTACCAGCCGGATGTCCAGTCATATATCCGGCTTCTTTGTGAGAAAAACCCGGAACTTTCTCGCTTTTTTTTGAAGAGTACCGGATGCTTCCCGTGTCCGAGTCCGACAGGGAGAGGCACACCTATATTGTAGGCGGGAGCGGTTCCGGCAAAACCGAACTCGCAAAATGGTTCGTGTATCATTACCTCAACCGCAACACCGCTCCCGCCCTGGTCATCATCGACCCGCACGGCGATCTTGCGCGGCAAGTGGCAAAATGGCCTGAGTTGGCAGACGGTAAAAGGTTAGCGTACATCGCTCCCGGTATCGGTCGGGAATATACGCCAGTTTTCAATCCCTTCGATATTCCCGATGAGGAGCGCACCGAACAATCTGTGTCGATCCTGGTGGACGACACGATAGAAATCATCCAAGAGCTTTTGGAGAAGGATTTCACCACCAATATGGAAACGCTTATGCGGGCGTGCCTCACCATATTGTTTTATCGTCCGGGTTCTACCTTCGCGGACGTTCTCAGGTTCGTGGACAAATCCGACAACAGGGATTTGCTCGAAATGGGGGAGCGGGTGTTTCCGGCTCACTCACCGCTTCTCAGGTTCATTCGCCATGACCTCCTTAGCGAAGCGTTGGGACCGACCCGAAACGCCGTAAAAATGCGGTTTACCTCTATACTGTCCCGTCATTTTTTTTACTCTTTCCTGGTAGGTAAAAGCACGTTCCAGTTAGAGCGGCTTATCCGTGACCGGGCGGTCATCATCTTCAACCTGTCCAAGTCGGATATAGGGACACGGGAAAGCCGGATTTTCGGCAAATTCGTTCTCGCCCATCTTCGGGCGTTCGCGTTCAAACAGGGACGGGATGAAACACCCGAACACAAGCGTGTGCCCGTGCATGTGTTCGTGGACGAATGCCAAGAATTTATCACCGAAAGCATCGAGGTGATCCTTGCCGAAGCCCGGAAATACCGCGTGTATCTGACCTTGATTCAACAAAGCATCGGCAAGGGAATGAGTCGGGAGCTTACCGACACGGTTCTCACCAATACCGCCGTTAAAGCCACCGGGAAAAACTCGGAAGCCAACCGCAAAGCCTTTGCCGCCGAAACCGGAGCCACCATGGAAGACTTGGAACGGCTGGAAAAGGGCACGGGGTTATTCTGTATCCGTTCCGGTGCACGTCTTCCCGTTGTCGTGAAAGTTCCCGGACACCGTTTGCGTGACAAACGGGCGGTGCCCAAAGAGGTATGGGAGCAAGTGTTTGCCGACCAAATCAAGCGGTTCTATGCCCGTCGTGACCGTGGCGCACACCAGTATGAGACATTGGAACAGGTTATGGCTGACGAAGCTATCGCTTCGGCACTTAACAATGCACGACCAGCCAAAGCGCCATTGAAAGCCCCCGAACACGGGCCGGACAGCCCGATAGATTATTAAACACCAGCTATGGAAAACTCTCACTCACCTACCCCGGAAAAAAAGAAGCGCGTCTACAAACAACGTGATATTACGCGACCGCTCGACATCCTGACGGACTCTCAGCAAAAGGCGCTCCTTTTGTTGGCGCGGTATCGCTACATGACCGTGCGGCAATTGGTGGCGTGCGGAGTGGCGAAAAACGCCGTGACCATCAGACAGGGCGTTTTACCGCGCCTGTCACAGTTGGCGGGGCACAATCTTGTACAGGTGGAAATGTACCGGCCTCTTGCCATGACCAAGGGGCGGTTTTCCTATATTTATGCCCTTACGGCATATGGTGCGGCGGTCGTGGCAGAGTTGCTTAAGGTGGATGCTTCCGCCGTGTCGTATCCGGTCGGTGGTATCCAGTTCGTCAACGACTTCGAGCATCGGGAAGCTTACATAGATTTCTGCATCGCCATGGATGCTTGGATAGCCAAACACCAAGACCGCTATTGCCGGACGCTCACCCACTATTTCGACAAGACGGGGGCGAACCGAAGCGGCAAGCCCATGCGGTCAGTCAATCGCTTGGATATGACGACGGCAAAAGGCGTCGTTATTCCTGATGGGCTTGCCCTGGTGGATACCGAAACCAAGCGGCGGGCTTTGGCGATTGAGCTGCATCACAAGACTGACACCAAGAGGATTGTGGAACAGTTGGTCATACACATGCACGCTTTGTCTTCGGGCGTGATTGAGCGGCACCTTAACCACGACAAATCGCCTTTTATCCTGTCCGTCACCACCGCGCCGGGTGATTGCAAGCTGGTTCAAAAGCGGATGGCAACCGTTTCCGGTATCGAGAAATTTGCGCCGGTCTTCCTGTTCAACGACCTGCAAACCATTATGCGGGAGGGATTTGAAACCGGTTGGACGCACTACGACGGCGTGACAGTCGCACCGACAAAACCGACTTTGGCAAGACGTGTCACACTTGATTTTTCGCAATAATCCGTAAAATGGCGGAAATGGCACCGCCGTTTGGCATCGTATTTTTTAATTTTGGCACAGTATGTCGTATGACAAATGACACGCCTTGTCGTTGGGTGACGCATCCAAAGACTTCGGCATTAGCAAGCGAACCATCGAACGCAGACTTGCGGATGGAACCATAAGCAAATCCCAAACCGAGGTCCGGGACGGTAAGCGTTATATCTATCTTGGCGAACTTATCCGGGTTTTTGGTGAGCCAAGGAACCGCCCGGAAACAGACAAGGCGGGAATGCGGGCCACCGCACCGACGGCCTTGGAGGTGACGGACGGGGCCGACCTTATCGGGGAACTTCGAGAGAGGGCAGAACGGGCGGAACGGCTTGCCGATTCCGAACGGGAACGAGCCAACCGATACGAACAGGAACGGGATGAACTGCGGATAAAGAATGACGAGCTTGTGACAAGGCTTCTTCCTGCACCGGCTTCCGCGAAGCGGGGCGGATGGTTGGGGCGGCTGTTTGTGGGATAGGCAATATATTTTTGGACAATCGAGTTTTCATAATTTATCGTGGTTGTGTTTTGTTGGCTATGCGGTCATTAAGAATTGTGGCGATTGTTGGGGGGGTAATAATGCCTAAGATTAAAGTGATAAAGTATCTTTGTGAGGCAAGATCAGGTTCAAGGCCAACACTGGAGCGCATTGAAAGTGAGCTTGATATTGGTGCTGCCATTTTATCAGGAATAATAAAAGAAATTAATGATGACGAAATATATAAAGTAGAAACGGTACAGCGTGGCGGGCACAGCATTAACAATAAAATTAGTAAGGAGGTTCACATATATAAGCACATTGCTAAATGTGCGGATAAATGGATTTGTGGAAATATATTTAGCGACCATGTAAAAACAAAGATATATTCGAATCCAAAAATGCCGGTTAAACTTGATTGGAGGTGGAGTAGTCCGGATCTTTCGTTCATATGTGTTCATAATTTACTTCACACTGATAAAAGAGTGTTTGATGTTGTAACTTTTGAGGTTAAGCATGTTAAGAATCAGTTCGATGTTTTAGGTGTTTATGAAGCACTTGCTCACACGAGGGCATCTAATTATAGTATATTGTATTTTTATTATGACCCGACAATTGATATTTATGGCCCAGACTATGGTTCCATTCTAAGTGAAATTAAGTTTGAGTGTGTACGTTTAGGAGTTGGCCTTGTATTAAGTAAATATCCGTGTGAAATAGCTACTTGGGAATATGTTATTCCGGTAAAGCGACACGAGCCTGACGTTAGAAGGGTCGACTCGTTTATCGAACTTGCATTTGAGAAAGCAGGGAAAACTTGGTTGAAGCATCCTGAGTAATGTTACCGTGTGTGCTGCTTGATACGTCAAAAGCCCCCCGACTACCTAAAGACATTTTCCACGCTTCCTTAGTACTGTATAATGCGTAAATTCCACATTATTTTAATGTGTTCACGTCAGAACTTAGTGTAGAAAATTATTTATAAAAATATTTTTAAAAAATCAGAAACAGCAAATACTTACGTTGTTGTTTTATTTTATAGCATTTTATATTGTTTTACGCCATCCAAACACCGCATATACAAGCCATTGTTTCTATCGAATTAGGACTTAATCCCCGTGAAGTGGGACTTTTTCCCCGTCAAAATAGGACATAATCCCCCTTAAAAAGGACTTTTCCCCCGTCAACTAGGACGGATTCCCCGTGAAATCTAACGGGTTATAAAATGGTTACAATCTGCCCATGTTCTCGAAGTGGGACATAATCCCCGTGCAAAATAGGACATTGATTTGACTCGCGTCCTATTTTGAATACAATGCTTTGAAATATAACGATATTGTATGAATAATTTTGTTTATGCCGTGCCATCCGAGACAGCCCTGGTTGTGAAGCACAACAAGCTGATTGAGGCGAAATACCGCCTTACCCTTCAAGAAATGCGCATTGTCCTTTGGCTGTTTTCGGAAATCCAGCCGGGGGATAAGGATTTTAAAAAGTACCGGGTGCGGATTGCCGATCTTGCCCACTTTGTGGGAATTTCGGACGGCGGGGGCAAGCTGTACCGGGAGATTGCCGATGTGACCGGACGGCTTCGCAAGCGAGAGATTGATATAGAGGATTTGGAATGCAACGTGACCGTACAGGCCACATGGATTGCGTCCGCCGAATACCGGTGGAATGAGGGCGTTGTCGAGATTTGCCTTGCCCCGGTTTTGATGCCCTACCTTTTGGACCTCAAGAACAACTTCACCAAGATAGCCCTCAAATACGCCATCAGCCTTAAAAGCGTTCATGCCATCAGGATTTACGAGCTTCTCCAACAATATGTGGGCATCGGACACCGGACCATATCCGTTGCCGAGTTGCGGGAGTTTTGTTGAACTGCTCCAACCGACTACCAGTTTTTCAAAGACTTCCGGGTGCGCGTGGTCGAAATCGCCAAACGGGAAATCAACGGCAAAACCGATATTGCCTTTGAGTACGAGCAAATCAAGGAAGGGCGGAAGGTCACAGCCCTGCGGTTCGTTATCACCAAGAATCGGCGGGATACCCAGGCGGACAACCTACGGGACGATCCCAAGCTTTCCCGCCTTATCTCGCGCCTTACAGCTCACGGCATGACCGAGGATAAAGCCGTGTCGTATGTTCGGGACTATCCCTCTGACCTTATCGAATGGGCAACCGAGGAAATCACCCGCCGTCTAAAATCCAAAAAGGAAAAAATCGACAACCCGGCAGGATGGCTGTGCCGTGCCATAGAGGAAGACTGGCGACCACAAAAGACACTGTTCGACATCGAGCGGGCCGAAAGGATGGAAGACGCCAAAAAGCTGGACGCCCGAAAGGCGGAGTTGTCGGTGGTCGTGGAAAAGGTCCGTGCGGCGCATAAAGCCTATACCATCAAAACCATCACCCAATATCTTGACGGATTGGCGGAGGATGACCGACAGACCCTTAACCAAGCATTCCGCGAACATTTGGACGCAAAATACAGCAATGGCCTTGCCACAAATCAGTTTGACGGTGGGGCGTCCTGGTATTCCAACCCGTGGATACGGGCAGAGGCCACAGTGTATCTTCCAGCCCATCGCCCGGATTTTCCCCTTGTTTCCATAGCGGAATTTGCCAGCCGGAACGGGGTGGAGGACTTCAACGCATTGGAGGGGGAATATAAGGCGCTCACACGATAATCGGAAAGGGCAGGGCGTGCCGATAATCAAAAAAGCCAAACAAATAGTTATCCGCGAACCATACAGGGCTTCATTAAAAAACAAGGTCGTACAAGTCTCCACCTTGTTTTTTAATTGCGAAAGCCCTGTTTTCTGGTGTTCGCTCTATTTTTTAACTTTTTCAATATGAATACGGCACCACTTACTCGTTTCCATTATGACCATGTTTCATGTCATACCAACCAAACCATGCTGGTCGATGCGCTGTTGACCACGGGGCTTCTCGATTATTCCGAAATTTCAAACGCCTTTGATCCTGAAACCGAGGAATACCGGGAAATCTATCAATGGCTGGTCTTCCCGAACTTCGGTTATGGCGACTTTGAAAAACTCAGCACGGCGGGCATTCCCGTTCTGACCAGCGAGTACGGCACATGGGTAGGTATCACGTCGTTCGGTAGCCACTACGACCTGTATGTGTATCCGGAATTGATCAACGCCTTGTTTGATATGGACATTGGGTATGTGGATGTCGAGGGGCTTTGATAATAAGTCCGGGAGGCTTGGACTATTTTCCCGACCTTTTCATTTTATCTAGGAGGGCATTGAGCCGCCCTCTAAGTCGTTGAAGTGTTATCGTATCCGTGACTTCCACATAGTATTTAGAATATTGCTTTAGCTGAGTGAAGTTGCCCTGAATGATTTGTCCGTGCTGATAAGACTCAATTAAGTACCATGTTATAAGGTCGCCATTTATATTCGCGCAATAGTAAAAAATTGACAGATTTTTATTCTCATAAAACTTGCCAATTTCCGGCGTAGTATCGAACCCAAATGGTAATCCTGCCTGAGGGATAATACGTTCATCACCGGAGCTAATATTAACGATCTTTATATCTGGAGATAGCAAGTATGGATCGAATATTGCGGGGCCATGCATCATTTTTGCCTTAATCATGCCCGCCCGAAAATGTATTGATTTTATCGCTTCAAGGCGAACCTCTCCGTCATTTGGAGCAACAACGCTAGCGCCGTCTGGGCAATCTATCGAGAAAGTTTCGTATTCCTCTATAGGAATATTGGCAATATGTTCGCAAATCATATTTTGAAGTGATTTTTGAACGTCACCAATGTTAATAATGGTGTGATTCACATAGTATCTAAGCGCATTACTTTCACCTGGAAGTGTGATCTGTTCGCCATCACTATATTCAATTGATACCATATCTATATGAAGCGCGTCAGTCTCTCCATCTATCTTTGCACCAAATGGTAATGAACTAATTTTGCCAGTATCAATAATGTGAAGCAGTGTGATGTTATGCTTTTTAGCAACGGTTTCTGCGCCCTCTTGAAATCCAGATGAGCTGGCTAATACGCCAAAATTTGCTCCGACATCGTGGCATTTCGTAACGAACGCATCAACCTTATCAACCGAAACGGGCCGTGAGTAATCTTTACATTCGATGACCGTCAGATATTTGTATAGACCACGCTCAAAACGTATCGTTACGTCAAATTGTCTGGAGCCGATCCGCTCGTCCCATGTCACTTGGGCACCTTCATCAGCAGCCACATGAATAGCGGCTACTAGCCGTTCAAATTTTTTCCATTTTCGTGGGTCTGCCATAATCAGGTTAGTCCCATCTGTGAGTATGGGGTTGTCATATCAGAAAGGTGCATTTTCAATTTCCCAAATATAAAGGGGTGGCGAAGTGTGCACCTCCGCCACCCCATGCCCCAAGAAAAGGAAGTGTCGTTTAATCACGACGCATCACGAACCGCGATACGTTCGCTAATCCACGTATTCACCTCAGACAGCAACCACGCGACACGATTAGAGCCGAGCTGTATCCGCTTGGGAAATTTCCCGGCTGTTTCAAGTCGTGCAATGTGCTGAGGCGTGTACGGGATACCGCATACTGTCCTCAACTCCTTTTTTGATACGAGCCTTTTGTCAAACTGAGCCATCGTAAACACTCCCTAAAAATGGGAGCATCGCGATGCCCCGGATGGAAAATGCTGTACCGGTAGGCTCGTAATGGTATCGCTACGCCATTTGGGAGTCGATAGGTTCCAATTTTTTAGTGGGGTTGTTACCCAAAATGGGGCGCGGGTAACATTTTTTTGGGCACAGAATGGGCGTGAGTCGAGACATTTCGCCATGTTCGCCTATGTAACGTTGAAATTATTTGTTACCTAAAATGTTACCTAAAGCCCCAGGTAACGAAAAAGGCTTAGACCGTTTTCGGTCCAAGCCTTTGTTTTCATTGGTAGCGGGAGAGGGACTTGAACCCCCGACCCCAGGATTATGATGCGGTTCGATAACCTAATAAATCAAACGCTTAACCTGATTTGGTGCCATCCTGGCGCCATAATTGGAAACGTTATCCGAGGATGCTTTTTTGCGAGGCGTTGGCAATCGCGCTGTCGGCCAAGTCGTCTTTCCACAGATGTCCATAGCGGTCCGTCGTGAACTGGATGCTGTAATGTCCGGCCCAAGTGGTCACTTGTTTGGGCGTGGCGCCCTGTTCGATCCACAAGCTTACGGCGACGTGGCGCAACGTATGAAGCGCAAAGAATGGGCGCTGTTCTTTATCTTCGCCGTCTTGGCTGCGTTCGACCAGCCCGGCGCTGGCCAGCAACGGAATCCAAATGCGATGGTAGATGTTGGCGTAACTTTCGACGTTGCCCGCGCCATTCGGGAAGACCAGATTCAATTCTGAGACGGGCGCGTTGGTCAGCCATTTCTTGATGGCGTCGATAACCATGGGCGGCACTTTAATGGTGCGGCGGGCGTTCTTGGTTTTGACGGCTCCAATGGTTTGCCAGCGGTCGGCCCGCTGGGAGACGCGGATTTTACCTTCGGCAAGGAACAAATCCTTGCGGGGCAGTCCGCGCAGTTCCGAGGCGCGGAGTCCTCCGAACATCATAATCCCGACCATGGCTTCGGCTTGTCCGGTTTGGTCGTAAGCTTGCGCGGCTTCGTAGAGGGCTTTCAGCTGTTGCTTGGCCGGTATGACCACGTCTTCGTCATTGGTGCGGTCGCCTGCCGTGCGGATCGACACGGCCGAAGCCGGTTGCGAGGCGATCCATCCTTCGTTTTGGGCGAATTTGAGGATCTGGCGCAGCAACGCGAATACCCGGGTTGCCATGGCGTCTGACAAGGTCTGTTCCAGTATCCGGGCGAAGGAATTGCAGTCTGGTCCATTGAGACGCGATAGTTTTTTGGCGGCGATCGGATGCGGCTTGATGTGCAATTCGACCTGCGTTTCATAGGCGTCGAGCGTTGAACGTTCGCGCTTGCCCGCCGTGACCAGGCCCTGGAAATCTTTCAGGAAGTTCTGGGCAGCATCGAGCACAGTCAGAGCAGCCTTGTCGGAAACGTGCAAGCCGCTGGCCAGCAATCCCTCGACGCGGATACGTTCCTCGTTGGCCGCCGCTCGGGTGGAGAATTGCGGCCGGTGTCGCTGGCCCTTGGCATCCATATAGGTCAGTTGCCACGTCACCTTGTCGCCGTTGGGAGTTTTGCGGATGCGCTTAGAAACGGTGGCCATGGTTTATCCCATTCCGGTTGTGGTGGAACTACGCTCCGAGTCCTGCACAGCGTCAAGAGTGTTTGTGGACAGGTCCACGTAATCGGCAGGTTTGAATTGAGAGCGTTTGACGCAAATCTTTGGCGAGCAGCAACTTGATCCGCCCCATGGTTCGCGGTGTAGGAAAAAGCAAAGAAGGCAGGATTTATAGTCGGTCATTTATTCGCGCCTCTTCGATGCGGGCTTCGCGCCGCGCTAAGGTCATCAACCTCCCGCGAATAGAATTATGACGCCGAGCTAACGCCGTTGAAATTTCCTTGACCGTCGCACAGCGGGCTTCCAGTTCCAAAAGGAGTTGATCTTCGGCGACGGTAAAACGTCGAACCGCGAACCCGCAGCGTG
>Ga0364859_10521_pt1 | contig 18485 bp, 13 predicted proteins | sample ExccelAu500001D3_FD_206911 | JGI IMG/M metagenome (GOLD analysis project Ga0364859, IMG submission 206911) | Enriched cells from Trout Bog Lake Hypolimnion, Wisconsin, USA - BchlTB.Aug20.5000.01 .D3 | ecosystem: Environmental > Aquatic > Freshwater > Lake > Hypolimnion/Profundal zone | place: USA...
TGAAGCACCTCCCGATGTAGCCGGGCGCGATGTGGTGATCGTTGATTTTTCTTATAAGCGCGCCATCATGGAAGCAATGTTCCTGAAAGCCAAGTCGCTTCTGGTACTGGATCATCACAAGAGTGCGCAAGCCGATCTGGACGGTCTTCCTTTTGCCGTATTTGATATGCAGCGCAGCGGCGCCGGAATGGCGTGGGACTGGTTTCATCCGGGGCAGTCGCGTCCTGCCATGGTCAATCTGGTGGAGGATGACGATCTTTGGCGCCATGCGCTGCAAGGCACCAGGGAATTTCAACTGCGGCTGGATATGGAGCCGATGAATTTTGCCAACTGGGAGCGGATTGCCGGTATGTCCGAACAGGAACTTGCGGCTTTCATCGCCGAAGGAGTGGTACTCAAGCGTGCATTCGATGGTGAAGTGGCCAGATTGCTGGATGACCGTTATGCAGTCACGCTGGCAGGAGAAACCGGCTTGGCGGTCAACGCTTCCGGCAAGTATTCCAGTGAACTCGGCCATCATCTGGCTGCCGCGTCGGGGAGCTTCGGCATGGTATGGCGTCAGTTTGACGGCATTCTCAAAATCAGTTTGCGTTCATGCGGCGATTATGATGTAGCTCTGCTGGCGGCCAAGTTTGGCGGCGGAGGCCACCGTAATGCCGCATCGTTTACGGTACCGGTCGGCATCGAAGGCTATGCAATTGTGGCTGGCAAGGCGCTGGCGTGATTGTTAAACGTTCCATTTGCCTATCAACCCGCCAAAATGACAGCCCCGCAGATTCAAACCATCGAACTGCATGAGCAAGCCCCGGCCAAGCCAAGTTTTGGGGAGCCGTGCAACAGGTGCGGTGTCTGCTGCGCGGCAGAGCCTTGCCCGGTTGCCTGGCTCTTCCTGTTTCAGCGCAAAGGGAGGTGCCGTGCGCTGTTATGGCAGGAAGAGGGCGGTTGCTATGCCTGCGGCATGGTGGTGCGTCCGGATTACTATTCACGCTTGGTTCCCAAGTTTTCCAGACGGTGGATGATGGCCTTCATCGCCACACGAATTGCTGCGGGCAAAGGGTGCGACTCGGACATTGAGATTTGTGATCCGGAGTTATGATTTTGAAATAGCCTCTATACCTACGGTTCTGTCACTGTTTATCGAATCGCTTGGCGATGAGCACCGCGTTGCTGCCACCGAAGGCGAAGGAGTTCGACATCACGGCATGCAATTCGACATTGCGCCGACCCGTATTGGGCACGTAATCGAGATCACATTCCGGGTCGGGCTGGTGCAGGTTGATGGTGGGCGGAATGGCATGATGTTGCAGCGCCAGCACGGCGGCCATGAATTCCACTGCGCCGGTGGCACCCATCAGGTGGCCGTGCATGGACTTGGTGGAACTGACAGGCACGCGGAATGCGTGCTCGCCGAAAGCCTGTTTGATAGCTTTGGTTTCCTCGATATCACCAGCCAGTGTGGCAGTGCCGTGCGCGTTGATGTAGTGGATGTCCTGCGGTTGCATCCCCGCATCGCGCAGTGCGTTGAGTATCGCGCGTGTTTGTCCGGCGGCGTGTGGCTTGGTGATGTGGCTGGCGTCCGAGGAACAGTCATAACCGGCGATTTCCGCATAGATGCGCGCACCGCGACGGACGGCCCGAACTGCGTCTTCCAGAACAAGTATCGCCGCGCCTTCACCCAGTACCAGACCGCTGCGGTTTTTGGCAAAGGGTTTGCAGGAGGCGGCAGGATCGGATGGATCTTCCAGCGCCAGTGTGCGCAGTGCTTCCCAGGCTTTCATTATGCCGTGCGTGAGCATTGCTTCCGAACCGCCCGCAAGCATGACATCGGCGTAGCCATGCCGGATCTTGCGACAGGCCTCGCCAATGGCAATGGCAGACGACGAACAGGCAGTTGAATAAGTGACGTTGCTACCTTGCAAATGGTAGGCGAGCGACAAGTGCGAGGACGCAGCATTGTTCATTCCCAACAACACACTCAAGGGTTTGATGCGCGGAATATCACGCTGAAATACTTCTATGTAACCTTCCTCCAGCGTGCTTGCGCCGCCCATGCCGGTACCCATATAGACGCCGGCACGCGGCAACTCATGTTCGGCAAGTTCGAGTTGTGCGTCCTTAACCGCCTGATCCGCCGCGATCAGAGCGAATTGGCTGAAGCGTTCAATACCGGAGAGTTTGATTCTGGAAAAATGGTCGGCCGGATGGTATTCCGGAACCTGTGCGGCGATGCGGATGGAAAGCTTTTCGGTGAAATCGGATTGCAGGTGTCCAATCCCCGATTTCCCAGCCATCAGGTTGTCAAAGAATTCAGCGGGGTTTTTGCCGACCGGTGAAAAGACGCCCAGTCCGGTGATGACGACGCGGCGGCTCATACTGTTTGCGCGCTCAGGAGGCGGGTTTTTGTTCTGCTACCAGACGTTCCACGATGCCGGAAATGTCTTTGATGGTCTTGATTTCAACCCTTTCATCCGGCAGTTTGATGTTGAATTCATCCTCGATATTGAACATGAATTCAATCACTGACAATGAATCCAGCCCGAGCGCCTCAAGCTCCGCTTCGGGAGTGAGGTCTTCTGCCTTCAACTCGAATTGCTCCACCATCATGTGTTGTATGGTTTGAAGTGTGCTCATGTACAGTCCTGTTCGCGGTTTCCATATCATCTCAAGCGGCATGTACGAGGCTTAAGCGTGAGGCGGATGATACCACAACAGGCGGACCATCAGTGCCCAGGCCGGGCTTACGCTTCCCGGCAAGGTCATCGAAGAACTTGATGGTCTCGTCAGCCACCAGTTCACGTTCATTGTCCATGGTAATCATGTGGTAGCTGTCATGCAGCATGATCTTGTGAATTTTGGCGGAACCGATGCGTGTGGCCACGAAATCGGCGCTACGCGGGGAAGAAACATCATCCTCCACGGCGTGGATAATGAGCGTGGGGGCAGTTACTTTGTGCAGGTTGCGCTTGACCACTTTTATCAGCAGCTCGGCTTCATGAATGGCCGGAAGCGTCAGGTTTGAGGCGCCGGCAATGGACGAGGCCTTGTGGCTCATCTCGCGTGCTACCCAACGCCGCAACTGCTGATTTTTCAGCCCGAAGGGCTCGCGTTCCTTGTAAACATACAGATAACGGAATGGTGTGAAATAGCCGAGCGGCAACATGAAGCGGTACCAGGGGATGCTCCAGCCATCATAAAACAAAGTGGTGGCGAGCAAGGATAACCCGCTGATTTCAGCGCTGGCTTCTTCTGCCACGCTCAGCGCGAGCACTGCTCCTATGCATAGCCCGCTGACAGAGACGGTCTTATACTGCTGCTTCAATTTACGCAGTTCAAGCATTACCTGCCCGCGCCAGTCGCGCCAGGAAGTGACCGAGTAAGGTGTATCGCCCTCCATATAGCCGTAGCCCTTGAAATGTGGCACGCACACAGTATAGCCGGCTTTGTTCAGGCGTCTGGCAAGTGTCAGCATTTCAGTGGGTACGCCTTGCAGGCCGTGTATCAGCAGGACGGCATGTTCGCCGCCTGGAAGTTCAATTTTTTTCATGGTCCATGTGGTTGGTTTTACCGGGTCAGTTCAAACCAAACAATCCGTCAGGCTTCATGTCGCTTCTCACTGCAAGGGGGAAGGGACAATTCCGGTTGGATTGAACTTTTTGTATTTACGCAATAAGGCACGAATCTGTCAACAAAGTTCTAGTTTAATAGTGTAATTGTATCAAGTTTGTTTTGCCGACATGTGGGAATTCAATTTGATACTGTGCGCTATAATTCGCACAGAGCTTAATATGGGGAAATTCATGGACAAGCAATTGCGGGAAGACGCATTGCAATATCACCGCCTGCCGGTTCCGGGCAAGATAACGGTGACGCCGAGCAAGCAGATGATGACGCAGCGCGATTTGTCGCTGGCCTATTCCCCCGGGGTGGCGGCGGCGTGCGAAGCCATCGTGGCCGATCCGGCCGAGGCACGCAATCTCACCGCGCGCGGCAATCTGGTGGCGGTGATCACCAACGGTACCGCAGTGCTGGGGCTGGGGCCGATCGGTCCGCTGGCGGCCAAGCCGGTGATGGAAGGCAAGGGGGTATTGTTCAAGAAGTTTGCCGGTATCGACGTGTTCGACATCGAAATAGACGAGCACGACCCCGACAAACTGGTGGACATCATCGCCGCGCTGGAACCGACGTTCGGCGGCATCAATCTGGAAGACATCAAAGCCCCGGAATGTTTCTACATCGAGGCCAAGCTGCGCCAGCGCATGCAAATCCCGGTATTTCATGATGACCAGCACGGCACCTCGATCATTGTCGGCGCAGCCTTGCTGAACGGACTCAAGGTAGTGGGCAAACAGATCGAACAGATCAAGCTGGTGGCGTCCGGCGCGGGCGCAGCCGCGCTGGCCTGCCTCGACATGCTGGTGACTCTGGGCGTGCGCATGGAGAACATCATCGTCACCGACATCAAAGGCGTGGTCTATCAGGGTCGCACCGAAGAGATGGACGACAACAAGGCCCGTTACGCGAAAGAAACGAATGCGCGCACGCTGGCCGAGGTCATCGCCGGGGCGGATGTATTTCTCGGGTTATCGGCCGGCGGGGTGCTGAAGCCGGAAATGGTGATGCAAATGGCACCCAGCCCGCTGATCTTTGCCCTGGCCAATCCCACACCGGAAATCCTGCCGGAAGAAGCCAAAGCGGTGCGTCCGGACGCCATTCTGGCAACGGGACGCTCCGACTATCACAACCAGGTCAACAACGTACTGTGCTTCCCTTACATTTTTCGCGGGGCGCTGGACGTGGGCGCCACCACGATCAACGAGGCGATGAAGCTTGCCGCCGTGCATGCCATTGCGGAGTTGGCCGAGGCCGAGCAGTCCGATGCCGTGGCGGCGGTATATGGCGAGGAATACCTGAGCTTCGGCGCCGAGTATCTAATTCCAAAACCGTTCGACCCGCGCCTGATTACCAAGATCGCGCCGGCGGTGGCGCAAGCCGCGATGGACAGCGGCGTGGCGACCCGTCCCATAGCCGACATGGCCGTGTATCACGAACAACTGTCGAATTTCATCCACCAGTCGGGATTATTGATGAAGCCGGTGTTCAATCTGGCGAAGAAGAACCCCAAACGTCTGGTGTATGCGGAGGGCGAAGACGAGCGCGTGCTGCACGCGGTGCAAGTGGTGGTGGACGAGGGACTGGCCCAACCCATATTGATCGGCCGGCCGGCAGTCATCGAACAGCGTATTCACAAGCTGGGACTGCGCATCCACCCGGGGGAACACTTCGAGATCGTCAATCCGGAAAGCGATCCGCGTTATCGCTCGTACTGGATGGAGTACCATCGCCTGATGCAGCGCAACGGGGTAACGGAGGAATATGCCAGGCGGGAGATGCGGCGCAGCAACACACTGATCGGTGCGATGATGATCCGCATGGGGGCGGCCGATGCCATGCTGTGCGGCACCCACTACCGTCCGCAGGAGCATTTTCACTACATCAGCGAAGTGACCGGCCTGCGTCCGGGGGTGACCGTATTTGCGGGAATGAATATTCTGCGCCTACCCAGCCGCACCTTGTTCGTGTGCGACACGCATGTCAATCTGGATCCGACGGCAGAACAAGTGGCGGAGATCACCCTGCTGGCGGCGGAAGAAGTGCGCCGTTTCGGCATTACGCCCAAAGTGGCACTGCTGTCGCATTCGAACTTTGGCAGTTTCGACAACGCTTCGGCGCACAAGATGAGCCGTGCATGCCAACTGCTGGAACAACTGGCTCCGGATCTGGAAGTGGAAGGGGAGATGCACGGCGATGCCGCGCTGTCGGAAACCTTGCGCTTGCAGATATTTCCCAGCTCGCGCTTGAAAGGCGAGGCAAATTTGCTGATCATGCCGAATCTGGATGCGGCCAATATTGCCTTCAACTTGCTGAAGATGGTTGCGGGTGAGGGGGTCACTATCGGCCCCGTGCTGCTGGGTGCGGCAAAATCGGTACACGTGCTGACTTCCTCCGCGACAGTGCGGCGCATCGTCAACATGAGTGCGCTGGCCGTCGCGGGCGTGGAAATCCGTTAACGCGAATTTTATTAACCCGGGCGGCACATTTGCCATGCCCGTTAACCAATAAGGACATGTAAATGCTGGATCAATTGAACAAACAGGAAGTCGCCATGCTGCGCGAGGAAATGGAAATGCTGATGGTAGAGCGTACCCGTTTGCTTAAAGTGGCGGGGGCGGCTGCCGTGCTGGTGGCCAATACCGATGGACGAGACTTGCCTACGGAAACTGCCGAAGCTGCGGAAATGTTATCAACATTGGTCAACGAATTACCGGAAGAGACCTTGCAGGAAGCGCTGGAGAGCGTACACGCAGAGATGCCGCCGGGCGATCCGGGAATTCCCTGATTGATTCAAGTCGGGCATGGAACACAAGCTGGCTCTCATTCTGTCCGGCGGCGGTGCGCACGCGGAGGGCAATAACCTTCAATGAAAAGCACCCTCGACAAATCGCAAGCGCCAAACGCGCTGACCTTTAGCCTGCTGCGTTTATTGACGGATGGAAAGTTTCATTCCGGTGAACTGTTGGCCCGGCAATTGGGAATCTCCCGGGCAAGCGTAAGCAATGCCCTGCGCGGGGTGGAGAGCTATGGCTTGAATTTATACAGCGTGCGCGGGCGCGGCTACTGTCTGAACAATCCGCCACAATGGCTGGATGCCGAATGTATCGTCGCCCAAATGGGTGAGCGTGGCAAAAATTTCCGGATTGAAGTCCTCGACTGTGCAGATTCCAGCAATACCCTGTTGTTGCAGCGCGCCAAGCCTGATATTGCAAACGGGGGAGCGCCCGGCGGCACGGTACTGGCGGTGGAGTGGCAAAGCGGAGGTCGCGGGCGGCTGGGACGTACATGGCATTCCGGTTTGGGCAATGCGCTTACCTTTTCTCTGTTGTGGCGCTTCGGCTGCGGCCTGTCGTCGCTATCCGGATTGAGCCTTGCCGCAGGCGTGGCGTTGATTCGCGCTTTACGTGTGCTGGGTATCCAAAGTGCGCAACTGAAGTGGCCAAACGATGTGCTCGGAAACGGGGGCAAATTTGCCGGAATTCTGATCGAAGCGCAGGGTGACGTATTGGGGCCGAGCGCTGTAGTGATCGGCATTGGCCTAAACCTGTCATTGCAACAGCAGGTATTGCGCCGTATCGGGCAACCGGTGAGCAGCCTGGCGGACATGCTGGCTGATGCATCGGCAGTACCGGAACGGAACCATTTGCTTGCTGTAATATTGCCCGAACTGGAAGACGTGCTGCAAGATTTTACGGTGAATGGTTTTGCCGCCTTGCGCGCGGAATGGCAAAACTATCACGGCTTTCAGGATCAGCCGGTGCAATTGCTGTTGCCGGACGGTAGCCGTGTGGCCGGCATTGTGCGCGGCGTGGCGGATGATGGCGCGCTGGAATTGGAGACCATGCACGAAATCAGGAGATTTAACGTGGGCGAGGTCAGTTTAAGGGGTGCGGAACATGCTGCTGCTTGATATTGGCAATAGCCGGATAAAATGGATGCGCGTGGAAGCCGGAGGTCAGATGCGGCAGGATGCGACCGATATTTCCGAATGGGCCGGGTTGCAAAAGCTATTTGCACCCATGCCTCAGCCGCATAAAATTCTGGTATCCAATGTTGCAGGAGATAATGCGGAACAACAGGTGCGGGCAGCTTGCGCCGTTTGGCCCTGCCCGGTGGAATTCATTATTTCGAGGGCAGAACAATGCGGGGTGCACAACGCTTATGATAAACCCGCGCAACTCGGCAGCGACCGCTGGGCGGCTCTCATCGCGGCATGGCATTATGAGCGTGCGGCCTGCCTGGTAGTAAGCTGCGGTACGGCAACAACGATAGATGCACTGTCAGGGAAAGGCGAATTTCTCGGTGGACTGATCTTGCCGGGAATGGAAATGATGCGACGCAGTCTGGCAGCGGGCACGGCAAAACTGGAAGTAACAGAAGGGAGCTGGCGCGAATTCCCGCGCAACACTGCCGATGCCATATTCAGCGGCATAATCCAGGCCACTGCGGGAGCCATTCTTCGGCAGTATGAGCTGCTGGCTGTTCCAGGCGCACGCTGCTTTATTAGCGGCGGTGCGATGGATAACGTGCTGCATCACCTTGGACTACCGGTCCTGAAAGTGGATAATCTGGTGCTGCAAGGTTTGCAAATAATCGGGCAGGAAAATTAATAAAAACAGGGGGCGGGATGAAGTGGCTATTCGGATTATTGCTGCTGGCCAGTCTGGCATTCTTTGCATTCATGCAATGGGGCGGGTCAAGTTCGGGTGATGGCAAAAACCTGCAACCCCAGCCGCCCCTTAATCCGGAAAAAATTAAACTGTTGCCGGTTGTGGTTTCTTCAGCCTCCTCAATACAACCTGTTGTGCAGGTTGCCTCTGCCTGCATGGAGTGGGGGGATTTTTCCGGTAGCGACTTAACCCGCGCAAATGCGGCGATCTCCACGCTGAAACTGGGAAATATCCTTACTCAAAGACAGGTGGAGCATACCATTGGTTATTGGGTTTATTTGCCCCCTCTGAAGAATAGCGATGCAGTGGAGAGAAAAGTTGCCAAACTCAAGGAATTTGGCGTGGAGGAATACTTCGTTGTGCAGGAAATTGGGAAATGGCAAAATGCCATTTCTCTGGGGGTATTCAAGACCGAAGAAGCCGCGCATAAATTTCGTGAAAGTATCAAGTCCAAAGGACTGGAATCAGCCAAGGTGGGTGAACGCACGAGCAAACACATGTTCACTGTCTTTGTGCTGAAAAACCCGGATGCGGGAGTGGCGGCAAAAATGGCGACACTGCAAAAAGACTTTCCGGACAGCGAGCTTAAGGCCGTAGAATGCACCAAGCCCAATTGACAAGCGGCCTTTAATTCTGGAGAATGCCGCCCTTCTCGATGAGACTTCTGGTGATATAGCTCAGGTGGTTAGAGCGCAGCACTCATAACGCTGAGGTCGGTGGTTCAAATCCACCTATCACCACCAATATAATGTAACAGGCAGTATCATGCAATCTCTCAAACCCGCACAGTTAATAGCTTTGCGGGTTTTTTATTCCAGAGCTGTCCATTACATCCACTAAGTTCCAGCTTCATTTTGGGGTACATATGGGGGTATAATTCGAATCGTAAAAGTAGGTACCCCTATTTATTGCCTGCGGAGGTAACATGGCGCTTACAGCTTTAGAAGTAAAAAACTCCAAGTCCACGGATAAACCAATAAAGTTATTTGATGGTGAGCAACCTTTGGCAGCTTAGTGGTAACGTTGCAAAATGGTAATGTGGAAAGAAATGTAGGAATTCCCTCCGGCACTGAAGTCAGAGGGCTGGGATTGGAATATTCTATTATTTTTTCCATGTTCTATATTTCTTTACGTTACTTACGTTACCACGTGACCACCAATAAACATTGGATATAAAGAAGGATGGGCGGTAACGTAAAATAAAGTTACGTTACCGGCTGAACTCATTGCCGGGGGCTTTGCTACCGAAGATTCTTGTAGTTTCATATTAGACTTCCAGCTGCTGTTCGTGACCAGCGGGTTTCGACCCACAAGCGAAAGGCGAACATCAAAATTGGCTTCCCGAAAGCAGACATTCGCGACCTGCCGTTAGTCACCCAAACCGGTCAGTCAGGCTTGTGAATTCGTTGACCGATAACGGCCATTGACAAGTTTTTAATCGACTTAATTCAGGCTATCGAAACTGCTGCAATAATGTCTCAAACTGCTCAATTGGTACGGGCTTGCTGAAAAAATATCCTTGCAGGTAATCGCAACGATGCACCAAACTCAGTACATAAATCTGGGCTTCGGTTTCAATCCCTTCAGCAACCACCTTAAGTTTCAAGCTATGGGCCAAACTGATCGTTGCCGCACAAATAACTACCGCGTTATCGTTTGTTTCAAGATCATTAACAAAGGATCTATCTATCTTTAACTCATCCAGTGGAAGCCGACTCAAGTAAGAAAGCGATGAAAATCCTGTACCGAAATCATCCAGCGAAAATCCCACTCCATGAGCTTTCAATTCATTCATTTTGGTTATGGTGTCTTCAATATTTGATAGCAACATGCTCTCGGTCAGTTCCAGCTTGAGCCGTTGGGGATTGGCACCGGTACGTTCGAGCACTTGAATCACCAGATTTGTGAAATCGGGTTGGTGAAACTGGCGTGCACTCACATTAACTGCGATAGTAAGATGCGCTGTTTTCGCGACTGTTGTCCAATTAGCCAACTGCGTGCAAGCAGTTTCCAGAACCCATGTTCCAATGGGTAAAATCAGTCCGGTTTCTTCGGCCAGTGGAATGAAGTCAACGGGAGAAACCATTCCGCGCTCGGGGTGCACCCAGCGTATCAATGCCTCGGCTCCGATCGGACGGAGCGAACTATCGACCTTTGCCTGGTAATAAAGATGGAACTGGTGTTTATCAAGCGCTCTGCGCAATTCAACTTCAATTGAGGTGCGGGCGTTCAGAGACTCCTGCATTTTCGGGTCAAAGAATCTTAGCGTATTTCGCCCTGCCTTTTTGGCTTGATACATGGCCAAGTCAGCTTGCATGAACAAATCTTCCGAAGCGTGTTGCTGGTCGCCGAACAATGTTATACCGATGCTGGGAGTATTTTGATGTTCGTGCTCCCCTAGTTCGTACGGATGACAAAGAGTAGTAATTATTTTCTCGGCTATCACTTCAGCTTGAGCAGCCGCTTCCAACGCTTCTGTGCTCAAATTTTCCAGCAGCACAACAAATTCATCTCCCCCAAGGCGTGCTACGGTATCTCCTTCCCGCACACAGGATTGGAGACGTAGAGCGACCTGTTGCAATAGCATGTCACCGATATTGTGCCCAAGGGTATCGTTAAGGGTTTTGAAGTTGTCCAGATCAATGAAGAGCAACGCCCCCTTCCGTTTGCTGCGGGCACTGAACGACAAAGCCTGTTGAAGTCGATCCAGGAGCAGTCTCCGGTTTGGCAAGTTGGTAAGATGATCAAAAAAAGCCAAATGCTTTATTTTTTCTTCCGCATTCTTGCGTTCTGTAATGTCGAAGTGCGATCCAACATAATGCGTAACAACACCGGCGGAATCCTTGACGGCAGAAATAGTGAGCCATTTTGGATAAACCTCGCCATTTTTTCGACGATCCAAAATTTCCCCCTGCCAGGCTCCTGTACGCAAGATGGATTCCCACATCGAGCGATAAAATTCCGGATCATGGTGGCCCGACTTGAGGATGCTCGGCTTTTGGCCTACAGCTTCTTCGGCCGAATAGCCGGTAGAATCCGTAAATGCTTTATTGACCCGCAGGATTACACCCTTGGGATCGGTAATGATCATGGCCTCCTGCGATTCAAAGGCAACTGAAGAAATGCGAAGTTCGGTTTCTTTTTTCTTGCGCTCGGTAATATCCTGAGCGAACCCTACAGTACCGATCACATTACCCTGGGCATCAATGACAGGGGCCTTGAATGTTTCCACATAATTGTAATCAGTTCCGTCAAATTCCAACTCCTCGATTATCTTTTGCTGGCGTAGCGACATGACTTCAAAGTCATCAGTACGGTATTTTTCTGCCAGCTCCATTGGATGAATATCGAAATCAGTTTTGCCGCTGACCAGTTGAATATGTTCAAGACGGAGAAATTTCGCAAATGCCTTGTTGCCTGTAATGTATTTGCTTTCTGTATCCTTTAGCCAGGTCAGATAGGGTGAGTTATCCAGAATGGCCCGCAGGTTTGCTTCGCTCTTCTCAGACAAACCCTTGGACGTGACAAGTTGATTGATTACTTCCTCCTGGCTAAATACTAAAGAGAAAGCGCGTGTGGTATGGAAGGCACGGATCACACCAAAACTTAATACGGTAAAACCCGTCGCAGAAATAATATGTGCAAGCCACCACAGATGATTCCATGGCTTTGCAAGGATAAAAACAAATGAACTTTCGGCCAAATAAGCAAGCGAGACCAAAAAAATTACCTTCATCCATGAATGGACTTGCCGATGAAAAATATAGGCTATGGTTATTAAATTAAACAGCAATGCTCCACCTTCAAGTCCTATGCGGATCGATGTAATGGATTCATGTCGGGCAAGAGCCACCCATCCGACAAGAATATCCAGAAACAGAAAACCTGCGATCCAGGGTAACCAAAATCCTGCCTTGGTGCGATTCGGTAATGAATGGTGGGAACGTCCGTAATTAAATAAGCCTGTCAACAGGAAAATCGCCATCAACAAACGGGATGCAGGGCCATAAAGAAGAAACAAAGCCATGTGATCCTGGCTGAGCGGGGTGAATACCCCATGTAACCCATAAATCAGCGTAAAACCGATAAAGGACAGAGTAATCCAGCGTAACTGGGGTTCGCCTGAAGACAGATAACATCGCCAGGTTACATAGCTGATAAAACCACCCTGCAAAATCGCTATGCTGATGGCAACTTCATGCAACCCATATTCAACGAATAGTAAAAAAGGGTCTTGAGAAAAATAGATGTAGGCAGTTGCAACAAGAGGAAGCAGCGCCAATAGAATTATCAAAACGTGCTCATAACCACGGGTCAGCGGAAGGATTCTGTCGAGGGATTCTTCCTTGGCCTGGAAGCCGGTAAGAGCAGAAAGTTTTTCATCGGTGTTATGGGGCATGGACCTTTTTTCTGCGTGAATAAATGTTAGCGCTGCTATTTTGGCTCATTATTCCTCGGTAATAATTATCGGTAAGGCTTATAAAACACTTAGAACGGCGGCTATCTAGCCTGCTTCGGCGATATGAGCCCGGAAATCGATTAGGTCGTTATTCCTGCAATTGGTTGTTCAATGCCCGGTCGTAAATCTGGAAGCGATTCCTGCCGGATTTTTTTGCAACATACATAGCTTGGTCGGCATACCGCAGCAGTATGTCAGGATCTTCATTATCCAATGGATAGAGACTGACTCCTATGCTGGCACTAACAGCACACGGTTTGCCTTTAATGGAAAGGGGTTGGGCAATTGCTGCGAGCAAGCGTTCCAGAGATGTAACACACTCTCCATCCTTAACCAATCCCATTAGCAGCACTACAAATTCGTCACCACCCAGACGAGCGACAGTATCTCCGCCACGTATTGTTTTCATGATGCGATTGGCAATCTCGACCAATACGGCGTCTCCAGCTTCATGCCCCATTGCATCGTTGATTGGTTTGAAGCCATCAAGATCAAGATAACAAACCGCCATCATGTTCTGTTCGCGAGAAGTCTGTGCGATGGACTGTTTCATGCGGTCAGCCAGCAGCAATCTGTTCGGGATGCCTGTAAGTGCATCGTAATTCGCGACTCGAATTAATTTTGCCTCGTGTTCCTTGATGTGACTGATATCTGAAAATACAGCTACGTAACGTATCACCTTGCCGTAGTCATCGCAAATGACAGAAATTGAAAGCAACTCGGCATAAATCTCGCCGGATTTTCGCCGGTTCCAAATTTCTCCTCGCCAAGCTTTTTTCAGTTGCAGAGTTTGCCACATCGCTGCATAGAAAGCTTTATCCTGGCGACCTGAACTCAGTAATTTCGGGTTCAGTCCCATCACCTCCTCGCGAGTGTAGCCAGTGATTTGAAAGAAGGCCGGATTGACATCCACGATGTTATTATCCCTGTCGGTGATCAGTACGGCTTCCTGACTACTTTCGAAAACACTGGCGATAATACGCAGATTTTCTTCAGCCTTTTTACGTTCGGTGATGTCAAGGCAATAGCCGATATAGCCAATGAATTCACCTTGGCTGTTAAACTGCGGACAGCCATCGTCCTGTATCCAGCGATATTCTCCATCATGCCGGCGTAATCGGTAGTCCATGCTGAAATTTTCTCGCCGGTCAAAGGAAGATACATACACTTCCTGACATCGATTGATATCATCCGCATGGACTCCCTCAATCCATCCGTAACCTCTTTCCTGTTCCATAGTGCGACCAGTGAAGTTCAGCCAGACATTATTAAAGTAGTCGCATAATTTGTCTGTGCCGGAAGTCCAGATCAAAGCTTGACCAGAGTTGGCTAAGGTGCGATATTGCAGCTCACTCTCTATCAGTTGATGTTCTGCCCGCTTGCGTTCGGTAATGTCCTCGACAATCGACCAGATATATTTCTGCCCATTTCTTCCGGTGATCAACGTACCGTTTAATTGAATCGGTATCAACCTGCCATCTTTTTGCCTGTATTCCTTTACGTAAGGACCGTAGCGGCCTGTTCGAGACAAAGATTCAAGTTGTTCGGCTTCCTGGCGTTCGTATTTCTGCGGCGTTAATGTCCAATAGTCTAACTTCTTCAGTTCATCAGGCGGGTAACCGCAAATTTCGCAAAAAGCCTTGTTGAATTCTATATAGCGACCATTCATATCCGTCAAAGCGATTCCCAAGGGAGAAAGCGCGTAGAGACCTCGCAACTTTTCCTCGCCTTCCCGCAAGGCATCCTCCGTACTCTTGCGTTCAGTAATGTCACGGGCGATGCCCAGCACACCGATCAGTTTCCCCTGGCTATCTCGCATTGGAGACTTGACTGTTTCCTGCAACTCACGGTGGCCATCGTCAGCGAAGGTGATCCATTCCTCGTTGATACTTGGCCCATCTTTCTCCATGACTTTGCGGTCATGCTCAAGAAAGAAGTCGGCCAAAGAATTGTCTACAAAATCATAGTCGGTCTTGCCAACAATATCTTTTTCTTTTGCACCGAAGAAACGTTCAAAGCGCCGATTGCAAGCGAGATAAACGCCGTTCTTATCTTTCAACCAGATTAGATCGGGCAGGGTGTTAATCAAAGTGTGCAAGAATGCACCGTCAGCAGTCTGCTTGTTTTCAATCAAGCCCAACGCCATGGCATGAGTTAGCTCATGTTCGCTAAGTAAACCTGTCAACTGACCGGCGTGATCAACCACTACTAGGTGGCGCACTCTGGATATCAACATTTGCTCGGCAGCTTCATTGATAGTGTAGTCCAGCGGAATGGTCAGAACGGGTGACGTCATGACTTCACTCACCGTCATGTCAGTTCGTACCGAATCACCGGAATAAAGGCGAACAATGTCACGTTCTGTGATAATGCCTAACGGGAACTTGTCCTCGACTACTACAACACAGGTGTCCCGGTGAGACTGCATGAGGTCTAGCGCATCTTGGAAGTGGTCTTCAGGCAGCAAACTAAACACGGAGCGGCTCATTACAGAAGCTATCTGGCGACGTCCGGCAAGAGCGGCGAGATTGATGTGCAGGCGAAAATCTGTTTCGCTGACTACGCCAAGCAACCGTTTGTCACTGTCAACGATTACCAGATGCCGAATTCCATCGCGTAGGCAGACTTGGTAGGCGTCCAGACAGGTCATCGACTCTTGTACAGTAATGACCGGAGATGACATGACAGCCTGTAATGGCGTTTCTGGTGTGCATCCAGACTGCATGGCAAGCAGAATATTACGTTCGGTTATGATGCCAACTGGATGATCCTCTTCATCTGTCACAATAAGGGAGGAAATCCGCATTTCGGCCATGATGTGCGCGGCCTTGCCGATGCTGTCACCGGGGGCAAGGTGAAAAACATTGCGCGTGGCAATATCAATCAGAAGCGTGTTTTGCTCAATGTCGCCGTGAGAAACCGAATGATGCCCCATGATATTGTCAATCCTTGAGAAAGTTCTATTAATTTTCTGTCAGCACATAAAAGCACAAAAGGCTTGGGAGAAAATTATGTGCTTATACCCCTATTAAAGCAATTGGTATATCGTTTGCTCGGTATCCACGAACGGTAGAAATACTCTAACTGTGCTAACCCTGAAAGCAGAACGCCTTGACCAACACGGCAAAAGCAAGTGAGGATTGGCGGGAAATTGATGCGGCATTTTATAAGAACATAAGGGCTGAGCAAAATGTGACAAAGTGTCGCACCCTAAGGGACAAAAAAACTTTTAGCAAGCAATCAAAATGCCAGTCAGGTATTTTGTACCAAGCAGATGCTCATTTTAAAATTTCGACGCGAAGCAGCTCTTTTAGGCAGGTTCTAGTTTGCCCGGCTAGAGTCAGTCAAAACTCAAGGCAAACCTACCTTGAATGTCGGAAATGTGGCGTGGAGACGTGAAGTGCTGTTCTTGGCACATGCCAGCTGTTCATTCGGCCATATTGGGTGCCATAAAACTGCCTTTGGAAAACGGTCATAAATTGGCCGACCCGAAACCACTCGTACAGGATGCGAGATGGCTTCACGCTTTGCGCCGTCGTTGGGCAAACCGGCTCCGTTCCCGCGCGCCAATTCCCGGTTATTGGTCCTCACGACAACGCTTGCCACCCCGTTGTTCTTGAGCAAGCCGGCAACAAGCTCTGCTGCCAACTGTTTATCTTCGAAAAACAGGCGACACTGGCCGTGCTTTCGACGGTGTCCAGCAATTCATCCAGGTGCTTCGTAAAAAACTTCTGCGTGTCGGCAGCCGTTATATAAGCAGTAATCAGGACAAAAATTACCACGATACCCGCAACCGCCACGATGGCACTGACGACCGTCCCGAATAAAATGCCTTTGCGGAATGGATTGATCATTTCTCGTTGAGTTCGAAAACCACTTTAACTTGCGCACTTATCTTGCTGCGGGTTACATATGCCAGCGAACTGCGGTTATCAATCACCTTATGTATTGCTTCCTCCTGGCTGCGCACCAAAGCCGGAGGGGTCGCGCGGCCGGTAAAATTAAGCCTGGCCCAATATGCGTTGATCTCGCTTATGCTCTTGCCTGTAAGTCGTGCGTAAAAATTCTCGCGCTCTGCCGACGTGTCGGGGAGATCCAGGGGCAATGTCGGTATCCCGGATGACAACTGCCGGTTTCGGCCCATAAAAATATCAATGACGTCATCCTTGCTTAGCAAGTCCACGCCGCTTTTTGGATTCACAATCACGACAATATCTACTGCCAACGCAGAGACAGCACAAATAATGCCGAGAAAGAGAACAAGCAAATAGCGATGCATGATCAGAACACCATGTCATACGTGAAAGTCAGCAATCGTGAATTCCCATAATTAGGATAATTAAGCGGGCTGCTCTCGTCTTTCAGGCTTTCATATTGAGCATTCAAATCACTGGTTGGCGTCAGGTCATATCTTAGCGTCAATGTAAGCAAGGGCTGTAACATCGGATAGGACGGCAATGCTGTTGGCAGGACTCCATCCGTGACCACCGTCAGCTGATATTCCGACCATGTAAACATAGGTTGCCACTTCCCGTAACGGTAGCCAACGCCGACGATTTGCGCATGGTCACGCCAGGTCAGGCCGGGATGATCGATTTGAATAAACTCAGTGCGAACCAGCCAGTTTTGGTAATCCGCATTAACTGCCAAACCATATATTCGTTGCTTGGACTGCGGATAGATAGGTCCGGATTGTGGAATGTAGGTTTGATAGGTTGAGTCAGCCGGATTAGTATCCCAAACCATTCCGCCGTAACTTTCGTCCATTTTTGACTGAATATATACGGTACGTGCTTCCAGCCAATCTTTCGACAAGGTCAGATCGCCGCCGACAATGTCCGTCCACTTGACGCTTGTTTTGCTCTGTCGTCCATTGTAGATTTTCCAGTAACCGCTGTTATTATTGTTTTCATTACCGGCGAGCAGGTTGGCAGTTGCCGACCAATCCCCGAATCGATCCTGGTATCGTATGTTCGCACCGTTGTAGTTTACTACCTCCCATCCATACAGGCTCGGTGGCACATGTGCCCATGGGAGAGAAAAACCGATGTCCTGCACGTCGGAGTAATAAAACATAGGAAGGCGTTTACGTCCAAGCTGGATGGAAATTTTGTCATTCATATTGTAGTTGCCATAAAGCCACTCCAGGTCTGCGGTTCCCATGGCACTGCGAGCCACCACTTGAGCGGTAACAGAAACGTCGTTGTACGAGGCACTTCCTTGCACACCAATTTTGGTATCTGGCTTCCATTGCAAACCACTGCGGCTATCGTAAACGCTGGCGTGGGCATAATCAGAAAGAAAACAAGGGCAATTGTAGTCCTCAACATTGGCGCGGGTGCCCCCCAGCATCTGGCCCGCCGCTATCGTAAGAAACCCCGATCCTGAATATTCAATGCCGCCAGCTTGTTTCGCATAGCTGTCTGGAACAAAGCAAATCAAAGTGAGGATTATCAGATTCCGGATGTGGGTGCAGCTTGTCATGTTGTCCTCGATTATTAAACTTTCTTCGGCATTTCTGCGCTTTCGCAAAAAATCTCTCGCCGCACGCTCTTCCCTAGGGTAAATATGCCTTCTGCCAGCAGCCCAAGGCGCAGAAGGTGTGCGAGAATAGCAGCATCGGCGAAATCACCACTGTATTTAAGCCTTCGTACTTCTTGATCCCGCCAGGGTACGCCAAATGCACCTTATAACCTGAGTCTTCTGATCCATCGACCAACCAGCACTAGTTGTATGTGATTTTT
>Ga0364859_10523_pt1 | contig 18434 bp, 15 predicted proteins | sample ExccelAu500001D3_FD_206911 | JGI IMG/M metagenome (GOLD analysis project Ga0364859, IMG submission 206911) | Enriched cells from Trout Bog Lake Hypolimnion, Wisconsin, USA - BchlTB.Aug20.5000.01 .D3 | ecosystem: Environmental > Aquatic > Freshwater > Lake > Hypolimnion/Profundal zone | place: USA...
GGAGTGGATTTTTTTGCGGCCGTGCTTGCGCGCGTACTCGAATGCGAACTTGGCGATGCGCGTGGAGCCCTTCTCGGTGATGATCTTGATGGCTTCGACGACGCCGGGGACGACCTCGTGCTCGATGCCGACGTACTCGCCCTCTGTGTTTTCGCGGACGATGAGCAGGTCGATGTTGGGGAACTTGGTCTCAAGTCCGGGGAGGCTTTTGATGGGGCGGAAGTTTGCGAAGAGGTCGAACTTTTTGCGCAGTGTGACATTGATGCTTTTGAAGCCGCCACCGATGGGTGTGCCGACGGGGCCTTTCAATGCGACGCGATTCTGCTCGATGGATTTGTAGAGCTCGGCGGGGATGTACTCGCCGTGGATCTCGAAGGCTTCAGCGCCGGCTGCGAAGCGCTCCCACTCAAATTTGACGCCGGTGGCTTCAAGGATGCGTACAACGGCGCGAGTGACCTCGGGGCCGATGCCGTCGCCGGGGATGAGGGTGATCTTGTGTGTGCGTGGAGCGGTCATGATCTTTTTCCTTTATTGTGTTGGCCGATGAGCGCCTCAAGCGCGGTCTTGAACTCGGCGATGTCCTGGAAGTCGAGATAGACAGAGGCGAAGCGGATGTAGGCGACAGTGTCGAGTACCTTGAGGTGGTCCATGATGAGCTCGCCGATCTCGGTGGTGGTGCGTTCGCGCTCGGGTGCGTCCATGAGGAAGGACTCGCATGCGTCGACGATGGCCTCGAGCCGCGCGGCGGAGACGGGGCGCTTTTCGCAGGCGCGCAGCAGGCCGCTGAGAATCTTCTGGCGCTCAAAGCGCTCGCGGCGGCCGTCTTTTTTGACGACCATGTAGGGAATTTCGTCGATGCGCTCGTAGGTGGTGAAGCGGCGGTTGCACTGCTCGCATTCACGGCGGCGGCGGATGGAGTCGGCCTCTTTGCTTTCGCGCGAGTCGACTACGCGGTCCTGAGCGAATCCGCAGAATGGACACTTCATATACTTATGATTCTAGACGATGTTGCATGAATCATGGGCATGCGTCCGGGTGGCATGCCCATTTTGGAAAAAATGCTCATGCGCCGAAGAGGACGCGCTCCTTTTGGTGCAGGTCGTCGTTGGTGAAGTAGCTGGTCGTCCAGGAGTCGTCCTCGTGCAGGTGCAGGGCTACGGCGCGCGCGGCATCGGTTTTGGATTGCGGCGCCTTGTCGACCGAGGGGGCGGGGGTTTTTGGTGTTTTTGTCTTGGTGGCCATAATTCTCCTTGAGCAATTTGTGAGTTGATTCCGTTATCGCTTTGACTTGGAGGCTGTGCGGGTCGTTTTTTTCGCGGCTTTCTTCGCTGCCTTTTTAGTGGGTGTCTTTTTTGCAGCTTTCTTTGCCGGCGTCTTCTTAGCTGGAGCCTTTTTCGCCGGTGCCTTCTTTATGGCTTTTTTCGCTGGAGTCTTTTTGGCAGCTTTTTTCGCGGCAGTACTCTTTGACGCGTTCTTCGGCTTGGGCGTTTTAGCTGCGGAGCTGCCGGCATTGGCAGACATTTTTTTGCCGTAGTGATCGAGGAAGTTGTAGTGGTCAACGAGCAGCAGGGCCTCGATAGCGAAGACCGTGGCCACGTCAGCGTCGTGAATCTCAAGCAGGTTGTCGCCGTTTGACTTCTCGCCGCCTGTGGCGAGGTTCGAGGAGCCGCAGTAGACGGTCGGGTCAGCGCCGTTGAGGCCGCAGACGACGAACTTGTCGTGAATCTCGTGGCCGGGCGGTACAGGCAACTGATCGAAGGGCTGTGGCAGAATCGCGTTGCCAACCTTGCCGGTGACGAGCACGCCCTGGTTCGAGTTGGGCGCGTACAAGTAAATACCTTCTGGCGCATCGGAGATGCCGTAGCTGAAGACGGATTTGTCTGAATGGATGGTGTTCAGTTTCTCGTAAACCGGTGTTTGACTTTGCGTGAGCTGCATGACGGCGAAGATTACGCTGCCGTTCTGCGCGGCCGGTTCCTGGTTGATGCGGTTGACAACGCCGTCGAGCAGCTTGGTTGTGTCAACGGGCGTATGCGGCGAGTAGGTGATGGAGGTTCTGGGCAGTGTTGCGCTTTGGAAGACGTAAGGCGCGGTGGCGAGTGCGGAGGAGCCGAAGGAGTGGGCATCACCCTGATTGGGGTGATGATTGCCGCCATTGGCGCCGAGGATTGTCCAGCTCTGTTCAAAGACCTGCGAATAGTGGCCTGCGACCCCGGCGTCGTTGAAGACAAGAACGTGATTGGCGTTGACGTAGAGGCCGGTCATGGAGAAGTTGGTGGAACCGGTGAGAACGCTTTGCGCGTTGGTGGAGTTTGCGTCGCCTTTGACGACGATGAAGATCTTGTCGTGCGAGTAGCGTGCAAAGCAGCCCCGCAGAATCCTGGCCGCTCCCTTGGCCTGCTTGTTGAACTGCGTGGTGAACTGGTCCTCAGGCGAGGGCTTGCCGCCGGTGCCAACGTGCAGAGCGGCGTTATCAAGGATCATGCGCACGCGGCCCTCGGCAGCGAGCGCGAGCAGTATCTTCATCACATCGGGCTCGTCGAGGTCATAGGCAAAGACCTTGAGGCTGAGCGAGGGGTCCTTCTGGACCTGATTCAGAATTTCGAAGACCTTCTCGCGCGCGGTTGCGCCCATCCACTGGTAGATATCGGCGAAGGTCACGCTCTTGCCCTCGCCGTTCTGGCCGGCGACGGCGGAGGTATCGAAGATGAGAGTCTTGTCGGCGGGCTTTATGGGCGTCTTGGCACCGAAGTGATGCAGGAAGGCCTCGGACTGCATGTAGCCGCGCGTGAATCCGATGGAGAGAGCATTTTTGCTGAACGGGCCGACTGGCACGGTCACCGCGGCGCTCTTTGAGCTGTCGAGCGGTAGCATGGCGCCGTCGGCATCAAAGTAACGCGGTGTAACGGTGTAGGTGTAATTGCCGGGCTGGGCTTCAGCTGGAGCAACGTGGGTCCAGCGGAATTTCTGGATGGGCGCGTTGGCGGTGGAGTTTGGTTTCTCGCTCGCAACCTGGGCGTGCTTGGACGGGTCAGCGAACTGCAGTTCGTTCCACAGGTAGTAGGCTGTGCCGATTTCGGGCTTGCATTGGATGGAGAAGCCGGACAGGTTTTTTGCGCCGGATTGGTTGGCAAAGTTGAAGGCGAGCAGTGTCTTGTTGTCGCCGATGTAGGCCTTAACGGAGAAGTTGCCATTTGAGCTTTGCTTGAATGCCATAAGTACCTCGAGGAAGTGGTCTAACTAAAGTGGACGCAGTCTAGCACCGGGAAAAATGGAATACAAGTAACATACGTTGGATTCAACTGAAATTTATATGCGTGTGCAGTTACTGAAGTTCTATGCGGTTGAAATCAATTTAATCGAAGAGCGTGTGGTGTGTGGGCGTGACCGGCTTGATGTTCTCGGGAGAGTTGTTGCGCACGTTGCCGACGGCGTCGCCGACGGGCCAGGCGTCGAGGAGTGCGGAGTCGCAGGGTTTGAGGAGGTCGAGCGGCGGCGGGGATTTGGGTGAGGCGTCGAGCCATCGCTGGTAGTCGGCGGGGGCGAGGATGACGGGCATGCGGTCGTGGATGGGGGCCATGAGTTCGTTGGCGTGGGTGGTGAGGATGGTGAAGGTCTCGAGCGGGGATCCGTCCTTCTCGTGCCAGCGCTCCCAGAGGCCGGCGAAGGCGAGTGGCTGGCGCGATTTGAGCGCGATGCAGAAGGGCTGCTTGTCTTTGCTGGTGATGCGCTGCCACTCGTAGAAGCCGTCGGCGGGGACGAGGCAGCGTCGGGTCTTGAGCGCGGAGCGAAAGGCGGGCTTGGTTTCAATCTCTTCGGCGCGTGCGTTGATGGTGTGTATGCCGATGGACGCGTCCCTGGCCCAGCTTGGAATGAGCCCCCAGCGCGCGGGTGCGAACACACGCTTATGATTCTTCTCGTTCAAGCGGACGATGGGCTGAAACGATTGCGGTGTGATGTTGTAGTTGACGAGTGACCAGGGCGAGGGCTCGATGGTTACGCCGAACCATTCAGCGAGGAGCTCATCGGGGGAAGAGCGCATGAAGCGGCCGCACATGGGTTCATCTTAGTTGAAGTGAATGGATTTTTAAATGGTTGCATCAATCGTGTTATATTTGGGGCGATTCTGAATCAAGACTCCAAGTGAATCGAGGGAGTGCCATGATAAAGAGCACGCGCAGACGGTTTTTGAAGGATGCATCAGTTGCAGTTGCAGTTGCCGGCGCGGCGATGGCGCGCAGCATTCCTGCATGGGCGAGCGGCGAGAGTGGCCCGGTGGATGTGTGGGCGACGTTCCGCGACCGACGCCATCAGCAGGCGGAGCCGCTTCACTGGAGACCGGCCAGGGAGATTGCAGCGGACGCTATCCTGATTGATGCTGCATCCACGCGGCAGGAGATGCTTGGCTTTGGCGCGGCGCTCACGGACGCGAGCTGCTACGTGCTGAACCAACTGAAGGAAGAGGAACGCGCAGCGCTGATGCACGAGCTGTTTGCGCCGGGAGAGATGGCGTTAAATGTGTGCAGGACCTGCATAGGGGCGAGCGATTACTCGCGCACGGTATACAGCTTTGATGAGAGTGAACAGCCCGACCCGGAGCTGAAGAAGTTTTCGATAGACCATGACAAGGCGTATATACTTCCCACGCTGCGGCAGGCGCGTGCCGCAAACCCGGAGCTATTCCTGTTTTCGTCGCCGTGGAGCCCGCCGGGATGGATGAAGCCCAATGGTTCGATGCTGGGCGGGTCCATGCACGCGCAGAGCTTTGGAGCGTATGCAAAGTATTTCCTCAAGTTCCTTGAAGGGTACAAAGCCGAGGGCGTAGAGATCAACGCCGTGACAGTGCAGAACGAGGTGGACGCCGAGCAAGAGGGACGCATGCCCGCTTGCCTGTGGGCTCAGGAGCACGAGATGGAGTTTGTCGCGCTGCACCTTGGCCCGACGCTACGCAAGAGCGGCAGCGCGACAAAGATCTGGATCCTGGACCACAATTACAACCTTTGGGGGCGCGTGATCGGCGAGCTCAGCTATCCGCAGGTTGCCGAGTACGTGGATGCAATCGCATGGCATGGATACGTGGGCGAGCCCACGGCGATGACGCGCGTGCATGAGGCGTTTCCGCAGAAGGGCGCGCACTGGACTGAAGGCGGAGCGGACTACAACCAGCCGGATTATCTGACCAATTGGACACGCGGCGCGGAGACGTTCAACGGCATAGTGAATAACTGGTCGCAGTCGATCACGTGTTGGAATCTTGCGCTTGATGAAGTAGGCAAGCCGAATGTAGGGCCCTTCAGCTGCGGCGGCATTGTCACGGTGGAGAACGCAACGCATAAGGTGACGCGCAGCGGGATGTACTGGTCGCTGGCACATTTTTCAAGGCATGTGCGGCGCGGGGCACACGTGATTGCGACAAATGGAATTGGCGGGGAAGCGCCGTCAACACCAGAGCCGACGACTGTGGACTTGAGCCCGCTGAAACCAGGCGCAAATCCGGTTACGCATGCGGGTTTCCGCAATCCAGATGGAAGCTATGTTGTGGTGCTGACCAACAGCGGCGCGGAAAGGCGCGTTGAACTGGTGATGGGCGACAAGGCGCTGGAAGTTGATCTGCCGGCAGACTCGGTGCAGACGTTGAACTGGGTTTAAACGAGAGCGGCGGGCTTTGGGTGAGGAGTGATGGTGGGCGGTGAGGGATTGCCCTAAAAATACGGATAATCCCAGTAAATACGCATGTTTTGGTTCAATGGTCAGGCTGTGGTAAGGTAAAAGAGTGGCAAAATGATTTTCCCATTCAAATTTGATTTGGGCTGCCACACTGGAGCATGAATATGGCAAACCTAAACGTCACATTAGTTTACCGCTGTAAAACCGAAAATGGATGGAAAAGATTTCCTGTTGAAATTGGCAAGAATGGAAAAGTAAAGCCCCCCTCAATTCCTGGTGGCCGGTACCAGCTAAGGATGTATGAAGGCAGCAAGATGATCTACAAGGATGCAGGTGCGAGCAGCGCACAGGCCCTCACATTGCGTCTACAAGCTGAGCATACACTCGCAGCCAAGAATGCCGCTGCCAAGGCTGGAACGGTCATTGTTGAAACCAGCGGACGCAAGAATCTCAAACAGGAACTCGACAAGTTCGTCGAAGCTGCTGAGATACGTGGAAGTAAAAGAGCAGCTGTTTTGTATCGGCAAGCAGGCGATGACTTTCTCTCAATTGTTAAGCTGCAATACGCTGATGAGATTACAAAAGAACATCTGAACAAGCATCTGGTTGAACTGCGTAAGCGTGGGCAATCAAAAAGGACCGTATACAACAGAAATGCTGTAATCAGAGCATTCCTCAAATACCTCAAGCTGAACGTTGCTGAACTTGCTCCCAAGATCAGCAAAGGGGACAAAAAACTACCAGAAGTGTACAAGCCAGAGGAACTCAAGAAGCTGTTTGCATCAATAACGGATGAGAAGCTGAAACTGACCTATGAATTGCTACTCAAGTCTGGAATTAGAGAACGTGAAGCAGTCTATTTATTCTGGTCAAATGTTGACCTCAAGGCTGGAACTATCAAGATTGTGAGCAAACCTGAACTGGGTTTTACCATCAAGGATGCAGAAGAGAGAATTATCCCTCTCCCCGCAGACCTGATCAAAAAGCTCAAGGCATACCGTGAAGCTCATCCAAATGAGAAGTTCGTTACTGGAACTAGTAACGATACACCAAACGGCAAGCTGTTATTGAGACTCAAGAGAGCAGCTAAAAATGCAGGTTTGGATCAAGGCGATTTTTGGTTGCACAAATTCAGATCAACCTACATCACAACTCTACTCAGGCAAGGGATGGATTTGCGTACTGTAATGAAGCTGAGTGGCCACTCGGATCTTGCCTCGGTGATGCGATACCTGACACCAGCAAATGATGAAGAGGTAAAAGCAAAACTCAGTAAAGTTAAGTGGATGTAAAAGAAAAGGCCCTAGCGTCTAGGGCCTTCTTTATGCTGCTCTCTTCAAGCCTGTCTGCCTGGACTTCGCCCATGCCAGTGCATCAGATGGACTGATACGAATGGCACCGCCAAAGTGGAATGCCGGCAGTGCGCCAGATTCAATCGCGTCATAAACTGTGCGTCGCCCAAGCTGGAGCAAGGCAACCAGTTCTCGTGGTCTCCATGCTGTTTGACGGCTCTCCAGTTCCTCAATTATGTTCATCGGTTTTGGCTCAGTGTTGATTAATACAATTTTTTCGACTTGTTTCATTTAAATATTCCTTACGGCAATAATCGAGAATTCTTCTCATATTGCAGATTATAGCCCCGATGTTGCCTTGTACCAAAGGCAGCATTAAGGCTCGATTTTACAACGAGTTATACCGGTCTATATGCCCCCTTGCCTGGCACGTTGTGATTGGTCAAGCAACGACAAGCTAAGCTTGCCGAGAGAGCGGAATGAAGCATGCACCAAAATTATTTGCAAAAAAACGCACAAAAATGCAGTTCCTGGCTTTGGCGCGAAAGGGATTGTGCTATACTATATATGTATACGGCAAGAACTGTATGCGTATATTAGCAATTTAGGAAAGTAAAAAATATGAGTATTAAAAGCAACACCAAGCAACTTCCAGAAAAGATGCTCTATGACCGCCAGAGTGCGGCATGGACGCTATCCATATCAATTCGTAGCCTTGATTATCTCTTGGCTCGCAAAGCCATTATTTTTCGTCGAATTGGCAGCAAAGTGCTGATTCCTCACAGCGAACTCCTGAGGTATTCAAGAGGCAATCATTTTGGGCCCATCTCCGGTTTGGCATCGGCAATGGAGGCAGCATGAAGAATTCGGCAATCAATTGGACTGACAACACCTTCAACCCTTGGGAAGGATGTACACGAGTCAGTGATGGCTGCAAGAACTGCTACGCACAAGCCAATGACAAACGACATTTACGTGAAAAGGTGATTCACTGGGGAAAAGGAGCGCCACGTAGAAAAATGACTGATGCTTATTGGGATCAGCCAGTAGCCTGGAATCTTAAGGCCGAGCAAGACGGTGTGAGACTTCGTGTCTTCTGCGCAAGCACAGCTGATTGGGCTGATGAGGAGGCTCCCGCAGGACAACGAGAGCGGCTTTTTCAACTGATCAAGAAGACACCTCATTTAGATTGGCTCTTGCTTACAAAGCGTGCCGAGAACATCGAAAAGTATCTCCCCGCGGACTGGGGCGAAACAGGCTATCCAAACGTCTGGCTCGGTGTCACCGTTGAAAACAAGAAAGAAGGTTTGCCGAGAATTGACATCCTTCGTAAAATTCCCGCTGTATGCCGCTTCCTGAGCTGTGAACCGCTGATTGAGGATCTGGGAAATGTGAACCTCAATGGCATTCACTGGGTCATTATCGGAGGTGAAACCGGTAGAGGGCCCAGCAAGAAAGAGGTGAAAAACTCAGGCAAGAAACTAAATGGAATTCGCTCAATGGATCTGCGTTGGGTGGATTCACTGGTCAAACAATGTCAGGAACAGGGCGTTGCACCTTGGGTAAAGCAACTCGGCAAGCTGCCGCTTGATTTACAAGGCGAACCATTGGTGATTACGTACGAGACAAAAGATGGCAAGATGAAGCGCAGTCCCAACGGTGAAAATTGGGATCAGTGGCCATCATCAATCGCTCACTTGAAGGTTCGCGAGATCCCGGACTTCAGCCAAGCCGAGCGAGACAAAATGGAATCATCGCTGTCAGATCTGGCTAAAGGGCTGGATAAGGAAAATGCCGAAAAGGAATTGCAGTTGCGAACCCAACTGCTTGAAACAGACAAAATACTCTTTACAAAGCGTAAATATCGCGCAGAGATCATCAAGCAGTACCACGACATTTACCATCCCCTGCGCAAATGGGATGCATTTTGCCGCGCTGCCGATATTCCCAAACGCACTAGTTATGACTTACTTAAGGCTGCGAGAGAGAATCATGCGGAATCCGCACAAAAGGAACCGAAGAAAAAGGATGTAATCACGCCTCAAAAGGCTGCGGAAAAAGCCAAAGCCTCGATTAATCGATTGCTTAAAGGGCTAAAGGGTGCTGAACGAAATGAGGCTCTTAAGCTGATTTTGGGCGAATTTGACGCCGAGCTAAACAAGCCCACAGAAACCGAGCATGCGCCTTCGGAGAACACTAGAGCCGAGCAAGGCAAATTGATAACAATTACTCCGGCTGCATAATGACCTCAAATGACACGCCGCGGCGATCTAGACTCCTCCCGGCGTGTCATAGGGTGTGATATTGGCACCCTTGAGGAAAGAGCAAACAATACCCCAGCGATGGATGAACAGAACTTGGAATGAGGCGAAAGCCGCCAAGATTATTTATGACACAATGAACGCTACATCCCTAAAAGGGCACAAGTGATGGTGGATAACCTGGCTTGCGGTAAATAGAACAAATGCTACCATGCCGTAGGAGTAACTACGTCTGATATACCAAGCAACTGTATACAAAAAAATAGAAAGAGAAAAGATGAAAAAAATTAATAGAATAAATCCATTATCCATGAGTGACGTATCAAGTCAAGCTGCTGAGTGGCTGAAACCAATACCATGGCAGCTTTTTGCTACGCTGGAATTTCCATGGAAAGTTCGACCTGAGACTGCAAATGCTAAATTTTCTGAGATGATCGATTCTCTCGAACGATCATTGAGAACAAGAATCGGATACCTATATGCATTAGAGTGCCGTTCAAAATCTGGTGCAATTATTCCTCCTCATTTTCACGCCGCTTTTTGTGCGTTAAAGCCCATACCTAGAGAGCTACTCAAGAATCTCTGGTACACAGAAGTAGGGCGCACAGGTTCGACAGATGGCGATTTGGTGCGTGTTGAATGCTATGATCCCGCGAAATGCGGGATCGGATATATTGTGAAGCAGATCAGTGAGACCAATTGCGAATGGGCATTGCGGAATATTGAGTTTTTTGACGGCAATATCCAAGTTGAACCCACGACAGATCATGCTTCACTTCGCGCTATGCGGAGATTCAAAGCCCAGGCCAAATCAACTAGTGAGGCTGATGGTTTGTTGCCATGCACTGCATAGATATGCCGGAAAGGCGGGTACAAATTTCGGCCAAACCACATGAGAACCTGACTACCGTGAGAATTGAAAAAATGTGCTGGTTTGTTACTATGTAGCGGCGCGAAGTTCTTCGCAACCACAGAACGGGCAGGATATAGAACCTGGCGTGAGTCTTTTTTGACACATGCCACAAATACGATCAGCTTTCTTCGCTTTTTCAATTCTCTTAGCCTCAGCGTCTTTTGTGCAGGAGACTTGATACCACATAAGAGCCGTAATGAAAGCAACGGGGAAACAGGTTAATAATAGAAGCAACATCAAAGGAGTCGGGAATAAATCAGCAAGAACTAAGGCGGTTGTTTGAAAATGACCATATACGACAAATATTAAGTATAAGAGAAGCCAAACAAATAGGATGCATGCCATTGAGACGATGATAATAGTCCACTTCTTGGCAATCTGAACACTATGATTCAAACTGATTAGATAATTATCTACATAATGTCCTTCGATTATTGGTGCAGATGGAGGCCATTCATCAGTAATGTAAGAAATATATACATAAAGGATTGGACCACATAGCAAAAATGCGCCGGGACAAATGAAAAGTATGCGGATCAGCCAACATTTAATTCTCGCGCCTCTCGCTAATCCAGTACATACGCCGAATATTATTCGGCCCTTTATAGGGCGCACGATTCTATCCGGAACAGCTAATGGTGACGCGCTGACTTCAGACCTGCAGTTTACACAGTTTCCTGTCGATAATAATTCAATGCCACACTTCGAACAGATTGTCACTTTCATCTCCTATGCTAATGGACCAACAGTTGGATCCATCTCAAGATAAGATTTGCAGAGCTTTAACGCACGTTCGCCAAGTGGATGACCCGCTGTTGCAGCTATTTTGAACAATTTGCTCGCCTCTTCAAGTTCACCGATGTCGGCAAGCGCTGCACCTTTGTTAATAGCAGCTTGAACTAGTTTCGGATCCGCTGCAAAGGCCTGATCCCATAGCGCCAAAGCTCTTTCATGATGATCATCTGCATATTCAAGATTGCCGAGATTCATCGCAGCGAGTCCGTGTAGAGGATTCAATTCGAGCACGCGAACCCAACATTTACGAGCATCATCAGCTTGACCTATTACACGATAGACCATGCCCATTCTGAACCAAGCCTCAGGAAATTCAGGAAGTAAATTGACTGCTCTTTGAAAGTGCGTAATAGCATCGTGATATTGATTCGCAGCCAAGAAGCGACTGCCCTCATCAAATGCCACCACCCATGGTACGCGCACGGAAGGATCTATTAAGAACGCCTCCTTCCAGGAAGATTGGGCCTCGGCTTTGCGATTCATCTCTAAAAGGATGTTGCCCCGATTAAACCAAGCATTTAAGTTGCGGCTATCGCGTTCCAACGCTTCATTGAAGCACTCCAAAGCGAGACTTATATTTCCAGATTTCTTCTCACAGAGTGCCTTACCAATCCATGGCTCAGAATATTCTGGATCCCAATGAATCGCATCCTCAAACCGAGCAAGTGCTCCAACCAGATCACCTTTCGAAAAGGCTATGTTGCCCTCATGGTATGCTGTCACCCATTTAGGGATCAGTTTTGGATCAATCTTACAAGCTTCTTTCCAAGACCTAGCGCCCTCTATATTGTGATTCATCGAGTATGCAAGCTCACCGCGGTTGATCCATGCTGAAATATTTTTCGGATTGAGGTTTATGACTTTTTCCCAACACTGTTGTGCCATTCCTTTTTCGTTTAACTGCATATAAACCAGCCCCAGGTTCGACCAGCATTCTGGATCTTCAGGTCCAAACTTCGCAGCCTGTTCAAATGCGTTGATTGCTCCAAGCATGTCGCCTAAAGCAAGACAACAAGTTCCCTTTCGGAGCCAACTTTCATAATCGGCTGGTGTAACTACTAATATCTTGTCAAGACTTGCTATTGCGGCAGTTAGATCTCCAACTGCTGCATATGCAAGGGCTAGCAACTTCAATATTTTAGGGTTGTCTGGCTTACCACGCAGTGATCGTTCGTAATACTTAATAGCTTGTCTGATTCTAGATTCTGCTGCCTTTTGCTTGGCAATCTCCAACTCAGACATAGCCGTGTTCACTGAACCAAACTCTTTGTATGCATTCCTCAGGCCGAGGTAAATTGGCACGGCGGATGGAAATGGTGCCACACCAGTTGCAACCAAAGCCGCGACGCCGACTGATAAAGCCGTCCAGCCTGCGATATTCAGTAATGGTTCTTCAAGTGCTCCCAAAGTCGATGGAGCTTTAATCGGAGTGAGGTCTGTTTCTCGCCCATTTGCTAAATCCCAAAATGTCATTTCTTCACCTAAATTCCACTCCAGTTCGATTTGGTATTCAGGCCACTCATCCCACAATTTCTCAAAAATGATCAATCATACTTGGAGTTGTGCCTCGATATTACTCATCGAGCAAAAGCCTGACTTTTCCTATTTGTTTGTGCGCAGACTCGCCTCTGCAAAACTCATCCGCGCGCAATAGCAAATGACTCCTTCAGCAATCGACCTTGTATTTGTTTGATCCAATCCATGATTATTTTCGTGAGGCGAAACGCATCAGTCCAAAGGCATAACCACAGCCGAGTAGCGCGAATAGCATCACCATGCCCGTACTCGACTCGGCGCGCAGATATTCAGGTTCCAAGTATGCAACTAACGGCACTACCAAGATGCCTTGAATAAGGCCTCGCGCAATAAAAAGCAATTTCGGATCTTTTGCGCTAATAGAGGAAGCTAACAGGCCAGTTCCGAACCATATGGCAGTACCAATTAAAGTCCCCAAGACAAGGCATTTTAGAAGATAAACAAATGGCGCACCGCCGAAGACAATCATGTTTGAACTGGCAATAATAACGTAATGAATTATGAAACATGAGACTACATTGAAAATCACACCGGCGATAATATCTGCTTTGTTAGGTGTCGAGAAAACGAATTTGTTACCCATGCTGTTTTTATTTATCGTAACTCCAATCTGCCTGCAACCGCACCCTGGGCAGATTTCTGCATTTTCAAAGATTACGTTACCGCAATCACGGCAGTACTTCTGATTCGGACCGCATTGAGCCGTAGTTGTCATTGACATTCATTCCCTTTCATGTTTTGGATATTTCTGGTGATTTAGTCAGAATGGGCATCGGCTCTGGGAAATGAGTAAGCAGCGTGAGCAGCATACCCATCGTTAGCTCTCCGGAAAGATGAACACCTTGCATAGGCTACGATGTACCGATCCCTGATCCAGGCCAAACCAGAATCTCAAATTAACTATGCACACTATAGTAGCTGGCGTCTATAGTGTGCAAGTACGAGGATGTAGGCTGTGTCTCCTAAACAGCTCATGTCCGCGAACTCGTCAGCAAGCATCGAGGGTACGTTCGGTGGGATACTGCGAACCTTGCGACTGGGTCAAAACATGAGCCAAGAAGAGTTGGCGCACGTCAGTGGATACCACCGGAATTACATTGGACTATTAGAGAGGGGAGAGAAAAGCCCGTCTCTAAGAACGCTGTTTAATTTGGCTGGGGCGCTTGCTATTTCCCCATCAGAGATTCTTAAGCGCGTAGAGCGTGCGCTTAAGAAAAGGGGACGAACTGTATAAAACAATCCTAGTGCTTCATGCATGCCCCTTCATTGAATGGATTTACGTCATCATCGATAGCAAGAACATATATCGAGAGGTACGTACAAATTGCCGCAAAGCTCCAATGTATCGAGATTGGAGTCTTTTGATTAGAGGTTGCAAGGGGTTCGCAAATCTAAAACATTGTAACAAGGGGCTTTGATAGAATTCTCAGTGATGAATCTTCAAGTAATTCGGCCAGGATGAGTTGATAACCAATGCACTCTGATGATCTCAAGCAGAACGTCACGATCTACGGGTCTCTGTTTCCAGAGCCCATTCAAATCATCCTCGTGACACCGATGGGCTCTTCTGTAAAGCTGGTTGGTAAAGGTGTGCGTTCAAACGTCATTTACGAGCCAATCTTGAGCATTGAGCAGATTGGACAGCTTCACGCCTCCCCTTCCCATGAACCATTTGATGGAGATGCAACTAAATTCCGATTGGGAATTGAGGCGATGCGCCTCGGACTTGCATATGAATATGACCCCTACTTTGCCCTGTCAATTGCCCGCGTAGATCCACTCCCCCACCAACTGGAGGCAGTCTACGACTATTTCATTAAACTGCCTCGCATCCGGTTTCTGCTAGCTGATGATCCAGGGGCTGGCAAAACGATTATGGCTGGACTCCTCATTAAGGAACTTAAAATTCGAGGTCTGGTCAAGCGAACGCTCATCGTTACGCCGGCCAATCTGTCTTTCCAATGGCAACGCGAACTCAAGGATAAATTCCGTGAGAATTTCGAAGTCGTTCGCGGCGACATCCTCCGTGCGAATTACGGAATGAATCCCTGGCAGGAAAAAAACCAGGTTATTACATCTGTATCCTGGGTTTCACGCATTGAGGATGCTAAGGAATCGCTGCTTCGTAGCCAATGGGATCTAATTATCGTTGATGAAGCCCACAAAATGAGCGCCTACAGCGCTGACAAGAAAACACTTGCATATCAGCTTGGTGAATCCCTTTCACAGATGACGGATCACTACCTATTAATGACTGCTACACCTCATAAGGGCGACCCAGAGAACTTTTGTCTGTTTTTGTCGTTACTCGATAAAGATGTCTACGGAAACATCAAAAGCCTAGATGAAGCGATGGAGAAACACGAGGCACCGTTTTATCTGCGCCGTGTCAAAGAGGCGCTGGTCAGCTTCCCTGATCCTGATACAGGAGTAGTGAAAGCGCTGTTCACTAAGAGAATCGTCCACACAACTCCTTTTCAAATTAGTGACGTGGAGCTCGACCTCTATGACCAACTCACGCGTTACGTTGAGGATCAATCTATCAAGGCGGCAAGGGAAGATTCCGCACGCGGGCGCGCAGTTGGATTTACAATGGCCATGCTACAGCGGCGGTTTGCATCCAGTATCTATTCCGTGCGCAGGACGCTCCAGCGTATGCAGAAGAAGCGCGAGGACATCCTCGAAGACCCGTCCAGATACCGCCAAGAACAGATTGCCAAGAAGTTACCTGATGATTTTGACGATCTGCCCGACGAAGAGCAGCAGGAAATCATGGCTGAGCTCGAAGAAGCAGTGGCTTCCTTCGATCCCAGCGACCTTCGCTTAGAGATTGCTGAACTTGAAAAGCTCATTCGCGATGCAAAAGTTCTGGAGGCTCAGGAAGCGGAAGTTAAAGTGCGACGGCTCAAGCAGCTTTTGACTGATCAAGGTGTTTTCACCGATCCGACAATGAAGCTTTTGCTATTCACGGAGCACAAGGATACGCTCGACTTTCTGGTGGGCGATGGCCATGACGGCAGGCCGCTCGGCAAATTACGCGAATGGGGTCTATCTGTCACACAGATTCACGGCGGCATGAAGATTGGAGATCGCGATACTCCAGGCACCAGAATCTATGCCGAGCGCGAATTCCGTGAATCATGCCAAGTATTAGTTGCAACGGAAGCAGCCGGTGAAGGCATCAATCTCCAGTTTTGCTGGTTGATGATCAACTACGACATTCCATGGAACCCTGTCCGCCTTGAGCAACGTATGGGACGTATCCACCGCTATGGTCAAGAGAAGGACTGCCTGATTTTCAATTTCGTCACAACCAATACCCGCGAAGGCAGAGTTCTCGAAAAGCTATTCGAGCGCATAGAGAAGATCGAAGAGGATCTCGATCCCAAGCGTACTGGCAAAGTATTCAACGTTCTCGGCGAAGTTTTCCCATCTAATCAGTTAGAGAAGATGCTGCGTGATATGTATGCGCACAATCAGATGACTGAAGAGCTCATCAAGCAGCGTATCGTCGAGCAAGTTGATCCCGAGCACTTCCGCAGCATCACAAACTCAACATTGGAAGGATTGGCGAAACGCGAACTGAATCTATCTGCAATCGTAGGCAAGTCTGCCGAGGCCAAGGAACGCCGTCTAGTTCCGGAAGTGATTGAACAGTTCTTTCTCCAGGCCGCGCCTATCACTGGCCTTGAAGTCACCGAGCAAGGTAAAGGACAGCACACTTATAAGGTGCTTCGCATTCCACGGCGCCTTTGGTCTACGGGCGAACGTCTGGAGCCACGGTTCGGCAAATTGGGTAGGGAGTACAAGCAATTCGTATTTGACAAAGAGATTCTTAAGAAATTGCCGACGGTTGACTGGGTAACGCCTGGGCATCCTCTTTTCGAAACGGTTCGTGAAGACCTCTTAGAGTCTGTCCGCGGGGAGATGGAGCATGGTGCTGTTTTCTATGACGTGCATCGGAGCGTACCGGCACGGCTGGCCGTATATTCCGCTGCCATCCGGGATGGCTTGGGTCATGTACTCCATAGGCGTCTTTTCATTGTCCAAGAGGAAATCGATGGAACCCTAACAGTGCGCCAACCTACCCTGCTTCTCGATCTTGTCCCGGCACCCAAGGGCACAATTGTCCCTATCGAGACCGGCGCTGACCGGAACACTATCGAACACTTCCTCGTACAACAGGCACTCGAACCTTTCCTTGCTGAGGTTACGGCTCAGCGTGAAAAGGAGATCCAGACAGTCACGCGCCACCTCGAACTCAGCCTGAACGAACTGATTCTTCGCCAGAATCTCAAGCTCGCTGATTTGATTGCCGCGCAAGAGAATGGCGACACGAGCCCACTACTTGCCGCGAACACGAAGCAGGCGCAAGACCGTCTCGATGAACTTTTCGGAAGGCTTGAAGGGCGCAAACACGATCTTGAAAAAGAGATCAACTGCACCATCGGTGAGATTCAGAGGCATGGGTCTGCCTGGGTACTGCCGCATCCTGACCGGGCTACACCGGGACTTGCTGCAATGGTGCGCGACGATGAAATCGAGCGTATCGCAGTTGAGGCTGTTATTGCCTATGAGAAGGCTCGTGGATGCGAAGTCGAGAGCGTGGAGCAGGACAATCGTGGATTTGATCTGATATCACGGCGTCCCCACCCTGAAGACCCAAAAACTGCTGTTGATGTTCGTTTCATTGAAGTCAAGGGCCGCTCAGGGGTTGGCGAGGTTGCATTGTCCGGTAATGAGTATCGGACAGCTCAGCGTCTCAAGAAGGACTACTGGCTCTATGTCGTCTTTAACTGCGCCGGTACACCGGCCATTCATGTGGTTCGAGATCCGGCTCAACTCGATTGGCAAGCCATCGTGAAGATTGAGCATTACCAGGTTGCAGCTAATAGAATCATTGAGGCGGGCCAGTGAGCAATCCACGGAGTATACTTCAATCAAAGTTTCTAGAGCAGAGCCGATTTGATAATTTCGGACCACTGCTAATTCAGATGAAAGTATCGGGATTTCGTTGCCACTCTGAAACCACAGTGGAGATAAAAAGCCCGATAACGGCATTTTGTGGGCTAAACGGGACCGGCAAGTCAACACTTCTTCAGTTGGCCGCAGTTGCATTTAAGTCGTCGTCAGAGTCAACGAGTCCTTGTTACTACATTAGGGATTTTATTGTAGTCGGCGTGCTTGACCCTACACCATTCCGAAGCGATGCTCGCGTCGAATATAAATTCTGGCAGAAAGATCACACTCAAAAAACCGTTACAATCTCACGAAGCGTAGCCAAGTCCAACTGGTCTGGATATCGAAGACGGCTTTCGCGGGAAGTCCATTTTGCCGGTGTTGGTCTATATCTTCCACGCATTGAAACCCGAGATTTCATAGTGCGTCATGCTGGCAAGATTAAAGTCGATCACTCCGATGTGGTAATGACGAGAATTCTTGAGTGGACCTGTAAAATCATGGACCGAGAATACACAGAGATGCAACGACACACGGTTTCTTATTCCGGTCAATCCAAAGGCGTCGTTTCGGTAGTGCGGAGTGGTAATCGCTATTCTGAAGCCCACATGGGTTGTGGCGAGGGAAGGATTCAGCACTTGGTTACAACGCTCGAACAATTGCGCCCTAAGAGTCTGGTGCTCATCGAAGAACCCGAGACATCTCTTCACCCGCACGCGCAAAAGGTCTTTGGCGAATACCTAGTGGACGTATCAGCTAGGTTAGGACATCAGATAATACTCACTACCCACAGTGAACCACTGTTAACGTCTCTACCATCATTGTCAATTGTGTACATGTACCTAGCGGACCAGAAAATAAACCTTGTTCATGGTCTAACGCCAGCACAGGCTAGAAGTCTGATGTCAAAAGGAACTAGTAAGGCGTTAAATATTCTCGTTGAAGATAACGTTGCCGAGGCCATTCTGACGGAGATCCTTAGGCGAATGGATAGTACGCTACTTCCTATAT
>Ga0364859_10528_pt1 | contig 18351 bp, 15 predicted proteins | sample ExccelAu500001D3_FD_206911 | JGI IMG/M metagenome (GOLD analysis project Ga0364859, IMG submission 206911) | Enriched cells from Trout Bog Lake Hypolimnion, Wisconsin, USA - BchlTB.Aug20.5000.01 .D3 | ecosystem: Environmental > Aquatic > Freshwater > Lake > Hypolimnion/Profundal zone | place: USA...
ATGCAGTACCATTTAAATAACACGCCGGGGGCAAAAAGGCCATAGCGCTAAGTCTCTGCCTGCGAAATGTGTGCGATTTAACTCCTCTTGGCTCCCAGCCTTTTTGCAAGGCGGGCTTGATAAGTTGCGTGTATGTCTAACCGATCTGTATTGGGCCAAAATATGGAACCTTTCCCGGACCGTCTTCAGTGCCAACACGGCTAGCCCGAATATTTACTTTTAATCTAAGCCCACTAATAGTTAGCTACACTAATTATCAGTTCGAGCACGCTGAGGTATTAGCCGATGGTCGCCACTAATTTATCGTCACAACGCTGCGCGGCAGACATGCTCGAGACAATTCCGGCAGTTATGCGCTTTCTCAGGGCCAAGGTCAAAGATCGTGCCGGCATCAACGGCTCCCTCCCGCAAATCCGCACCCTCGGATTTCTTAATCGGTACCCGGGTGCGTCATTATCAAAAGTTGCCGACCACCTGGGCGTGAGCAACGCGACCGCCAGCGCTATAGTCGATCGATTGGTACATAAAGGCCTGATAGAAAGAAAAGAGCATCCAGCAGAGCGACGATTCGTCGAGTTAAAACTGACCCAGGCAGGCAGCCATCACTTTCAGGATCTGCATCTTAAAGCCTCTTCCGAGCTTTCAGCAGTGCTGTCCTATCTGCCTGATGCCAAAGTTGCTCAAATAATTGAGACAATGAGTATTTTGAAGAGTCTATTTAACGAACAAACCCAACATCCATCGAAAGAGAGCCGATAATGCTGGTAGAAAAGCCCACAAGTTCAAACGAAAATCTGGATCTCGGCTCTACCAGAAAGACGAGGCACAATACCTGGTTCAAACTGGGATTGATCGTCATCGTCACAGGGCTCATCACCGTCGCCGCCATATTTGGCTATGGTTATTACAGCCAGTCTCAAGTCGGCAAGACGGCAGTAAAAAAAACAACACCTGTGTCTGTAGCAGCGGCTGTGCAAAAGAGCATTCCAGTCGAGTTGAACGTCATCGGCACAGTGCAAGCCTATTCAACCGTTCAGATCAAGTCGCAAGTTGTGGGACAATTGCTCAAAGTACACTTCAAACAGGGCGATTTCGTCAAAGCCGGCGACATTCTTTTTACGATTGACCGACGCGCTCTGGAGGCTCAGCTGGCTCAACTGGAAGCAATCCAGATGAAAGACGAGGCTCAGGTCAAGCAGTCGCAAGCAACCATACTTAAAGATACTGGTGTCGTCCATCAAGCCGAAGCCGCAATTGCTAAAGACAGGTCACAAGTCAACCTGGCGGACAAACAAGCTGAGAGATATCTCAACCTGTCTAATGAAGGTGCGGTCAGCAAGGAATTATATGACCAGCAGAAAACAAATCTGGAGAGTTTTACCGCCACCTTAAATCAGGACGAAGCGGTGCTTGCCAGTGCAAAAGCCACCCTGGAAGCAGACTTAGCCACCTCCAAGAGTCTTCAAGCACAAGTGAAAGCAGATGCAGCAGCGATACGCAACGCCGCCGTGCAACTGGACTATACAACCATCAAGGCGCCAATCAATGGACGCACCGGCAGCTTGAACATCTACCAGGGCAATTTGATCAAAGACAACGACGCCACACCCTTGATCTCCATCGATCAGATCAATCCAATATATGTAAGCTTTGCTATTCCCGAACAGTATCTAGCTGTTATAAGCAAATATAGCGAAAAGGCACCCCTGAAAGTGTCGGCCTTTATAGAAACAGACAAGATTCCCGAAGAGGGCTCAGTCACATTCATCGACAACAACATTGACAGCACAACGGGCACGATCAATCTCAAAGGTACTTTCCCCAATACAAACAAGCGCCTGTGGCCAGGACAATTTGTCAACGTTGTACTTACCCTGAAAGATGAGCCCAACGCACTTTTGATTCCAGCTCAGGCTGTGCAGACAGGACAGAGCAATCAATACGTTTTTGTCGTAAAAACAGATAACACGGTTGAGCAACGAACAGTGAAAGTTGAACGAGTGGTCAAAGGATCTGCCATTATTACCGCCGGCTTAACGCCTGGTGAACAGGTGGTGACCGATGGTCAAATGCAGTTAATGCAAGGCTCACCGGTTAAACCACAAAAGTCTTTAACGGAAGACGACGAACAATGAATCTGTCGGAGCCGTTCATCAAGCGACCAGTTATGACCACGCTAGTCATGATTGGTCTTTTGATTTTTGGTGTGATCGGCTATTTCCTTATGCCAGTAGATGCTCTGCCGACTGTTGACTTTCCCTCAATTACAGTCAGCGCATCCCTTCCCGGTGCCAGCCCGGAAACCATGGCGTCGACTGTAGCCACACCTTTAGAGAGGCAGTTTTCCACAATTGCCGGTATTGATTCGATGAATTCAATCAGCTCTCTTGGTTTGACATCGATAACCATTCAATTCAACCTGGATAGAAACATCGATTCGGCAGCCGAGGATGTACAGACGGCCATTTCAGCCGCCACACCATTGCTCCCGCCAATGCCTACACGCCCTTCTTTCCGTAAAATCAATCCTGCCGACATGCCAATCATCTGGATGACTGTCAGTTCACCAACATTACCTCTGTCCACGGTTGATGAATATGCCGAAACAGACATAGCTCAGCGTATTTCAATGATCACAGGCGTGGCTCAGGTGCAAATTTACGGCTCACAAAAATTTGCCGTGCGCGTGCAGACCGACCCCAGTCGTCTGGCGCAAATGGGCATTGGTCTGGATGAAATAGCCAGAGCGATAACCAGAGGAAACGTCAAACAACCTACCGGCACCTTATGGGGACACCATGAGGTTTTCAATATCCAAACAAACGATCAGCTAGTTAACGCCGAAGCCTGGAAGCCATTGATCATAAGCTATAACAAAAATGCACCAGTAAGGTTGAAAGACGTTGCCACGGTAAGCGACAGCGTGGAAAACGACAAAATTGCCAATTGGGTGAAAGGCGACCGTGCCATCAGTCTGGCAATCATCAAGCAACCCAATACAAACACGATCAAAATTATCAACGACATCAAAGAGTTGATGCCTGTTCTGAAAGCCCAGTTGCCACCAAATATAAGTTTGACTATCCTCTACGACCGCTCAATCTCAATCAAAAACTCAATTAATGATGTTCAACTGACACTTTTGATCACTGCAATTCTTGTCGTGGCGGTCATTTTTCTCTTCCTGCGTAATGTGCGCGCCACAATCATTCCCAGCCTGGCCTTGCCCATGTCAATTATCGGCACATTTGCCATTATTTCCATTCTCCATTTCAGTGTCAACGTCATGACCCTTATGGCTCTTACTCTTTGCGTAGGCTTTGTCGTCGATGATGCCATCGTTGTCCTGGAAAACATCGTCAGGCATGTGAGCAATGGCGAATCTCCGGCAGAAGCAGCTCTCAATGGTTCACGCGAAATCAGTTTTACTATTCTATCGATGACTCTATCTTTGATCGCCGTATTCATCCCTGTATTATTCATGGGTGGCATCGTTGGACGGCTGTTCAAAGAGTTTGCCGTGACCATCGTGGTGTCCGTTTTGATCTCGGGCTTCGTCGCCCTCAGTCTGACACCAATGCTCTGCAGCCGTTTTCTCACCCCCCACGAATATGTCGAAGAGCAAGGCATTTACGCTTTACTGGAGGCAGCTTATCAGTGGCAATTGAGTCTTTATGATTTTTGCCTGCGTCTGGTGATCAAACACAAACGCCTGACCTTAGCCTCCTGTTTTGTCATTTTTGCCCTGACCATTGCGCTCTTCGGATTGGTCAGAAAAGGTTTCCTGCCAGGCGAAGACACTGGCCAGATATTTGCCATGACTGAAGGAGCACAAGACGTGTCCTTCAGCGAAATGTCGAACCATCAGAAAGCTCTGGCCAGGATAGTGAGCGAGGACGAAAATGTTGACACTTTCGTTTCAGCAGTTGGACCAGGCGGACCAACCACTACCAGTAATGCTGGGCGGATGTTCATGTGCTTGAAGCCCACAAGTGAGCGTAAGCTGGCTCTCGATGGCGTCATCGAGGAGATGCAGGCAAAAATGGCGAAAGTACCAGGCATTCGCTGTTACCTCCAGAACCCAGCCTCTTTTCGTATGGGTGGTCAAAATACAAAAGGCATTTATCAACTGACACTGCAAAGCACTAGCTTCAACGAACTGTCAAAAAGTTGTTTCGACCTGCTTGAAAAGCTGAGGCCAAATGCCAAGCTCATCGACTTGAATACTGATCTGCAAGTGAAAAATCCTCAAGCCAATGTCCTGATAGACAGAGAAAAAGCTTATTCGCTGGGGATAAGTGCCAAACAAATCGACGACACACTTTCATTTGCCTACGGCTCATCTCAAATTTCTACGATCTACACGCCTAAAAATCAATACAAAGTCGTGCTGGAAGTGGCGCCTGCCTACTACAAATCACCTGAATTATTATCTTTACTCTATCTGAAAGCCAATACTGGTAAGCTTATTCCGCTCAATGCCATCGCTCAATTCAAACGCTCAGTGGCACCATTATCGGTCAATCACCTGGGGCAACTGCCATCAGCCACCATCTCTTTTAACTTGAAACCAAACGTCTCACTTGGTGATGTTCTGCCTGATATCAAAAAGCTGGCTGATGAAACATTGCCGCCTGGTGTCTCCTCCAGTTTTCAGGGCACAGCTCAGGCATTCCAGAGCTCACAACAAAACAGCCTCGTGCTCTTGCTAATCGCCATCGCCGTCATCTATATCGTGCTCGGCATATTGTATGAAAGCTTCATTCACCCGATCACTATTCTGGCGGGCTTGCCTTCAGCTGGTTTTGGTGCCCTCCTCACTCTCCTTATTTTCAATAAAGAGCTGAATATTTACGGGTTTCTCGGTCTGATCATGCTTCTGGGTATTGTCAAAAAGAACGCCATCATGATGGTAGACAGTGCTCAGGATTTTAGCCGCATTGAAAGTTTGCCACCGGACCTGGCAATTTATCGAGCCAGCCTCCTCAGATTCAGACCGATCATGATGACCACCATGGCCGCTCTCATGGGCAGCTTACCCATTGCCCTCGGTCTGGGCGCAGGCGGAGAAGCCAGACAATCGCTGGGTCTGGCTGTGGTTGGAGGCTTGATTGCCTCTCAAACATTAACTCTCTTGATTACGCCGGTGGTTTACATCTACCTCGACAAACTCGCTCACGGTGGTGGTCAAAAACGGAGAATATTGGGTCAAAATCTTGGTCTTCGAGGTAACTTGTGAGTCTTTCTCTATTATTTATTCAGCGACCAGTAATGACCACCTTAGTGATGGTCGCCATTCTCTTATCAGGCTTAATTGGCTACGGCACGCTGCCACTGAATGCGCTACCAAACGTCGATTTCCCGACGATCGTGGTAACTGCGGAATTGCCCGGCGCCAGCCCAGAAACCATGGCATCGGCAGTGGCAACGCCTCTGGAGAAGCAATTTTCAACCATTGCCGGGATCGAAGCAATGAATTCCAACAGCGCACTGGGAAAGAGCCAGGTTACTTTGCAATTCAATCTGAGCCGAAATATCGACGCCGCAGCTCAAGACGTTCAGTCGGCAATCACTCAGGCAGCCCCTCTTCTACCTCACGATATACCGACACCGCCATCATTTCAAAAGGTCAATCCGGCCAACAATCCGGTTTTATATCTGGCAGTGCACTCAGACAATATGCCACTCTGGGCGGCCGATGAATTCGCTGAGACATTCATCGCCCAACATATATCCATGGTTGGCGGAGTGGCTCAGGTTCAGGTTTTCGGGCAACAAAAATATGCAGTGCGCATGCAGGTTGATCCCCGCTTGCTGGCAGTGCACACCCTGGGCATCGATGAAGTGGCAAACGCCATCACGTCTGCCAATGTCAAAGAACCTACAGGCACTCTATACGGACGCCACCAGGCCTTCAATGTCCAGTCGAACGATCAACTACTAAATGCCAGCGCTTACAAGAGCCTGATTGTCGCTTACCGAAAAGGCTCGCCGGTACGTATGCAGGACATAGCACAGTGCATCGACAGTGTGGAGAATGACAAACTGGCCGGCTGGCTGAACGACAAGCGAGCAATTCTACTTGCCGTTCAGCGTCAGCCCGGCACAAATACTGTGCAAGTGGTCGAAAACATCCGAAAAATTCTGCCTGACTTGCAAAGCAAATTGCCCAGCTCCTGCCAGGTCGAGATTTTATACGATCTCTCAAGCACTGTTCGTGACTCTGTCAGAGACGTGGAAATCACTCTCCTTGTGACAGTTGTTCTGGTCGTTTTTGTAATTTTCCTTTTCTTGCGCAACTTTTCCGCCACGGTTATCCCCAGCCTGGCCTTGCCGATGTCTGTGATCGGCACGTTCGCAGGCATGTCAGTTCTGGGATTCAGCCTGAATAATTTGACACTCATGGCTTTGACTCTTTCAGTGGGATTCGTGGTCGATGACGCTATTGTTGTACTGGAGAATATCGTCCGCCATATGGAAATGGGCAAAACCGCCTTTGATGCGGCAATTCAGGGCTCGAAGGAAATCGGCTTTACAGTCTTATCGATGACCTTATCTCTGGTTGCAGTTTTCATCCCGATCTTATTCATGCAAGGGATCATCGGACGACTCTTTAAAGAATTTTCTGTCACTATCAGCATCGCCATTTTAATCTCTGGCTTCATCTCCTTGAGCCTGACCCCCATGCTCTGCAGCCGCATTTTAAGGACAGAAAACCAACAAAAGCACGGGCGTCTCTATAAATGGTCGGAAGGCCTGTTTGCTAGCCTGATTGGCACCTATGAACAATTATTGAAAATTGTGCTCGCTCATCGCTTGATTACTCTCTTAACTTCATTTCTTCTCGTTGGCGCCACCGCCTTTTTGTTCGTTATTGTGCCAAAGGGCTTCATGCCGCTAGAAGATCAAGGCCAACTGATAGGATTTACAGAAGCATCTCAATCAGCTTCATTCGATGAAATGGTGGCACATCAAAAAGCGCTGTCCTCAATTGTTGCTGCCGATGAAAATATTGAGTCTTTTATTTCTACTGTCGGCAGTGGCGGCGCCAGCCCGACAGGCAATGCTGGTTCCATTGTCATGTATCTCAAGCCCCGAACAAAGCGTAAACTTTCAGCTGTTGAAATAATGGCCGAACTGCGCCCTAAACTGGAAACAGTGCAAGGCATTCACGTCTACCTGGAAAACCCACCGGTCGTGAATATCGGCGGTCAACTGACAAAAAGCCTTTACCAGCTGACCCTGCAATCCACCAGCACAAAAGCGCTTTACAAATATACTCACCGACTGGAGAGCAAACTGCAAAACATTCATCTTTTGCAAGACGTGACAAGCGATCTACAAATGAATAGTCCCCAGGTTACAGTCGAGGTCGACAGAGATAAAGCTTCAATGCTGGGCATCAGCGCTCAGCAAGTTGACGATGCGCTGGGTTACGCTTACGGCACCAAGCAAGTTTCCACTATTTACACACCCACCAACGAGTACTGGGTAATCATCGAGGTTGAACCCAAATACTATAATAATCCTAATCTCCTCTCTTTACTCTATATTCGTTCCAGTAACGGCAAGCTTATCCCGCTGGACACAATTGCCAGATTTAAACGAGATGTGACACCACTTCTAGTCAACCATCTGGGACAATTACCCTCCTCCACAATCTCTTTTAATTTGGCACCCGAAGCATCTCTTGGGGAGGCGATGGAGGAAATAAACAAAGTGGTAAAGGCTGAATTACCAGCCAGTGTCACCACTTGCTACCAGGGCTCGGCATCAGCCTTTCAAAGTTCGCTCGCGGGTCTGGGAGCTCTTCTTGTCCTGGCGATCATCGTCATCTATATCGTGCTGGGCATTCTCTATGAGAGCTTCATCCATCCCCTGACTATACTGGCAGGGCTTCCATCAGCTGGGCTGGGAGCCTTGGCCACCCTCATGTTGTTTCATACAGACTTGAACATTTACGCCTTCCTGGGGCTAATTATGCTTATTGGGATCGTCAAGAAAAATGCAATTATGATGGTTGATTTTGCCGTTGATGCTCAGCGCGAACAAAACAAGACTGCCGAGGAAGCAATTTATAGCGCCTGTCTTGTCCGTTTTCGCCCGATCATGATGACTACCATGGCTGCTCTCATGGGCAGTTTGCCTATAGCGATTGGTTTAGGGGCTGGTGCTGAATCCAGGCAACCCCTTGGTCTGACAGTAGTTGGCGGACTGCTCGTCTCTCAGCTTTTGACATTGTTTATCACTCCGGTTGTCCACATCTATCTGGATAAACTGGCTTCAAAATTTGGCAAGCCAAGAAAAGTTTCGAGGATTGCAAACAGGGTACACGCAGAAGGCAAAGTCATTCCATGAAAAACTGGCCGGAGAACGAAGAAGAAGTTGTTAACAGACTGGCAGGAATCGAAATTCTCCTGGATCAATTAAATGCTGATTTTCAGGCAACGACGTGGCGCAAAAGCTCACTGGTTGAACAATGCATCAAAAGCGCACGTGAAGAGTTGAAGTTGTCGATCGAGAAGTTCATTACCAAGGAAACAGATGAGAGTGTCCATTTAGCAAATCTTGCCTGGTTGCACGTCGACTTTGGCAGACGGCTCATTGACGCAGAAACGACCGAAGGATTATTAGGGCATGGTCACTTTCTTGAGTTGGGCAACGACAAAACAGCCGCCTCGACATTTCTGGCTACATGCTTCACGCGCATGGAGCAACAGGTTATTAAGCTGCGCCAGAGCATCACCCAACGCAGTAAGGCCAATGATAAATGAATATTTTTCAAAAATTTCAAATGCTGATCGCTGGAAAAAAAAAGGCAAAGGAGACATTGACCTTACTTGCTGATTCTCTCGCTGAAACAAATGATCTTTTCATGCGCTATGAAGGTATCCATGCTCAGACTATCCAGTTCCATTTGGAATCTGCAGAATCTTTTTGCAAGAATGCCTTCCGCGACTTGAAAGATGATGAAGAAGCCCGGGCCATGAAAAATGCCAGGAATGGCCTGGTACACCTGCATATTGCCCAACTGTTAGGATCAGGCAAAGAGCCGCCGAAGGTCGAGCTGAAAACCGCCCCTGACACCACAGAAGGTGCACTCTATTGCCTTATTCAGAAGATCGCCAAAGTTAAGCTGATTGTTGAATACGGTGACTTGCATATAGAACCAAACGTCCAGGATGCTTTGCGTCTGGTCATGAAGATTTTCGACTCAGCAGTCACAGACTTGAGAAACTGGCATGTGAAAGACGCCAGACGCGAAGCCGGAGCAGCAATGGTCGCTCTTCACTGGACGGTTTGTCTCACCGAAATGAACAATCCAGGACAAGATTTATCAGCTTTGAAAGCTATCGATTTTGCAGGTAGTGCCTCTGAATTGAAAGCCTGCGAACTGGCGAGCAAGATTGCAGAATGCAGAACAGCAATGGCTGAAATGCAAACGGTTGAAGCGCCTGAGGTAAGTGGCCACTTGATGGACGCAGAAGAAAAATTTATGGACTGCATCGAGAACTTGATTGATGGTGATCCAGAGTCGATTACGCTCGACTGCCGCTCTGGTAAGTTGGATCTCCAGCTTGCCATTAGAGCATCGAAAGAAATATCCCTCTCATCCGGAACCAGACCGAGTGCACTTTCGAGGGAGGAACTCGGTCAGTTCAAGCAGGATGCCCAACGCATACTTAGGCTCGTCGAATACCAGCAGATCGATTGCACATCGTTGAGAAAGCACCTGGAAGCAGCAGAAGATTACTTCGTTCGGGCACACCGCTGTTTAGATCAAAATGAGCTTAACGAAGCAGAGCGGTTGGCCAGAGCCGCACATCTCGATCTCGACTTTTCCTGGCAAATTGCCAATACCGTGGAGCAAGCTCAATACAAACAGGATCTTTAAAAAACCTTGACTTTAGATAAATGGCGCTTGCCCTTCGAAAAAGATAGGCACAAGTTGCATAGCCAACCCGAGTTCTCCCTCAATTGCCAGTATGCCAGAAAGCGCAGCCGTCATCGCCGACAATTTGCCGGTCATGATTAGTTCCAGGTCTTCCGCATCCACCGAGATCATGCAATCGGCAGGCGCGTCACCGTTGCCTTCAGCACTGAGATCGTGCTCGATGAATTCACATTTGCCCTCGCTGATCGTCGTAAGCCAGGCACCACCGCCCTTACCATTGATATTGATCAGATAAGTGGCACTTAGATTGCGTGCATTCTCAGGCTTAAACCGTTTGCGAAGCTCCTCAATTGTCTCTTGGGCGATCACAAAACTTCCTCATTCACGAGCCATCTAACGAAAAGCGGCTCGCAATGCTGATTATAACCCACCACTAAGATACCCAGAGAATATAAGGAAATTTTACTCAAAGCTCGCCTTTGATCAGTTCTACAGCTTAACTTTAAGTTGTTTACCAGGGCTTACTTTTGCGATACGCTTGCGCCCTGGAGTAACCTGGCAAATGAATAATCGTAAAGAACGAAAGCGCGGCAGCTTTGCGACTATGAGCAATCTAATGAACAAGCTAATTGTGAAGTTAGGTCTGGACCAGCGACTGAAAGAGCATGCCCTGCTCAATCTCTGGCCAACAGTCGTCGGCGACACCTTTGCCGGCTTATCACGGTGTTTATTCATCGACAACGAACGAAAGCTGGTCGTAGCTGTCAAGGACGCCTCGGTAGGGCAGGAGCTCAGCCTGTTGCGCCGCGACCTGTTGAGAAAAATGGCAGCTGCTGGCGACGGGCTGGGCGTGAAAATTGAAGGCATTAGATTCGATATGAAATATTTTCATCAAAAAACGACTGAAGCGGAGTGCACGTCAACCTACAAAATGCCTCTGCCTAAACCGAGTCTGGCCGATTTGCAATCAGTAATACTTTCAGACGAGGAAAAGGAACAAATCGAGCAAATGCGAAGCGGCCCCTCCGATGCCTCTTCTTTAAAAGGATACGAACTTTCCTCCAAACTACATTTAACGGCTCGCATAGCCTCTATTTTCGAGCATGAGTTACGACTAAAGAAGTGGCAGAGTGCAAACGGCTATCCACTTTGCTCAAGGTGTCAAGACCCTGCCCCGACACTTCATGGCAGCCAAAAAATGTGCGCCCACTGTTTTTATAAATCAATGTCCAAATCAATATGATTTCATGGTTGCTGACCAATGAATAGAGCGCAGAGTGTTTAAAGAAAAGCAAGATGTAACCTGACCAAGGTGTCCTGCTGACTACTGTGTTATCATTGCACCACTCTTTAACCTAAGGCATTAAACCCAGCGTTATACTGTATTTCCGGCAAAGACCAGAGCTTAATTGTGATCAGGCTGCAAAATGTATTTAAAGATTACGGCGGCAGACCCGCCCTGGTAAACATCAATCTGCATATCGCTCTTGGCGAATTCGCCTTTCTGGTTGGCCCTTCCGGTGCTGGCAAGTCTACTTTAATGCGCCTTTTGTACCGCGAAGAGTTACCAACCAGAGGAACAGTATTGATAGGCGGCGTGAACCTGACCAGATTGTCTGCCAGACAAATTCCACAACTGCGCAGGCGGCTCGGTATCATCTTTCAAGATTACAAACTGCTTCCCAGGCAAACAGTGTTCAACAACGTAGCTTACATCTTGCGCGCACTGGGAGTAGACGAAAAGTCGGTGCAACGCAGAGTCAACAGTGCCCTGAACGTCGTCGGTCTGGAACACAAAGCAGAAGCCTCTCCTGACGAATTATCCGGCGGTGAGCAACAGCGTGTGGGCATCGCCCGGGCTATCGTCAACGGACCACCAGTATTGCTTGCCGACGAACCTACAGGCAATCTCGATCCGGCAACGTCTCTGGAAATTGTGCAACTGCTGGAACGTATCAGTCAACGAGGCACCACGGTCTTAATTAGCAGCCATGATCAGCACATAGTCAACGCGATGCGCAAACGCGTGATCACACTGCGCCAGGGTGAGATAGCCTCAGATGTCGATCGTGGAGCCTACGAAGTGGAGGGGCTGGAAAGATGATGCGCCAGCTCAGAATTGTTTGGAGGGTAGTGATTGAAATGCTGCTCGGTCTCAAGCACAGTGGCTGGTCCAACTGGCTTGTGGTAAGCATCCTGGCCGTAGCTCTCACCATATTTGGTGGCGTACTTCAGCTGACCATGACCCTCAAGAATGTCGTATCGGCCTGGGGCTCTCAACTGGAGGTATCTGCTTATCTCAAAGAAGACGCCGATCCGAAGAAGGTGGCCCGCGAAGTTAGCCAGTTTCCGGAAGTGCAGCTTGTGGAGATCGTACCCAAAGATGTCTCATGGAAGGAAATGCAAAGTTCCTTCAAGGTAGCAGCATTAACCAATCCCCTCCCAAACACTTTGCACATCAAGCTAAACAGCACCGAAGCCGTGGAAAAAATCGCGCCAAGAGTGAAGTTACTTGCCGGTATTGAAAATATCCGCTACCCACTAAAAGTAGCTCATAAAATAAACGAGTTCAGACATTTCCTGGAGATAGCCGGTGTGGTTGTGACTGCAGCCCTCTCTACCGCGACCTTGATTGTCATCGGCAATACCATTCACCTGGTGATCGAAGCAAGGCAAAGAGAGATCGAAATTCTCAGCTTGACCGGCGTCAGTCATTTCTATATTAAAGGTCCCCTAATCTTACAAGGAGCGGCATATGGAGCGGCTGCCGCTTTGCTGGCCATAGCCGTCCTCTTCGGGGTTCACTGGTACACAGATCCAGTCGTCCGCGAACAACTATTGAGCTTTGCTCCACTCCTTCCCAACAGTCTCGAGTACGGCGCAATCGAAACATTTGAGGTCATGCTCGCTCTCGGCATTGCAGTCGGTGCAGGCGGCAGCGCCTGGACTTCCGGAAAATACTTGAAGATTTAGGACACAAACTACCGCCAATTCCGTCTGACCATTTTCAACGACCAAAACAATAGAAACCGATATAAAGAGGCGCCACGGAAGCGACACCTCTCTACTCGATTTAAATCGACTTCAGCCTTGTCTGTCAGTGCTGACTGCCGCCTACCTGGCAGCAGTCTCCAACACTGAAACCTTGGTCATTTTGTCGCCAGCACGCAGAGCCTGGACAACGTCGAGGCCTTCCTCAACACGGCCAAACACTGCATAATTTCCGTCCAGGAAGTCAGCCGCCCCTAAAGTGAAATAGAACTGGCAGCTTGCCGAATCTGGATTGTTCGAGCGAGCCATAGCCAGTACTCCAGCTTTATCGTGTCGAAGTTTGGGGTTGCTCTTATCCACCTCAAGCTTGATAGTTTTACCCGATCCACCCGAGCCTGTGCCGGTCGGATCACCGCCTTGAATACAAAAGCCAGGCTCATAACGGTGGAAGGTCAGACCGTTGTAGAAACCGCGTTGGACCAAATCCAGGTAGTTGGTCGAAGTGATCGGTGCGTCGTTCACATAGATTCGAACTTTAATGGTGCCCTTGGTCGTTTCCATAACCACTAATGGATCAGTTGTTGTCATTTCATTTTTTACCGGCTATCTCATTAACACCTTTCGCAATACATTACATGACACCATATTCAGTATCAAACAAAGATAAGCAAAAAGCATAGCAATCAGCCGAATTACTCCTATGTAACTAACAGGTAAATTTTAGCGTACTTTCATATAACAGACTGCTCAACTAAGCACAAACCTAAAACCTGCCGAAAACCAATCGGTAAAGCCGCCGGCAGTTTGCAGTGCCTATCTGTAATTATTTCTCCACATAAACTTTTGTCATTTTGTCACCACGGCGTAACCTCATGACATTCTCCAGGCCAACGATAGTCCGACCGAAAACTGCATAACCTGGGCCTCCGTCGGGTGGGGAGTCCAGCCCTGGCAATTTGTCCAGAGCAAAATAGAACTGGCAACTGGCGGAGTCGGGATCGGATGTGCGGGCCATAGCCAGGACTCCGGGCGCATTGTGACGAGTATGAGGATCTTTGGGATGGGCTTCCAGAGGAATCTTATCGGCAGAGCCGCCCACGCCGGTGCCTAACGGATCGCCACCCTGAATGCAAAAGCCTGGCTCATAACGGTGGAAGGTCAGACCGTTATAAAAACCTTTATTGACCAGCATCAAAAAGTTTTCCACGGTCTTAGGAGCCAGATCTTTATAAAGTTCGGCTTTAATCGTGCCCTTCGTTGTTTCAAATACGACTACAGGATCACTCTTGAAAGCTTTCACTTCTTTTTCCGCTTTCTCAGCCTTCTCCGCCCCCCATGCTGAACCTGCATTAAGCAATAAAGTAGATGCCAGTGATACTACTCCCAGTACCATGCACGTTTGAACCTTCAGGTAGTCTTTGACACGCATTTACTTGATAACTCCCATAATATTGAAAGCCTAGATTCTAGCGCACTAATGTTATCTTCCGCGCTGTCCGGTCAGCTGATATTGCACCTTGCACCTTGTCACTGGCGGCTGGCCCGGCACCTCCTTGATGATCGAAATTCGCTCTAACCCGGTAAATGTCGCACCGTTATTGCCAAGTTGCATAACTATCGCTTCCTGGGCCACAGTATTATTAACCGGGTGCTGATAACGGACAAATGCCACGCCGTTGGCCACTTTATCGACCCAAAGCTGAAAATTCACACCAGAATCGGAACCAATTGTGTATCCAGACTGAGGATTGCCATTGATCGTCCAGGTGTTTTGCGTGTTTCCAGCGAATATCTGCTGAACACCTGCCCGAAACTCAGGTAGAGCCTCTACTTTCGTCCGCTGTCCGGCAACATTCCATATCCCTAAAAAGCCAGGAGGCAGGGTCTTTGATACTCCACCCTGAATTGGTGCGTGGTGTGAGACATTGCCAGGAATAAATTGTTGAGTGGGCGGAGCCAAGGTCGGAGTCTGTTGAATCATCTGGGGAGCTGGATAACTTGCCCCCCCATTCAAAGGCGGCGCACTATCAAGATACTGCTTTTCCTGAACGCCCAGCTCAAAAGACTTTGCCAGAACGGGAGAGCTGCTCAAGCTGCTTAAAGCCAGAGCCAGGAATAATGTTTGCAGTCTTGAGAATTTGTGACTCATTTCGCCTCCGCCAATATGGAATGTGTTAGTTGTAAAAGATCAATGTATCCGCTTGACTGAAGCAGCAGGTATTGTAGCTGGTTTTTTAACGGGCAAAACGAGATGCTTGAAGGGCTCAGCATTAACCGCATTCGGCAGGGCGGCAGTTTCAGGCACCAGAGGTGGCTCTTCTGAAAAACCCAACTCCTTCAATTTACCGTAAGCAGCCAGACCGGTAGCAGAGGTAGGCTCAGCAATCACAATGTCGACAAGCGGAGTCAGGGCTTCCGGGTATCGATGCTGCTGAATCAACAGTTCGGCTTTTAATAATTGTGCTTGATTGCGCACCTGGGAAAACTTTTGCCCGGCCTGTTTTTCTGCAAGCGCCTGAAGCTTCGTTTGTTCATGCTTAGCAAAGACGGCTGCCATTCTGTTGTGAGCGTCCAACATATCACCAAGCCATTCCGAAAGGCGGTTGACCGACTCCAGAACCTCCTCAGGTTTGGCGACAGCAGCCATCGTACGCAGCTCCTGCATTCTGGACTTGGCATCAAAAATGCTTAAAGGCAGCTGAGCGTATTTGCTAATCGCAGCAGCAACGCCATTTGTAAAGCGATGACTGGCACTGTTGCCTGCTCCAGGCACAGGTGCGCTGCTTGACGATTCTGTCACCGATTGTGCTGGCGACCAGCTGCCAGGAACAGGACTTTCGCCCTGAGCCATGGCTTGACTGATGGTTAGAAGCAAGACAGCTCCCATAAAGCTGACCGACCGGTGAATCCTGCCCGCCACACACAAAAAGCATTTTTCTAACATTCTCAACCATTCAAATAGGGGTGGACATGATTATTGCATAAACGCTTGTAATCCTTTAGAAAATGCCCATAGCCCTGGTCCCACAGTCAATTACGTTATCATTATCGGGCAGCATCAGGCGCTGATTATGAGCCTGGTCAGTCCTTGTGAAAATTGAGTTTCATTTCTCTTTTGAGGCATTTTGCTTGCAACTGAAGCATTTACTTAGAACCACTAGTGCTGAAGTGCTCATTAGTGAGGCAGCCCAAGCCAATCGGCAGATGAAGAAAAGCCTTACTGCCTTCGACTTGATGGCCTTTGGCATTGGCGCCACCATTGGCTCGGGAATCTTTGCCTTAACCGGAACAGCAGCGGCTGGACAAACAACAATTGCCCACGATTGGATTTCCACACCGATCATAAACCTCATTTTTCATGCAGAACTGGGCCGGACCGGCGCCGGACCAGCAATAGTCATATCTTTCCTGGTAGCGGCAATTGCCTGCGGTTTTGCAGCCCTTTGCTATGCAGAACTCTCAAGCATGATCCCTGTGTCCGGATCAGCCTACACCTTCGCCCAGGCATCGCTTGGCGAATTGATTGCCTGGGTTATCGGCTGGGATCTCGTTTTGGAATACGCGATTGGCAACATAGCTGTTGCCGTCAGCTGGTCCGATCATTTTTTGCACTTTTTCCATGGCATCACCGGGCTCGGTTTGCCAATCTGGTTAACCACCGATACTGGCACAGCCCTGACCAGAATAGCCACCCTGGCATCTCCTACCAGCCCACAAGCTTCTTTCTACTCTTCGCTTCAACTTCCTGTTATCTTCGGTCATCCCATTGCTCTTAACCTGCCAGCATTCATGGTTGTAGCATTGATTACCAGTGTTTTAGTGGTTGGCATTCAAGAGAGTTCGCTGGTCAACACAATAGCCGTGATGGTGAAAATCATGGTCGTTCTTTTTTTTATCTGCTACGGCGCATCATTTGTCCATCCCCAAAATTGGGTTCCCTTTGCACCAGGCGGAGTGATTGGTATCATGGGTGGTGCAGCCATCGTCTTCTTCAGTTTCATTGGGTTTGATGCTATCAGCTCAACAGCAGAGGAAACAAAGAACCCGCAACGCGACATGCCCATTGGTATGATTGGCAGCCTCCTGGTCTGCACATTGCTCTATGCAGCTGTTTCGCTTGTGCTTACAGGTATTCTGCCCTACGCCAGATACACTGATGACGCAGCTCCAGTAGCTTCAGCCCTCTCCACCGTAGGACACCCGCTAGCTCATCTGATCGTCTCTATCGGGGCTCTAGCAGGCATGACTTCCGTCCTGCTCGTGTTTCAACTGGGACAACCACGCATTTTCATGGCTATGGCCCGTGACGGACTTTTACCGGCCATCTTCGCCAGGCTACATGCGAAATTCAAAACGCCATTTATCACGACAATCGGAACCGGTGCCCTGGTTGGCATCGCCTCAATGTTTTGCGACATCGGTCAGGCTGCGGAATTGACAAATATAGGCACGCTTGCAGCGTTTATAATTGTCTGTTTAGGCGTCACCATCTTACGCCGAACAGATTCCAGTCGCCACCGACCTTTCCGCTGCCCGCTTGTACCCCTGGTGCCGATTCTTGGCATAATTTCTTGCTTTATGCTTATGCTCAGTCTACCCGTCATTACCTGGTTTCGTTTCATAGCCTGGATGGCAATAGGAATTACAATCTACGCCATATATGGCTATAAGCATGCAGCTAACAATTCCAAACTGCCTTCTTCGCCAGACTGAAAAACGCCTAAAGCCCTATTAATCTGGAAACCTACCCTCCAACCTGGCTCTTTAGAATCTGCTATCAAGTTTTCGCGGCACAGTGCACCAACTCTAAAGAGCCGTTCTTTAATCCAATCCTGGTCTGAAAGCCCCCAAACTAAAAACTTACGAACTTTACTGAGAACTTTACAAGGAATCGAGTTACTATGAAAGCTGCATATTTTGATTGCCAGTTCGGCTCAGCTGGCGACATGCTACTTGGCTCTCTAATTCATGCCGGATTGAATCCTGAACAATGGCTGTCCGAGCTGAAAAAAATCGCTTTACCAGCGGACAGCTACAGAATATCCATAAACCAGGTTAAGCGACGCACCCTGGCGGCGATAAAAGTCGACGTGCAGGTTACAGAAGGGCCAGATTCTTCGTTTAAAGAAACATCCTTGCTTCTTTGTAAACCGCAAAAGTTAGCAAAGAGTGACACCAAACCTGGCAGAGAGCAGGGTGAAGAAGACAAAGCACCTGAGAGAAAAGATCACTATAAAAATGCTGATTCACAATCCCAAGGACACGAACATGAACCTGGGCACTTTCACAAGCATGGTACCGAACATCATAAGCACTCGCACAACGGCGATCGCCGCTTCAAGGATGTACAGAAGGTTATTGAGGATTCAGAAATCGCCGGTGAATGCAAAGATTTAGCATTCAGGATCTTCCAACGACTGGCGAACTGCGAGGGACCCGTCCACGGCATGGCACCAGAAACAGTG
>Ga0364859_10499_pt1 | contig 18328 bp, 18 predicted proteins | sample ExccelAu500001D3_FD_206911 | JGI IMG/M metagenome (GOLD analysis project Ga0364859, IMG submission 206911) | Enriched cells from Trout Bog Lake Hypolimnion, Wisconsin, USA - BchlTB.Aug20.5000.01 .D3 | ecosystem: Environmental > Aquatic > Freshwater > Lake > Hypolimnion/Profundal zone | place: USA...
TCTGATTTTTTCCCCATTTCGTAGTTGAAATACCATATTTGAAAACCGGGTATTACTGAATTCTGATACTTTTGCAGCCGAAACAGGATTCTTATGTATTCCATTAAAGTTAATTTTGAGCAAAAAGGTCTTGACCCGGTAGTATTAGACAATATTACAGCAGGTGATAGCCTTCTGGAAATATTGCTGGACCATGATATTGAACTGCACCATAATTGTGGTGGTGTTTGTGCCTGCAGCACCTGTCATCTATACCTTCAAAAGGGGGAAGCATTTATTGATGAATTGAGTGAAAGAGAAGAAGACTTTATAGACCGTGCGGTTAGTCCGAGGATCAACTCTCGCCTGGGTTGCCAGTGCATATTACAGGATGGAAAAGGCGAAATAGAGATCACCCTGCCTGATCAGACACAATTTTTAGGAGAATAAAAAAGCCATATGACGCATTTTGAACCACCCATTCACTGGAATGATTACGAGGATATCGCATTAAAACTTTACGAACGTTTCGGAGACGATTTTAATGAATCTAAAATATATAGGTTACGGTTTACCGACCTGCTGGAATGGGTTTTACAGATCCCTAATTTTCATGGCACCCGTGAGCAAAGCAATGAAGGGCACCTGGAAATGATCCAGAGCAGTTGGGTATATGAATGGCGTGACAATCAGAAATAGTTCCTTTCCCACCAATTTCATCCCTTTAACTTCAATCGCATTCCATGGATGTACTGAAACTTTTTAAGAAGATCAACACTTTTGTGTTTGATGTGGATGGGGTACTTACCGATGGTAGTTTACTGGTACTTCCCGGAGGTGTAATGGCCAGGAGAATGAATATAAAAGATGGGTATGCATTACAACTGGCCATCAAAAAAGGATACCATGTCTGCATTATATCTGGTGGAAAATCTGAAGAGGTCCTGGACCGATTAACTAAGTTGGGTGTAGCTGATGTAATGATGCAGGTGACCAATAAGGAAGAAGCCCTTAAAGCCTATCTCGGTAAGAATAATTGCAATACAGAATCAGTCCTGTTTATGGGAGATGACATTCCCGATATAGCAGTAATGAAAATTGCCGGATTGGCCTGTTGCCCTTCCGATGCAGCTTCAGATATCAGGTCTTTTGCACATTACATTTCACCCTTTAAAGGTGGTGAAGGATGTGCCAGGGATGTGATAGAAAAAGTGATGAAATTACAGGGTAATTGGAATGAAGACACTTCGGTAAGGGCACAATAATTTGAATTATCGGTCATCTCCTTTACTTATCTTGCATCAAATTCTTTACTTGAAAATCATTATCGCTTTTTTTCGTTTGATCCGGTGGCCCAACCTGGTTTTTATTGTCCTGACCCAGGTATTATTTGAGTATTGTATTTATCTTCCGATTAGTCAGACTACTGATTTGGCACCCAATGAACAACATCGGTTTCAACTGCTTATTCTGGCTTCTGTATGCATTGCAGCTGCAGGCTATATCATCAATGATTATTTTGACTTGAATATTGATCAGATCAATAGACCTGGAAAAGTAGTTGTGAATACAGTGATTAGTCGCAGGTGGGTCATATTACTGCATATGATACTGAGCCTGCTTGGTATGGTATTTACATTTATGGCTTTGTCTTTCAGGACTTACTGGTACCTGATACTTGCCAATGCCTTGAGTATATTACTGTTATGGATCTATTCATCCTCCCTGAAGAAAAGGTTACTGATAGGTAATATCCTGATTTCGGTACTTACTGCCTGGGTGATCGGGATCATTTATTTTTCAAAGCTGCAATCCAATCCTTTCCTTGTACAAGTTGGAAACATAAGGCATGCCCGTTTTTTAAGGATTACCTTATTGTATGCCGGATTTGCTTTTGTAATCTCTCTGGTTAGAGAAGTGTTGAAAGATATGGAGGACATGGAGGGAGACCGGAAGTTTCAGTGCCGTACGATGCCTATTGTTTGGGGGGTTAATGCCAGTAAAGTATTTGTGGCGGTGTGGCTTACAGTACTTATTGCAACGCTGATCTTGTTACAATTGTATGTATTACAATATGCCTGGTGGTTAAATGTAGGCTATTGTATATTGTTTATCATCATACCGTTGATATGGGTGTTCAGAAAATTATATGCAGCCCGGTCAGCAGTAGATTACCACAGACTTAGTTCTGCCGTAAAAATGGTGATGTTTACGGGTATACTCAGTATGTTCTTTTTCCTGAAACACTACTAAATCGAACTATTACATGGCTCAAGAAATCATACTTGCATCACAATCACCCCGGAGAAAGCAATTGCTGGAATGGGCTGAGGTAAAGTTCAGGGTTATCACTGCCGATACGGATGAACATTTTCCTTCAGACATGGATGTGGAAACAGTACCTGTGTATATTGCCAGGGGTAAAGCACTGGCAGTTAAGGAAAAAGCTGCATCTGCAGATCAAGTATTACCCATACTGGCAGCCGATACGATCGTAGTACTCAATGGGAGGGTTATTGGTAAACCCCGGGACAGGGCGGACGCTATTGAAATATTAAAAGAGCTGTCCGGACAGAAGCATCAAGTAATTACAGGTGTCGTATTGCTATTTGAAGGAAAAGAAACTAGTTTTTCTGAAATCACCGAAGTCGAATTTCATGAACTGACAAGAGATCAGATCGTATTTTATGTGGACAATTACAAGCCTTACGATAAAGCTGGTGCATACGCCATCCAGGAGTGGATAGGGGTTGTGGGCATTAAAAGGATCCATGGCTGTTTTTACAATGTGATGGGATTACCTGTTAGCAGGGTGGTACAAATGTTGAATCATTTGTCTTTTTAGGGACTATTACCCATATTTGCATAGCATATTAGCCCCGTTCATCAGATAGACTATGACGGAAAAGCTATTGCATTTTATCTGGAAATTTCAATATTTCAATCAACACGACCTTCATACAGAATCGGGAGAGCCCATCCGTATCATCCGTCAAGGCACACACAATCATCATCAGGGGCCAGACTTTTCAAATGGGGCCATCCAGATTGCGGGTATCATTTTATATGGCAATATAGAATTGCATTGTCAGACCTCAGACTGGCTAAAACATGGTCATACCCAAGATGAGCATTATGCTGGAGTGATTCTGCATGTAGTTTGGGAAGACGATTTACAGGACAGTAATAAGGTTCCTTTGCCTTTACTGGTACTCCATAATAGGGTAGCAAAGCTATTGCTGCAAAGATACAGCGAGCTGATGCTGGAATCGGACCAATTACATTGCAAAAATTTTCTGCCAGTACTCGACAATCTGAACTGGGTATCCTGGAAAGAAAGGCTGGCATTGGAAAGGCTTGCTGCAAAAGCAAAATGCATCCGGGATTCGCTGGAATCCTGTAATAATCATTGGGAGGAAGTGTTGTGGAGGCTAATGGCAGCAGGATTTGGGATGAAAAACAATGCGGATTTTTTTGAAAGGGTAGCAGTTAGTATACCGTTATCAGTTCTTAATAAGCACAGGAATCAGATTCATCAGTTGGAGGCAATGATACTGGGTCAGGCGAATTTGCTCAGTCAAGCCTTTACAGAATCATATCCCATCATGCTGCAAAAAGAGTATTGGTTTTTAAAAAACAAATATTCGTTGCAAGTATTAAAAGGGGCACCTTATTTTCTTAGGATGCGACCCGCCAGTTTCCCAACCATCAGGCTTGCGCAGCTGGCTATGATGATGCATACCTCGAACCATTTATTTTCTTTGATTCTGGAAACACAAGACCTTGGTCTGATTAAAGTACAATTAAATGTAACCTGCAATGACTATTGGCATTACCATTATCTGTTAGACCGGGAAACTGGATACAGGCCCAAGCAGGCAGGAAAGGCTATGGTTTCGCATCTCATCATCAATTCCATCATCCCTATTTTATTTGCACATGGATCATATTACCAAAATGTGCAGGAAAAAGAGAAAGCAATAGCCTGGCTGACAGAACTCGAATTTGAAAATAACGCAATCACCAGGGCATGGCAATCAAGGGGCATACGTATTGAGCATGCGCTTGACAGTCAGGCACTGATACAATTGACAGGCCATTATTGTGAGCCTTTACGTTGTTTGGAATGTGCTGTAGGAAACAGGATACTAAAGCCTACCAATTAAAAGTCACATCCAGTTTGATATCAGGATGCAGACTTTGTTCTACAGGGCAGGAATGAGCTATCTTAATCAGTTGTTCTTTTTGTTCGGCTGTTGCTTTGAAAAGATCTGTGAAATTGAGGATAGCAGTTATGCCAATTATTCTTCTCGGGGCATCGGAACTCATGGTCTTGAGTATCTCTATGGTAGTACCATCAAAATTCAAATTCATGTCAGCAGCCCTGATAGCCATAGTCGTAATCATGCAGCTACCATATGAAGTTGCCAGCAGATCTGTAGGTGAGAAACGTTCGCCTTTTCCTTTATTATCTGTTGGGGCATCATTTTCAATTACGGTGCCGCTTTGTAAATGTGTTAATTCTGTTCTTAAAGCTCCTTTGTAGACTACTGTTGATGTCATTGCTCGTTTTTTTATATAAATTTACAATCATAAAATTAAAGTAAGTGAAGAAGATAACCGTAATTATTGCCTGTTTTATTCCCATGGCCCTGATGGCGCAGGATAGTACGCATTTGTCCAGGGATCAGCGTAAGGCGGCAAAGAAGGAAAAAGTGAATCAGATGATCAAACAGGAAGAAGAAGGAGCACTTATATTTCAAAAACAATGGTTATTAGGGTTAAAATTAAATACGGATGGCTGGAACCTGATTTATGAACATGGTAAATTCAAGACAATCGAGAAAACAAAATTGTGGTGGCTGGAACTGGGGGAACACCAGAACAGCAAACAGGAAAAACTTACGCTGGGTTCAAATACTTATCCTGGCGTAGCTGCAGGAAATGCATTTGTATATGGTAAGGAAAATAATTTTTATTACTTGAAACTAGGATTGGGAGACCAGTACCTGATAGGTGGTAAGGGTAATAAAAGTGGGGTAGCTGTCTCTGCAATTTATGGAGGTGGATTATCACTGGGCTTGCTAAAACCGTATTATCTGCAGGTAGTGAATCCATTAACAGGAGAATTAACAGATATCAAGTATACTGATGATCCCACCACATTTATGAATACGACCGATATCATAGGTGCGTCTGCATTCGGTACTGGGTTCAATCAGATCAAGGTAAAGCCGGGAATCCAGCTCCGTTCAGCACTTCGTTTTGATTATGGACGTTACAATGAGACTCTATCCGCCATAGAAGTAGGCGTTAATTTCGAATATTATCTGGATGCCATACCTGTTATGGTAGATATTCCTGCACACCACGCATTTGTAAATGCCTTTATTGGAATTGAATTTGGTAAGCGAAAGTGATTTATTTTTGTTCAATTACCTGGTATTATTTTATCTGAAAAAGTCTTCTATTCCTTGAAACAGGTTGAGAATCCACTTTTTTCGGCTAATCATTTAAAACGTTCAAATTTTCTAATAGTGCAAGAATTACCGGTTATTAACCAGCAGAATCATTCAGTACCCAAAATGAAGAAACCCGATTGGCTTCGGGTAAAACTGCCACTGGGAGAAAGTTATAAGCATGTAAGGGGATTAGTTGATACGCATAAACTGCATACCATCTGTGAAAGCGGCAATTGTCCGAATATGGGTGAATGCTGGGGGGAAGGTACCGCCACATTTATGATTTTGGGTAATATCTGTACCCGTAGCTGTGGATTTTGTGCTGTGGCTACAGGAAGACCTGATGCTGTAGATTGGGACGAACCACAGCGTGTTGCAGAGGCCATTCATTTAATGAAAGTGAAACATGCTGTTATTACCAGTGTTGACAGGGATGAACTCAAAGATGGAGGTAGCATCATTTGGTATAATACCATCAAAGCTGTTAAAAATTTAAATCCTCAAACCACACTAGAAACATTAGTTCCTGATTTCAGGGGCATCAGGGAACAGATAGAACGGATTATAGAAGCAGCACCTGAAGTGGTGAGTCATAATATGGAGACTGTAGAAAGACTGTCCAGGCAAGTAAGGATCCAGGCGAAGTACCAGCGGAGCCTGGAGGTTTTGAAAATGTTGAAAGAAGGTGGTATGAGGACAAAAACGGGGATTATGCTGGGGCTTGGTGAAACCAAAGAAGAAGTGATCAAATCAATGGAAGATCTTGTAGCTGTAGGATGTGATGTGCTAACCCTGGGCCAGTATTTACAACCAACCGTAAAGCATTTGCCTGTACAACGTTTTGTACATCCGGATGAGTTTGCAGAATTAAGGGAGATCGGCTATACCCTTGGACTGGATTATGTTGAAAGTGGTCCTTTGGTCAGGTCATCTTATCATAGTGAAAAGCATGTGATCAGTGGGTATGGCAGAAAGATTTGGGAAGAAGAGAAGAGATCGGTTGCTGTTTAACTGGTATCAGAATTTGATTTAGCAAAATCATTTTCACATTCCTTTCTTTTGTTTTTACGTATTTATGTAGGAAATACATAGAAAAAGGGCCGTGATCTACAATTGAAGATCACGGCCCTTTTATTATTTGTAAAATAGAATTTTACTGAATTTCCCAAGCTAAAGCTGATGCTCCAAGGATGGCAGCATCCGATTCCCGAAGATGGCTGACCAGAATTTTCACTTTATTCTGGAAGATCTGGATCACATTAGCTTCCATATGTTCTCTTGTAGGTTTCAGAATAAGATCACCGGATTTGGTAAGTCCGCCGAATAATATAATTGCTTCCGGACTGGAGAACATCACAAAATTAGCCAGTGCCATACCCAATATCTTTCCGGTATATTCAAATATGTCTTTAGCCAGCTGATCACCCGCCATTGCAGCATCATAAACCCTTTTAGAATCCATTTCATGCTTAGGTATTTTTCTCAATAAGCTGGGCTCATTACTTTTTTCAAGCATTTCGAGTGCTGTAAGACTAACCCCTGTTGCAGAAGCATAACTTTCCAGGGATCCTTTTTTGCCTGTACCGGGATGAAAACGGCCTTCCGGGATGATAATGGTATGACCTAATTCACCTGCAAATCCATCATGACCATAGATAAGTTTACCATTGGCCACAATACCACTGCCTACTCCGGTACCTAAGGTGATCATGATAAAATCATTCATTCCCTGAGCTGCACCATACATCATTTCACCCAATGCGGCTGCATTGGCATCATTGGTAAGGACTACAGGTAATTTGAATTCGTCCTGTATCATTTTGGATAAAGGAATAATTCCTTTCCAAGGCAGATTGGGCGCATATTCAATAGTGCCTGTATAAAAATTTCCATTGGGAGCTCCTACACCAATTCCTTTTATTCTGCCAATTCCACCGGCATTTTCAATGAGAGGGGTTATACTTTTATGTAAATCATCAATGAAACTTTCAACAGTATGGTGCTTTTTGGTCGATATTTCACTCGAGAATAAAACATTACCTACCCTGTCTACGATTCCGAATTTTGTGCCTGTACCTCCGATATCGATGCCCAAAACCAATTGTTCCATCGATGCTTTACTGGTTGCCATAATTTTAATATTTGAAATGAATCTTTTACTGAATTAATGTCCGCCGCTAACTTTTACATCATAGTCAATACCCTGGGATTTCAGAATTGATTTAGACTTGATTGCATAAAATGCAAGGTAGGAGAAGCAGGCAACACCAACAACATAACTGAATTGTATTCCCAGGAATTTATCAGCCAGATAACCTTGTAATACACTGATAAACCCACCACCCATGATCATCATGATCAGCATGCTACTACCTTGATTGGTATGTTTGCCCAAGCCAGCCACTGCGAGTGTAAAGATACAAGGCCATAAAGTACTGCAGAACAAACCTACGCTTATAAATGCGAATGCACTGACCATGCCACTGGTAAACATACCTATCAACAGTGCTGTGATACCCATTGATGAGAAGATCAGCAACATTCTGGCTGGATTACCTTTGCTAAGTATATCTCCGGCAATCATGGCTATAATCACAAAACCATATACATAAAACTGGGTAACATCATGTTGGGCAATGGTATTTACAATAAGGAATACAGCGAATGCCAGATATGGCATAACCAGGCTTAATATCTTTTGTTTGGCAGCACTTACACCAAATGCACCTACTGAAGTAGTCCATCTGCCAATCATCAGGCTTGCCCAGTAAAGTGAAACAAAAGGAGCTACTTTGTCCGTAGAAATACTAAGATGTTGCCTCATGTACTCCGGAAGATTACTTGCAGTTGCAACTTCAACTCCAACATATACAAAGATGCCAATCATACCCATCCATAACTGAGGATACTGGAATACAGATTGCCTGTGTAATACTTTGCTTTCACTTTCGGCTTCTTCTTCAGCTACATGATCAAGATCGATCTTATTGGGAACAGAAGAAAATTTAAAGAATACAGCTACAGCAATGAAAGCCAGACCAAGGATCAGGTATGGCACTTTCACACTTTCAATACTGGCTTCAGTGGAACCTACACTAACAGAGCCAAAGATAGCAATACTCACTAAAAGCGGACCTACTGTTGTACCCAGGTTATTGATACCACCCGCCATACTTAATCTTTGTGAACCTGTTTTAGGATCACCCATTACAATGGCAAGCGGATTGGCTGCTATCTGTTGAAGAGAAAATCCCAGGGCAACAATAAACAAACCTGAAAGCATCAGGTTAAATGATGCATTGTTGGCTGCAGGATAGAATAATAAGGTACCAATCGCTGAAATGACTAATCCCAGCGCAATACCATTCTTATAACCGATTTTGTTAAGAATATCACCACCGATCAATTTAGAAATCGCGAAATAGATTATGGAGCCTACAGTATAGGCAACATAGAATGCAAGTGAAACCAGCTGACTTTGTAACTGGGATAAATTAAAAGCCTTTTTAAAAACTGGAATCAGGATATCATTACTGGCTGCTACAAATCCCCAGAAAAAAAATACTGTTATCAGTGTTCCGAATTGTGACCATTTTGTTTGTTGGCTCATGGCAATCGATTTTATTTTATTTTATTTGGGTGTAAAATAAAAAGAAATTATCCACGAAAAAATTTAAAAACAGAATTTGGAATAAAAGATTTTACCCCTACCTTGAATTAATTTTAAATTTTAAACTGGTAATGGAAATAATTCATATTAGCGCCGAATGCTATCCTGTGGCAAAAGCAGGTGGGTTGGGGGATGTAGTTGGAGCCCTACCCAAGTATCAGTGTAAGGCCGGCCATATCGCCAAGGTTGTCATGCCAATGTACCGGACCAAATTCCTTTTTAATAATGAATGGGATGTTGACCATAAGGGAAATGCACGGATGGGTAGCTACTTATTTGATTACACCATTATCAAGGAACGTCATAACAAACTAGGATTTGATCTTTATCTGGTAGACATAAATGGCCTACTGGACAGGGATAAGATATATGGGTATGATGATGATGCAGACAGGTTTCTTGCTTTTCAGATCGCTGTTCTGGACTGGATCAACCAATGGGAACATCAACCGGATATCATCCATTGTCATGATCATCATACCGGTCTGATCCCCTTCATGCTTAAAAATTGTTTTGCATTTAGGAAACTAAATTATATTCCAAGTGTTTTTACGATCCATAATGGACAATATCAGGGAATCATGGGCTGGGATAAAAGCACTAACCTGCCGGAATATGATACCTGGAAATGGGGTGACCTTGACTGGAATAAGAATATTAATCCTATGGCAAGCGCTGTAAAATGTGCCTGGAAAGTAACTACTGTTAGCAATAGTTACCTGGATGAACTCAGATTCAACAGTAATGGTGCAGAAGCATTATTTGAATATGAAAGGGGTAAATGTTTGGGCATTTTGAATGGAATCGATAATGAGGTATGGGATCCTCAGACAGATACATACCTGTTTCACAATTTCAAAGTTTCCACTCAGGTCAATGGCAAGAAAAAAAATAAAGAGGAACTATGCCGAAAATATGGTCTTAATCCAGAAGTACCGCTGATCGTATTTATTGGTAGGCTGGTTGGTGAAAAAGCTGCTGACCTATTGCCTCAGGCTATCGATAGTATCCTTAGTACCATGTATGGTAAAGTTAGCTTTTTGGTATTGGGAAGCGGTGATACGCATGTTGAATTCCAGTTAAGCAACATGAATTCCTGGTTTCCGGGCTATTTTCATGCTGTGATTGGATATGATGAGAGCTTGTCCCATAATCTGTATGCTGGATCAGACTTCCTGCTCATGCCTAGCAGGGTTGAGCCTTGTGGACTAAACCAGATGTATGCCATGCGTTACGGGTCTGTTCCTATAGTGAGAAGTACAGGCGGATTACAGGATACTGTTGTAGATATGGGCGATTGGGAAGGTTTTGGCATCAGATTCAACCATGCCAGTGTGGGTGATATCTATTATTCGGTAAGCAGGGCCATCAGTGTTTATCAGGAAAAGACGCATTTCAACTGGATGCGAAAGCATATGATGCAGATTGACCATAGCTGGGAAAATACAGTTCAACAATACACCAATGTTTACCAGTCTTTGAAGTATTAAAACCGCGAATTCCAAATACCATTACATTTATAGTACTAATCACCATTGCAAAAACGAAAACATATGAAATCCATTACTAATTCTGTTGTATCGGTAATCCTCGGAGGAGGGGCTGGTACAAGATTATATCCATTAACTGCAAGCCGTAGTAAACCGGCCGTGCCGATCGCAGGTAAATACAGACTGGTTGATATTCCTATCAGTAACTGTATCAATTCTAATATTAGCAGGATGTTTGTTTTGACTCAGTTTAATTCGGCCTCGCTGAACAAACATATCAAAAACACCTATCATTTTAGTGCATTCAGTACCGGATTCGTTGATATACTTGCAGCTGAACAAACACCTGATAACCCGGGCTGGTTTCAGGGAACTGCAGATGCAGTTAGACAGTCGCTGAGGCATATCAGTAATCTGGAGTTTGAATATATTCTCATTTTGAGTGGTGATCAGCTTTACCAGATGGACTTTGCAGAAATGATTGCAGAGCATCAGAAAAAGAAGGCGGATATTTCTATTGCTACTATTCCTGTTGTCGCAAGAGAGGCTTCTGAATTTGGAATCCTGAAAGCAGATAAGGATAATTTGATCACTTCTTTCATTGAAAAACCAAAAGCTGATATTCTTGCTGAATGGGTGAGTGATACCGGAAAGGAAATGGAGGAACAGGGTAGGGTATACCTGGCTTCTATGGGTATCTATATTTTCAGTAAGAAAGTATTGTATCACCTGTTAAAAGAAGAATATCCCAATGCTACTGATTTTGGCAAGGAGATCATGCCCAATTCCATTGAAAAATATAAGGTGATCAGCTTCCAGTATGATGGTTACTGGACCGATATTGGAAATATCTATTCCTTTTTTGAAGCCAACCTTTCACTTACACAAGAAATCCCGCCTTTTAATCTCTTTGACAACAATAAAACAGTTTATACAAGAGCGCGTATGCTGCCACCCGCAAAGATCAGCGGAACAACACTTGAAAAAACGATCATCGCAGAGGGGTCTATTATCAATGCCAGCAGGCTGGAGAATTGTGTCGTAGGTATCAGGGCGCGCATCGGTTATGGCAGTACATGTGTAAACAGTTATATCATGGGTAATGATTTCTATGAAACCCTTGAAATAATGGAGGAAAATGTTAAAAATGGGGTACCAAAAATTGGTATCGGTGAAAGATGCTATATCAAAGATGCGATAATTGATAAGAACTGTCGTATTGGAAATGATGTAAGGATCAATGGAGGAAGCCATCTTGAAAATACAGACCATCCTTTATATACTGTCAAGGACGGTATTGTGGTAGTCAAAAAAGGAGCTATTCTGGCGAATGGTTTCGTAATTTAAACTTGTTTTAAAACATCCCTTGTGGATGTTTTTTTATTGTAATTTTATTCATTATACCTTTTTATACTAATAAAAGATTGCTATGGCATTTACCACTTCTGCTGCTGTTAAATCGGGTAATTCTAAACCTGCTTTAAGTTTCTGGAAAATATGGAATATCAGTTTTGGTTTTCTGGGTGTTCAGATTGGCTATTCTCTGCAGAATGCCAACACCAGCAGAATTTTATCAGCATTAGATGCAGATCCACATCATTTGAGTTTGTTCTGGCTGGCGGCCCCATTGGCAGGGTTTATTGTTCAACCAATTGTAGGATTATCAAGTGATAAGACCTGGACAAGGTTAGGCCGCAGAATACCATTTATCCTTGGTGGATCATTCGTATCTGCATTTGCCATGTTTTTCATGCCCAATTCTGAGCATTTTGCACAGTTATTACCACCATTGATTTTTGGTGCAACAATGCTGTTACTGATGGATACAAGCTTTAATGTAACCATGCAGCCGTTTAGAGCATTGGTAAGTGATATGGTGCCAGACAGTCAGCGGAATAAGGGATATGCCATTCAGAGCTTTTTGATCAATACCGGAGCTGTAGTGGGTTCAATACTTCCATTTGTCCTTACCTGGCTTGGAGTGGCCAATGAACCAGGTCCTGGCCAAAAAGTTGCACCTACTGTTATCTGGTCGTTTTATTTTGGCGGTGGTGCCTTACTGTTAAGCGTATTATGGACCTCTTTCAATACAAAAGAATATCCACCTGAAGAATATGCGAAATATAACAACATCGATACAGAAGATACTACCAAAGTATCATTCCTTGAGTTGCTTATAAATATTCCTGCCACCATGTGGCAACTTTCAGTGACACAATTCTTTTCCTGGTTTTCACTTTTCATGATGTGGGTTTATACTACACAGGGTATTGCACAGAATATCTGGCATACTACTGATGCCAAATCCAAAGATTTCAATGAGGCTGGTAACTGGACTGGTGTCATTTTCGCAGCATATAGCGTATTTGCTGCCCTATATTCACTGGTATTGACACCGCTGGCGGATAAATTTGGAAGAAAGAATACTTATATGTTTTCTTTGATTATTGGAGGTCTGGGTTTGGTTTCGATGATGTTCATCACAGACAAGAATTTACTTTTTATACCCATGATAGGTGTAGGTATTGCTTGGGCAGCTATTCTAGCTTTACCATATGCCATTTTATCTTCTACTCTTCCTGCGAAACAAACAGGTGTTTATATGGGCATTTTCAACGCAACCATTACCATTCCGCAAATTGCGGCTGGACTTTTGGGGGGGGTAATGTTGACCTTGGTCGGTGAAAAAGCGATCAATGTAATCGGACTAGCCGGTGCTTCCATGATCATAGCCGGTGTTTTCGCTAAGCTGGTTGTCAAATCAGCAGCATAAAATTGATATGCGATAATTGTTTATTTTTTGTTAAAACAGAAAAAGTTATGTTTATTTGTAACTTATAATGGCTATTTCCTCCCCCTAAGCTATTGTTATTTCTCTGATAACAAAACCACAATTATTATGAAAAAAGTAATCCTGCTGTCTTTGATTTCAGTTTGTTCATTCATTTCAAATGCGCAAAATATTAGTCAGATCCTTTCAGGATCTGTAGCTGATGCAAATAAGTATGCCAATGCTTATTTACATCCTTTTGGTGAAGGGGAAATTTATAATTTATCCAGAGGTTGGTATAGTTCTGCCAGGGTTCATAAGTTTTTAGGGTTTGATATTTCAGTAAATGTTCAGGCTGCACAGGTTCCAGTTTCACAGCAGAGCTTTCAATTCAACAATACCGATTATGCTACTTTTAAGCTGGCAGGCGGTGCAAGTTCTGCTTTATTGCCTACAATGATGGGAAGTGGTACTTCTAATCAGCAAATCAATGTAACCAATACTGCATCTTATAATGGTCATACTTATAATGTAACTACCAATTTTACGGCACCTTCTGGTATAGCAGATCAATTTAAAAAGAATATTTCTTTTATTCCGGTATCAGTGCCATTGCCCATTGCTCAAATAGGCATCGGTTTATTTAAACATACAGACCTAAAGATCCGATATTTCCCAACGACCAATTTCAACAATGTATCGCTGGGTGTGTTTGGAGTTGCCTTGCAGCATGAATTTAGTAACTATCTGCCATTTATTAAGAAAGTACCATTCCTGCATCTCTCTGCTCTGGCTGGTTATAGTACAGTAACTGCTAACTATTATCCAACATTTGATCAGAGTTCGTCTGTACAGAGTTCCAATTCTGTTGCTTCTTACAATATTTCAGCATATACGGTACAGGGAATTGCATCTGTTAAGTTTTCCCTGCTTGAAATTTATGCAGCAGTTGGCTATAACGCAGGTAACTCAAATATTAACCTGAATGGCGATTATGTGATTACATATAATACAAACTTGCCTGCTCCTGCCCCAAGCACTATTCCAATTACCCAGCATAATCCAATTGCATTGGCTTTCAATGCAGGAAGTGTTACAAATACCTATGGTGTTCGTTTAAACCTCCTGTTACTAAAAGTGTATGCCGATTATACACTTTCAAAATATAATGGTGTTGGTATTGGTGTATCTTTGGGAATCAGATAACCAGCTATGAAATTCAACAAAGTCATTGTTCCAATCGTTTGTTTACTTTTTCTATTTGATGCGAATTCCAATGTATTCGCACAGTATGCAACAGTTTATCCAACCAATTGGTGGATAGGTATGAAGCATAACAAGATCCAATTGCTTATTAAAGGCAATGATGATCAGTTTAATAAAGAAAAGATTTCCATTAGATATCCAGGGATAACGATTACCAAAATCAATCAACTGGATAACGGTAAATATATCAGTGCTGATATCACTATTGCTGCAAATGCCAAATCAGGTATAGTGCCAATAAGTTTTAGCAAAGGTAAATCTGTACATATAGTACAATGGGAACTGAAAAAGCGAAGAAGTGGCAATGGCAGCAGTTTCGCACAGGGTGTGAATTCTTCCGATCTTGTTTATCTCATCATGCCCGATCGTTTCAGCAATGGCGATACCACTAATGACAGGATTAAGGGAATGCGTGACCAATCGCTTAACCGAAATGAAATCTATGACAGACACGGAGGCGATTTTCAAGGTATCATCAATCACCTGGATTATTTGCAAAACCTTGGTGTTACAACTGTTTGGATGACTCCTGTACTTGAAAATGATGAACCCAACAGGACTGAACACGGGTATTCTTTTACCAATCATTATGTTATTGATCCCCGATTGGGCGGTGCTAAGCTATATAAAGCATTGAGTGATGCACTCCATAAACGGGGTATGAAACTTATTCAGGATGCTGTTTACAATCATGTTGGCAGTAAAAATATTTTTGTACAGGATCCGCCTTGCAAAGACTGGTTTCACCAGTGGCCTAAATATACGGGCACGAGTTATAAGGATCAGCCCTTGTATGATCCTTATGCATCAGCCATAGATAAGAAAATAGTAAGTGATGGTTGGTTTACACAAAAAATGCCTGATGTTAATCAGTCCAATCCATATTTTGCCAATTACCTGATTCAACATGCGATCTGGTGTGTAGAAGAATTTGGTGTTGATGGCTGGAGGATCGATACTTATATTTATAACGACCTGCCCTTTATGAATCGTTGCAATGCAGAGCTGGTTAAAGAATATCCGCATATCACTATGTTTGGTGAAACCTGGGTACATGGTACAGCAAGTCAGGCTTATTTTACCTCCAATCATTTAGATATTCCATTCAAAAGTAACCTACAGGGCGCAACAGATTTTCAGACCTTGTTTGATGGGATCATTCCTTCATTGACACAGGGTTTTGGATGGACAGAGGGGGTTAATAAACTATATACCACCCTTAGCAATGATTTTTTATACAAAGACGCAAATAGGAATGTCATATTTCTGGATAATCATGACCTGACCCGCTTCTATTCAGAAATGAAGGAAGATGTTAATAAATTAAAGATGGGTATTGCCTGGTTACTAACATGCCGGGGTATACCACAGCTTTATTATGGTACCGAAGTTCTTATGAAGGGTGTTAAAGATCCTGATGGATGGGTAAGACTTGATTTTCCAGGAGGCTGGAGTGGTGATAAAAAAAGTGCATTTACCGGTCAGGGATTAAGTGATACAGCAAAGGATATGCTGCAATACACATCCAAACTCGCAAATTTCAGAAAACATTCTTCGGCTATCACCAGTGGTAAACTCATGCAATATGTTCCTGATGATGGGTTGTATGTTTATTTTAGATATGATAATGATCAAACGATCATGTGTGTTATGAATACCAGTAATTCTGAAAAGAAAATTGATTTCAATAAATATATTGAAAGAACGAACCACTTTAGCAAAGCAACAGAAATTATTACCGGTCAGGAATATGGTAATTCATTTACTATACCATCGATGAAGTTATGGGTACTGGAACTTAAAAAATAATTACAGTAAGGCTGCTTTGATATAACGGTCACCGTATTTGCCCCAATCTTTAAGACTGGCTTTAAGTTCTGTTTTCATGGCAGCATTGTTTGTTTTACTTCCTTTGGCGGGTATTTTAAAGTCGGTTTCTTTAATGGCAACAACTTCTACTTTTGTAGCAAACCAGCTGATATGTTCATGAGGTATGGCCACTCCAAGGATCATTCCGGGCAAACCTGTAAATGATTCTGGTCCGCCTGAAGTGATGATCTGGTCGGTATAGAATGCAACTACATAAATACTGTCCATGATAATTGCATTGGCACGTCTGCATTCAAATCCTGCAATCGTTTTCTTCTCATCAGTTATTTTCCATTGAATTTTTCTGGTACTATCCTCTACCAGAAATGTCTTTTCAAATACTCGTTTTTGACTGATGGCCCAGGCCTTATCCAAATCAGTAAAGATGATATTTTCTTCTGCCGGTTGTTCCCATAATTTATTATTTTCAGGAATTTCTCTGCCAGGTTTATACAATGTTTTAGAATTGTTGAAATACAAATTGGAATAGGTCAGCTTAAACTGAGGAATATTTCTCTTAAAATCTGCTGTCCAGGAATCATCATCTGAGAACTGGACATGGATATTCAGTTTGCGTTCAAATTCGATCTTGCCTTCCACAATAAATCTGCTGTTTTGTGCAAAACTGCTGATTGAAATGATTAAAGCAATTGCTATAAGCATGGTCACTTTTGTCCTAATGGAATGTATCATAAACTTGTTATCAATTTTTCTTTATAATGTTAATTTGCTTTTGGTCCGTTCTTACTAAAATTCCAAACCACCGAAAGCATCAAATAGCGCTTGATACTGGTATAAGTATTCTGTGTGATGATATTGGTATTCTCAGTGCGGCTGAATCCTTTATTCTGATTAAGAATGTCATTGGCTGCAATTTTCAGCAACAGGGCATCATTTTTCAACAGCTTTTTACCAAACCAGGCATTCCATAATATAACATTGTTATTGGTAGTGAATACACTTGTTTTTTGCCTGATAGTAAAATTGCAGTCTGTATGTAACTGGAAATGATGTGGTATGTAAAAATCAAAATTGGGTGTCACCGTATAGGTCCAGTAATGCGTTGTCAGACTGTTTTGTATGGAAGATGTGCTGGTCGTATAAGTTGCATTGGCATTGATACTGTTATCATAAACTTTATCCACAGTTTTACCGATCGAGAAACCGGTAGTGTAGTTTTCACTCCTGGTAATGTTCAATTCATTGTTTACCAAATTGGCATTCCTGTTGGTATTAATATTTCCATTGAGGTCAATATTCAAACCGATTTTTTTGAGTTTGAATGAATAATCCAGATATCCTTCAATGCTATAATTGCCATTTACATTGATGACCTGAGTCGTTCTTCTGCCAATACTGTCAATGCTTTCATTGTTACTGAATGCATTTTCTGAAAACCTGTAAAGTATACTTGAATACAAAAATTGGTTGCTGATCGGTTTGGAATTGAAATATGTAAATCGCACATCATTGCTAAATGACGGCCTGAGAGTAGGATTGCCAATTATTATATTCAGCGGATCATCATTACTATGCAAAGGCTGAATTTGCTGGAGCGATGGCTGGGTTGTTTTACCTGAATAGTTAAACATGAGCCGCTCCTGGTTATTGAACGAATATCCGGCATAGGTTTGAGGATACCAATCTGTAAATCCTCGGTTTGTTTTGAGAGTAGTAACCTTATCCAGTTGACTTAATTCTGTGAACCCAATATTGCTGCCGATATTGAACCAGAATTTCTTTTTGGTAATGCTGTAAGCAAGACCAGTTTTTTGCGTAAAAATATTAAATCCATAATTGTTACTGTATGTGGTATCTAAAA
>Ga0364859_10529_pt1 | contig 18299 bp, 17 predicted proteins | sample ExccelAu500001D3_FD_206911 | JGI IMG/M metagenome (GOLD analysis project Ga0364859, IMG submission 206911) | Enriched cells from Trout Bog Lake Hypolimnion, Wisconsin, USA - BchlTB.Aug20.5000.01 .D3 | ecosystem: Environmental > Aquatic > Freshwater > Lake > Hypolimnion/Profundal zone | place: USA...
AGTTATAAAAGATCACAAGCGAAAGTTTAAATGTGGCTAATCCAATATTATGAATACGCATATTTTTTTTATCCCTAAGCCATACTGCCATCACTGTAAATAATACAGGTACTGTAAAGGATAGCCTGATTATCAAATGGTGAAGTAATTCAATCCGCCCCGGGCCAAAAAATTTTGCAAGCCCTAAACTGGTATAAAATACCTGCGGAGAATCCTGCCACACCCTGGTGGCAAAACTGATATACTGTGCTGGTAACCACAGTAACTTATAAAACGGCAACCATCCAAAAGGGATAATCATTAATCCTAAGAAACAAACAAGCCCGGTTATTCCAAGTTTTATAAAAGATGCGTACTTTTTTTCATAGAGCATAAATAATCCAAATGGCAATAACCACCCTATAAATGAATACCTGCTTAATGCACATAGGGAAATGGCAATTCCAATCAGCCAGATATTACCATTTAACAGGCATAAAGTGAGGATTACATAATAAAATATAACAATCCCCTCCTCGGTGTACGGAATTAACCCATTAGATTCTGCTGTTGAAATCCACCAGAATAACATAAAAGCACATCCTAATATAAAAGGAGAAACCCGTTTCTGATGTGAAGGATGGAAAACAAAAATAAAAATGGTAAAAGTGATTATCAGCAAAATACAGGTAATCCATCTCAAATCAAAATTCCCTGCTACAGCTATTGAAAACGGCAACCACATGGCTGGCAAATACACAGGCTGTATTCCTTTCCATATTTCAGGTATTATATCATATACATGCAACCATTTGCCTTCAACAAACCTTTTAGCCATTGTTTGCATAATTGGCAGCATGTCTGCATTGTGATAATCCATTGGGGCATCTGCAATCCATGTGGTACAAAAATGGACCAGTTCAATGGACATGATTACAATGGCCACTATTCTGAAAGACAAAGTAGATAAATGATGCGCATTTTCTTTAAATGAAAAAGACTGTTTGGCCTCAGGTAAAAATAAGAGCAGGCCACTGATAATTAACCCGCTTATAAAATAGAGGATACTTGCCAAAGGGATCAGCGAACTGAATAATAAGGCATAAGTTACACAAATGGTTTCCGCAATAAATGCAGTTGCCAGCAGATTTTTGGTTTTAAGCAGCTTTTTCATTTCACCATAAAAATATTTATTAATTACAAAAACTAAGTAGTTAATATATTTGACACTCTAAAACTACATTATGAAACTTCTTGAAGGTAAAGTATCCATCGTTACCGGGGCTGCCAGAGGAATTGGGGCTGCTATTGCATTAAAACTGGCAGAACACGGTGCTGCCGTTGCTTTTACGTATGTAAGTGATAATAGTGCTGAAAAAGCCGCTGCACTGGAAAACCAATTGCAGGCACTGGGTGTAAAAGCAAAAGCTTATAAAAGCAATGCCGGCGATTTTGGACAATGTTAATCTTTTGTTGCAGATGTTTTGAAAGAATTTGGCAATGTGGATGTATGCGTAAATAATGCCGGGATTTCAAAAGATAACTTATTGCTTCGTTTAAATGCAGATCAATGGGACGAAGTAATGAATACTAACCTTAAAAGTGTATTCAATATGACCAAGCAGGTTATCCGCCCGATGATGAAAGCAAAATCTGGAAGTATCATTAATATGAGTTCTATTGTAGGGGTAAGGGGTAATGCAGGCCAGAGCAGTTATGCTGCCAGTAAAGCGGGAATTATCGGGTTTACTAAATCTGTTGCACTGGAACTGGGCAGCCGTAATATCCGTTGCAATGCCATTGCACCGGGTTTTATTGAAACAGACATGACCCATTATCTCAAAGAAGGATCCGTTTCTGATGAATTTCTGAAGAAAATCCCATTAGGCAGATTTGGTAAAGCTGAAGAAATAGCCAATACTACTTTATTCCTTGCCAGTAATCTAAGCAGCTATATCACCGGACAGGTAATCAGTGCCTGTGGTGGATTGAATATATAATGAACAGATTTCAGATTTAAAGCAAAACAGGTGCAAATTATTTGCACCTGTTTTATTTTATGAATATGGTAAAACTATTTTGATAATAAAGAATCAATCACAGTTTCAATTATTTTTGTTTTCCATCAATCCTGATTATGCATGAAACCATTTGAGAAATTATTGAACGATAATAAGGAATGGGCAGCCAAACAAGTAGCAGGTGATCCTGATTATTTTAAACGCCTGGTAGAAATTCAATCTCCTGATGTGCTGTGGATAGGTTGCAGCGATAGCAGGGTTCCTGCAGATATGATTACAGATACCAATCCCGGTGAAATTTTTGTGCATCGTAATGTGGCTAACCTGGTGGTGCATACAGACCTCAATATGCTTAGTGTTTTACAATTTGCAGTAGAAGTACTGCATGTGAAACATGTTATTGTTTGCGGGCATTACGGTTGCGGGGGCATAAAAGCTGCTTTAACCAACCATAGCCTTGGGCTGATTGATAAATGGCTATGGAATATTAAAAATGTACATCGCCTCTACAGGGATGAAATTGATTTTCTGGAAACGGAAGATGAAAAAATAAACAAGCTTACAGAAATAAATGTAAAAGAACAGGTAATGAACCTGGCAAAAACCTCTATTATTCAAAAAGCCTGGAAAAAGGAAAATAAACCCGATTTGCATGGATGGGTGTATGCTCTTGAAGATGGAATTATCAGAACCATCTTTGATTTACCGGCTGGTTCTCATATTGATCCGATTTATGAATATGATAACCTGTAAAATGCTGATGGTAAAACCATGAATAGGGTTCATAAAAAAGTCCCGCAAGGAAAAGTTCTTTGCGGGACAGCAGTTGGTTATAGTTGCAAACGGTAGCTAAGATAAGCGTTTATTGATTTCAACGCTTAATGCCTCAAAAATTTCTTCAACAGTTCCTTCCCCCTTTATCTGCACCACTTTATTAAATTTACTGTAGTATTTTTCTACCGCGGCTGTCTTTTTATGATATTCTTCTATTCTTTCTTTGATAACTGTTTCATTCGTGTCATCACTTCTGCCACTGGTTAATCCCCGGTTCAGCAATCTTTTTAATAATTCCTCTTCTGTAACTGTTAATGCAAGGAGTACATTGATTTCGGCATGTTTTAAATGCAAAAGCTTGTCCAATGCCTCACTCTGCGCTTGCGTACGGGGAAAACCATCAAATAAAAACCCCTTTGCTTCAGGATAATTATCCAATGCAGAGCTGATCATACCTATTACCACTTCATCCGGTACCAACTGACCTTTATCCATTACCGCTTTTGCTTCCAGACCAAGTGGTGTTTTAGTAGCTATTTCACTACGTAATAAATCACCGGTACTTAAATGTTTTAATTGATACTTTTCAATTAGTTTTTCGCTTTGAGTTCCTTTACCACTGCCGGGAGGGCCAAACAAAATGATATTAAACATAAGACACTTTAACCTTGAATGAGAAACAAATATAGCACGGGCAGATTGAATAAAACTTGATAATTTTCATGCTTTTTGAATTTTATTGTAAGGTTTCTCAAAAAATAATGTCTGTACTGCAGTAAACTAATCAGTACTCTTAACTGTAATTTTAAATTATAAAATGTTTCCAATGAAATGGACCCTTTTTCTTGCAATATCCTGCATATTTGTAAGTTGTTATTCTCAATCAAAACCTGTTAATCAATCAGTTATGGAAAATAAAAAAGATAATCCCGTTTATTCTACTACCGATACGGATAAGGTGGTTTTAAAAGAAGAAGAATGGAAAAAAATACTTTCCCCCGAAGTGTATAATATAGCCCGAGAGAAAGGAACGGAACGGCCATGGACCAGCCGCTTTGAAAATTCAAAGGAAATAGGCACCTATTATTGTGCCGCTTGTGGAAACCCTTTATTTAAAAGTGATACAAAATTTGAAAGCGGATGTGGCTGGCCCAGCTTTTATCAGCCCATTTCAAAAAGTTCTATTATTTATTTACCGGATAATACCCTTGGAATGAAAAGGACTGAAGTGGAATGCGGTAGGTGTAAAGCACATTTAGGACATGTTTTTGAAGATGGTCCTCCGCCTACAGGTTTACGTTATTGTATCAATGGCGTGGTACTCGATTTTGAAAAAGCAAAAGAAGCTGACAAGAACTATCAGCAAAAACACTAATAAAATGCCGCTAATTGCGGCATTTCTTTTGCTCCTATTTTTTCGGCATATTAACTACCAGCAAAGATTACCTTTACTGAACGGAAAATTTAATTTATGAGCCATCAGCCATTGAGTCAGCTTGCAGAAACTTTAATAGGAAGCGAAATTGTTAAACTGGGTAATGCCATCAGCGAAAGAATACGCAATGGCGAAAAAATATATAATTATACAATTGGTGATTTTGATCCGCATATTTTCCCAATACCTCAGGAACTGGAAGATTTAATTATTGAGTCTTACCGGCAAAAAAATACCAATTATCCTCCGGGAGATGGTGTATTGGAACTTAAACAAACCGTTAGCAGCTTTATTAAAGAATGGGAAGGATTGGATTACAAAACGGATGAAATTCAAATTGCCTGTGGTGGAAGACCACTCATTTATACTATTTTCCGGGCTATTGTAGATAAAGGTGATAAAGTAATTTATGCAGCACCTTCCTGGAATAATAATCATTATGTACATATGACAGAATCTGTCCATTGTATGATTGACTGTTTACAGGAAAATGATTTTATGCCTACTGCAAATGATATTGCTAAACATATTAAGGGTGCTACCCTTATTTGTTTGTGCTCTCCTCAAAACCCTACCGGTACCACCTTATCAAAAACAGAGCTTGAAAAAATATGCGATCTGGTACTTGCCGAAAATAATGCGAGGGGAGCAGATCAAAAGAAATTATACCTGATGTACGATCAGATGTACTGGGCACTTACCTATGGTTCTACACAGCATTATAACCCAGTTTCGCTACGCCCGGAAATGAAAGCCTACACTATTTTTGTAGATGGTATAACCAAAGCTTTCTCATCAACCGGATTAAGGGTGGGATGGTCATTAGGGCCTTCAGAAGTAATCAGTAAAATGAAAGCTATTTTAAGCCATCTGGGTGCCTGGGCTCCTATGGCAGAGCAAAAAGCTGTGGCACGCTATTTATTAAATACACAGCAGGTAAGCAATTATCTCAAAATATTCAAATCTGCTCTGGAAGAAAGGCTGCATGCTATCTACAATGGATTTTTAGATTTAAAAAATAAGGGGTATCTGGTGGATGCTGTTGCACCACAGGCGGCCATTTATTTAACTGTGAAAGTAGATCTAAAAGGTAAAAAAACAGCGGCAGGTAATGTATTAGAAACGCAGGCTGATGTTACTTCCTATCTTTTAAGTGAAGCTAAATTGGCTATTGTTCCTTTTTCTGCTTTTGGGGCTGACCATCAGAACCCATGGTATAGAATAAGTGTGGGAACCTGTAAACTGGAGGATTTACCTCAGGTATTTTCCGGGTTGGAAAAAGCATTGCAACAGTTACAATTTTAATTTTTATTCACCAGGAAAACAAATGCTGTCTTTGTTTTTTTTAGATACTTTTTTATTAAAGCGGCCTTTCGGTAGCACTTATAATTATTCAAATCTAAAATCTCATTTGAATTAAAAAAATCAGCTTCCCCTCTTTCAGAATAAAGGATCTTACAAATAGATTCCACTTCCTTTTTTAATTCGCCTGCCGAAAACAAATGTTGTTTGGGTAAAATCAATAAATCCTTGTTTTCATAATTCATAGCTCAATAATTAACAGTTTTTCTTTCCGGACACATACAATGTTTTTTATAATTGGATTTTGAAAAAACACTGCAGGAAGAAATCAGAACGCTTATCAACAATATTAAAATCAATATTTGGTTTACTCTCAACTTCATAACTTGTGATCTAAATTACTGTTTTCCTTTATTAATACAGAAGAACCAAGGCTTGGAAGAAGATTTTAACATACCAACTGTTTTAATTGCTCCGTTAGATTGGGGTCTTGGGCATGCAACTCGATGCATACCTGTTATTAAGGCCTTTTTACAATTAAAATGGAAAGTAATCATTGCTGCAGATGGTCAGACTAAAATTTTATTACAACAGGAATTTCCATTTCTTCCGGTAGAACATTTAAATGGTTACCATATTCGCTATTCAAAACATGCGCACAGTTTGTTGCTTAAAATAGTTACCCAGATTCCTAAAATGCTATCTGCCATTAAAAATGAGCATTGCTGGCTTGCAGAATATGCACAAAAACATAAAATAGATCTGATTGTCAGTGACAACCGTTATGGATTTTATGCTGAAAAGATTAAAAGTATTTTTATAACTCACCAATTACAGATTAAAACCGGCAATAGATTTTCAGATTTTATTATTCGAAAGGTGAATTACCTTTTTATTAAAAATTTCAATGAATGTTGGGTTGCTGATACCGAATCTGCTATCAACGTGGCAGGTGAATTATCTCATCCTAACCACATGCCTCCCGTAAAAACCCAGTACCTGGGTTTGCTGTCAAGATTTATAAAAACAGCTGCTTTCCCCAATTATAAATACGATTGCTGCATTGTATTATCCGGTCCGGAACCCCAAAGAACAATCCTTGAAAAGGCAATACTTCAGGACCTTCCTTTCCTTAACCTTAAAATCATGTTGGTAAGGGGTAAACCACAAACAGATGAAACCTTACCAGTACTCAATCATGTGCAGGTACAAAACCATTTGTCTGGTACAGCTTTACAGGAAGCTTTTGAACAAAGCTGTTTCATCCTTTCCAGATCTGGGTATACCACTATTTTGGAAATTCTTTCCCTTCAGAAAAAATCAATTCTCATCCCTACACCAGGCCAGCCCGAACAGGAATACCTGGGTAAAAAGCTGGCTGAAAATAATCTTGCCTATTGCACCCCGCAGGAATCCTTCTCCTTAATATCTGCCTGGAATACAGCAACATTATTTCCATATGCATGTCTGGAGCTACCTGTTTTCAACGAAAAAGTCTTAAACAGGCTTTTATCCGGAACCTAAAGCCATTAATTTTGCTGCCAGATGATAAAATCAAATACAAAAGCACACCTGGCGGTTTTAACAACTAATGTATTATTCGGGGTAAATTATGCTGCAATCAAATTCATTACTCCTTCATATATCCATCCTTTTGGTTTGAATATGGCCAGGGTCTTATCTGCTTTACTCTTGTTTTGGTTATTATATTTATTAAAGCCCGGAAAAGCTGGCATTCAGCAAAAACATATTCCCCGTTTTCTGATTTGCGCATTAACTGGTGTGGTCATTAACCAATTGTTGTTTGTAAAAGGTTTATCATTAACCACTTCAATCCACGCATCTTTACTTTCATTAGGCACACCTATTTTCATAACTTTTATCGCGGCCTGGATTTTAAAAGAAAGATTAAACCTTACTAAAATTACTGGTCTTGTTCTGGGCATTTCAGGTGCCGGATTATTAATATTAATGAAGGACAACACCCATACCGGTAACAATTTGCTTTTAGGGGATACCATGGTATTGTTCAATTCTGTTTCTTATGCTTTTTATATGGTATTAGTTCGACCGCTCATGAAAGTATACAGCCCATTTCAGGTGATACGCTGGGTATTTACATTTGGATTTGTAATGATGCTTCCTTTTGCATGGTCAGATTTTGCCACTACCCAATGGCACACTTTTCAACTCAGTCAATGGTTGATACTGGGTCTCGTTTGTATCGGTGCTACTTTTTTGGCTTATCTTTTTAACATTTATGGCATATCAGTAATTGGTGCTTCTGCATCGGGGAGTTATATTTATACTCAACCAGTTTTTGCAGCCATTGTTGCTATTGCCATTATGGGAGAACATCTTAACCTTCTGAAAATCCTTTCCGCTTTACTTATTTTCAGTGGAGTATACCTTGTTAACTGGAAAAAAACCTGTTAAATTCTTTAATCAGGCATTCTTAGGATAATCAAAAAACCAGAATTCTTTTTCTGCTTTTTTAAACTCTTTCCAGCTGTCCGTTTTAATTTTCACTGCATATATACCACAGGTGGGCATATTATCAATAGTAGTTGTAGTTAATTCATTAATAAATGCTGTGATACCCGGATTATGTGAGAACAGGGCAACAGTTTGCAGCTTGTTATCCAGCTTAGAAATGGTTTCATAAAAGGACTTTACAGAAGCATGATATAATTCCGGAACAGTAATTATTTCTTCTGCCTTAAAATGATTGGCTTCAGCAAAATAAGTTGCTGTAGTAAGTGCCCTTATAGCCGGACTGGTTACGATTGCATCTAATTTTACAGGTTTAGTTAATATTCTTTTTGCCATTACTGGTGCATCCCGGTGGCCCCTGTCATTTAATTCCCGGTTAAAATCACTTAAATCAGAAAAGTTCCAGCTGCTTTTAGCATGCCTTATAATCAGTAATTGTTTCATACATTTTGTATATAAAGCAATAGAATTTAGTTAACCCGCTTAATATCCCCGTACATTCTTTCCTTCCATAAAATTTAAAAAGGCTTTATTACAAACCTTATTCCCTCCCGGTGTGGGGTAGTTTCCTGTAAAATACCAGTCGCCGGTGTTTGTGGGACAGGATTCGTGCAGATCTTTTATATTCTGGTAAATAACTTCCACCGGTATATTAACTTCAGGTGGGGTAATCAGCTGTGCAATCTTTGCAGAAATTTCTTCAGTTGTAAATGGCTTATATAACTGGCGCACTACATTTTCAGTATGTAACTGATTATTGCGTTGCATCTCCTTGCAATTTTCAACTAATGTTTCCAGCAAATCTTCCATGCCCTTTTCTTTAATCAATTCATAAGCAGCCCGGAATGCAATAAAATCACCCATCTTACTCATATCAATACCATAACAATCCGGATACCTGATTTGCGGAGCCGATGAAACTACAATAATTTTCTTTGGATAGAGTCTGGCCAGCATCCGCACAATGCTTTCCTTCAAGGTAGTACCTCTTACAATGCTGTCATCTATAACCACTAAAGTATCTTCATTTTTTCTCACGGTACCGTAGGTAATATCATATACATGCTGCACCATTTCATTCCTGCTGGTATCCTCCGTAATAAAAGTTCTGAGCTTTACATCTTTAATGGCAATTTTCTCCTGACGAATTTTTCTGTTCACCATTTCCGTCAGCTTCTCTTCGGTAAAATCATTTCCCCAGCTTAAAATACGTTGCACTTTTCGCTGGTTCAGATAATCTTCCATCCCTTTAACCAGGCCATAAAAGGCTACTTCTGCAGTATTGGGAATATAAGAAAAAATGGTATTCTTTAAATCGTAATTAATATTTTCCAGTAACCTTTTACTTAAATGATACCCTAGTGCAATTCTTTCCCGGTATATTTTTTCATCACTTCCCCTTGAAAAATAAATTCTTTCAAAAGAACAGGCCCTTCTTTCTTTTGGTTCCAAAATTTGTTCTATGCTAAACCCTCCTTCATCATCCACTAATATTGCATTTCCCGGCATTAGTTCCAAAACCTCGTTTTCACCTACATTAAAAGTAGTACGGATGGCTGCCCTTTCACTTGCAGCTACAATAAAGTCCTCATTTACATAATAGTAGGCGGGTCTTATACCATGGGCATCCCTTAACACAAAACTATGCCCGTTACCAATCAATCCGCCAATAGTATAGCCCCCATCAAACAATGGTGCTGATTTTTTCAATACCGCAGAAAGGTCTGCCCGGTTTGGCCTTAGTTCATCTTCTTTAACCAGAAAATGATGAATCACTTCCATCATAGCGGCCAGATCGCTCTGTTTTTGAAATTCGCCCGGTGTTATATTTAGTAAATCGTATAATTCATCTGTATTCACCAGGTTAAAATTTCCTGCCAATGCAATATTACGGCCTGGTTGTATATCCCTTTTTATAAAGGGGTGACAAAATTCTACATTGTTTTTTCCCTGTGTGCCATAACGTAAATGCCCCATCAAAGATTCTCCCATAAAAGGAAGGTGCCCTTTCATTAAACCCGGATGTTTTTTAATATCTGGCTGATATTTTTCAAGATCTGCCACTTCCTGCCCTATTTTAAAAAACAAATCAGCTATGGGCTGATTATTATTACTTCTTAAACGGTATAAAAATGGATACCCGGGCTCAACATTTAATTTAACACTTGCAATTCCTGCTCCATCCTGCCCCCGGTTATGTTGTTTTTCCATTAGCAGGTACAGTTTGTTCAGGCCATACATAGCCGATCCGTATTGCTGCAGATAATAAGAAAGTGGTTTGCGCAGCCTTACAAAAGCAAGACCACATTCGTGTTTAATTTCGTCACTCATGGGATGGTAATAAAAAGAAAGTGGCGAAGTTACAACTCCGCCACTTTTTTATAAAGTTAATTATAGACCGATTTTAATTCCGGCTTCATACTGTTTGCCAGCCATAAAAATTCATGGATAAATGTGTCTATCATATTTTGGAAAGACAAATCAACCAGGTTGCCTGCTTCATCAAATTTCTTATCTACATTACCCACTACCAGCATATAGGGCGACCCTATTCCAAACAATGCATTAATCAGTAATTGCAACTGCTGTGTGGCACGCATTCCTCCCATCGGACCCGGTGATGCCGTTGCAATTGCAAATGCTTTATGGGTTTGTTTGGGAAAATGGTCAAACAGATTTTTTAAGGCAGGAGTATAGCTGCCATTAAATTCTGGCGTTACCAAAATAAATGCATCTGTTGCAAACATGGCTTCTGCCAGCGGTTTTAAATTTTCAGGTGCTTTTTCTACCGAACTGATTACTTCCTGCAACATTGGGGGAATTGCATATTCCCGTACATCAAGTATCTGAATCTGATGAGGGGTTCTTTCTTCCAGTATTTTTTTAAGAAATAATGCCACTCTGAAAGTAATACTGTTCTTTCTGGGGCTGCCTGCAACAATGGAAATATTCATTACATTTATTTAGGATAATTACACAGGGCTTTTATTTATGAATAGTTTACATTCTAAAAGCGATTGCAAATTTAATTAATTACACAGTCTTTCCTGACCCGATAATGGGCAAATAATGTTTTTTATGCTGATAAATAGCTATTGCATTAATTATTAAAATAACAACACCAATACCCGGTTTATGAGAAATCAGTATTTCAAACAGGAAGATATTTACTACTATTGGAGCAATCAGTAATAAAGCCAGAGGCCTTGTTTTATTGAATAACAATAATGCACCTACAGTAATTTCCAATACTTTAACTACAGTTAAGAAGCCAGTGGTATATAATATCCCGGCAAAAGTACCCGCATCTCCTGTCATTGGTTGCATTGTAATAAAATGTAAAAAGAAATTAGCACCAAATACAATAAATATTAAGGCCAGTAAATAGGCCGGAATTAAATTAATATATTTCATATAATTATTTTTTAAGCTTGTTTAATAAATTGAACATTCAGTTGCAGTTTTACTTCATCACTTACCATTACACCACCGGCTTCAGTAGCTGCATTCCAGGTTAAACCAAATTCACTTCTTTTAATTTTACCGGAAACTTCAAATCCTGCTTTTGATTGTCCCCAGGGGTCAGTAGCTGTTCCACCAAATTCAACTGCTAATTCAACTGGTTTCGTAACCCCTTTAATAGTCAGGTCTCCGGCAAGTTTATAATCACTTCCATCAACCTGTGTTAAAGCAGAAGAAACAAAGCTCAGTGCCGGGAATTTATCTGCAGCAAAGAAATCGTCACTTTTCAAATGTCCGTCACGCTGTTCGTTATTGGTACTGATACTGTTTACATCTGCTTCAAAGCTGATCTTTGCATCAGTAAAATCTGCTTTTTCAGCTTCAAGTGTTGCTTCAAATTTGGTAAAACTACCGGTAACATTGGTAATCATTAAATGTTTTACTTTAAAAGTAATTTCACTGTGTGCAGCATCAATTTTGTAAGTTGCCATAATGGTTTGTTTTTTAAATTAATAAATGTTTATATTTTTTTTACCTGTTTTCATCGAATTTACTCAGCTTCTTTACGTGTACATACACGTAATACTTCAAAAAAAATTAAATCTCCTTTTCTCTTACTTTTTCCAGCAGTCCGTTTAACACAGATGCTTCTTCTTCATTGATAGCAATATACTCATCAAATATTTTATCCAGCTTCAGCGTAGTCTTATCCAGAATATTAATACCTTCTTCGGTAAGGCAAATCATGGTTTGCCTGCCATCTATTTCACCTTGTGTTCTTATAACCAGTTTCTTTAACTCCAGCCTGTCAATAATCCTCGGAACATTAGAATTCTTTTCAATCATCCTTCCTGCAATATCCCTTACACACATCTGTATAGGATGTTTCCCTTTCAGGATGCGCAATACATTATATTGTTCATGTGTAATGCCATAATTTTTTAATTCACAACTACTTTTAGTTTTCAACCACCAGGCAGTATATAATATGTTTAACCCCGCTTTATGCACTTCGCTTTTAAATTTAGTACTTTGTATTGCGTTTTCTAATTTCACAATGCAAATGTATGTACGTACACTTAATTTACCAAATATTAGTTTGCATAAAAAAAACCACTGAATTTCAGTGGCTCTTATAGTTTTTCAATTCAGTACAATTACTGGTTATTGGAAGCGGTATATTTCCACCAGTCATTCAGTCCTTTACAACCTGCAAAATCTTTATCTATATAGATATAATAACTGGGAAGATGTTCATTAAACCATTTCTCCAGTTTACCCTGTTTCTTTTGTTCCAATGTTCTTACGGCTATTTTATTATAATCGTCCTGAAAATTTTCCCTGTGCGGGGTTGTTCTTGTCTTTAAATAAATCAGACGAACTAATTTTTTCCCTCTTTCATCTGTATATTCCTGCGGATGTGAAATATCCCCTGGTTTCAGATCAGGTAATATTTTAATCATTTCCTTATCCAGCATATCAATGGTTACATAAGTAGAACCATCTCTGTTTTGTATCTGCCCACCATTAAATTTACTGCTTTCATCATCGCTGAAACGGTTTACTGCTTCTCCAAAAGAAAGGTCTTTGGCCAGAATCCTGTTACGGACTGTATCCAGTTTCTGAATAGATAGTTTTATTTCTTCCTGGGTTACCGGTGGTATTTTAAGAATATGTCTTACAACTGCATCATCTCCTGCACGGCTAACCATATAGATGATATGATACCCGAACTTGGATTTAAATACTGAAGAAATCTGGCCTTCTTTTAACCTGAATGCAGCAGATAAAAATGTAGGATCAATAGACCCTTTGTCATTCCTGTTAATATTCAGGGTGCCTCCCTGGCTTTCAGTTCCTTTATCGTCAGAATAGAGTTTTGCCAGTTGTTCAAATTTCTTTACCCCTATTTCAGCCTGCCTTTTATAGTCGTACAATTGCTTAATCACATAATCTTCCACTTCTTTATTGGCCTTTGGTTCAGAAAGTATCTGGCTTACTTCAAGTTCACTTTCATAAAAAGTTAAACTGTCTTTGGGAATTTTATCCCAATAGGCTTTTACTTCTGTAGGAGTAACTTTCATGTTTTCCAGAATTTTCGCCCTCATTTTGTCGGCTAATTCTCTTTCCTTGAAACTCTGTCTGAAATCTTCCTTTATCTGATAAATACTTCTTCCCGCAACTTCTTCCAACGCTTCTTTTGATCCGTATTCCCGTATAAAACCACGTATCTGATTATCCAGTTTGGAGTCAATCTCATCTTCTCCCACTTCCAGTGAATCTTTTTCGGCCTGTAATACCAGTGCCTTCTGAATTAGCTGGCCCTGCATAAATGCACAATTTGCATCCGGTGGTAATTCCTGCCCCTGGCGTTTATAATCTGAAATCGCATTCATGATATCAGAGTTGAGGATAATTTTATCTCCCACCTGAGCTACAATTTTATCGGCAACTACCTTTTTACCCTGGGCAATTGAAGAGCCGCAAATGAAGCTGCTAAACAATATAAGAAAGAAGAGAAATTTTTTCATAATAATTAATGCATCAAAAATAAAGTTAAACAAGCTCAAACTGTTCACTTGTACTGCTTTTAACAAAACATAAAAGTCTCAAGGCGTTCCCTGAGACTTTTACTTAGCTGATCAGTTTATAATGTACGCTTAATTTCTTCCTGTTCGTAAGCTACAATAGTATCCCCGGTATTGATATCTGAGAAGTTTTTAATGGTTAACCCGCATTCCATATTGCTGGCAACATCCTTCGCATCATCTTTATAACGTTTTAAGCTGCCCAATTCAGCAAATGCTCCTTCTGTTCTGGGATATAATAATACCCCATCCCTGAATAACCTGATTTTGGCATCTCTTTTAATCTTCCCTTCCAGTACAAAACAACCGGCAACTGTGGCTTTATCAAATTTGTATACTTCACGAATTTCAACAGTAGCCACTTCTTTTTCTTCAACTTTTGGTTCCAGCATCCCTTCCATTGCACTTTTAACTTCTTCAATTGCATTGTAGATGATAGAGTACATTTTAATTTCAACTCCCTCATTCTGGGCCAGCCTGTTTGCCTGAAGCGAAGGCCTTACATTAAATCCTATTAAGATTGCATCAGATGCGGTAGCCAATAATACATCACTTTCAGAAATCTGACCAACAGCTTTATGAACCACATTCACCGCTATTTCACTGGTTGAAAGTTTCTGCAGAGAATCGCTCAGTGCTTCTACAGATCCATCCACATCCCCTTTGATAATTATATTCAGTTCCTTGAAATTACCCAGAGCCAATCTGCGGCCAATTTCATCCAGGGTAATATGTTTTCTGGCACGTAAGCCCTGTTCACGTAAAATCTGTGCCCGTTTATTGGCAATATCTTTCGCTTCAGACTCATCGGTATACACTTTAAATTTCTCACCGGCCTGTGGTGCACCGTTTAAACCGAGTATCACAACAGGGGTTGAAGGCGGAGCTTCCTGCACACGCTGGTTACGTTCATTAAACATGGCTTTGATCCTGCCAAAATATTGTCCGCTTACCAGTAAATCTCCCTGTTTTAATGTTCCGTTCTGTACCAGAATGGTAGCTACATAGCCACGGCCTTTATCCAGTGATGCTTCAATTACTGTTCCGAGTGCTTCCTTATCTGCATTTGCTTTTAATTCCAGCATTTCAGCTTCCAGCAATATTTTCTCCAGTAATTTATCAACGTTTACTCCTTTCTTGGCACTTAATTCCTGAGATTGGTATTTACCACCCCAATGCTCTACCAGTAAATTCATCTGAGACAACTGCTCATAAATTTTCTGGGGGTTGGCACCATCTTTATCTATTTTATTCACCGCAAATATCATCGGCACACCTGCTGCCTGTGCGTGACTGATGGCTTCCTTGGTCTGAGGCATTACTGCATCATCCGCTGCCACCACAATTACAGCGATATCTGTAATTTTTGCACCACGGGCACGCATGGCTGTAAAGGCTTCATGGCCCGGCGTATCCAGGAAGGTGATATGTTTTCCATTAGGTAAGGTAACTTCATAAGCACCGATATGCTGTGTAATACCCCCTGCTTCACCTGCCACCACATTTGCACTTCTGATATAATCCAGTAATGATGTTTTACCATGATCCACATGTCCCATGATGGTTACAATCGGAGCCCTTGGTTTTAATTCATCGGGATTGTCTTCATCCTCTTCCACAATATCTTCATCTGCATCTTCCAGGCTGATAAATTCCACTTCATATCCAAATTCACTGGACACCAGTTCAATTACTTCTGCATCCAGTCGCTGGTTAATAGATACCATTATTCCCAGTCCCATACATTTACTGATTACTTCAGCAAAACTCACATCCATTAAATTGGCCAGTTCACTTACAGTCACAAACTCTGTAACCTGCAGTTTATTATCTTCCTGCATTTCGCCCATGGCTTCTTGCATTTCCTGGCGTTTTTCCCTTCTGTGCTTCGCTTTCTGGCTTTTGCCCCTACCACTGGACCCAGCCAGTTTAGCCTGGGTTTCCCTTATTTTTTCCTGTATTTCTTTTGCGTCAATTTCTTTCTGGTCAGGCCTTGGATGGTGTATGGCAGGTCCTCTGTTCGGTCCTCTGTTTCCCTGGTTATTAGGACGGTTACCACCTTGTTGTCCGCCACCTGGCCTTTGCGGTCCACCCGGTCCTCTGTTAAAGCCACCCTGTTGTCCGCCACCTTGCTGCGGTCCACCGGGGCCTCTGTTATAGCCACCCTGTTGTCCACCGCCCTGTTGTGGTCCACCCGGTCCTCTGTTATAGCCACCCTGTTGTCCGCCACCTTGCTGCGGTCCACCCGGTCCTCTGTTATAGCCACCCTGTTGGCCACCGCCCTGTTGCGGTCCACCCGGTCCTCTGTTATAGCCACCCTGTTGTCCCTGCTGCGGATGCTGTCCTCCACCCTGTGGTGGTACACTGCCTCCTTTATTAATGGGTATACGTTTGCGTTTACGGTCTGCATCCCTTACAGAAGGCTTAGGCCTGGTATCACTGTCTACCGGTAATTCAATTTTGCCTAATATTTTAGGACCGGTAATTTTTTCTACTTCTATATTTTCAATAATAGGTGCTGCATTCTCTTCAGGAATTACTGTTTCCTGAACTGGTTCAACAACAGGAGCAGGGGCTGGTGCAACCTGTGGTGCTGCTTTTGGTGCTACAGGTTTTACCGCTACCGGTGCTGTGTTAATTTGCGGTTCAGGAACGATATCTTCCCTTTTTTTGATAATCTTTTTAGGCCTTGTGGAGGAGTCTATACTACTGAGGTCAATTTTATTGATAATCTTAGGGCCTTCCAGTTCAGGTGCTTCAATTTTTATTACTTCCTGTACAACTGGTTTTTCAATTACTAATTCTGGTACTGGTTCAATAACCGGTTCAGGTACCGGTACTTCCACTATAACCGGAACAGGCTCTGGTGCCGGCGGTGGTGGTGGTGGTGGTTCGGGCAGGGGTTCCGGCTCCGGAATAACCACAACAATTGGTTCCACATAAACAGGTTCGGGCTCGGCTGGCTTTGGTTCTTCTTTAAAAAGAGGTTTTTTCTCCTCTTTTCTAAAGCTCAGGTCTTCTTCATCCCTTCTTTTTTTCTGTTCCCCATTATTTCCGCCTCTGGGTATTTCTACCAGATCTGCTTTATTCTTAGCCACTTTATCGCTTTGGAATTCGGACTGCAATGAATAGTACATTTCTTCCGAAAGCTTTGCGGTAGGCTTTAAATCATCTTTGCTAAACCCTTTTTTCTGCAGAAATTCAATAAGTGTATCCTGTCCAATATTGAACTCTTTTGCTGCGGCTAACAGTCTGGGTAATTTCAGTTCTGACATTCAGTTTTATTTTGTCGTGGCTCATACTAAATATGGCCTTAAATATATTTTGAGACCAACTTTTGTAACAATTTGTTGCATCATTGTCTCGCTCTTCCGTTTTAAATGTTAATACCACTACTCTTTTTCAAATTCCGCCTGTAATACTTTGCGCACATCTGTAATTGTTTCCTTTTCCAGATCTGTTCTTCTTTCCAGTTCTTCCGGTGTAAGTGTTAATACACTTCTGGCAGTATCACAACCTACTCGTTTAAATTCATCAATAATCCAGGTTTCAATTTCATCGCTGAATTCATCCAGGTCAATATCAAATTCATCGGTCTGTTCTTCATCTTCCCTGAACACATCAATTTCAAAACCTGTTAATTCACAGGCCAGTTTAATATTAACGCCCCTTCGGCCAATTGCCAGAGATACCTGGTCGGCTTTCAGGTAAACATCTGCCTGCTTTTTATCCTGATCCAAATTCATATAACTGATTTTTGCCGGCGTTAAAGAACGCTGAATCAGCAGCTGAATATTGGTAGTATAATTGATTACGTCAATGTTTTCATTTTTCAGTTCCCGCACAATACCATGAATACGGCTTCCTTTCATCCCCACACAGGCACCTACCGGATCAATACGGTCATCAAAAGATTCAACCGCCACTTTTGCCCTTTCTCCCGGATCACGTACAATTTTCTTAATAGCAATTAATCCGTCAAAAATTTCAGGAACTTCAATTTCCAGCAATTTAGACAGGAAAAGCGGACTGGTTCTGGAAAGTATAATAACAGGTGAATTATTTTTCAAATCTACCCTTGCCACTACCGAACGTATATTTTCTCCCTTCTTAAAATAATCCTGTGGTATCTGTTCAGATTTTGGCAGTATTAATTCATTGCCTTCCTCATCCAGTAATAAAACTTCTTTCTTCCAAACCTGGTAAACTTCTGCAGAAATAATTTCCCCGATCCTGTCGCCATAT
>Ga0364859_10531_pt1 | contig 18253 bp, 11 predicted proteins | sample ExccelAu500001D3_FD_206911 | JGI IMG/M metagenome (GOLD analysis project Ga0364859, IMG submission 206911) | Enriched cells from Trout Bog Lake Hypolimnion, Wisconsin, USA - BchlTB.Aug20.5000.01 .D3 | ecosystem: Environmental > Aquatic > Freshwater > Lake > Hypolimnion/Profundal zone | place: USA...
AACTCCGCTACGTAGTTAGGAAGGTATTTTGCGCTTACCTGATGGTATTGGCCCATTAAACCGCGTTTAATGATGGCCCAGAAAGATTCAATACTGTTTGTGTTTACACCACGGTAGGAATACATACGGCTATGGTCAACCGCTATGTGGTCAATTATTTTATGAATACGGTTATATCCGGTTGCGGCATCCGTTACCAAAACCGCGTTATCCTCATCAACATATTTTTGCACCATCTTTCTAACATCTTCAGTTGTAAGGGTTTTCATAACCTCCGCAATTACATTTCCATTGCGCTGTACAATTCCCGTTACTCGTATTTTATCCCCAAAACCGCGTTTAGGGTTAATGTCTGGCTTTGCGCTATTCCCTTTGCCCCGCTTAAAACTGTGGCCCCTTGCCTTTAGTTCCTTTATCTGTGAATCTAATTCAGGCTCTTTGCGATTAATAGGAAACTTGCTCATCTTACGAGGTTTACCTCCTATATAGGTTTCGTCCATTTCAACCACTCCAGAAAGTGAATCAGGTTTTGGGGCCTCCCACTCCATTAAATCCCGTAATCGGTGGTACATGTTCCATGCTGTTTCATAGCTCACACCGATGTTTCGCTCTAGCTGCTTTGCGCTCATTCCCTTTTTAGCATCGGTAATAACTGAAATGGCAGAAAACCATGTTGACAGGGGTAAACGGCTATCATGTAAAACTGTTTTTGTTTTTACCGAAAAAGACTTTTGGCAGTCCTTACAATGGTACCGAAAATCGGCGTTTCTGACACCAAGATTTTTTGAATCACAGTAAGCGCATTTTACGCCTTTGGGCCAACGGATTACCTCTGCATATTCAATGCAGTCTAATTCGGTTGGCAGGTTATTTCTTAGCTCTATCAGATTCATATAGGTTTACTTTTAGGATTCCCAAATCATTTAATCGCTTTATCTCTTCGTCGGATATATTCCACCCCTTTAAAATTTCATAATAAACTCGTTTAGACTCACTTTTGTTAAGGTGGGTGTTGAACTCTTTACACTGTATTAACCAGTCATTATTTGCTTTGTCCAACAAACTCATTAAGAAGGAATCATTGTCAGTTATATTGAGCCTTTCCCTCAAAGAATGAATTTCCGTCTTAGCGTTATTCAATTTATTCTCAGCAACAGCTCTTTCCTTTTCAGATTCATGAATCTGCCATGCTCCAAAACCTGTTGCAACAAGAAAAGCAATTGTTGTTATAATCAACGAATTAGATAGCCCATGTGGATTATCTATTGTTGAAAGATTACCTAAGTATGCTAAAGTGGAAACGAATAAAAAACTAGCCATTTTGTATTTTTTCATAGTATTTTGGGTTTATATACCCAAATATACCCATTAACCAATTAACCGATAAATCCGATTTCCCCTTATCAGTTCCTCACTATCAACTATTTAACCCCTATTCCTGTCTTCTTAACTTGACGCATATGTTCCGTAGGAACCGTCTGTTTATAGAAATAATTACAATTTGTCATAGCGCGCCATAGGTGTCGCCTGTAATCTTCAGTCACGACGGCCTATGCCAAATTGCTTATTTAAAAGAAGGAGCAATTAGAAAGAAGCGCTGAATAGTTGCTGATATGGCAGCTGTTGCAATAAACTACTGAGAAATAACGACTACCTGATCAACGTAACACTACCCTTTCTTTCAAGCGTAATATTCTGTTCCATTAGTTTTATCTTGGCCTGGTAAACATACACATCAAAAGGTGCATGGTGGCCCTTGAACATGCCGTCCCACGGGTAAAGACCATCGTGAACTTTTTCGCCCCAGCGGTCAAACACCTGGAACGACATTAATGTGGCACCTTCGGTAAGGTAAATGTAGAACACATCGTTATTGCCATCGCCGTTCGGCGTAAAAGCATTGGGTATGAAGAATGAACCCGGAGGCAGCACCTTCACAGGCATTTCAACCGAGTCGGAACAACCCAGTGCATTGTAGGCGTGCAACTGAACCGTGTATAACCCGTACTGGTAGAAATTATAAGCAGGACTAACATCGGTTGAACTGCCAATGGTATCGTTCGTAATACCGGCATTCCTGAAATTCCACAGGTAGGTCAATGCATTCGAACTTTGGTTGGTAAAGATGATCTGTGTATCGGGCTGCATTAAAACCTCGGTGCTTGGAGTAAAGGCGGCAACCGGGTCGGCAATTACTTTTATCAGGTTAACGTTGTTTGTATCGCTGATACAACCCTGACCCGATGTTACTTTTAACGACACCGAGTAGATACCCGCATCCGGATATAAATGACAGGGGTTCACATCTTCACTTGTCGCCCCGTCGCCAAAATTCCAGACATACACAGCCGGTGAATCGGCGATAGACTTATTGATAAAACAAACATTAAAATTAACGCAGCCATACACAGTATCGGGTGCAAAATTGACGATAGGCATAGGGTAGACCGTAACAGAATCGGTGAAGGTAGCCACGCAGCTAACCTGGCTTATCGTTAAAGTAATGCCACGTGTTTGTGGGGTTGCATAAGTTACAGTGGCATTATTTGCAGTTGAGGTAGCCGGTGTTGCTCCCGGTCCGAAATCCCAGGCAAAAGTGGCTGATGGTAAATAAGTGCCACCCGCCGAGAATGCGAAACTGTTATTCAACAAACACTCTGCCGACTGCGGTGCAAACTGCGGAACCGGCATGGGGTTAACGGTAATAACCACCGAGGCGCTACTCGTACAACCAAGGCTATTGGTGGTAACGGTATATGTTTGGGTAATGGCGCTGCTACTGGTGTTGGTAAGGCTAACAGTCGGACTCGCGGAGTTAGCACTGCTTAAACCGGTTGCAGGGCTCCATGAATATGTGTAGCCCTGGTTAATAGGTCCGCCTATTACCACGCTGTTGCCGCTGCAATAAGCAGTATCAGTGCCCGGGTTCGAAACCGGAATAGAATCAACAGTTACGTGCAAGGTATCAGGTATGGCCACACAGCCATTGTCGGTAACAGCCAGCGAAATAGTTTGCACACCCACCTGGGCGGCGCTCCAGTTCACCACATAAGGCCCCACACCGCTGCCCGAAACAACATTGGCACCACTTAAGTTCCAGGTATAAACAGCAGCATTGTCTGATAAGCCGGTGTATTGTATCGTTCCGTTCTGGCCTACGCAAAGCGGGGTGGTAACAGTAAAGTTAGCAGTAGGTATCGGGTACACGATAACGGGTACCGTATCCGGTGGCGATGTGCAACCGTTTTCTGTAACTGAAAGGATAATATTTTGTATGCCCGCATGTGCCCAGGTAACCGAGTCGGGTCCCTGAACAGTGCCGCCGGGGTTAGCCGTGCCACCGGCAAAATTCCAGGCATAATTAGCGGCTACCGTTGCGCTGCCGGTATATTGCACAAACGAAGCCTGGCCCACACAAACAGGGCCGCTGGCCGTAAACGTTGCTGTAGGCAAGGCGTTGACCGTAACCTGCACCGTGGTAGGCGGGGCTACGCAACCAAACTGAGTAACATTTAACGTGATGCTTTTTACACCGGTGGTAGACCAGTTAACCTGCTGAGGCCCCTGACCGGTGCCAGGTGTTGCCGTGCCACCGCCGAAATTCCAGTTATAAGTAGCCGCAGGGGTAGCCGAACCGGTATAAGTGACTGTCGAATTCTGCCCCGTACATACCGGTGAGGTAGCCGTGAAAGTGGATGTAGGAATAGGAAATACGCTCACCGTAACCGTATCAACCGCAGTGCATCCCAGGCTGGTACCGGTTACTGTATAGGTATCGGTTACTGTAGGGTTCACTAAAATGGTGGCACCGGTAGTCGGGCTGGCAATAGTAGGGTCTGCTGCCCAGGTATAACTACCAGCTCCGCCTACCGTAAGTAATTGGACCGCGCCCTGGCAAATATTAGCGTGCGGAGTGATGGTCAGTACCGGTTGCCCGTTCACCACTACTGCGTTGGTATCGGGTAACGAAGTACAGCCGCTGTCAGACACCGTTAGCGTAACGGAAGGATTACCGGCGCTGTTCCAGTTAACCTGAAAAGGTCCCTGACCTGCGCCTGAAGCTACGTTGCCGCCCGCAAAATTCCAGTTATATGTTGCAGAGGCAGGTGCCCCGCCGGTATATACGATATTTGAATTAACACCCGCACACACCGGTGTCGACGCCGTAAACGTAGCCAGTGGAACGGGGTGAACAAATACATTCATGGTTGTATCGCCGCTGCATGAACCGTTGCTGATACTGAGCGATACCGGGTAAGTGCCCGGAGTGGCAAAAGTAACATTCGGGTTTTGCGAGGTGGAGGTAGCTGGGGTGGCACCGGTAAAAGTCCAGTTCCAGCTGGTTATGCCACCGGTTGGGGTAGAGTGGTCGGTAAATGTTACCGGTGCACCTGCGCAAATGCCAGGCGTGGTAAAATAAGCCATTGGCCCGGTGGGGCTTCCGGTTATCACGGTATCCATGGTAAAGGTGCAAGGAGGCTGGCCAAAGGTGGTGAGGGTGCAGCTATAATGCCCTTGCTGGTCGATGGTTACAGATTGGTTAGTACTGCTGCCTACAATGCCGGGGCCTGTCCATGCATACGTCTGGGCACCGGTAGGAGCCGTTAACACATCATTACCGCCCGGGCAAACCGCCGGCGATTGTGCTATCAGCTGTAAAGGCGAACACTCGGCATCAATATGCGCATAAGCATAATGCCTGCCCGAGCAATTATTAGGGCTGCACGAAGCTGCCAGGAAGGTGATGGTAACTGTTTGTCCTACAAAATTATTTAAAGGGATCAGCACCGAGGTCCACGGCTTGTAATAAACCGAAGTGTTACCCGAAGCATCTGTAGTGGATGAAAAACCTCCGATGGCCGGCGCGGTAAGTCCGTCTACCTGGAAACTGGCGCAGGTGATAGTATCGGTGGCTCCTGCCACCATCTGTATCCTGAAATACGGCTGCTGACCTGAGGGGTGCGAACCCGGCTGACCCTGGTATAAAACCGGTGCATAGTGATAGGTAAAGTTGGTGTTGGTAGGTGTAACGGTAAAGGTGTATGATACTGACTCTGCACAGCCCTGAGCCTTGGTGCTGCCCACAATGGCCGAGGTGGCACCGCTTCCGGGCCAAACGTTAGGTAAACCTACCCCGGGCAAATTAGCGTCGTTACCCGTGTTCATGATAAAATGGTTGAAAGACTGGTTGGTTGGCCCCGCATTCAATGGTCCCTGGTTAAGACCCGCATTTAAAAACGGTAACGGGTAAGATGAACACCCGCCTAAGTTTCCGCCGTTCAGATCATACGTGCCTGTCCACGACGAAAAATCGCCATTCTCAAAATCTGCATTGGTGCATTGACCGTGCAGAAAAGTGGAGGTAAAAATAAAGCTGAGTAAAGCTATACCAAAGGCAAAAGTTCTTTTCATTTTATAGTTAAATTAGAGGTCGGGGTCTCTAAATACAGGGTTACTCACGGGTCAGGCGAAAATATACAAAGTATTCATACAATTCCTTTTCATTTTGTTATGCCGGATACATCATAAAAACCGGGAAATAAGATGGTCACAACCCAATTTTAAGTAAAACAGCTCAAATTGCGGGGGGCTTTCAAAATTGTTAGAGTAGTTTAATTACTAAACAGTTGCACCTGGTTTTGTTAATGGAAAGTAAGGAGCCTGCCCGATTTCAGATAATCAGGTTATCCACCAACACCACACCCCCGCCCTTTTACTATTTTCGCGCCACATTTATCCTCCATGAAAAAAGTTTTTTACGGCATTTCGCTCCTGGCTGTGCTGGCCATGTATACAGGTTGTAAGACTACTCAGTTAACGGTATCTCCCGAAGGCCGCACCGCCTGGCACAGCAGTTACGACGATACTACGGTCATGATCAAGGCCGGCCCGTTGCTGATGCCCTATAACCGCTTTATCGACCCGGCAGGCACCGTGATACGTTTCGGCGACCCGGACAAGGAAAACCACAGCCTCGATTGCGCCATTTTACCCGATGGCAAAACCCTGGCCGTTGAAGACCGCTATGGAGTTGCCATCATCGACATTCCCACCCAAAAGGTATTGCATGAGTTTCAGTATAAAAATGATAAGGCCACCAAAGGCCTGATGAGCACTTATTCAGGCATTAAAGTGCTGCAGGATGGCGCAAAAACGCATTTGTTCTGGAGCGCAGCCAATGGCGACAAAGCCACATCGGTGGTATTGAAAGCCGTTTGGGACGGAAAGAACCTGGCCATTGCCGATACTTTCGATTTTGCCCCGCTGGCTCCTTCGCCACTGGCCCTGCCGAACGATATGGCCATCAATACCGAAGAGGGCGAACCTTATTTATATGTGGTCCTCAACGGAAACAGCACGCTGCATAAAATACGCCTGCGCGATAAAAAAACAATGTGGGCCAAAGCCACCGGCATGGCACCTTTTGGTATCACCATCTCCGGCAACAAAGCTTATGTAACTAACTGGGCCGGTCCGCAAACCACCAACCCGGCGCTCGAAACCGCAGGCGTTCCCTACGGAAGCGTTTATATCGACCACCGCACCGGTGGCACCTCACAGGGCTCTGTTTCGGTCTTCGATCTTAAAACAGGAAATGTATTGATTGAAATTAAGGTAGGCCTTCACCCCAACGCCATCATCACCAGCCCCGACAACCAGCGGGTATATGTGTCGAACGGCAACAGCGACAACGTGTATGTTATCAGCACGCAAAGCGATAAAGTGATTGATTCTATACCGGTGCGCATCAGTTTAAAAGATAACCCTTTTATCGGCAGCTCGCCCAATGCGCTGGCCATGAACAAAGAGGGCACCCGGTTGTATGTAGCTAATGGTATGGATAATGCGCTGGCCGTTATTGCGCCACCGGGCAAAACACCGGGTGCGGCAGGATATCGTTTGCAGGGCTACATCCCCACCGGTGCCTACCCCGCCGGACTAGCCCTCGATAACGACAACATTTACGTATGCAACCTGGAAGGCGAAGGCTCGCGCATTTTGGGTAAAAAGGGTTACACCGCGCATCATCAGCAGGCTACCATTTCTATCATCCCGATACCGCAGGATAAAGACCTGCCTGCACTTACGCAACGGGTAGAGAATGCCAACCTGTTGTTCCGCACCAAACTATCGCAGTTGTTGCCGCGCAAAGGCGTTGCGCCTAAACCGGTGCCCGACAGAATTGGTGAACCGTCATTGATCAAGCACGTGGTCTACATCATTAAAGAGAACAGAACATACGACCAGGTGATGGGCGATGTAAAAGAAGGCAACGGTCAAAGTTCGCTCTGCATTTATGGCGATAGCGTTACACCGAACCAACATAAAATAGCGCGCAACTTTGTGCTGCTCGATAATTATTACGCCTCCGGTAAATCATCTGCCGAGGGCCACCAATGGACCGACGCAGCTATGACCAGCGACTATGTGGAGAAGAATGTGCGCGCCTGGTTCCGCAGTTATCCGCACGTGCAAACCGATGCGCTGGTTTATAATAAAGAAGGTTTTATCTGGAACAATGCCCTCGACCACGGTAAGACCGTCCGTATTTTTGGTGAGGCCTGCGACCCGGAGTGGGACCGCAAATTAAAATGGAAAGATATTTACCAGGGATACAAGACCGGTCATCCGGTAGCGTTTAAAAATAACACTACCATATCGCGTGTTCGCCCTATACTCGATACCACCTGCCCCTGTGCCGATACCCACGATTTTATGGATGTAATGCGCGCCGACGCTTTTGTAAATTATATGCATCTGGCCGAAAAGAACACCACCGATACCTGGCCGGAGCTGATGGTAGTTGCTCTGTCAGACGACCACACATCGGGCACACGCCCCGGCATCCCCACACCCCGCGCTATGGTGGCCGATAACGACCTGGCCGTAGGCAAAATAGTAGATGCCATTTCGCACAGTAAATACTGGAACAACACAGCCATTTTTATTACAGAAGACGACTCGCAGGATGGCTGGGACCACGTTTCGGCCTACCGCACAACCGGTTTTGTGGTGAGTGCATATTCGGGATTGCAAAAAACGGTGCATACCAACTACAACCAAACCTGCATCGTGCGTACCATCGAACAAATACTAGGCCTTCCACCTATGAACGTGATAGATGCCACGGCCCTGCCCATGTTCGATTGTTTCAACGCTACAGCCGACACGGCCCGTACCCGATACACCCTCAGCCCCAACATCATTCCACTCGATGAAATGAATAAGGATGAGGCTTACTTACATGGCAGACAACTGAACTACGCGCACCAGTCTGCCGGCCACCAATACGATAAGGTAGACGGCGGCGATGACGACCTGCTCAATCATATTCTCTGGTTCTCAGCCAAAGGAAATAAACCTTACCCCCACGCAAAAACCCTGAAGAGGAAGGATAAGGATGATGACTGATAAGCCACCGGCAATTACTATCCGGCACTTGATAGCATAGGAACAAATGAGATTGTCCTTTACCCTCTCCATCGCCTGCGATGGAGGGTGCCCCGGCGAAGCGAAGGGCGGGTGAGGCCGGCTGTTGTCAATAAACACACCCTGCTGTTAAACAACGCCGCCGTTGTAACTTAAAGCACGCTTTCATCGTAGGACAAGTTAATCCCCCTAATTACTACCCACACGTAGTAACACACAAACCTGGACTTTAGACATATTGATCAATGAGAAAACTGCTACTTACTTGCTGGTTGTTGCTGTTGGCTTCGGGTATTTGTTACCTCTTTTGGAGTAACGAATGGAAATACCTGCAGCCCACACCTGTGCCTCAAAACTATGTATCAGTAGGAACAGGACAGTTGATCGATATAGACACCAAACTTCAGGCCGATAAAAGCAAGCCGGTATTCATCCATTTCTTCAATCCCGATTGTCCCTGCTCGCGCTTCAATGCGCCGCATTTTAACTCGCTCGTGAAAAAATACGGCGACCGGTTCACGTTTAGCGTGGTAGTAGTAGACCGCTCAGGAAAATATACCGCCGAAGAAGTAAAAAGTAAGTTCGACTTTAACGTGCCCGTATCTTTCGACACTACGATTGCCACCCTGTGCGGTGTTTATTCAACCCCGCAGGCTGTCATTATCAACAGCGATCGCAAATTATATTACCGCGGTAATTACAATCGCAGCCGTTTCTGCACCGATACCAAAAGCAATTATGCCGAAATGGCCATTACCTCTTTACTCAGTAACGAATCGAAACCATTGTTCAGTCAGTATGCCCTAAAGGCTTACGGATGCCAGGTAAACACATGTTCTAAATAAAAAAATATGGAAACACTAACTCTACCCAACTTAAGTAGTTCCGGCCATGTGAGCGAATTTTTTGACCAGATCAAAGAAAAAAGCGACCGGATGATGAATTACTTTCTCGTTACGTTCTTTGTAGCGGGTTTGGTACTGGCGCCGTTTTATGGCACATGGCAGGTTGCCATCGGTGTGGGCGGCATGTCACTGCTGGCGTATTACTCGGCAAAATGGGCACTGCCCGACTCGTCGTTGTATCAATACGTGTTGAGTGCCGTGCTGGGCGTTTTTATGGCGCAGTACATTTACCAGATGCATGGTCTGTTCGAAATGCACTTTATCGCCTTTATAGCCAGTGCCATCCTTATCACTTATCAAAACTGGAAATTGCAGATTCCGCTTACTATAGTGGTTGTAGTACATCATGCCACCTTTGCCTACCTGCAATACTCGGGCTACGACAAGGTGTTTTTTACACAGCTGGATTATATGAGTCTGCAAACATTTATCATACATGTGGTACTGGCGGCAACCATCTTTTTTATTTGCGGATTGTGGGCTTATAATATTAAAAAATACAGCGAACTTCACATCGAACAGAGTTACGAAATAGGTAAGCTGGCTGAAGAAAAGGTGCAGAAAGAATTGCTGAAAAGCCTGAACGAAAGCCTGGAACAACGTGTGCTCGACCGCACCGCCGAACTGGAGACAGTGAATAAAGAACTGGAAGGTTTTAATTATTCTGTTTCGCACGACTTACGCGCTCCCCTCCGCGTAATACAGGGTTACGGAAAGATGTTGATGAAAACAGCCGCATCCAAACTGGACGCCGATGAAATTGGTTATATTAAGGATATGGTGGCCAATGCAAAACACATGGGCAGCCTGGTAGATGACCTGCTCGATTTTTCGCGCATGGGACGCACACAACTGGTAAAAGCTTCGGTGAACATGGAAGAAATGGTGACGCAGGTAGTGGAAGAAGTAAAGGCCGCCGAAAGCAACAGTCCGGCCGAAATAAAAGTGAGCGGCCTGCAAAAGATAAATTGCGACCCGGTGCTGATAAAACAGGTATGGGTCAACCTGATATCTAATGCGGTCAAGTACTCGCGTAAAAAAGAACACCCGCAAATTGAGATCGGTTCAACCGGTATTAACGGAAGCCAGGTATTTTTTATCAGGGATAACGGGGCCGGTTTTGATATGCAATACTCCGACAAACTATTTGCTGTGTTTCAACGTTTGCATAAAGTTGCGGAGTACGAAGGCACCGGGGTTGGCCTGGCGCTGGTACACCGCATCATTACCAAACACGGAGGAAAAATATGGGCAGAGGCCAAACTGAACGAAGGAGCAACATTTTATTTCACTTTATCATAATCACAATCAACACATAAATCACCAATCATGGAAAAAAACGTCGATATCCTCCTGGTAGAAGACAACCCGCATGAAGCGAAACTGACCATCATGAGCCTGAAGGAAAACAACCTCGGCTCGAACCTCGTACATGTGGATGATGGTGCGGAAGCCCTCGATTTTCTTTTTGCACGTGGGGCATTTGCTGAACGCGCAGGCAAAACCAATCCGAAGGTTGTGCTGCTCGATCTGAACCTGCCCAAAGTGGGAGGATTAGAAGTTTTGCGCCAGATGAAACAGAACGAAGGCACCAACAAGATACCGGTGGTTATTTTGAGTTCATCGAACCAGGATAAAGACGTGATAGAAGGATACTCGCTCGGTGCTAACAGCTACGTGGTAAAACCCATGGAGTTCGACGCCTTTACCAAAGCCATAGGCGATATCGGGGCCTATTGGATGATGCTCAACGAATCATCTACCCTGCTCATGATCGCCAAGTCCAAACTCATTGCTTCTGATTAAACATCCCGCAGTACAAATACAACGGAACGCTGATTTTTATGATTGCATGATCCAATGCAATGATGAATGCAGGTTTACGTTTTACGTTGCAGGGGCGAAAAATTTTTCGCCCCCGCTATAACCCGTCAGACCAACCTCACCCCGGCCTCCTGCTTCCCATAACTTTCCACGAAGAAAACAGGGGATAAAAAAATATAACGACTGCATTCCTGATCAAAACCAACCATTAATAATACTCTTCACGTCCCCGCTGGCTCTCCTTTTCGGGCTTGTCGGAATGATGTCCCTGTGTCGGTGGGTAAATTATAATTTCCGGTAATTCCGGCTAATTGCAGAAATATTTACTTTAGCGGTAAACCGGACCGGCAAAACACCCTCCAAAATAAATCCTATCAATATGAAAAAAACAGTATTAATTATTGTGGCCATTGCGGCATCTTTCTGTTTTGGTTTCGCTTTCAATACCATCATTACTAAACAAGCCGCTGAGCCAACCGAAACAAAAAGAGTAACAGGCATCGGGGGCATTTTTTTTAAATGCAAAGACCCTAAAAAAATGAGAGAGTGGTATCAAACCCACCTGGGAATAAATACCGGCCAGTACGGTGCTGTTTTTGAATGGCACCAGGGGGCAGACTCCACTAAAAAAGGTTTTACACAATGGACCGCCTTTAAAGAGACCACTAAATATTTCGAGCCCTCCGCCAAAGACTATATGATCAACTACCGGGTTGAAAATATGGATGTCCTTGTTGAGTTGCTGAAAAAAGAAGGTGTGACCATTGCCGACACGGTTGAAACCGCCTCATACGGAAAGTTCCTTCATATCATGGACCTTGAAGGAAACAAAGTTGAGCTCTGGGAACCCAACGACGCCGAATACGATAAATTAGGCAAACAAATGGGTAGTAAGACGACGAAATAAATGGGCGATAAAATTCGTATGCAGGCGTTTTAACGTTAAACTATATTTTCATGTTCCTCTATTGGTTTGGCTTTCCTTTTATTTGCGGCCTTTTGACCTGTAGTGCCTTGGGTGGCTACAAAATTGCTGATTATCAGCGTACAACAGAACCCGTTTTGCAAGGCGATAACAGTTAGCCCGGAAATATTACCTCCATCAATCGACTTCCATAGCAATGCGTAAACAATGGGCGAGCCGAATATTCCCATCCACAGATCAATGGACGAGGCAATTTGTTTTAAGAACAGACCGGGCTTTTGAATATTGCTTTCACCTGCATCACGCAGTTTCTGTAATTGCCTGTACGAACACCCTATAATTACACCGGCCAGCGTAACCAGATAGCCATAAGCAATAATGAAATAATTACCTTGCGCGGGAATGACCTGGGCGCCAAATTGCAATTGCCTGGGCTGGGCAAGATACCACCAGATTATAAATCCCGAAACGGCAAGAAGCGGAAATAAAACAAATTTAACTTTCATATAAATTATGTTTATTTTAAATAGTTTATGTTTGCCAGTATGAAAATTCGATGGTCAAAGATCATTTTGCTTTTTACCGTGGTTATTCTTACCGCATGGCTGGTATTCAGCCCTTCGGATAGTGAACGGAAATATAACAATATCAACCAAGGCTTACAAAACGGACTTTTTTACAAAATTGATTCAACCGACAGACAGGTATTACTCAACACAATAAAAAGGCTTTGCCTAGCTGCGGGGGTTAAAGATTCCGTAGTACTTAATGAACCTTTTACTGACCAAAATCGTACAGCTCTGCATTTTTTTATTTCAACTCCGGCGGCGGCCGGGATAACCAACTGCGAAAAAGGCAATGCGGTTTTTGATGCAGGCATAAAATCGGTTTTCGTCGATAGCTCAATTGTCATGCCCGGCGACTGGCTATATTCAGCAATACCCTGGGACCTTAATCCGGACCAGCCGCAGCGGTTTCAGTTGATAGAGGATATGATCCCCTTTAACGGAATATATGTAAATTTTATTATTCTTCATGAGCTGGGGCATTACAAAATGCACAGCCAAAGCAGCGGGTATTTTGACTATACAGGTAACCTTCATGATAAGCACCAGGAAAAAGAGATACAGGCCGATTCTTTTGCGCTGTCGCGCCTGTTGGCATATTACAAGGAAGAAGATCAGTTTGGCCGGTCTGTTTCAAATAACATAGGTGTAAATATTGGCCTTTACGGAAACAAAATGCCCTTAAGATCGAAACCTTACGCCGGATTAATTGAAATGGCAGAAATGACGGTAAAGGGTAAACTATTAGGAGTTGCTCCCTATTCTCCGTACTATAAGGATGCTCAGCACCCGGAATACATTATCAGGCAGGAGAATATGATCGACGCTGTATTGAAAGATAAAGACCTGAACGATACCGTTCGGCAAAAAGCCGCATACGTTAAAGCCGAGCTGGAACTTTATCATCACCTTCCCTCGGTCCCGGAGGTCGAAATAATTACACCCGAACCGGTACTTTCAGCATGCTTTGGTAATAAAGAGATATTACTAACCTATATGCGGGCCAAAACAAGCAGTAATTATTACAAAATTCCACTAGATAAACTCAACACACTGCTCACGGATTCATTCTTTAATTCATATACTCTTACCGGTAATGAAATTTTTAAGGGCGGCGATAATGCTGACACGAATATGGTGACCGATCTGTGGTCATCTGCCTCTCATGGCTTTATAAACATCCCGGTACAAGGCGAAATGTATATCCTGCAAGGAAATGTATGGAAATCATCAAACTTATATCTCCCTCCCGGCCTTAGTAATAACCTGCTCTGCGTGCTCAGCCCCCCGCAACCGGCAGCATATATTGGCGGTGTGTCAAATGATGTTTACAAATTCCAAAATGGCCAAAATAGCCTGGTAAAAAACCGGACGTTATACTCGTTTAACGGTATTTCGTGCAAAGGAGAAATAGACAAGCAACAAATTGAGGCGGCCATAAAACATAATACCACCATCATTCCCGGCCAGATCAATTTAAATAATATTTCCATAATAGAGGCCAATGCTTATGTCCCTTTTTCATGTGAACCAACCGCGGATTCGGTAATCTGGGGTATGGCAGAGGTTAACATGAATGATATGAATGTTACTTCTGTGAGCATTTTCAATACACAAAATATTCATCCGTCAACGTACATGCAGCATGGTTTTATAACGATAAGCCTGAATAACACAGCAACAACGTTCCTGGTTCAAAAAGACGAACCCGAAAGACACTCCTACTCCGAGAATTGGTCCGTTTATCAGCTTTCAGCAAAATCTGCTCCGGTGAAGATCGGTTCATATCCTTTCACATATTCAAGAATGCACGATTATCATGTTGAGCTACTGTTTACTTATTGGTCGGACCCTCTTCTCGGTGAATACGGCGTTAGGTGGCTGCCACCGGGCAACCTTGTGGTCAATTGGGATAATGACTCCATGTTTCTAATGGATCTGAACACCCGGCAGGCAAAGGTGGTATTTTTGCCTGGTGGCTTTAATGTACATACCGGCACCTGCGGGTTGATGGCGGCATTTACTCCAGGCACTAACAGAGTTTGGGTAATACACCCTTAAAGCGGGATGCGGTTTTTTAACCCAAGTTCACAAAATAACGATTGCTCAAAACAGGTCGAAGCTCAAACCGGAATTCTCAATGAGCAGTTTTGGTCTGACACCTTCACAACATCGCGCCTTCTGATGATAATCCAAAATACAGGTCTGTCAAAAGCAGGCAACCTGTGCAGAAAATGCATTAAATAATACCCATAGCCGCCCTTGCACTATATGCCACACTATCATTAACTTCAACCCATAAATACAAAACTATGTTCAAGCGTTCTGCCCTCGCTATTTTACTGATGTTGCCGGTGGTGATGGTCGTGGCACAGAAATACCCCAACCTCTCTCCTACCCCACCTATGGGTTGGAACAGCTGGAATTATTTCGATTGCCGCGTTACCGAAGCCAACATCAAACACATGGCCGATGCTATGGCGTCGAACGGTATGAAGGAGGCCGGATATAGTTACATTGTGATAGATGACTGTTGGCAGAGGTCGAGAGATAAGGATGGCTACATCGTTGCCGACCCGCTTAAATTCCCGTCGGGTATCAAAGCCCTGGCAGATTATGTACACTCGAAAGGTTTGAAGTTTGGTATTTACTCCGATGCCGGAACGCTCACCTGCCAGCACCGCCCCGGTAGTGCCGGTTATGAGGATAAAGACGCGCAACGCTACTCCGAATGGGGCGTTGATTACCTGAAGTACGACTGGTGCAGCACCGACGGCATGAGCGCACCGGTGCAATACAGCAAAATGCGCGATGCACTTTACCGCACCGGCAAACCCATCGTTTTCAGTATCTGCACCGGCGGAGATGCAAAGCCCTGGTTATGGGGCGATACCGTAGGCCAGTTGTGGAGGTCTACCCAGGACATACAGGATAAATTTGCCAACGGTCACGGCGTGCTGAAGATATTTGATGAAATGAGCAGGATACGCACCTACAATAAACCCAACGCCTGGAACGATGCCGATATGTTACAGGCCGGTAACATAGGCCTGAACGAAACTCAATCGCGCACACACTTTACCTTATGGTGCATGATGTCAACACCCCTGATGGCAGGTAATAACCTAAAGTTGATGGAACCGGGCATACTTAAAATACTCACCAACAAAAATGCTATTGCTGTGGATCAGGACAAGCTGGGCATTCCCTGTTTTCTCTGGGCGAACGCAAATGGCATTGAAGCATGGATAAAGCCGTTAGCCGATGGCAGTTTTGCTGTTTGCTTTTTAAACAGAAACAGCCACAGTGCCACCCTGAACTTTAACTGGCAACAACCCGCCACCGACCCCGATTATAAAAAAACGTACGCCATAGACAGCCACTACAAAGTATTTGATATCTGGAAAAATGCTGAGTTGGGAACAACAGAAAAGAACATCACATCAACCATCAAAGGACAGGATGTGTTGTTTGTGTTATTGAAGAAGAAATAGCCACGCAGCCTGCCGGAGAAAATGCAATGGAACGCTGATTTATTATGATTGTTATGATCAAAGGCAATGATAAAATCAGGCTTTTTGATGAACCTGTACGGACGAAAAAATTTTCGCCACTGCAACGTGCTCTCGAGCCAACCCTGCAAAAGCCTTATCGGCTAAACAGACTTTCTAGATAAGAGAAAAGAAGCAGTAAATAAAATGAAACGGAATTAAACGCACACGGGTAATGATGCGCCTGCAGCGTCCTACCCAACTGTTAAGATTGGCTTCACTATTTTTTAACCATCAGCACCGAGTATTACAGAACAAAATGTAAACCATGCGTTACCCCCTTATTCTTTTGCTTGTATTGGCATCTATACTGTCGTACAGTCAGGTTATTATTGACATCCGCAGCCTGGGCGCCGTAGGCGACAGTGCTACCATGAACACCACTTTTATTCAACAGGCCATCGACAACGTAAACAGCGCCGGCGGAGGAACAGTTCTGATCGACAGCGGTATTTACTCCAGCAGCACCATCATCCTCAAATCGAATGTTACGTTACGGATAACACCGGGCACAAAATTAAAGGGTCCCGGCGCACACGCCTTGTATCCTTATATCCAGTATAATACTCCGTCGTGGCCCACGTATCAATACACGCAACAATCGCTGATATTTGCCGAACAGGCTTCCAATATCCGCATCACCGGCGGTGGCACCATTGATGGTAACGGGTTTCAGTTCGATTTTTTGGGTGTGTCCAAAAATTTCCGCCCGATGGGTTTGCGTTTACACGATATAAATGGTTTGATAATCGACAGCATTCACCTGATACAGGCACCGCAATGGATGGCCCATATCATGGGTTGCAGCAATGTGCACATCAATGCCGTTGATGTATTTAATCAATGCTGGGGGGTGAATGATGGTATTGACATCGATTTCTGCCGTAATGTGCTGGTAGAGAACAGCCACTTCGATACCAACGATGATTGCATCCCCGTTAAATCGCAGGCCAACGACAGCGTTTGCCGCGACGTAACTATACGCAACTGCACCATGGCCACTTATGAACGACCGGTAAAAGTAGGTTGCGAATCTTTTGGTCCGCTGGTCAATATCCGGTTTCAAAACATAACTGTGAATACAAGTACCTTCGGCATATCAGAAACTCCGCTCAACGCCATTTATATTGGTATTGCAGATGGTGGCACCGCCGATTCAATTTTTGTTGACAGCATACAGGTCAATACGCTTTACACCACCCCGATATTTATACGCCTTTGCGAGCGCGATTTTCAATACGATACAGCAGTGCCTCATCAGCAGCCCAAATACCTCAGCAATGTCTGGATCAGCCACGTTAACTGCCCGGGAACCATTATTCCCAGTTCAGTTTCAGGCATACAGGGATATGATGTGGAGAATGTACACCTCGACAACATCAGCCTTACAGTTCCCGGCGGAGGACCTGCGGTTACCGGTAATCTGGCAGGGTTGGACTCTATGAGACCAGAATGTAATATCTGGGGTGATTCATTACCTGCTTACGGTTTGTTTGCCTGGCATGTGAATGGTCTGTTCCTGGATAACTTTTGTGTAACCACCGATACTACAGATGTAAGGCCTGAGTATTATTTTATCGATACTACCCACATTCCGGCGCTTACCATCAACAACAGCTGCACGCGCAATTATAATGGCATCAGGGATGTGGAGGAAAACAGCATTTCAGTGTATCCTAACCCTACAAGTGGCCTGGTGAATGTAAGCAACCTGCCTTCGCAGGTTGAAGCCCTGATCCTTTATACCATCACCGGCGAAAGGGTAGCCATGATGCCCACCCTGGGTCGCTCCAATTTATCGGTACCGGTGGACCACCTGCCTTCCGGCGTTTATATTTTAAATGCTTTGGGCAACGGTTATTCGGCAAATACGAGGGTGGTGGTGCTGAAGTAATTTACCGGGTTGGGGCGATGCAAATGCAATGGAACGCTGATTTATTATGATTGTTATGATCAAAGACAATGATGAGTGAAGGTTTGGGTTTACCTGTAGTGGCGAAAAATTTTTCGCCACTACGTTTGAACGGCACCTCCGGAGGATAGAGACCTACA
>Ga0364859_10532_pt1 | contig 18216 bp, 18 predicted proteins | sample ExccelAu500001D3_FD_206911 | JGI IMG/M metagenome (GOLD analysis project Ga0364859, IMG submission 206911) | Enriched cells from Trout Bog Lake Hypolimnion, Wisconsin, USA - BchlTB.Aug20.5000.01 .D3 | ecosystem: Environmental > Aquatic > Freshwater > Lake > Hypolimnion/Profundal zone | place: USA...
ATGATCTTTGGTGGCTGATGGTTGATGGGAACGGCACCCATTTTTTTAGCAGGTGTAGAGATGGCGCTGGCTTTATGAGCACCACTCCAGCTTGGCTCTGCAATTGAGTTAAAAGCCTCTCGCAGCTTCTCGCCCCAGTGTTGATGAATCATCTTATAGTAGGGATTAGATTCATCCACGGTAACCAACTTAGTTGGCTTTAAAGAATTCTTCTCGTACACCAATAGATCCAATGGTAGACCAACGGAAATATTACTATTGAGTGTTGAGTCCATGGAAATTAAGGCGCATTTGGTCGCGAGATTGAGTGGGGTGGAATGATTTAAGACGCGATCTAAGATCGGTTTGCCATATTTAGATTCACCAATTTGGAAGTAACAGGTCTCTGGAGTTGCCTCAATGAAGTTGCCGGCAGAATAAATATTAAAAAGACGCGGGCGCTCACCTTTGATTTGACCGCCAAATATCAGATTGCAATTGAAATCAATACCAGCTTTTTCAAGTGATTTATGTTCGCGCTCATAGACCTGCTTGACTGCATCGCCCACCACTACGGCAGCATCGTGTGAGTTTTTAACAGTCCAAAGATTTTCTTCGTTAAGTAACTGACCTTGGAGCAGGATTTCTTTAACGGCTTGGGTGATCGCAAGATTCCCAGCGCTCATGAGGGTAAAAAAGCGATCATTGTTCTTTTGAAACAATGTCATTTTTCTGAAAGTGCCGATTTGATCAACGCCAGCATTGGTGCGGGAGTCAGATAAAAAAACTAGACCATCTTTTAGACAAAGTCCAACGCAATACGTCATCCCACAACCCCTTTAATGAATTCTTTGGAATTATCTCTTAACTTGAGTGAGCTTAAGTTAATTGCTGGATCGAGATACTGGCACTGAGTTCTTCGCCTCCGCCTCCAGAGCGAACCCCTTTGACTGGGGCAGCAGAGTAGTAATCCCGACCAATCGCTAAACGAATATGGCGAGAATCTACCAAACAAGCGTGAGTGATATCAATGCTAGTCCATAAGCCTTTGTCGACATCACTGCAAAAATCAATCCAGGCATGGCTTGCAAGGTTAGGGGACTCTTCTGCAAAGAAATAACCGCTAACATAGCGCGCCGGAATTGCGGAGGCGCGGCAGAGTCCCAGCATGACGTGCGCATGATCCTGGCAAACACCCGATTGCATGGCAAAGGATTGGGCTGCCGTCGTTGCAAAATTCGTTTGTCCAGGGACATAAGTAATCGCTTCTTGAACCGCAGCTGCTAGCTTAAGCACCGCATCAACAGAATGCTGCTTCGGTAATTTGCCCTCAAAGTAAGAGAGCATTTCTTCCGAGGGCTCGGTGAGATTGGTTTGTTGCAGTAGATAGTACGGGGAGACAGCTTTTGAGTCATCAATATATTCAAAAGCACCCTGAGTTCTCACTTCCCCCTCAGCCTCAATCATCATTGAAGTGTAGGGAGTCTCTTGAACAAAGACGCTGCAGGTATTGCCAAAAGCATCCTGAGAAACAGTAGATTTAATCGGTGTGCTAACCTTCCATTTTTCAATCTGCTGACCCGCTACTTGTGGTGGGGTCAAGCGTAATTCTTGAATTGAATAATGCACTGGGGTTTCATAACGATATTCGGTGCGATGACGGATCTTGAGATGCATATACTCTTTGTTGGTACTTAGGCCACTGCCAATGGAATGAGATAGGCATTACTGAACTCATCTGCGATGTGATTGATGCGCTCTAAAAATTGCTCAATGAACTCTTCTAAACCCTGAGAAAAGACCTCATCGATATCTGAGTAATCTAGACTTGCCTTGAGTTTTCCAAGCAAGCGCTCAATTTCTTTCGATTGCTGATTCTTCATCTCAGATATGAGTGGGATTAACTCGTTGACGCAGCACACTAATGAGCGAGGCATTTGCTTGTTAAAGATCAGTAATTGGGCAACTTGCTTTGGTGTGACCTGATCTGAATAAATTTGACGGTAGATTTCAAAAGCAGACACGGAGCGAAGTAGAGCGGCCCAGTGGTAGAAATCAAAGAAATCCACACCCGCTTCATCATCAGATTTGTTTTCAGCACGTAGCGCTTTGAGTGATGCCTGGTCTTCGTATTTTGTTTCTAAGATGCGGGCAGTGTTATCAGCGCGCTCTAAGAGGGTGCCAACACTCATAAAGTAGAAGGCTTCATTCTTCAGCATGGTCCCATGCATTACACCTCTAAATAGGTGGCAACGATGCTTGACCCATTCTAGTAGGCGACTTGGATCGGCCTGATTTCTGGCTTCCAGAATGCGTTGCAACTCCAACCAAGTGGTATTTTGTGTTTCCCAAACTTCAGATGTAATCTTGCCACGAATGACGCGAGCATTCTCACGCGCCGCAAAGAGACAGGAGACGATACTCGAGGGATTGCTGGTTTCATAGATCATGAAATCCAAGACATTCTCTCGATTGACAACATCGTATTGACTCATGAAAGCTTCTTCGAGCTTGGAGATGGTGAGAAGCTTTCTCCAGCTTTGCTCTAAGAACTCTTCGGGTTGCGGCAATAGTGATGTCTGATGATTCACATCCAGCATGCGAGCGGTGTTCTCTGCACGCTCGGTATAACGAGCCATCCAATACAAACAATCAGCGGTACGACTCAGCATATTCTTTTCTCCGCCTTATTCTTCTAAAACCCAGGTATCTTTAGTGCCGCCACCTTGGGAGGAGTTCACGACTAAAGAACCTTCTTTAAGGGCCACGCGGGTTAATCCGCCGGGAACCATCTTGATGGTTTTTCCAGACAATACGAATGGTCTTAAATCGATATGTCTTGGGGCAATGCCGGATTCCACAAAGGTAGGGCAGGTGGAGAGCGCTAGCGTGGGCTGAGCAATATATTTATCAGGGTTAGCAATCAAATGACCGCGAAACGCTTCAATCTCCGCTTTTGTCGAAGCTGGTCCAACCAACATGCCGTAGCCACCAGCACCATGAGTCAGTTTAACAACCAGCTTTTCAAGGTTGGCAAGTGTGTATGCCAGGTCATCTGGTTTACGACATTGGAAAGTCGGCACATTATTAAGAATAGGTTTCTCACCAAGGTAAAACTCGATCATCTCTGGAACATAAGGGTAGATCGATTTGTCATCGGCTATTCCAGTACCAATCGCATTCGCTAGGGTCACATTACCGGCGCGATGCGCGGAGAGAAGTCCGGCAACACCAAGAGTCGAATCTGAGCGAAACGCAAGTGGATCCAGGAAGTCATCATCGACGCGGCGATAAATGACATCAACACGTTCTGGACCTTGAGTTGTGCGCATAAAGACTTGTTCATTCTTCACGAACAAATCTTTACCTTCTACTAGCTCAACACCCATTTGTTGTGCGAGGTAGCTGTGTTCAAAGTAGGCCGAGTTGTACATGCCTGGCGTGAGCACCACGACATTTGGTTTTTTGACATCATCTGGTTTGACGGACTTGAGGCACTCCAGCAATAAGTCAGGATAGTGTTCAACCGGTGCGACACGGTATTTCTGAAACAGATCCGGGAAGAGACGCATCATCATCTTGCGGTCTTCCACCATATACGAGACACCAGAAGGAACGCGTAAGTTATCTTCAAGAACGTAGAACTCGCCTTCACCGGCGCGAACAATATCGATCCCTGCGATCTGTGCGTAGATATCACGTGGCACACTGACATTGCGCATCTCGGGACGGTATTGCGCATTGTTAAAAATTTGCTCAGCAGGGACAATGCCTGCTTTGATAATGTTTTCGTCGTGGTACACGTCGTAGATAAAGCAGTTGAGCGCTTTTACACGTTGACGTAAGCCAGCCTCAAGCTGTTCCCATTCTTTTGCAGCAAAGATTCTAGGGACTTGGTCAAACGGAATGGTTCTCTCGGACCCCAGATCGTCTCCGTAGACTGCAAAGGTAATACCAACCCGACGAAAGATCAGGTCAGCCTCAGCTCGCTTGAGACCCATCAGGGTGTCACTTTGCTGTTTTAGCCAGTTATGGAAAACTTGGTAGTGGGGTCTTGCTTTGCCTGTGGCATCGAGCATTTCATCAAAAGGCGATTTCATAGTTACAAACTAATGCCTTTGGATGGATTGATTTTAATAGTTTGAAGCAGCTTGGTGCTGATATGCACTTTTATAGTGCATAAATGTTCGGATTTGACCCTATTACCACTAGGGATAGTCTACACCGCTTTTTAGGCGTTCAAGTCGCCCCTGGCAATGCGACCTTTTTGAACTTCCCATTCCCGCTCTTTGGTGGCAGCCCGCTTGTCATGTTGCTTCTTGCCACGTGCCAAGCCAATCTCACATTTAACGTTGCCTTTGGAGAAATGCAGGTTTAAGGGGACAAGGGTGTAGCCCTTTTGCTCTACTTTGCCGATGAGCTTGCGAATTTCGATGGCGTTGAGCAGGAGCTTGCGGGTGCGGGTGCTATCTGGAACGATGTGGGTAGAGGCTGAGAGCAGGGGGGTGATATGACATCCGATTAAAAACAGCTCCGCCTTGCGAATGACAACATACGCTTCCTTGACGTGCACGCGGCCTGCCCGAATGGCTTTGACTTCCCAGCCTTCTAGAACCAGCCCTGCCTCGAAGCGTTCCTCGACAAAATAATCGAAGAAGGCTTTTTTGTTATCGACGATACTCATATTTATTTAGCTTCTCAAGATCGATTATGGCAGACGTCTACAAGACCGTTTTAATTGGGCAGTCAGCCGAGCGAATGTATGGTTTGGTAACTGATGTCGCTCGCTATCCCGAGTTCCTGCCTTGGTGTGGCGGTGTAGAGATTTTTGAGCAAACCGAAACCGTTTTAGAAGCCAAAATTAATATTAAGTTCAAGGGCATTACACAGTACTTCCACACCCGTAATATCAACCATCGTCCAGAAACCATCGATATGGTGTTCGTAGATGGCCCTTTTAAGCATTTTTCTGGTCAGTGGAATTTCATTCCCTTGAAGGAAGATGCCTGTAAGGTCGAATTTAAGCTCCATTGGGAATTCAAGAGCAGCATTCTCGATAAGATCATCGGGCCTGTTTTTGGGCATATCGCAGGAACCTTTGTAGATTGCTTCGTCAAGCGGGCTGAAGATATCTATGGCCAGTAACTCTATTGAAATCTTCATCTGTGATGCTAGAAATGGCGAGCCTGTACTGCAGTCATTCCAGCTCAAATTAGCAGATGGTCAGAGTGCTACGGTTGGGCAGGCGCTACTCCAAGTGGGCATTGCCACAAGTCCAGAAGACCCTGTTTTGGCTCGAAAGGGCTGTTTTGGGGTGTTTGGTAAGCGTAAAGACTGGGATAGCCGTATTTATGAGGGTGATAGGTTGGAACTCTATTCCATGCTCTTAATTGACCCTAAGACGGTACGTCGCAAGAAGGCCAATCAAAACCAGGATGCCAAATTCCAGGCTGCCGCAGCTAAAAGAAAGGCTAGGAGGCTATAATCTGTTTTTGTGACTAGGGGTTTTGCATGCGACTCATTCAAAAAGCACTCACTTTTGACGATGTGCTCCTCGTACCGGCTTATTCATCGGTACTCCCTCGAGATGCCAGTCTGGCAAGTAAGTTAACTCGAGATATTTCACTCAATACACCATTGGTATCTGCAGCGATGGATACCGTGACCGAAGGTCGTTTGGCAATTGCCATGGCCAGCGAAGGCGGCATCGGCATTGTTCATAAAAATCTCACACCTTCAGAGCAAGCTCGTGAAGTGGCTAAGGTGAAGCGTTATGAATCTGGCGTTCTGCGTGATCCAATCACTGTCGGGCCAGATGCTACCTTGCGTCAAGTCATTCAGTTATCACGTGAACACGGATTCTCTGGTTTCCCAGTTCTCACAGGCAAAGAAGTGGTTGGCATCATTACTAACCGCGACTTACGCTTCGAAGAAGATTTGGATGCACCGGTAAAAACCAAGATGACGCCCCGTGAGCGCCTCATTACTGTTAAAGAAGGCTGCACATTAGACGAAGCAAAACGTTTAATGAGTCACCACCGCTTAGAGCGCGTTCTGGTTGTTAATGACAAGTTTGAATTGCGTGGACTTATTACTGTTAAAGATATTCTGAAGGCGACCGAGCATCCCAATGCTTGTAAAGATAGTGAAGGTAAATTGCGCGTCGGAGCTGCGGTGGGTGTTGGTCCAGATAATGATGAGCGTATTGAACTCTTAGTTCGCGCAGGCGTTGACGTGATCGTTGTCGACACCGCCCACGGCCATAGTCAGGGCGTATTAGATCGCGTCAAATGGGTGAAGATGAATTATCCGCAAGTTCAAGTGATTGGCGGCAACATTGCTACTGGTGATGCTGCAAAAGCATTGGCTGATCATGGTGCTGATGGCGTGAAGGTTGGTATTGGCCCAGGCTCCATTTGTACAACGCGTATTGTTGCTGGTGTTGGTGTTCCGCAAATTAGTGCGATTGTGAATGTAGCCAATGCACTCAAAGGTACTGGTATTCCGTTAATTGCGGATGGTGGTGTGCGTTACTCAGGTGACGTTGCTAAAGCATTGGCAGCAGGTGCAAGTTCGGTCATGATGGGTGGCATGTTTGCTGGCACAGAAGAGGCTCCTGGTGAAGTGTTCCTATATCAAGGGCGTTCATACAAGAGTTACCGCGGCATGGGTTCTTTGGGCGCAATGGCCGATGGTTCTGCCGATCGTTATTTCCAAAGCGACATTGTTGCGAATGCAGAAAAACTCGTGCCAGAAGGTATTGAGGGGCAGGTGCCTTACAAAGGTAGCGTGCTCGCGATCTTGCATCAACTGACTGGCGGTATCCGTTCATCGATGGGTTACTTAGGTTGCCGAACAATTGATGAACTCCATGAGAAAGCCAATTTTGTGGAAATCACTTCAGCGGGTGTGCGTGAGTCGCATGTTCATGATGTGAAGATCACCAAGGAAGCGCCGAATTACCATATTGATTAAGACTTAAATGAAGGCTGTTCTTTAGTGCACGACAAAATACTGATTCTCGACTTTGGTTCACAGGTAACTCAACTCATTGCAAGACGCGTGCGCGATGCACGTGTCTATTCTGAGATTCACCCCTACGATTGCGATCCAGAATTTATTCGTAAATTCATTCAAGAGCGGGGCGGCAAAGGAATCATTCTTTCTGGCGGTCCAAGTTCAGTAACCGAAGATGGCAGCCCTCGCGCTCCACAAATTGTGTTTGAGCTCGGTGTTCCCGTGCTTGGTATTTGTTATGGCATGCAGACTATGGCAACCCAATTGGGTGGCGCTGTAGCTTCTGCCGAGTCTCTAGGCAAGGCCCGTGAGTTTGGTTACTCAGAAGTTCGCGCTCATGGTCACACCAATCTACTAAAAGGCATTCAGGATTTTTCCACCAGCGAAGGCCATGGCATTCTAAAGGTGTGGATGAGTCATGGTGATTCTGTAACGACCCTGCCACCATCATTTAAATTGATGGCCTCTACCGAGTCTTGCCCGATTGCTGGTATGGCTGATGAAGAGCGCCGTTTCTATGCCTTCCAGTTTCATCCAGAAGTGACGCATACGATTCAAGGTACCGCCATTATTGAGCGCTTTGTGCATGAGATTTGCAAGTGCAAGCCTGACTGGGTGATGGGTGATTACATCTCTGAGGCTGTAGAAAATATTCGCAAGCAAGTTGGTGATGATGAAGTCATTCTCGGTTTGTCGGGTGGTGTGGACTCCAGTGTTGCTGCGGCTCTCATTCATCGCGCTATTGGTGATCAGTTAACTTGTGTGTTTGTTGACCATGGCCTGCTTCGTCTAAACGAAGGCGACATGGTGATGGAGATGTTTGCACGCAACCTCGGCGTAAAAGTCATTCGTGTCGATGCTGCCGCTACTTTTATGGGCGAGCTGGCAGGCGTTGCCGATCCAGAAGCGAAGCGCAAAATTATCGGCAAAGAGTTCGTCGAAATATTTCAGACTGAGTCGGGAAAAATAAAGAATGCCAAGTGGCTTGCTCAAGGCACCATCTACCCTGATGTGATCGAATCTGCTGGTAAAGGTAAAAAGGGTGCTCACACCATTAAGAGCCATCACAATGTTGGTGGCCTACCTGAAGATATGCATCTCAAGTTGCTTGAGCCATTGCGTGAGTTGTTCAAGGATGAAGTACGTGAACTCGGTGTTGCTCTGGGCTTACCCCGTGAGATGGTCTATCGCCATCCATTCCCGGGACCAGGTCTTGGGGTTCGCATCTTAGGTGAAGTAAAGGCAGAATTTGCTAGTTTGCTGCAACGTGCCGATGCCATCTTCATCGAAGAGCTACGTAATACGATTGATGAAGATAGCCAAAAATCCTGGTATGACTTAACAAGTCAGGCTTTTGCCGTCTTCTTGCCAGTAAAGTCAGTGGGTGTGATGGGCGATGGCAGAACATACGAATATGTTGTGGCACTCAGAGCAGTACAAACACAAGACTTTATGACCGCACATTGGGCGCATTTACCCCATGAATTATTGGGTAAAGTTTCCAATCGCATCATTAATGAAGTACGTGGCATCAACCGTGTTGTTTACGACATCAGCGGAAAACCACCAGCCACAATCGAGTGGGAGTAGAAACTATAACGTAAGCTATTGATTTATATAGGTTTTGTAGTTACACAAAACAGACACACGCCCAACTAAGTTGTTGATTTAGTTGGGCGTTGGCATTAAAGTTACACGTAAAGCTACACAACGCTGTAGCCGTTCAAAAACGTAGTCACCCAAAGCACATATGCCGCTAAAAAAACAAACGTTTAATACTGACGAAATAGAAATATACGACGAAGCTGTTGTGTATAAGCGCGGCGAGTATTGGCAAATGCGTATGTGGTTGGGTAAGGAAAAGAAATACGCACGTTTTAGCTTACGCACACGCAACAGAGATACGGCAATAGACAAAGCAAAAAAATACTATCACGAACTAATGGCGCAGCAGTTGGCAGGTAAAACTTATTTTTCCAAAACAACAAAGCAAGGCGTTGAAGAATATTTGAAACAACGTGCGCTTGACGTAGAGGCTGAGCTAATAGTTAAAGGGCGTTATGGAACTATTAAAACGCACTTGGAGCATTGGCTTGATTTTATTGGACGAGATACAAAGCTAAAAGAACTTGAACGCACTGATTGCGAAAACTATCTACATTCGCGCACTAAAACAAAAAAGAAAATCAATGTAAGTCAAACAACGGTAGCAAATGAACAAAGCACTATAAACGCAATGCTTAGTTGGTTGTATAGACGAAATGAAACATACATTGAAGCATTTGATTTTAAGCCGCTAAAACGTATTGATAGAGGTGACGAAGCATTACGGCGCAGCACATTTACTGACGAAGAGGTTATCGTAATAAAACAAGAGCTTGAAAAATACATTGCTGAAGCAAAGGGTAACGTTGACGAAGAAGACAATATGAGTAAAGTAATAAATGGCTACTATTTGCTAATATCAATCATTACAGGCTTGCGACGAGGTGAACAGCTACAACTAAAGTGGAGCGATATTAAATGGCTTGAGCAAAACGTAAAAGGACAAGCTGAGGATGACACTTATAGTCTTGTAAAAATAACGGTGCGAGCTGAAACAACAAAGGTGAGAAAAACAAGGCGCTTTGTCGTTAAAGATTGGGAATACTTTGACGAGTTGTTTAAGCTCTTACAGCCGCGCTACGTAAAGGCAAACAAAGAGAATAAAAAGATAAAAGCATTTGGAGATACATTTGTGTTTAGCGCAAATGGAATGTCAATGCTAACGCCTCGTGCTATTGGATATCACTTTGACAAAATGATTGAGTTGGCTGAAATAAAAGATACAGATACACGTGACTTAGTGCCATACAGCTTCCGTCATTACTTTATTACAGACAGAATAAACAGAGGCGCAACGCCAACACAAGTTGCGGAAACGTGTGGCACAAGCACAGCGCAGATTGAAAAAACTTACTACCATACAAGCGAGGCAAAAATGATTACTAATGCGCTGCCGCAGTTTGAGTATAAGGACGGCTTGCTTATTCCTAAGTAACCGTAACCATTTTAGCTATGCCTGTCGTCCGTTCAATCGTGTTTTTTATTTACGCACGTTTGAACGCCGTGTTACCCTTCTTTTGCGTCAATAACGCATTTTTGGTTGGCAATATTGGCATACGTTGCGACTGAGTGGGCTGTGCTAACGCTGCGTCATTGTCGTCAACGTCGCTTATTTGTTTAGCTACGTTGGCAACTTTTACGTTGGGGGTGGCAGCTGTTGTTGGAGGGTATGGCACTTTTACTTGTGGGTTGAGGTGAGGGTTGACATTTAGCTGTGTTGGGGTGGTAGCTTTTTGTATGGGTGGCTGCTTTGGTTTAGCATTTGGTATTGGTATTTTGGGTGGGGGTAGTGGCACAGACATACTACGCTTACTAATACGCTTAGTGCTGCGCTTAGATTTCTTCTGCTGCTGTGCTGCTGCTTTCTGTTTCGCTTGTTTGTGCTGCTGTGTTTGTATGGCAGTCCATACGCTGTCGTTTACAAGTTTCCAAAGCGCAAGCTGTGCTTCTGCGTCTGCTATTTCAAATATTCTCATACGTTATGTTCCTATGTTGCTAACGTATTTATTGAACAGAAAAAGTTAGCAGCGTAAAGAAGCACAAGCAGCAACACATTTATTTTGTAAAAGCAGAACGTAGCTTTGTGCTTGCTGCTTCCATTGCTACGTCAAGTTCGCCTGCGTTTACTGCTGCGCTGATTGTTTCTAAAGTAGCAACAAGTTCTTTTGCTGAAGCAAGTTCAACAGCAGTCTTACCTTTTCCTAAATCTAATACACGTGCGCCATAACGCACGTTGACACACAGCTTGCCGTTGTCTGCGTTAAACGTCCAACTTTTGACACGCTTAGCAACAGCAATGTGTTTGCGTTCGCCTGTGTCTGCGTCTGTAATGCTGCGTAGCTTTGTTGGCGCATACGTGCTGCCGTTTTGTGCTGCTTTGGCAAGTTCAATCTGTTCTGCTAAACGTTTTACAAGTTTTGTGCGGCGCTGATCAACAGCAGAAAGTTGTGTGGCTTTTTTAGCTGTGGTTAGTTTCAAGTTATCAAGTGTCATTGCGTTTTCCAATCTGTTTAAGTTGCTGTTAGGTTGTGATATTTGTGCTGTTTATGACGCAGCGCAGCAATAACAATAAGCTCGCAAAGCGTTGTAGGACAAGGCTTTTGAGGCATATGAACAGACTTGGACAAAATATTTAGCTTTTTCTGTTCAAACATAAATAAAGGTATGAACAATGAACAGCAAAACACGCACAAAAAAGCATACGTAGCAGCGCAAACAGACTATTTGGACAAGTTGGCACAGCATTGCGACTACGCACTTACGCTACAAACAAACTTGCCAACTTACGGCATAAGCGCAGCAACTATGGAAAAGAGGTTGGACGCAACACGCAACTGCTTACACAAGTTCCGTATGCGTTTTAATCGTTTACTGACAGGCAACGGACACAGACGCAACAATGATTACTTGCCTGTTTTTATTGCTGCGATTGAAGGCACGCAAAATACATACGACAAAAATAGAACGCTACACATACACATAGCACTTGGCAACTTGCCAACAGCAGCAACACAACAACTATTAGAAGACGGCATTAGGCAAATATGGGCAGCAACAGACGTAGGCACAACAGACATAAAGTTGGACAGGCTAACGAAAGGCACTGAACAACGTTGGAACAGCTACATAGGCAAAGAAGCACATTACAAAAATAACAGCGAAGTGATTGACTACAGCAACACACAAGCACCTAACAAAATATTGGCAACTATTTAATAAGAAAACTTAGGCATAGAAGTTTGTCGTTTGACGCAGCGTTGACGACAGGCAAAAGGATTGAACAACTTGGGAGGACATTGGCTGACACTGAATGAAGTGTTAGTAGTCTTACTATTGTCTAAACACTTTGAAACAATCAAAACATACACAGAACAACAAAGACACACAGAGTAAATGACACTGAAACACAACGAAGCACACAGACTGAAGGCAATGTGATTTATAGGCAAAGTATGTTTGTTATACAAAGCAGCAAACACAGACAGGGGTGTAAAAATCACCAACCCAAAAGTAAATGGGTATGTGCTGAAAATAGCAGCGCAAAAAATACACACAGCAAACTGAAAAAATGGGCAACACGCTGACACAGCTACAAAGGCTGCGTTAGCGTGTTTTAGCTTCTACAAGCGTTTAACAAGCACAAGTGAGTAGCAGCACAGCAAGCAAAGTGGCTAAGCAGCTTATAGGGCTTGTATGCGTGTTTGTAAGCACATTGCTACGTGTGGCTTATTGACTACGAAATAGCAGCGCAACGCACAAGCAGCAGCTAAATATGAATGAACAGAAAATACACAAAATGTGTTGAAACGCGAAATCTTCAACAAAATCAACGCTGATTGTGCTGACAAAAAGAGGTAGGAAAAACTTTGAACAGAAAACACAATATATGTAGCAAAACAGCACCAAAAGGTGAGGACTACAAAATGACACAAGCAGCGACATTGACGCAGCAACAACTACAGCGTGTTTTAGATTATTTGCGCACACGCAGACACTACAAGCGCAATAGAGCTATTATTTTGCTAACGCATTACGCAATGCTACGAGTTGGAGAAGTGGCGGCACTACGCTATTGCGACGTATTAGAAGCAGACGGACAAGTTAAAGCTGAAACAACGCTAACGGCCGCGCAGACAAAGGGTAAGAAGGGGCGTAAGATTTGGTTTGCTGAAAAAGTAAGGGCTGAACTTGCTGCGTATGTAGTAGCACATAAACCAAAGCAACTTACTCAACCATTGTTTTACACGCAACGTAGCGACGGTTTTACAGCAAATACATTGACACACATTGTGAATGGTATTTACAAAGGCGCTGGCATTAGTGGTGCCACGTCACACAGCGGCAGACGCACTGGACTTACTAACTTAGCTGAACGTGGGGTTGGTGTGAGAACACTAATGGCATTAGCTGGACACAGCAATATGGCTACTACGCAACGCTATATTGATTTGCGTCCAGCTATGCTAAAAGCGGCTGTTGAGCTGGTTTAATCGCTGATTTTTTCAACATATAGTTGATAAAGGTGTGCGCTGATAACTCGAATCTTTCGACAATAGATGTTAGTAAAGGCGTCAATAGCTGGTTTGGGGCAGCGGATTGGGTCAGTTCCGTATGGAAGTTGTTCTTGCCACAAATAATCGTCAAAAGCGATAACTCCATTGTTCTTTAATAGTCTGAAACTTAGGAGTGCGTCACACAAAACATCGGGGGCTTGATGTGAGCCATCAACGTAGATAAAGTCAAAGTATCCTTGCTTGCCTTCAGCAATCAACTTCGATAATGCTGAATCGCTAAATCCCTTATGTAAAACAAGCTGAACATTTTTTTCGACTTTACTAATCGCCAGTTTGGTATTGTGATGAAATCTTTTCTCAACATCAGACATATTTGCCTCAGCACTACCTCCTGTTTTATGCTCTATTCCACCTTCCCAAGTATCAACACAATGAAGTTCTATTTCTTTTGATGCCGCAAGTTTTTCAATAAGATAGCACGTGCTTGCCCCTTCGTAAGAACCAATCTCTAATATTCGAGTTGGGTTGATTTGAGGGATAAGCGAGTCCCAAACGCCTTTTGCTGCGGCTACAAACCAGTCGTTTGTGAAGTCATATGTTGTGCTGCTCATTGTTTTGCCCGTCTTTTGTATGAAGAGTGACTTGATTTTACTTGCGCAACGTGGTGTCGTAAAGTGTTTTTGCGTTTTGTCGCGCAACGTGTAACCATAAGCATATAAAATCCAACAAAAACAATAGGTTACGTAAGGGTATGTTGCTACAAGAACGAGCTAAAAAGTCACGCAAAACTTACACACACAAGACTTGGTGTGCTCAAAGCCGCTTAGATGCTTGGTTTTTTACCTGCGTAACTATTGAGTGGGAGTAGGCGATTTAAGCCTGCTATCACCCATGCTCGAGTTACGAGAAACTTCCCTCGAAATCTTGGCAAACACAGATGTACAAGCTAAGGTAAGTCAGCTATATCACTTGTTTGATGAGTATCAGCATCAACACATTGCTTTAAATCTTTCGGCCAGCTTGGACGCTCAAGAATTAATACTGCCTGGACGTCCACTCAAGCCAGAGCTCGTTCCACCTTTGCAAGCCCCAAAAAGAAGAATGACTACTGTTGAAGGCAGGGCAATCCTATTGCACTCGCTTGCGCATATTGAATTTAATGCCATGAATCTTGCTTTGGATGCCATCTGGCGTTTTCCGGATATGCCTCAGCAATACTATGAAGATTGGTTAAAGGTTGCTAAAGAAGAGGCTTACCATTTCAGCTTGGTGAATGAACACATTCAGTCATTTGGATTTACCTATGGTGATTTTCCAGCGCACAACAGTTTGTGGGAGATGGTGGAGAGAACGACAGATGCAGTGATCGCTAGAATGGCTTTGGTTCCAAGAACGATGGAGGCAAGAGGTTTGGATGCGGTCCCAGGAATTCGTGATCGGTTTAAGCAAATCAAAGATGATAGGGCAGTCGAAATTCTGGAGATTATTCTCAATGATGAAATTGGACATGTATTGATTGGTAATCGCTGGTTTAATTTCTTATGCGCTAGGGATAATGTATCCCCGATCACGGCATATAGAGAACTCGCAAAGAAATATCACGCACCGGTCCTAAGGGGTCCATTCAACATCGAAGCGCGTAAGCAGGCTGGGTTTACTTCGGAAGAGTTAAGTCTGATGGAGTCGCCATGAAGGTTCTCAGTCTGATCCCACCGATGACGCAGCTCAATACTCCGTATCCATCGAGTGCTTATCTCACTGGTTTTTTAAGAGCTCGCCAGATTGACGCGGCACAAGAGGATTTAGCTCTAGCTCTCGTGTTAAGTTTCTTTACCTCACAAGGTATCTCTGAGATACATACTCAAGCTCTTACCCTGCCAGAACAAGATCGTAGCGCTAGCGTGAATTATTTCTTAGATTATTTTGAGAGCTACCAAGATACGATTGAGCCTGTAATCGCATTTCTCCAGGGGCGCGACAGCACTTTGAGTCATCGCATTAATACCCGCGATTTTTTACCAGAAGGCCCTCGTTTCTTCTCCCTTGATGCCTATGATGATGAAGATTCTGCCGACCCCTTAGCTTGGGCATTTGGAGCGCTAGGCTCTCATGATCGCGCACGTCATTTAGCAACGCTCTATCTCAATGATTTGTCTGATGTATTGCGTGATGCTGTAGATGATCGCTTTGAGTTTGTGCGTTATGCAGAGTCACTCGCAAGTAGTCAACCAACTTTTAACCCATTGGCTGAAGCTTTGGCAGCTCATCCTACTTTAATGGATTTGAGGCTACAGAAATTAACAATCCAAGCGGTAGAGAAACACCAACCGAGCCTCGTTATTTTGTCCGTGCCTTTTCCGGGTGCTATGTATGCAGCCCTCCGAATTGCACAAACAATAAAAGCCAAATATCCAAAAATCAAGATTGCCTTAGGTGGCGGTTATGTCAATACTGAATTACGCGAGCTTACTGAGCCTCGCCTATTTGATTATGTGGACTTCATCAGTTTAGATTCTGGTGAGAGACCTTTGCTCAATATCCTGGAGCATCTCGATGGCAAAAGGTCAGTAGAGCGATTGGTTCGTACCTTCGTTCGCAACGCAGCTGGTCAGGTTCAATATATGAATTGGCAAGAGCCTGATATTCCATTTGAGGATGTTGGTGTGGCGACTTGGGATGGTTTGCCTTTAAATTCTTATTTGTCTCTGTTAGATATGCTTAACCCGATGCACCGGCTTTGGAGTGATGGTCGGTGGAATAAGCTCACGGTGGCACATGGCTGCTATTGGAAGAAGTGTAGCTTCTGTGATGTCAGCTTAGATTACATTTCACGGTATGAGACTGCATCAGCCAGCTTATTAGTAGATCGTATTGAGCAAATCGTTGCCGAGACTGGTCAGACAGGGTTTCATTTTGTTGACGAAGCTGCACCACCGAAAGCCTTGAAAGCGCTTGCTGAAGAACTCTTACGTCGCAAGGTAATGATTTCTTGGTGGGGCAATATTCGCTTCGAGAAAACATTCACCCCTGACCTAGCAGAACTACTTGCCAAGAGTGGCTGTATTGCGATGTCAGGTGGTTTGGAAGTTGCATCTGATCGATTGCTCAATCTGATGAAAAAAGGTGTCACTGTAGAGCAGGTAGCTCGCGTGACAAAAGGATTTTCTGATGCAGGAATTTTGGTGCATGCCTATTTGATGTATGGATTTCCAACACAAACTGTTCAAGAGACTGTTGATGCTTTGGAGTATGTGCGTCAGCTATTTGAAAACGGCTGTATTCAGAGTGGATTTTTTCATCGCTTTACTTGCACTGTTCATTCGCCTGTTGGTAAAAATCCAGAGGAATATGGCATTACCTTGATACCACTTCCTCCCGTGAGTTTTGCCAAGAATGACATTGCGTTTAATGACCCCAGTGGCATTGATCATGACGCTTTAGGTCTAGGCCTTAAAAAGGCTATCTATAACTTCATGCATGGCGTTGGGTTGGAGCAGGAAGTGCATACTTGGTTTGATGAGTGCGGCATGTCAATTCCTAAGTCAAAAGTTCCCCGCAACAAAATAGTTAAATGCCTCTAGACACCTTCATTTGAGGACTATCTTTAAGTACAATATTTAATAGAAACAAGAGATTAGATCATTCACTTGCAACGCATAACGGGGAAAATATGAAACTATCACGTCGCGCTTTCATTACTTCAGCAGCTTTAGCTCCAGTAGCTTGTGGTGTGCCGCTTTCATATGAACGGGGTACACCTGTAGCCCAGCCAAAACCCCTGCCTGCAGTTCGCCCTCCACAAGTTGGTCAAGAGTGGTCTTATGTCAAACGTGATGTATTTAATGGAAAAAATTTGAGCCTTGTTACAGAGCGTATTGCTTCAGTTGGGTCAACAATTGTGGTCGAGCGCACTGACGAAAATGGTGGAAAGCTTGCCAATGAAGTGCAGGGTCCGTGGGGAATGGTGATTACAGATCCACATTGGTCACGCGTTATAAATTTCAATCCAGCAATTCCGCTTTGGCCGCAAGAATTATCTGCAAGCTGGAATAAGCAAGTCAGCACTAAATACAAATTGGCTGGATATCCGGATGCCTCTTATGGATGGCAGTTGTATATGAGCGCTCATGGTTGGGAGCAAGTTAACGTGCCCGCTGGGAGCTTTCTGACTTTGCGTTATCAAAACTTGATTAACTACGAAAGTGATGATGACAACAAAGTGAATTGCATTCGTAAAGAAACGATTTGGTTTGCTCCTAGTATTGGTCGCTGGGTCGCTCGGGAGTCTTCAGGTTCCTACATGATTCAGGGTCAGTTAGGCATGCCTAACTTGGAAGATAGCCTCCAGTGGCAACTCACCACCTACAAATAAAAGTGCATCAACGTTTACTGCGCGCAGCATTCTTGCTGACGGCAAGTCTGTTGCTATCTGCTTGTATTGCTTCACAACCCTACCCAAGTGGAGTGCCTGCGACTCAACCCATTCCAGCACCTACTACACGCGCTCCGAAGATTGGTCAAGAGTGGGTGTACAACGTACGAAATGTGTTTAACCAAGAATTAGTGGATGTTGTTACTGAGAGAGTAGTTTCGGTTGGTGAGCAGGTTCGCATTCAGAGGTCGGGCGCAAAAGCTGGTCCTTTGCCAGATGAAATTCAAAACCCTTGGGGATACGTACTTCAAGATGCTCACTGGAATCCGCCACAAAAGTTTATCAAGCCAATGCCTCTATGGCCCGAACAACTGAGATCTGGTTTTAACCAGTTTTACAAAACGCAATATCAAGTTCTTGGCTACCCCGATGGTAACTATTACTGGGGTATCAGTATGAATGCCATTCAATGGGAGTTGATCAATGCCCCAGCTGGGGAGTTTTTGACCCTCAAATTCCATAATGAAATACCCTACTTTCGGAGTAATGATGTTTTTCGGATAGCGAATCTGCGCGAGGAAGATGTCTGGTTTTCACCAGAAATTGGCCGCTGGGTCATTCGCAGGGGTTTTGGGCGCTACATCACTAATGGGGTATTTTGGGCCAATGCTTACTGGGAAGACTATCTCCAGTGGGAGCTTGTGTCCTGGAAGTAAGCTTAGCGCTTAA
>Ga0364859_10536_pt1 | contig 18063 bp, 14 predicted proteins | sample ExccelAu500001D3_FD_206911 | JGI IMG/M metagenome (GOLD analysis project Ga0364859, IMG submission 206911) | Enriched cells from Trout Bog Lake Hypolimnion, Wisconsin, USA - BchlTB.Aug20.5000.01 .D3 | ecosystem: Environmental > Aquatic > Freshwater > Lake > Hypolimnion/Profundal zone | place: USA...
TTGGTTTAACGCCTTATGTCTTTTCAAATTGCCCAGGTCAACAGCGTAAGCCACGTAATACAATCCTCCTATCATTGGAGAGCCTACAGCTTCCAGGTGCATATTGTTGTAAATATTAGAGCCGCCTACGCGTATCGTAGAGTAAGCTTTCGGAATCTCATAGTATATCTGTGCATCCAGGGTATGGTAACTCGGCACGGTTCCATTGGCAAACGGACTTTCCCATTGGTAAGAGTTCACCCATTTCCAGTTCAGGGTAAATCCTAAGCCTTTGTAAACGTGAGCAGCATTCAAACCCACATTAAATTTGTGTTTCGGCGTGTTAAAGCCCGATAGCACCGCAACCTGGTTGTTATTGATGTTGCTGGCGTCAAGATCAGTGTAGGTGTAGTTAACGTAAGGAGTTATCCCGTGGCCTGCATAGTAAGACAAGCTAATCACCCCACCCCATGACGGAACCTTGCCATTGGAGTTTATCCAGGTCTGTAGTGGTGAGTAATAGCCCGCTATTACATTATCTGCCGTGTTTCCTCCGGTATGCGTGGCATCATAAGGCGAAACGATGCGGGTAAAGCCGATGAAATTTTTGTAGATGCCATAGTAAGCCGTAAGGTCAAGATATATTTTGCTTAATATTTCGGCACGGTATCCAAACTCAACAGAGGTCAGATGTTCCGGTTTGATAGGGGCAAGATTTACCTGCACCAGCGCAGCTTCCGCTGCATATGAATTACTTCCGTTACCGGTTTGATTCAGAATATTCAAAGCATTCGTAACCGAGTTTTGGGTATACACTCCATTCAATCCATTCAGGTTGCCTATCAACTTCATAATACCGACGTCCAGGTATAGATATTGGTCTTGCAGTGTAGGTGTTCTGAATGCCGATGTTGCCGATACCCGGAAGGTGTGCGAACTGTTTTTGCCTTTGTAAGTATATACTAGTGCGCCCCGTGGAGATATCTGTGCATCAAAATTCGAGTTCTTATCTACCCGTATCGAGCCAATGATCTTGAAGGCATCATTGAATAATCGTTTGGTGGCTTGCAGATAAGCACCCACTTCGCTCACGCGTATTTTGGCCCCTGCCGTATCCTGCAATATGGTTCCTTCAGAGTTTGGTAGATAAAGGCGGTATGAGGCACCGGTAATGATATCGAGCCAGTTCACAAAATCCCAGTTGTACTGGCCTTCCACATGCACCAGGGTTGAGCGGTCGAAGAACTTGGCACCCGTCAATGAGTTTTTATCTCCCAATATCTTACCCAGCGTATCATTGAATGCCTTCGTGCCCGGCATTAACCATGAGGATAGTGCTGCTCTGCGGCCTACGTTGCGTGCGCTGTCCAATACCCATTGATTCTCTCCGCCCTGAAAACAGGTAGGGCAATTGGCAAAGCCTCCTACTAAAGTTTGGATAGTGTTAAAGTAAGCTGTGGTAAAAGCATTTACATAAGAAGGCGCCGCATCTGCCGAGACATACGAACCGGCCAAAGCCATGTTATAAGATGAGCCGGCATTTTCGATAGAAGTGTAGGCCCTCACAAAAAAGTTCTTTCCCTTGATCTGTATACTAGGTTGGTTGAATCTGAAGTCTTTGATCTGGTAACGGGTCGTAGCCTGGTAAACTGCCGTTCCGAAGCCGAAACGATAGATAGCGGATAACTCGACATCATTACTGATCTTATAGTACATGCCTGTAGAAAACTTGATGTTTTGGGCATTGTTATCGGCTATATCCGTTTCCTTATAGCCGGGGGCCTGTATGTGCAGGTAACCATTTTGTTTTTCGCTCGGGTCAAATTTCAAAGCTTCAGAATTGAAAGCCAGCCAGCCGGTTAAAGAGGCAAAGGTGTTGTGTTGGGCAGTTGTTACCGGGCAGGTAGGGCAGTAAGGGGCATTGGCGGTTTGCTGTATTGATGCGGCCACATTCACATCGGCAGAAATGTTGCCATAACGGTTCAGCGAGTCATTTTTAGCAGGCCAGTCGGTCATTTGGGTATACTCACCGGTAAACTTGAAGGCAAATCTTTGTTTCTTGCCAAAAGCCTGTGCATAGCGCATTTGTACATCAAAGTAGGGTCCCGGAATAGTTGTTCCGCCGCCTTTTACCTGGAATGAAAGACCCTGAAAATCGTAAGGGCTTTTGGTGCTCATGGATATCAAACCCTGCATGGCATTAGCTCCATATAGTGCCGAAGCTGGTCCCGAAACAACTTCTACACTTTGCAGGTCAAGGTCGTTGGAGCCAACCATATTTCCTATGGGGAAATTAAGTCCAGGTGCCTCATTATCCACACCATCTACAAACTGCTTGGTGCGTAGCGAGCGGGTATCTCCAAAACCTCTCAGGTTGATGACTTTGAAAAAAGCAGATGTAGTAACAATATCAACCCCTTTAAAATTACCTATGCTTTGGTAGAAATCACCCGATGCGGCCGATTTAATTTCAGTAGCCGTCATTTTTTCGATCTCAACCGGTGCCTGCAAAATGGATTCGGAAACGCGGGAGGAGGTTACCACCACTTCTTTACCGGGAATATCGGCGGTTTCGAGGTGTACATTGAGTGTAGTGTTGTTTCCAATGGAAACTTCTTGAGATACATAGCCTACATAGGATACAACAAGTGTTTTAGCCTCTGCCGGAACCGAAATACTGAACTTTCCCAATGAATCGGTAACGGTTCCGTTATTGGTTCCTTTAACCACCACCGTAGCACCCGATAACGGGTCTTTGCTGGATTGGTCTGTTATTTTACCGCTCAATGTTTTATTCTGAGCAAAAATGAAAGTGGAAAAAAAACTAAGATACAAGAGAGGTAAAAGTTTTTTCATCTATTTGGGGTTTGATGTTATCCACTAGGGGTAAACCGAAGGTAAGAAAAAAAATAAGTGATGGAAAAATTCGTTTTAAATAATATTTGCGTAATCTTAAAACGACATACAGGCCTGATAGCACTTTGTTGTATGCCCGTTTATTTCTCTTGGCAAGTCTGATAGTATTTCTCATTTTCGCACTATGGCAATTAAGATACTGGTCACCGGAGGCACTTTCGATAAGGAGTATGACGAAATAGCGGGAAAGCTCTATTTCAAGCACACACATGTGCCTGAGATCTTACAGTTAGGCCGGTCTAACCTGCCTATTGAAATTGAGACGTTAATGATGATCGATAGTCTTGAAATGACGGCGGCCGACAGAGAACTGATTGTTAAGCACTGCAGGGAATGTCCAGAACCGCGTATCGTTATTACACATGGAACTGATACGATGGAAATAACGGCCAGGGAACTCGGTCTTGCCGGTCTCAATAAAACGATAGTGTTGACCGGTGCTATGGTGCCCTATAAATTCGGAAGTTCGGATGGGTTATTCAACCTGGGAAGCGCTTTGGCGTTTGTTCAATCTTTACCTAAAGGGGTATATGTGGCCATGAACGGGCGTTATTTTGACTGGGATAATGTGAAAAAAAATAAGGCCTCAGGTGTTTTTGAAGAAGTGGTTTAATGAGTTGATTAACAGCTTGTATTAGTATTTTCGAAAAAACATTTTGGGAATTGATTTCTTTTTTATCTTCGGCTGTCAGAAAATCTAAAGTAGAATGAAGAAAATATTAGGCTTATGTGCCATTGCACTGGTAGTAGTGATTGCCGGTTGTAATAAAGAGAAGTTATACGTGAAGGATCTAACCGGAACCTGGCATGTATATAAGTTCTTGTATAAGAACGTGGATGAGACTGCACAATGGCTGGCGGCTAACCCCCTTTATACTATCACATTTGGCTCGAACAACACTTTTGTTGAGAAGAGTAATGGCACCGTTCATGACACTACCATCAATGGAGTGTTATATCATGACACTACTTATACCGGCCACAATTCGGGAACGTACTCTTTTGCGAACCACGATGTTAATCTCATTTTGACGGATACCACTTATGTATTAAACGACTCATTGCAGCTGGTTCCTACTCTTGAAAACCGCAAGTACACTATTTTTGATCTGAGTGGTAGCGATGTGCAATTAGATACAGATACTACCCAGTTTTACTTAGCCAAGAACTTATAGATTATTCCGAATCCCAAAAAATAAATCCGTGAAGAAATTAATTTTTGTTTTGTTCGCCCTGGTGATGGTTTTAAGCGCCTGTAACCGCACCGACTTTGTAAATAAGATCGTAGGCACCTGGAAAATTAATAAGTATCTGTATGCTACCCAGGATAAAACGGCGACCTTTGATACTACTAACAACGGATATCAATTAGTTATCCAGCAGGGATATACTTTTTCTGAGAGCTATAAGACATTTAGTTTCAGAAAAGATTCAAGTATCGTATCCGATACTGTTAGTTACGATACGGCTACTATGACCTATCACATTAAGTTTGATACCCTCCGTCGTGTAGATACCACCATTACCCCTTACGTTGGTTATGGAACCTGGGCTTTGCTGAACAGCGAAGAAGACCTGCAGTTGCGTGATAATGGAGCTTCTGATAGCAGCGCCAGAATATTTAACATCCTGAAACTTACCAAGGGCAACCTGAACCTGTTAAACGGTAATAAGGAATACGACCTCACCAAGTAATATCTCCACTTAACATATTAGAAGAGCCAATCTGTTTACGCGGATTGGCTCTTTTGTTTTTCACTTGGCCATAAGAGGAGAGGAATAACAGTTAATGGCATAAAGGTGAAGCACGCATACCTTTAACCTAATAATAATGGACGAGGTAATCATGTTAAGGAATGAAATTGGGTGTGAGCGTTGATGCATTATAAATGATGGTCGCACTAGAGTTGCGTAACGGACGGCTTTGCTGTGGGTCGTCTTGGGTCAAAAACACAATTCTCTATTGCGCTACCACCAATGTCTGCCCCGGGTGAAGGTCCGGACTGTTCAGCTTATTGATGGCTTCAAGTTGTTGCACCGTAGTGTTGAATTTTTTAGCGATTGAATATAGCGTATCGCTGGGCCCTACTTTGTACTGCATGTGTTGTTCTTCCAATGAGTTTTTTATGAGGGCAGGAACAGTATTATCTGCACTGGTACTGGCACCGGTAGAACTATTGCTGATAGAGGCTTTGGTGTCGTTGTTATTCAAAGTTTTGAGGAAGTCGCTGTAAGCCATGGTTCGTGGCGCCTGGGTTCTCTTGTCCTGCAGATATAAAACTTCGCCCGCAACTGGTTGGTCATTTAATACCATCACATTTTTCTGGTACAACTCCTTTAAACGAATTCCGAATTTTTGCGATACATCATGCATGCTTTCGCCGGCCTGGACTTTATATTGAGCCTCAGCTGCCCTAGCGCGTTTGCTTTGAAGAAAGATGTTCTCACCATCTTTGAATTTATCACCTTCGTTCATATCGTTATACGCCAATACTAATGTGTATTGAATTTCGTATTTAAAAGCGATGGCCAGCGGGTCAACAACCCCTTGCGCTTTTATCACTTTGGCACCATTTACGATAAAAGTCTTTTGTTGAGCGTCGGCAGTTGAGTTAACGCTTTTCGCGGGCAGGAGGATAGTCTCTTTCGTCTCTTTCTCTTTTTTTGCGGGCTTTGCGGGCTCGGCAATTGTTTCGGTGGATGCAGTTGCTACTGTGGGATTTTCAGCACCCGGTGATAATAGTTTTTCTTTGGCATCTATCATGGCTAACCCTAGCTGGTCATATTGGGTCAAATTGTTATCCTCTATTGTTTTGATCAATATGTCGGCATACTTCGGATTGGTGGCATAACCTGACGATTTCAAACCGGTGGCCCATGCCTTATAATCTGTTATTGGAAGTTCGAATAATCCTGCATAGCGGCTTCGGGTTATCAGAAAGTCGGAGTGGTCAGCATAGGAATCTTCGGCATGGTCGTAAACACGGAAACATTCTTGCGGTGCGTCGTCATCCAGAAAATATTTTTTGCCGTCCCACTCTTCTTTGCATTTAATGCCAAAGTGATTGTTAGCTTCTGTGGTCAACTTACTTTTTCCATACCCGCTTTCATGTAAACCCTGAGCCAGTGTTATACTGGCTGGTATTTTGCAGCGCACCATTTCTTCCAGGGCAATAGTTTTGTACCGGGCTATATAGTTGGCAATATCCTGCTTCATCTGGCAAGAGGCAGATTGTACCAGGATAAATACGAATGTTATTGTTGTGAATGCTTTCATAGTCATGCGCAGTATTTTCCAACTTCTAAAATACTGCTGTGATGTGTATGAAATAACGGGCTTTATAGACCAAATGTTGTGCAACACACCAGTTCCGTATGCTTTTGGGGACAGAATGAGGTTGTCTAGCTTATTTTGCGGGCAATATTCAAGCCATCGCGTAGCGGGAGTATAAATACTTCCACCCTTTTATCTGAAACCACCTTTTTGTTATAATTATCAATGGCAAGGGTGTCTTTGTCTTTGTTCACGGCTAATACTTTGCCGCTCCACAGTACGTTGTCCGCAATGATATAACCACCGGTGCGTACTTTATCAAACACAAGGTCGTAGTAGTTGGAGTAGTTTACTTTGTCTGCATCTATGAAAACAAGGTCGAATGTTTCATCTATCGCTGGGATGATTTGTCTTGCGTCTCCAATCCATTGTTTCACTTTGTTGTTAAGACCCGCTTTGGTAACAAAGTTTTCTACCATGGGCTGAAGCTCTTCATTAATGTCGATGGTATGAAGCACGCCATCTTCAGGCAAACCCAGGGCCAGGCAAATTCCGGAATAACCGGTGAATGTTCCTATTTCTAAAATTCTTTTAGGCTGCAACATTTTAGTTATCATTTCCAGGAACTGTCCCTGTAAATGGCCTGAAAGCATGTTCGGCATTTGTACCTTCACATAGGTTTCGCGGTTCAGCTCACGGAGAACAGGTTGTTCTGGGGTGGAGTGTTGCGCAATGTATTGTTCAATTTCGGTGGATACCAAGTGCATGTATGAGGGATTGTCAGGTGATCAGATGATCTTTTTTTTCTTCAGCTCGTCCAATATTATCTTGAACCAGAAGGAATATTTTTCGGGATGTAATTCAATTTCGCGCTCCAGTTCTGCCGGTTGTATCCATTGTATAGCAGCAATTTCGTCTTTATTAAATTCGAATGGCTCGTCGTAAGTACCAGTGAATACAGTGTCGTACTCGTGTTCAGTCAGATTGCTGGGTTGGTCGTATGCTTTGTATATAAAATGAAAGGCTTCGGTAAGCGGGGTTCTGAACCCCAGCTCTTCAAACAATCTTCTCTCCGCTGCTTGCTGAAAGGTCTCACCTTTTCTCGGGTGGCTGCAACAGGTATTACTCCAGATACCGGCCCAGTGATATTTGTTATGGCCCCGCTGTTGGATCAGCATTTCTCCTTTGCTGTTGAAGATATTTACACTGATGGCCCGGTGTAATATTCCTTGCTGATGGGCTTCTAGCTTTTCAAGATAGCCCAACACTTCGTTCTGCTCGTTCACCAGTACAACTTCCTCCTGTTTATTCAAATCTTCCATTATTATCATTTGTTTTTATCTTCATCTTTATCGAACCAGGTGGAATACATAATGTAGTTATTGCTTATTCGTTCTATTAGCGTGCTGAATTTTTCTTTGTCTACGTCCTTTACTTTTTTGGCAGGTATTCCGGCGTAAATACTCCCGGGTTCTACGATGGTGTTTTCAAGCACGATGGCCCCGGCGGCAATAATGCTGTTCTCTCCTATTACAGCGTGGTCCATTACAATGGCTCCCATGCCGATCAACACATTATCGTGAATCGTGCAGCCGTGAACAATGGCGCGGTGCCCGATGGATACATTGTTGCCAATAGTAACAGATGCTTTCTGGTAAGTGCAATGTAGAATGGCTCCGTCCTGAACGTTGACTTTGTTGCCCATGCGAATGGAGTTGACATCTCCCCGAACTACGCTGGTGAACCATACACTGCAATCGTCGCCCATCACTACATCGCCGATGACTGTACTGTTTTCGGCAAAGAAGCAATTTTTACCAAATTGTGGATGAATGCCATGTACCGGTATCATTAAAGCTGCCATGCTGCAAGGATACGCGCTATTTTTTGTAAAGGCAAATGGAGCTGAGAGTATTCGGGCACCAGTAACGGATGTTTTTATTGTGAGACGATTTCAGTCACTGCGACCTGTTGCAGTTGTCATGTCTGAACTCTTTGGATATGGTGATAACACCTGTGATGAGTCATAATTTTATCTCCATATCCAGATCCCAACCTCCCTTCAAGGTGTACGTATCTTTGAAGGTGATGATCTTTTCTGGCTGGGTTCTTTTCTTAAAATTACCGCTGTCCCATTTACCGTTTCCGTTGGTATCTTCAATGGCCACCACTTTGTAGCTACCCGCAGCTACATTCTGAATGGAAACCTTTTTTTCACTTTCGTGGTCCAGGTAAATTTCACGGATAACTACGTCGGACTGTGCCTCCAATATTTTTACGATGTAGTTTTTGTCGGGAGAGCTGCATTTTATAATCGCATTCAAATTTCCGTAGCTGTCTTTGGATGTGGTTTTGAATTTGTATTTGAATTTTGTGTTCCACGTTCCGAAAATATCCTGGAAGGCCGAGTCGGGTACTTCAAGTGAATAATTCATGTTTTCCTTTTTCTCAAAATCGAATTGGACAAAGAGTTTGGTTTTGGGGTCTACATCAAATTTAACAGAGAGCTCTTTTTTAACAGTATCCTCGAAAAGATGAAAGGCTTTTAAAGGATTTATTCCTGTGATTGGTCGGGTGAAGAATATTTTAAGTGGTTTATAGAGCTCTAATGTATTAATAATGTCTTTACTGGGAGCGCCATTTGACACTACAGATGCCTGATTTTCAACTGACAAGAAGTATTTTGGTTTTTTGTAAATAGAATCCTTGTCAAAACTTTGTAATTCGATTCTCACCGTATCTTTCAGCGTATCATTGGCCACGAGGAACAGTTTTGCTCTTTTCTCGTAATATTTTGAATACCAATAAGTTACGGTGTCTTTTGCGCTGTTAAAATAATAAAAATCATTATTTGATTCAATGCTTGAACTTAATTTTAGGGTATCCAATGGTCTTGAGTAATAAAATTGAACATATCCTGGCTTCACCGCCTTTTCGCCGGCATAATTTAGCTTCCCTGAGCCTTCCTGAAATATTTTTAACTCTACTCTTTTAGGAAGTGTATCGGTCAGGTCTAAAAGTGAATCGGAAAACCCGATCATTTCATTGGGTTGATTATACAAGTAATCATAGTTCAGATCCTTTAATGCAAACATGCTGTACTTCGCAGCTCTGATGTTGCTGATCTGAAAGTTTCCGCTTTTATCCGTTTTCGCAAAGTAATATGGTTTTGATCTTTTGATGGAAGTCAGAGAATCGGGCGGATATAGAGAGACAATGACCCCATCAGCATTGGAATTATCTTTGGCCATAGATACTTTTCCGCTTACTTTTTGAGAGTCAATGAAGCTGCCTGTCGAAAATACGTAGGTAAAGTTGTTCAAAATATTCCCTTCGTTAACGTCCTTAATGTCTTCTGCAAAGTTGATGGTGTAGGTCGTGCTATCCCGTAGTGGGCTCTTCAATTTGATCAATAAGGTCTTGTTGTTGATCTTAAATTCGGGTCTTTTTTCCATGGGTGGAGAGATCAATGTTTGAGCGAAGCCCGTCGCTTTGATGTATTCATTGAACGTTATCTCGATGGTTTTGCTGGAAAAATGCAGGCTTTTATTAGCCGGAAACATCTTTTTAGGTTTCGGTGGAGTGGTATCTTTCTTGCCTCCTTCCGGTGCTTTTTCGTTAGCACAATTGCTGAAGGTAATGGCGAAAAGAAGCATTACAGCCCAATGTAGGGCTGCAATGCCTGATGTAAAGTGCTTTTTTTTGTTCACAGCTATGCTTTAACGGCCCATGTGGACCAATAATACTGACATGTCTGCCGGTGAAACCCCGCTGATTCTGCTGGCCTGACCTAGTGAAGTTGGCTTTATCTTGGCCAATTTCTGCCTGGCTTCTATTGATAATGACTTTAAGCCGGAGTAATCGAAGTCTGCATCCAGTTTAATGTTCTCCATTTTACTCATTCTATCTACCAGTTCAACCTCTTTTTGTATGTAGCTGGCGTATTTTAATTCTATTTCGGCTGATTCAATTACTTCCTTGCCATAATTATCAAGCATGGTTTTTAGCTCGGGTAGTGCTTGTTGCAGCAGGTTAAGGTCAACATGCGGCCTTACCAGTAGCCTGTCCAGTTTTATTTTTTGGTTTATTTCGGCGCTTCCTACACCTGCCAGAGCCTGGTTAATGTTCTCCGGGCTTACTGAATAGTTCGATATAAACTCCCCTATGGTTTTAATCGCCTCCTTTTTAGCCCTCACATTTTGCAATCTTACATCGTCTGCCAGGCCTATTTGGTGGCCTATTTCGGTTAATCGAAGGTCGGCATTGTCCTGGCGGAGCAGTATTCTATACTCTGCCCTGCTGGTAAACATCCTATATGGTTCTTCCGTTCCCTTGTTTATCAGGTCATCTATCAGTACCCCTATGTAGGCATCAGACCTGCCTAGTACAACCGGAGCTTCTTCTTTAGCTGCCCGGCAGGCATTAATTCCGGCCATTAATCCCTGGCAAGCGGCTTCTTCATAGCCTGTGGTGCCGTTTATTTGTCCGGCAAAGAACAGGTTTTTTACCAGCTTGGTCTCCAATGTCTGGGTTAACTGGGTGGGGGGAAAGTAATCATACTCTATCGCATACCCCGGGCGGAACATCTTCATGTTTTCAAATCCTGGCACTTCTTTGAGGGCTTTGTACTGAACATCCTCTGGCAGAGAAGTTGAAAATCCATTTACATAGATCTCAACGGTGCTCCAGCCTTCTGGTTCAACAAACAATTGGTGCCTGTCTTTGTCGGCAAAGCGGTCTATTTTATCCTCTACAGATGGACAATAACGGGGTCCTAGTCCTTTTATTCTGCCCGAGAACATAGGAGATTTATCAAAGCCTGTGCGTAGCAGGTCGTGCACCTTCTGGTTGGTATAGGTCATCCAGCAGTTACGCTGAACCAGCTTGGTCGCCGGGTCTTTAAATGGATTAACCCCTTGCTTGTAGGAGAAGCCGGTTACCTCTTCATCTCCATCCTGTCTTTCCATCCGGGTATAGTCCAGACTGCGGCCGTCTATACGTGGGGGAGTGCCAGTTTTCATTCTCCCGGCTTCGAATCCGAGGGTGATTAATTGCTCGGTAATACCATGGGCGGCCTTCTCCCCTGCCCTGCCGCCACCAAAGTTTTTCTCCCCTATATGTATTAAACCATTTAGAAAGGTTCCGTTGGTAAGCACTACTGATTTGGCTGGTATTTCAATGCCCATGCCGGTCCTGATTCCACAGACCCGGCCGTCCTTAACCAGTAGCCCTCCTACCATATCCTGCCAAAAATCTACATTGGGGGTTTGCTCCAGCATGTTCCTCCATTCGGTGGCAAATAACATGCGGTCGTTTTGGGTTCTGGGGCTCCACATAGCGGGTCCCTTTGACCTGTTGAGCATGCGAAACTGTATCATGCTCTTGTCAGAAACAATGCCGGAGTATCCTCCCATGGCATCTATTTCCCGCACTATTTGTCCCTTGGCAATGCCACCCATGGCGGGGTTGCAACTCATTTGGGCGATGGTTTGCATGTTCATGGTTACCAGCAAAACGCTGCTGCCCATGTTGGCCGCTGCCGCCGCTGCCTCGCAACCTGCGTGGCCGGCACCTACTACTATTACGTCGTATTCTTTAAACACTTTCTTGTTTTAGATCGCAAAGGTAACTACTCTGCCATTTATTAATTGTCATTCCTTTTATCCTTCTAACACCTCTTGTGTTTTTGCCTTGGATTGTGCCACGTGGAACAATCTCTTTTACGCTCAGTGACATGGTGAGCGAAGCCGAACCGCTGCCTTTATTCTTCCCGAAGAACACCTCATACATTGTTCCACGTGGCACAATTTGCCATGGTTCGGCTTCGCTCACCATGACAAACGGCCACCAGATTCTATTTGTCTCTTTTTTCGGTACATCTATTTGATTGTCATGGTGTTGTACCAAAAATTTGACCCCTTTATTCTGATTGGTGTACTATTCGGTTTAAAGGGCCTTTAAAGTCGTTTTAAACTTGCGTAGCCACTCGTTTTCTTTGTTACGCATGGTTTCTTTGTCTGCCTTGCTTTTGTCCTTATAGCCCATTAAATGCAGTACGCCATGAAAAATAACGCGATGAAACTCCTCTAAAAAATCCGTTTTGAACTTCACAGCATTATCCCTTACCCGGTCGATGCTGATGTATATCTCTGCCTCAATCTCATTTTCGGTTTCGCTAAGCGGGAAGGTGATAATGTCGGTGTAATAATCATGCTCCAAAAACTGCTTGTTCATGTTCAGCAGGTATTCATCGCTGCAAAACACATAGGTGATATGCAGCTTCTTCTTCACTTCCTTTAAGGCCCGTGCTGCGATGAATGTTTTGAGTGCCGCCTTTTTGATGGGCGGAAGTTTGATGTCGATGGTATGGAAGGTGATGGGCATGGTATTATTTGTTCTTTATGTTTTGCCTGGTCGTGGTTGTCATGGTTCGGCTTCGCTCACCATGACAGGGTCAAATTGTTCTTTCCTTCTTTCTGCGGTTTATCTAAAATATGTCATAGTTCGGCTTCGCTCACTATGACAGGCCCAATCTGAATTGTTTCTTCATTTTGTCAACCCCCAAAGACCTTGTCATAGTTCGGCTTCGCTCACTATGACAGGGACGATCCGTTTTTTTCTTCTTTCTGCGGTTTAACCAAAATATGTCATAGTTCGGCTCCGCTCACTATGACAGGGACGATCTGAATTGCTTCTTCATTTTGTCAACCCCCAAAAACCTTGTCATAGTTCGGCTTCGCTCACTATGACAGGGACGATCTGTTCTTTCCTTCTTTGTGCGGTTTAACCAAAATATGTCATAGTCCTGCTTCGCTCAGTATGACAGGCCCAATCTGAATTGTTTCTTCATTTTGTCAACCCCAAAAACCTTGTCATAGTTCGGCTTCGCTCGCTATGACAGGGACGATCCGTTTTTTTCTTCTTTCTGCGGTTTAACCAAAATATGTCATAGTCCCGCTTGGCTCAGTATGACAGGCCCAATCTGAATTGTTTCTTCATTTTGCCAACCCCAAAAACCTTGTCATGGTGAGCGAAGCCGAACCACCGCACAATACACCGCTTAAGTCCACACTCATTCCGCCTTTCTTTTCAAATGGCTGGTTTCGTTCTTGCACTCCGCCAACGTTCTCAGCTTATCCCAATTCTCTCTGATCAAAGCCTCTTTCTTAGCGCGGCTCCAACCTTTGATCTGTTTCTCTCTGGCAATTGCCAGGTTGTAATCCTGATATTGTTCAACATAAACCAGCTCGACCGGTAATCGCGAATTGGTATATGCTGTCTCACTTCGTCCCGAATTATGTTGAGCCAATCTTAATTCAACATCGTTGGTTACGCCAACGTAGTATGACTCGTCGGCGCATTTCAGGATGTAGACATAAAGAAACTTAGTTGCCATAGTTCGGCTTCGCTCACTATGACAACGTCGTCACAGCAAATTTTCGGTTTAATTATTCTTATTGCTTGTCATGGTTCGGCTTCGCTCACCATGACAGGATATTTTGTCGTTATTTTTTCACTCCTCAAACCTTCAAACAATTTTATGGTGAGCGAAGCCGAACCATGAACCAATGTTTGTCGACGGCATAATCATGTGCTATCCTTTATCCATCAAATAACCCTTCAGTTCATCATACTCAGGCCTTACAACAATGCTCTGTTTTTTTAGTTGCAGTAACTGTTGCAACTGGGCCGGTATCTCAACCGGCCGGCCAATTGCCCTTTCAACTACATCGCTAAATTTTAGAGGATGGGCTGTTTCCAGGAACAAACCTTTCTGGCCTCCATCTGTCATTGTCTTTGGTTCGGCTTCGCTCACTATGACATTACTTCGCTCTCTGTCAGAAAGGAATTTTTCAAGCGCATAATAACCTACTGCACCATGCGGGTCCAGCGTATAGTTGAATTGTTTGAAGACCCGCTGAATGGTTTCAGAAGTAGTAGCATCGCTAACCCGGTAACTGCTGATGAAGGCTTTTATCTTTTGATAGTCGTGCCCGAACAGTTCGAGGATGCGCACAAAGTTGCTGGGGTTACCTACGTCCATGGCGTTTGAAATGGTTGCGATGGCATCCATCGATTCAAACTTTCCGGTCTCGATATAGCGGGTAAAAACATCGTTGCTGTTACAGGCGGCCACAAAATGTTTAACGGGTAAACCCGAAACCGCCGCTAAAAGGCCGGCACAAATATTTCCGAAGTTGCCGCTCGGCACGCTGATTACCGGAGGCTCAGCTCCGGCCCATTGTTGCAGGGCGTAGAAATAATAAAACTGCTGCGGCAACCACCGCGCAACGTTGATAGAGTTAGCGGAGGTAAGGAAGAGTTTTTGATTCAGTTCCGGATCTGTAAAAGCATGCTTCACCATTTTCTGGCAATCGTCGAACGTGCCCTGCACCTCCAGCGCCCTGATGTTTTGTCCGAGGGTGGTTAGCTGTTGCTCCTGTATCTTACTCACCTTGCCGGAAGGATACAGGATAACAACCTCCACTCCTTCCACTCCTAAAAACCCGTTGGCCACAGCGCTGCCCGTATCGCCGGAGGTGGCAACCAGCACCGTGATTTTTTTATTGTTATCGCGCGAGAAATATCCCAGGCACCGGCTCATGAATCTTGCCCCAACATCTTTGAAGGCAAGTGTCGGGCCATGAAATAATTCCAGGGACGAAATGCTATCACTTACCGTCACCAAAGGAAAATCGAAGTTGACTGTATGTGCACAGATCTCATGCAACTCAGCATCAGGAATGGTGCCACCAACATATGGACGGATCACCTCAAAAGCAATATCAGATTTCGATGTTAGTTTCAGCGAAGCCAACAGGTTTTTGGAAAGCGTTGGAATATGCTCAGGAAAATACAATCCTTTATCCGGAGCCTGGCCGCGGATGGTGGCTTCTTTGAAATCTACTTTGGGTGAAATTTTATTGGTGCTGTAGTATTGCATGTGTTCGCGCGCGAAGGTGTTAATGTGTTAAAGTGCTTTATGCTTAATGAATGCTTACGCCCTGATTATTTACCGTGGTTAAGTGAATATGAAAATCGACTCCGATCTTTTCATAAACGCTGCGCATGGCCTGCTCAACTTTTTTCGCCGTGGCCTCATCTTTGCTCAGCATAAATACCGAAGGGCCGGCTCCGGAGATTCCACCACCTAATGCACCGGCTTCGATGCTGTTCTTTTTCAACTCTGCAAAACCGGGAATGAGCATACTGCGCACAGGCTCTATCAGCACATCGTGCAGCGAGCGGCCGATGAGGTCGTAGTCTTCTTTGATAAAACCTGTTACCAATCCGGCAACGTTAGCCCATTGTGTAATAGCGTCTTTAAGCAGGATCTGTTTCTTCAGTATCTGACGCGCGTCAGAAGTTTTCACTTCTATCTGCGGATGGATGACGGTAACAAACAGCGGCGGAAAATTGAGCGGAATAATATCGAGCGGGTCGTTGCTGCGGATAAGTGTAACGCCGCCGTAAATACATGGAGCGATATTGTCGGCATGCCTGGCACCCGAAGCAATTTCCTCACCATAAGTAGCAAAACGAACCAGGTCTAATTTGCTAAAGCGACTGTTGAGCAAATGATTGGCACCAACTACTACACCCGCTGCGCTAGCGGCGCTTGAGCCGATGCCGCTTCCGGGCATAATGTTCTTGGTGCTCTCGATCTCGAAACCGATGTTATCACCCAGTTCGCGCATCATAGCCAGCAGGGCGCCACCGAAAACATTCTTCTCAGGTTCCACGGGGAGCATGAAGTTATCTTTGTTGATAATGCGGATGGTCTTTTCGGGCAATAAGCGCATCACCAGTTTATCGTAAGGCTCGTTCAGCGCAAGCCCCAGCACATCAAAACCGCAAACGATGTTTGCAACGGTGGCAGGGGCGTGAACGATAATTTGTTTCATTTTTTGTTTTGAGTTTTATGGAACGCTGATTTTCATTATGATCATTATTAATACAATGATATTTAAAACAAGCAAGGAAAAATTAATTTATGATTATGCTAATGTGTTTATAGGTTTAATTCGAATGTTTATATGTTTTAAGTTTTATTTTCAATTGTACTAAATCATTTTAAATAATGATCATAATGAAAATCCGCGTTCCTTTGCATTTACTTCCCCGCACTGCGAATAATATCGGCAAACACACCCGAAGCCGTCACCTCAGCACCGGCTCCCGCTCCCTTAATTACCAAGGGTTGCTGCACGTAACGACGCGTATAAAACAGCACCACATTATCTTTTCCATACAGGTGATACAGATCGTGCTCTTTACCTATATGCTGCAGACCTACAGATGCTTTACCGTTTTCGAACTGTGCAACAAATTTCAGTTTGCAATCTTTGGCTGCTGCAGCATCATATAGTTTTTTGAAATGCTCTTCGTGTTTCTCCAGTTCTTTATAAAAATCAGCCACAGTACCTTTCATGCATGACTCAGGAAGAAATACATCATTGCTTATTTCATCCATCTCCATTTTGTAACCGGCCTCTCTGCTCAGAATTAGAATTTTACGCATCACATCCACCCCGCCCAGGTCTAAACGCGGGTCCGGTTCGGTGTAGCCTTCATCCTGCGCTTGTTTTACAACGCTTGCAAACGGACGACTAACATCGTAATTATTGAAAACGAAATTTAGCGTGCCCGACAAAACCGCCTGCATTTTTAGCACTTCATCGCCACTGCTGCGTAGGTCATTCAATGTGCCTATGATGGGTAGGCCTGCGCCTACATTGGTTTCAAAGAAATAGGAGGTGTTGAATTCGTTGGCCAGTTGTTTCAGTTTTTCGTAATGGCTATACGGCGATGAGCTGGCAATTTTATTGCAAGCCACCACCGAAACGCTTTTTTGTAACAATCCCGCATAGGTACCCGCAACTTCCTGGTTGGCGGTAATATCGACAAACACCGAGTTGCGCAAATTCTTTTCGCGGATGAAATCTGCAAGCCCTGATATGGTCATCGCCTTGGCCCCTTTCAATTCATCTTCCCATTTGTTCAGGTCAAGGCCTTCTTCGTTGATGGCAATTTTTGTGCTGTTGGCAATGGCCACCACCCGCAACTGCAACCTGAGGTGTTTTAGCAAATACGCTTGTTGTAGTTTCAGCTGTTCGAACAAACGTTTTCCAACATTACCCGCGCCGGCAATAAAAAGATTCAACTGTTTGTAAGCAGTTTCGAAAAATTCTTCGTGCAATACGTTGATGGCCTTTTTTACATCGCCCACACCAATCACCGCCGAAATATTTTTTTCGGAAGACCCCTGCGCAATGGCACGGATGTTTACCCCGTTCTTTCCGAGTGCGCTGAACATGCGGCCGCTGATACCAGGGTGGTTTTTCATATTGTCGCCAACCAGGGCAACAATGGCCAGGCCATTCTCAACCTCCAACGGATTCAGTTTTCCGGTAGTAATTTCATAATCGAATTCTTCATCGATCGCTTCTTTGGCCTTGGTCGCATTTACATCATCGATGGCAACGCAGATAGAATGCTCGGATGAACTTTGCGTGATAAGGATGACGTTTATCTTCTCGTCAGAAAGCGCTTCGAATAATCTTTTCGAAAAGCCGGGGATACCCACCATGCCACTTCCCTCCAGTAACAGCATGGATATTTTACCCATGCTCGATAATCCGGTAACGAATTCAGTTTGCACGCCGCCGTGTGCAGCGCGGGCAATTTTATTTTCGATTAAGGTACCGGCATCTTCCGGAGCAAATGTGTTTTTGATCAAAAGCGGAATACCCCTGGCCATGGCAGGCTGAATAGTTGGCGGATAAATAACTTTGGCACCGAAATGCGAAAGTTCCATCGCCTCCTGGTAAGAGATATGTGGAATTACCTTGGCATTTTGAACAAGGCGCGGGTCAGCGGTCATCATGCCGCTT
>Ga0364859_10538_pt1 | contig 18008 bp, 9 predicted proteins | sample ExccelAu500001D3_FD_206911 | JGI IMG/M metagenome (GOLD analysis project Ga0364859, IMG submission 206911) | Enriched cells from Trout Bog Lake Hypolimnion, Wisconsin, USA - BchlTB.Aug20.5000.01 .D3 | ecosystem: Environmental > Aquatic > Freshwater > Lake > Hypolimnion/Profundal zone | place: USA...
AAATATGTATTCGCGGATTTCGTCTTCAGTTGCCGTTGTGTTTTCTGCCAACAAACCAATCAGGGTTTCGGCATTGGTGCCGCGGGCGTAAATTTCTGTTCTGTTACAAGTAGAGAGGATAAAGAAATCTTTAGGATATTTGCCGGAGCCATCAGCGTATATCCTTTTAATATGCTCTGAAGTAAGGGCGAACTTATTTCTGATTTCCAATGTCGTTTTTCTAAAACTAACACCTGCTACTATCAAACTAATATTTCCGTCTGTCATAAATTTCCTTTGTGTTCCTTTTACTTACGCAAATATATCGGGCTGGATTTGCGTAGGGCATGAATAAAATCAGAAAAGTAAAAAATGACAAAACCATGACAATTGGTTTTCAGGGGTGACTGTATTTTTATTTTTAATACCAAAGACTTAACTCAGAAAATGAACAAAAAAGGACTGATTATCATCAATTTGGGCTCGCCGGAGAGTTATTCGGTAAAAGACGTGAGGGTTTATTTGCGGGAATTTTTGATGGATGGAAAGGTGATTGATATTCCGGCCCCCATCAGGGGTATTATTGTAAAGGGATTTATTATTCCCTTCAGGGCGAAAAATTCAGCGGAGGCATATAAGACAGTATGGACGGATAAGGGTTCGCCGCTGAAAGTAATTACTAACGACTTTGCAGAGCTGGTTCAAAAACAGCTGGATATGCCGGTAGTTGTTTCTATGCGTTACGGCAATCCAACTCCTGAGGCTTCGCTGGCCGAACTGGAACGAAAAGCCGGGGGGCCATTGGATGAGATATTGATAGCCACGATGTACCCGCATTATGCGATGAGTTCATCAGAAACGGCGATTGATTATGCCAAGGATTACATTCTTTCGAAAAGACCGGGTACCAAGTTAAAGGTACTGAAGCCATTTTATAATGAGCCGGGGTATATTGCCGCGTTGGCAGATAGTATAAGGCCTTATTTGAACCAGCAGCAATATGATGCTTATTTATTTAGTTACCACGGGTTGCCGATAAGGCATTTGAAGAAATCGGACCCGACCCAAAAGCATTGTTATATATCTGGCGATTGCTGTGAGTTGAAATCAATAGCATGGGAGACCTGTTATAAGCACCAGGTTAAAGAAACCACCAAACTGGTTTGTGAGCAATTACAACTGGAAGGTAGTAAGGTGTTGTTGTCGTTTCAATCAAGGTTGGAGGGCGATAAATGGTTACAACCATATACCGATAAATATTTTGAGGAATTACCGAAGCAGGGGGTTAAGAAGTTGCTGGTAATGTGCCCGGCTTTTGTTGCGGATTGTTTGGAAACGTTAGAAGAGATTAATGTGCGTGGCAGAGAAAGTTTTACAGAAAACGGGGGGGAAACGTTTGTGAATGCGCCGTGTATGAATACGAATGCCAGTTGGGTAGATACGTTTGTGGGGTATTGCAATGGGTATGAGGGGAAGTACGCCGGTTTGTGGAATTGAAAGGTTAGAGAAATTAACCACTAAGGGCACTAAGTTGCACTAAGAATACGGATAGGGTTGAAATACAAGAAGGCAAATGATTGGGTTCTCCAACCATTTGCCTTCTTGTATTTATTTAACCTTTGTATTTAGCTAAGCGGTAAATCACTTTACTTCACCGAAATTCCCAACTCATCCAACTGCTTCTTATCTACTATAGTAGGAGCATCCATCATTAAATCTCTTCCACCTGATGTTTTAGGGAAGGCGATTACATCGCGGATGGTTTCGCCACCGGAGAGGAGCATGATCATGCGGTCTACACCGAAAGCGCAGCCGCCGTGAGGAGGGGCGCCGTATTTGAATGCATTGAGCAGGAATCCGAATTTTTTCTCGCGGTCTTCGGGGGTCAGGCCCAGACGGTTGAATACTCTTTCCTGAATATCTCTTTGATGGATACGAACTGAACCGGAGAGGATTTCGTTGCCATTCATAACCATATCGTAGGTTTGGGCGCGAACGCGAACCGGGTCGCTGTCGAAATACTGCATGTCTTCAGGATGTGGAGAGCAGAACGGGTGGTGGGCAAAAGTAATTTCACCGCTTTCTTCGTCCTTTTCGAACAGAGGGAAATCAACTACCCATAATACACTCCATGCATTAGGGTCAAGCCAGTTGTTTTTCTTAGCAAGCTCCAAACGCAGGTCACCTAAAGATTTGCGGACTTTAGATGTTTTATCGGCTGCAATTAAAAGCAAGTCGCCTTTTTGAGCGTCAAAAGCTTTACCTATTTCGCGCAGTTGCTCTTCATTGAAGAATTTATCTACTGAGGATTTTACAGAGCCGTCTTCGTTGAATCGAATATTTACCAAACCGCTTAATCCGCGGTGCGAAACTTTTACAAATTCAACAAGTTCATCGAATTGTTTACGGCTGTAAGCAGCGCAGCCTTTGGCATTTAAACCGGCAACGAGGCCACCATCAGCAATGGCGTTATTAAATACGCCAAACTCTGATTTAGGCAATGCGGTGTTCAGGTCAACTATTTTGCAACCGAAACGGAGGTCCGGTTTATCAGAGCCGTAGTATTTGATGGCATCGTCATACTTTATGCGGGGCAGATCAGGTAAGTCGTAGTTTTTGATTTTTTTGAAAACATGTTTCATCATACCACCGAAAGTTTCGAAAATATCTTCCTGGTGAATAAAGCTCATTTCGCAGTCTACCTGGGTAAATTCAGGCTGGCGGTCGCCACGGAAATCCTCATCACGGAAGCAGCGAACTATCTGGTAGTAGCGGTCCATACCGGCTACCATTAGCAACTGCTTTAAAATTTGGGGCGATTGTGGCAAGGCATAAAAACTACCGTGCATTAAGCGCGAAGGCACCAGAAAATCGCGCGCCCCTTCCGGGGTAGATTTAATCAGATTTGGCGTTTCAATTTCAAGGAAGCCTTTTGAATCCAAATACTCGCGAACGGCACGGTTAAAGTTTGCGCGCATCGTTAACCGGTCACGGAGCTCCGGTCTTCTGATATCCAGGTAACGGTATTTCAGCCTTAGTTCCTCGTTGCCGTCGGTTGCATTTTCGATAATAAATGGTGGTGTTTCAGATTCGCTGATAATGGTAAGCCCGCTTACATTTATTTCAATTTCACCGGTAGGCATGTTCAGGTTTTTACTGGTACGCTCGGTTACTTTTCCTTTAACCTGTATTACAAATTCACGTCCCAGTTTATTAGCACGGTCGCAGAGGGCAACATCTGTATCATTATTAAATACCAGTTGTGTAATGCCGTAACGGTCACGCAGGTCAACAAATGTCATTCCGCCCAGTGCACGGGTTTTTTGCACCCAGCCACTTAATGTTACTTCAGCTCCGGCATTAGAAAGGTTCAATTCACCACAGGTGTGTGTTCTATACATAATTCAATTTTTTGAGGGCGCTAAAATAGTGAATTGTGGCACAATGGGTGAATACAATAGAACGCTGATTTGTTATGATTTTTATGATTAAATACATTGATATGAAACCGGCTAAAAAATTTTAATGCCTGGGATGGTTGCATCAGGAAAAAAAAGAAATAATTTGTGGCTTTGCAGCGTTTTTAAAAGGGGCGCCGTCTTATAGCTGTTTGGTTGTGATGCCCCGGGGAGTTACAGGTTTTGACTATCCAACCAAAACAACATCGACTGCGTCTTAAATTTGTTGGTGATAAAAACAAAGTGGTAATTGTAAACGCCAGTGTCTGTATTGTTAAATTCTGATTTTGGCGGATAATTTTAGCGCTGATTTATGGAATTGTAACTTTTAACAGGCATTTTCGATAAAGAAAACAGTGAATTCTGATTTTTTTTTGTGGATAAGGTTTGCAGAACCAAATTTTTTCTATTTTAGATAACTATTTAAACCTGATATAATGAAGAAAGTTTTACAAATTTTAGTTCTTGCCCTGGTAGTGTTTAAAACTGAAGCACAAGACCCTCACTTTTCGCAGTTCTATATGGCTCCTATGTATTTAAACCCGGCTATGGTGGGCGCATTTGATGGCAATTACCGCGTATCGGGCTTATTCAGAAGCCAGTGGGGCTCAGTTTTGCAAAATGAATCGGTACCTATGTATCGTACTTATACTGCCTCTGCGGAATTCAGAACTAACAGAGGTTTTGCATCAGGTGACGCTTTTGGTTTTGGCGCTTCATTTTTGGGCGATCAGGCTGGTGAGTCGAAATTCGGATATAATGTTGCCGGTTTAGCTATTGCTTACCACAAATCATTAAACCGCGACAACAGCAATTACCTTGCTTTAGGTTTCTCTTCGCAGATATATGACCAGACGATTGATTACAGCAACCTGCAATTCGGCAGCCAGTGGGATGGTTCAGCTTACAACCCTTTATTGCCAACCAATGAGTTTTTAGTAGACAACAAGAAATTATACTGGGATGTAAACGCAGGTTTATTGTGGTATATGAGAATAAGCCGCAGAACCAACGTTTACCTGGCTGCTTCGGCTTACCACGTTAATATGCCTAACATATCTATGCTGGGTAACAACAGTGTAAAACTGAACATAAAATACACCGGAACCGGCGGCATTGAGTTTCCGGTAACGCAGCGCCTTTCGTTACAACCTAAGTTTATTGTAATGGATCAGGGCCAGAGTATTGAAATGATATTGGCTACTGACGTAAGATTCCTGTTTGAAGAAAGAGATCCTGCGGGAAGCAATTTCCACTTTGGCGCTATGTTCCGTATGGTAGGCGGCGACCCGAATGCCCCTTGGCATGATAAGAGAATGGACCCGGAGGCTGTAATTTTGGATGCCGGTGTTGAATGGCAGCATATTACTTTAAGCGTGGCTTATGACATCAACGTATCGCAATTGCTTCAAGCAACTTCTTCGAGAGGTGCTTTTGAAGTGGGTGTGGCTTATGTTGGAAGGTGGAGCAGAAGAGGACCTCAAACTATTTACTGTCCTAGATTCTAATTATCGGTTTAAAGATAAAAAGACAAAAGCACTTCGGTTTCGGGGTGCTTTTGTTTTTTTTGGCCGCCTCACTCCTTTGCCTGTCGGCATTTCCCCTCTCCATTTTCAGGGCAAAATAGAGAGGAGGAGAATCTTGTAATCAGTTCAGGCGTTAGCCTCTGTTTTACTATATTTTCTATCTTGCCTTGCGAAAACTAATCATGTAAAAACTATCCTTTGAAAATGTATAACTATAAACAACTTGAAGACTTAGTAAATATTGATTCGCCGACTGGTTATACTGCTGAGGCCTGCAAATATATTTTTGATACGCTGAGTGCTATTGGCTATAAGCCTGAATACACCCAAAAAGGGGCGGTTAAATGCAGTTTGGGAGCGAAGCCGACCTTGGCTATTGCAGCGCATGTGGATACGCTGGGGGCTATTGTTTCGGGGGTTAGGAGTGATGGGACCTTGAGTTTTAGTCCGCTGGGGGGATTGTTGCTTACGAGTGCGGAGGGAGAGTATGTGAACGTGATTACGTTAAGTGGTAAGATATTTACGGGAACTTTGCTTTTTAATAATCCTTCGGCGCATGCCAATAAAGACAGGGAAACTACCAACCGCAATCTGGACAATATGCACATCAGGTTGGATGAAGAGGTTTATACTAAAGATGATGTAGCGAAATGGGGGATTAAGACCGGTGATATTATTGCCTTTGAGCCGCGCTACCGCGAGTATGGTAATGGGTTTATCAAGTCGAGGTTTATGGATAACAAGGCGGGTTGTTTTGTGTTGTTTGAAATAGCACGTTATTGCAAAGCAAAAAACATTGCCCCACCGGTGGAATTGTTTTTCAGTAATTATGAAGAGGTGGGCCACGGAGGTACGGTTGGATACAGCGAAACTATTAATGAGTTACTGGTGATAGACATGGGTGTACTGGGTGATGCCTGCCAGGGTAACGAAGTGAAATGTTCTATCTGTGCGAAGGATTCATCCGGACCCTATGATTATGAGTTCAGAAAGAAATTAGTGGCTTTAGCGGAGGCGAATAAAATTCCTTATGCCATTGACGTTTATCCTTATTATGGAAGTGATGGCAGTGCGGCGTTACGCGCGGGTAAAGATTATAAAGTGGCGTTGATTGGCCCGGGTGTTGCGGCCTCGCATGGAGTTGAGCGCACTCACAAAAAGGGGATTGAAGCTACGATTGAGCTTTGCTTAAAATATATTGAGAGCAGGTAGGCCCCTGCCGTCCCCAAAGGGGATGCAAGGGATGCCCAATGCTGACTATAATTCTACTTCAGCTGATCTTATGATTAAAAAATTCGTAATGAAAAATATCTGGCCGGTAGTTTTTTGTTTTCTGGTTGTTTACGCAAAAGCGCAGCCTGCAGCGGATGATCCCAACGCCAATGGTTCAATTGAAAGGACAGGGCAGATGGGCAAGGCCTATCTTTCGGAAGTAAAGAAAGTGGCCAACATCTCCTATGGTTCGGATGTAAGCCTAAATGTGAATATCAGAAAGGAGCGGAGTTTTTCGAATAATACAGTTTCGAAAGATGTGTACTTCAGTGGCAGCAATGCTGACGGAGCCTGTGAAGGCTATATTGATGCAAGCGAAATAACTGATGCCGTGAATGCTTTGGAATTTATTGCAGATAGCCTGTTGCCTCTGAATCCTGAAAATGAGATACATTTTGCGAAGCGGTTCAATGATTCTTATTTCGTAATCTATGCCTCTTATACTCCCGGTACCGGCAGGGTTTTTACCAAAGGGGAGTGGGAAGTTACCTTGCAGGTAAATGAGCATGATAACACCGGGAGCCAGGGTTCCGTACATATTAAACGGGGCGATGTTTCCACACTTATCCAGATACTGCTGGCCTGTAAAGAGAAGTTACAGACATTCTAAAGGGGTTATTGACCTTTAAGGCAAGCGCTGAGACTTCAGCGGTTATCAATTACCTGAACTTTCCGCGATAAAATGTTTGTTATAACATGCTTTTTATATCTTTGTCGCGGAATAGCCCGCGCGTGATGTAATTGCAATATCTATTTTGTATAGGTATATAATAGGAAGACAGCTTTCCAACCAAGGGGGTAATTGTCAAATATTATTATTGTATTGCAACTTTTCTCAAAAAAGTTTGATTGTTTATTTGTCAGATGGGTCTTTCCGTTTTAGCGAGCGGAGTGGTCGTGCAGGATTTTCGCCGGTGTGCAACTTAATTGAAAAAGGAATTGACTAAGTTATATAACAGGTTAAATGCGGTTGAAATTTACACAGCTTTTACTTCCCTTATTTTTATTACCGGCACTATTTGCCGGAGCGCAGGCGCCTGTTAATGATAATTGCGGCAATGCCAGCCCTGTTGTTATCAGCAATAATGGTTATGGGCTGGGTACTTTTACATCAGCACAGGCAGACTTAACCAATGCTACTGTAGAACCCGGTGAAACTTTTTATTCAACAATATCCTCGGCAGGTGAAAACAAGAAGTCTGTTTGGTACAGCTTTTATTTACCTACAGCGCGTTATTGCACCTTAACCCTTGAACAACCTTCTAACCTGATAGCATCGAACGATGTGGGGTTTACGGTTTACAAAACAAATACCTGTTATCCTAATACTGCGGAGGCGGATAGCGCTTTGCTGGCGGCGCAATCGGTGTTTGGCCACTCTACCAATCCGTGCTTAAAGCCAGGTTATTATTTGGTGCAGGTCAGTTCGAACTTTGCGGCAGATGGACCGATATTTATAACATTGTTACTTGACAATCCTTCACCGGCAAGCTATGACGGCACCGATAGTGATGCGGCGTATAATTTTGGTGTGCCGCCTTCGTGCCAGAATTATGTAGACTTTGCCACCGGTTGCCAGACGGTGCTGGATACAACAGAATCGTGCCATGCGCTGGGCCCTAATTACCTTGACTGGACGCAGAGTGTTTGGTTAACTTTTACTACGCCATCGTATATTGACTGGGCGCAGGTTTTAATAGGGCCTACAGCGGGATGCTGCTTTAATAATAATCCGGGAGCTACTTTTGCTTATAATCTGTATAAAGGAGATCAATTAGTAACTCCCATTTCGGGCCTGACGCTTATTGACGGCCCGGTGGTGGACACGTTTACGAATTACGGCGCCTGGTTTCAGCGGGAGTATGAGTGTTCGTTAGATACCAGTACCCGGTACAGTATCCAGATATTCTTCAACAAAACATTTGCTGATAATGTGAGGGTATACCTGGATATTTTGGGGGTAGCACCCACCCAGGGGCCGCAGCCTACTACTGCTGCGGTTGCGCCGGTAAATGTGCTGGGGGTATTACCCGGCGGTAACGGTAGCACTTTTGATTACTGGGGTTGTAATTCGAGGTTTTCGCAAAATGTTTGCGGGCAAACTAATCCTGCAGGTGGGGTAACGCACGCAGGAGTTACTTACACTTTGAATGACTGGTTTACCTTCCAGGTTACGCAGCCATCTAATATGTATTTTAATATTTACAATAGTGGTAACGCTCCGTTTGTAAGGATTTTTAAGGGCAACGTTAATGCATCGTGCAATAACTTAGATACCCTTGCGAACCTATACACCGAGTTTGTAAGCACCACTTCGCTAACCTGTGTTCAGCCGGCTACTTACAGCATGCAGGTAATGGGCAGGGATGACGACCCGCAGTGGGGCTGTGCGTGGCGCGATAATTTAGGGCAACGGCTGAATGTAACTTACAGCATTGCCGCTACTCAGGCTTTTAACCATTACTCGCTTGATATACCCGGAGCGGTGGATACAGTTAATGATGTGGCCAACGCTTACGGAGCATTGCAGCAAAATACTACATACCCAACCGGCGTGGATACATTTGGTTGTGATAATACTGTGATGCCGGCGGGCACCCATTGTAATGACCCGGATGAAACCAAGGCTATTTACTACCAGTTTTTAGTAGGTGACGCCAATGGTGATGGAGTGCCGGACAGCGGTATTATGACCTTTACCGGTGCTTTTAGCTGGAACTACTGGCAAACCGGAAATATTTTATACCAGGGCGATGCCAACAGCCTTTCAACTACACAGGTGGCCCATCTTTCGGGCGATACGATAAACGGGCTGAGCAAAGCCAGTTTATGTTTTGGAAATGGCGGCTGCGCGGGGCCGCGGGCCTGCGTAACACCGGGTATGTATACGCTGGTAACTTTTGGCGACTCGACACTTGTAGGAAGTAGTGCCAGCTGGACCATGAATGAATCGCTGATTACCACTGTATATCACAGCGCTGCTTTGGCAGAAAATATGGGTAGCATTATTGACTCAATAGCATTTTATGGAGGAACGAGTATTAATAGTTTGACCGACCATTTTTCGTGCATAGATAATCCGGATACTATTGGGGGACAGGGACCTTGCCCGCTGGCTTATGGTAACCCGGCTACCAAGCTTATTTACCGGCAATTTTATTTAAGTACCCCGGCGCTTGTTACCATTACCAGTTCAGCTGCTTATAGCTGCGCACAGGCAGGTACCCTAACGCTGTTTTATGGCGAGGCCACAAACGGCATTTCCACTCTTACTCCGGTGGGCGGCTCTTGGAATTGTTTTAACTCCACCTATACCGGGCCTTGCACACCGTTGCCTGCCGGTTGGTATACTATTGTTGCTTATGGTGAGGGCCCAACGTATGGCTCGCCGGCAAGCAATTACACCGGCAACAGGGGATATGGCGGAGATATTGGTTACCCCAACTATGTAAATATTAATATTACCCAGGCGCCACCGGGACCTATATATGATCACCCTTATAAGGCCTGTATTGATACTACCACGCATTTGCCGTTTTTAATTCAGCCAACGGCCAACCGGAACAATAATGATTACCCGGTAACGGATACTACTTACAACCTGTACCAGGAAAACTATAATTGCACTACCGATACGCCGTGGAGCCTGCAGGATGTTGTGCCGTGCACGAATAATTATCAGCCTAACCGCGTTACATATTATGTTTTTTCGGTACCCGATATGGCATACCTGCACATTTATGGTATGAATGGAGCCATGTGCGAAGTGTTTCCGTTTGATGTGCGGACAGATTCAGCTTTGATGCTAACTATCCCGCCGGTGCAGCCCTGCAACGGAAATGGCGATTATACCCAGCTTTGCAGGTTGGTGGCAGGCACGTATACCCTGGTGATTTTTCCGCCAGACAACTTTGCGGGTTCAAGCATAAGGCCAAGTATTTATGTTGACAGCGTAGGGTATTCAAGATTTGACAATGCGGTTAATGCTTATGATTTTGGTGAGATACCCATGGACAGCACCTGGTACAGCGGAGCGGTTGGAGCCGTAAACCCGATTGATGCAAACAGGGCTGCCAGTGATGATTTCTTTTACTGTACTACCGGTGCACAAAGTACTGACCCGCCTGTTCCCGCCTGCTATATTAACTATGATCCGTTGCTGTATAGCTCGGTAAATAATGATTATGAGTTTGATGCGGCCCTACCGGGTAACGGATATAACGCACCGCGCCGTAATTTATGGTACACCTTTACCCTTGATAAAGGCGGTACCTGTTACATCAAAGTAAACAATATGACGCCTGATAAAACCAGCCAATATCCGTTTGCTGTTTATCTGGATACTGTGAATGGCAACATTCCGTTTACCACTCTGGTGGCTAACGGGCAGGTAGATTCAACCGCTGCTTTGGGGCTTACTCAGGTTGTGAATAATTACTATAACTATTGCGGCAATTATAATGAGATATCGTTTTACCGGCCTCCCTGCACTGCCATTAAACAGCGGTATTATATTGTTGTAGATAACCAGTACAATCTGGAGCCTAACAGCCAGGCTGAGGTAAACATTTTGTACGATACGATTAACGCCACAGCGCCGTTATATGACCATTACTCGCAGGCCAATGTGATAAACGGATTGAACCAGGTGGCACCGCCATACACCCAGCAACCTTTGGATACCGGAATTTGGATGGGCGGGGTGGATAATTTTACCTGTGCCACACAGGACCCTACAGATCCTAATCCATGTAACTGTGCACAGAAGAACCTGTGGTACAAATTTACAGTGGCACAGACCGGCCTGATAAGGTTTCGCTACCTGATTAACGGGGCCAATGTTAACACCGTAGATGGATGCCAGCTAACCTGGTACCGGGATGTTGTGCCGGGGGATTCAACCACGAATGGTTTGCTTAATTTGCCGGGTGTGCAGTATAACTACTATGATGCACCTACCAATACTGAATGGTACCAAAGCTGTATAACTGCCGGCACTTATTATATTTTAATGACCGGTTGTAACCGGACGGACGAAACCGTGCAACCGGTGGTTTGGTTTATTGACCAGCATGGTGACTATTGCAGTGACCCAATTGCCGGAAGTATTTCAGCTCCAGGAGCAATTGACATGACTGCGATTGTTGACTGCCATACGATTGGAGGGGATTTTGGTGAGGATGGTTCGAACATGGGATGTTTGATACCGAATGGCGATTCTATACCGCAATTCAAATCAACCTGGTACCGGTTTACTATCACCGGTCCGGATACGTTTAATATTACTCCTGTTTTGACGGATAATACCAATGTACCTGCTGACCAGATACGTTACCGGATGTTGTATGGAACCTGCAATGCCATGAACCCCGGCAGCTGCTTTGTGAGCGCCAGTACGGTGAACACATTTAACTGCATGACACAGGGCAGTTATTACATACAGGTAGTTGAACCGGCCAATCAATTCGGATATCCGTTTGGCCAGGTAACGGGCACCATCAGCGTTCAGATTAATGCCGCGCTTGCCCAGCCGGGATGTATACCGGTGTCGAACTGTTTTGTAGTGGCCAACTGGATAAGCAATCAATCGTGCGCGAACGACTCGGTTTATTTTGTGAACCAATCAACTGAAGGAGATTCGATTTTATATCACTGGGATTTTGGTGACGGCGATACTTCGAACGTTAAGAATCCGGCTTACGCTTTCCCTACCCCGAACCTTAGCCAGAATTACAGCGTGCTTTTAACGGTGACTAATACCGCATGTAACAAACAGGATAGTTTACGTCAAACTATTGTGGCTACCCAGAAGCCGACCATCAACCTGCCGGCTGATACTACTTTGTGTGCGCCGGTTTCGCTGGTTTTGCATGCCACTACTTATTCGGGGGCCACTTATTTGTGGCAGGATGGCAGTACGGATTCCATCTACAACGTTACCGCCGCCGGAAGCTATTCGGTTACTGACAGCTTTAACAACTGTAAGGTTTCCAAATCAATAGTGATTGGAACCGGCACGCAACCGGTGGTTAATTTAGGCCCTGATCAGGCGCTGTGCGCCGGTATGAGTTACCAGGCTAATTTAACGCAGGCAGCGGGAGAAACCTTTTTATGGAACACGGGTTCAACATCGCCCAACTTTACAACTGATAGTGCCGGCACTTATTATGTTACCGCTACAGAGGGGACCTGTATAGCGCGCGACAGTATACACATTTCAAACCTCAGCAATACGCGACCATTTGGCAGAGACACGAATCTTTGTACCGGCACCACGATGACATTAGATGCCACTACCTTTGGTGCGAGCGGTTATTTGTGGAATGATGGCAGTACTAACCCGGTAAAGATTATTCAGACCGCGAGGCTGTATTCGGTAAAAATAACGGTGAGCAATTGCTTTGTTATCGATTCTATCAATGCGGTTTCTGTTACCAGCCCTGCGCCAATAATTACAGGTGATTCTGCTCTCTGTTTTGTTGGTGATAGTGCAACTATGGACGCGGGAGTTGGGTATGCATCATATAAGTGGTCGACCGGTGATTCGACGGGGACGATTAAAGTGGGGGCTCCGGCTACCTATAGGGTTACAGTAAGTAATTCCGCAGGATGCACAGGGCTGGACAGCTTTATCGTTCGCCAATCGAGCGTAATGGTGCTTAGTACAACGAATATGAACGTTAGCTGCTATAACGGCAATAACGGCGCCATACAACTTAATGTTAACGGCGGCACTGCTGCTTATACTTATGGATGGAGCCTGGGGCAAACAACGCAGAATATCAGTAATCTTGTTGCGGGGCTTTATGGTGTGGTGGTTAAGGATGCTATTGGTTGTACGGCATCGTTGGGGGAAACAATAACGCAGCCCGCCGCTTTGACTGATACGGTACTTGTAACACCTGTTATTTGTTTTGGGCAGAGTAATGGAACGGCAACCGTTACGGCATCTGGTGGAACGGGACAAGATGTTTTTGTTTGGAGCAATAATGCGAATACACAGACTATTACCGGTTTGGCGGCTGGTAATTACACTGTTACGGTGACCGATAGCCTGCTTTGCACTGTTACGGGAAGCGCGATTATTAGTCAACCGGCGGTGCTGCAACTTACTTTAATTGATAGCAACATAACGTGCGCCGGCTTTAACAATGGGAAAATAAATACTACGGTTCAGGGAGGTATTCAGCCTTACAGCTATATGTGGACAGGAGGGCAGACAACTGCCGGTATTTCAAACCTTCCGGCTGCTGCGTATGATGTCACTGTAACAGATTCCAACAGTTGTACTATTACGCAAAGCGCAACAGTTACAACACCGTTGCCGCTGCAGTTATCCATACAAGTTGTTAATGTGCTTTGTAATGGAAATAGCACCGGAAGTATTACGGCGGTCCTTAGCGGAGGAACCGGTGCATATGCTTATACATGGAGTACCGGTGCTACAACCGCGGCGATTACCCAGCTTATTGCAGGTAATTATACAGTAACCGGAAATGATGCCAATAATTGCACGGTTGATACTGCACTTATAATAACGCAACCGGCGGCACTGGTTATTACTATTGATTCGGCCATTGCGCCGAGCTGTTATGGGTATAGCGATGGGCGTATTTATACTACTGAAAGCGGAGGTATAACGCCTTACGTTTTAAGCTGGAGTAATAATGCCAGTACAGCCAATATTACAAGTCTGGCCAACGGAACCTATACCTTATCAGTAACTGATTCGAACCTGTGTGTGGTGAGTAAGGGGGTGACCTTGACCTCGCCGGATTCGATTGTTATTACACCTGCCATTACGGATGTAAGTTGCTTTGGCAAAAATGATGGGAGCATTAAAACAGTAGTGACCGGTGGTACATCCCCATATGTTTATTCATGGAGTAATGTTACCAGCGCTAACCAGATAGGCAATCTTGCACCGGGCACTTATTCGGTAACGGTGACGGATGCGCATAGTTGCACCGATACTGATACGGGGCTTGTTATTACCCAACCGGCTGTGTTATCGGTTACACTTATGTCAAGCAATGAAACCTGCCCGGTTGCGAAGAACGGAGCTGTGGTTTCGGTAGATACCGGTGGAAGTACACCTTATAGTTATAGCTGGAATAACGGCGCCAACACGCAAAACATCAGCAATATTCACGCAGGAGTTTATTCGGTTACCGTTGACGACCATAACGGATGTAGCGCCAGCGCCACAACAACGGTTATTATTCAGCCAACGCTGATTCTGGAGGCCACGGTGGATAATCCATTATGCCCGCCGTTGCAGGATGGTTCAATTACGCTGGTGGTGGGTGGCAATACCAATCCATATCAATATCAGTGGTCGGGCGGCCAGCAAGGTGCAGCGCCGGGTAATTTAGCGCCGGGCAATTACGCTGTTACGGTAACTGACCGGTACGGATGCACTATTGATTCATCGTTCACGTTGCAGTACCAGTTTGTGTTAACCTTGCAGGCATCGCCATCATTTACGGTTATAAAACTTGGGCAGTTGCTTCAACTGGCAACTACTACTAACGGCACTCAGCTCCATTATCAATGGACCCCGATGGAGGGGCTTACCTGTGCTGATTGCCCTGCACCGGTGGCTTCACCTGCTATAGATACGCATTACATGGTTACAGGGCAGGATAATAACGGTTGCGTTGCTTCTGATACGGTGGATATTCAGGTGATACCTGATTATGATATTTTTATTCCGAACGCGTTTACGCCGAACAATGACGGCAATAATGATTTCTTTGAAATATTCGGTAATAAGTCGGCTATGCGTTATGTGGCGGTTGAGGTTTATGACCGGTGGGGTGAGAAAGTTTATGAAAGTAACAGTCCGGATTTTGAGTGGGATGGAACTTATAAGGGCAAACCTATGCAGGAGGGTGTTTATGTGTATGCCATCCAGGTTTCATTCTCAGACGGGCATAGTGATAAGTTGTTTAAGGGGAGTGTGACGTTGATTAGGTAGTCCTCCTCACCCTGCCCTCTCCAAAGGAGAGGGTTCCGCTGTATTCGTTTAAATTTGGAGCAGACTCTTATGTTAGAATTCCCCGCCTCATCCCTCTGCCTGTCGGCATCTCCCTTCTCCATCAGAAAACAAAGCGTTGCATTGTAATCTGATAGAGAAGAGAGACCCAAATAATAAAGGTGTCTATATTATTTAATCTCAAATTCTAATCAGAAATCGGTATTGTTTTACCAACGGATCAAAGCACTAGCCCACAAGAAGCCACTGCCGAAGGCGGCGAGGGCTACCAGATCGCCTTCTTTGATGCGGCCGTCCTGCCATGCTTCGCAAAGGGCAATGGGTATGGAGGCTGCGGTGGTGTTGCCGTAGCGGTCGATGTTTGAAACTACTTTTTCATCAGGGAAACCCATTTCTTTTTGAACGGCCTGGGTGATGCGGGCATTGGCCTGGTGAGGGATGAAGAGGTCTATGTCGCTTTCTTTCAGGTGCACTTCATCCAGCGCCTCGCGCACTACTTCAGGGAAGTATTTGAGGGCATTCATAAATACCAGTTTGCCGTTCATATAAGGAAGCAACTCGCCTTTTTCCATCATATCGGGTGTGAACCTTACTTTTCGGCGGCTGCCGGGATGTTCAAGATAAAGCTCTTCAGCAAATTTACCATCGCTGTGCAGCTTGGTGGTTAGTATGCCTTTATTGGGTTCGTTTGTTGCTTCAAGCACCACTGCGCCTGCGCCATCACCAAATATTACCGACATATTTCTTCCGCGGTCGGTTAACTCAAATACGTTTGACTGAACTTCTGAGCCAACTACCAGTATGGTTTTATACATACCCGATTTGATAAACTGGTCGGCCACTGAAAGGGCGTAAATAAAGCCCGAACACTGGGTGCGGATATCAATAGCGCCGATATTGCGGAAAGGCAGCTTACGTTGCAACAAAACGCCTGAGCCGGGGAAATTGTAATCGGAGCTAAGGGTTGCGAAAACGATAAAGTCTATATCCTCGGGTTTTTTGCCGGCCCGGTCAAGCGCCTGCTGAGAGGCTGCAACGGCCATGCTTGACACGGTGTCTTTGCCTTCCTCAAAAAAGCGTCTTTCCTTAATACCTGTGCGTTCAATGATCCACTCGTTGGTGGTATCCATTACTTTAGTCAGGTCTTCGTTGGTTACTACATGTTCCGGAACGTACATTCCGACTCCTATTACTTTACTTGCGGGCATGGTCAGAATTTATTTTTTAGCTAAAGCAGCTTCAGGATTTTTCAAAAAGTCGGCCTTGCACTCAGACGAGCAGAAACCATATATTTTACCGTTGTAGGTAGTGGTGTCGGCAATGCTGCCTTCTTCCAGGTTCATACCGCAATTAAAGTCTTTATTGGAAGCCAGTTCGCTCAATTTTATCTTCACCATTTTTGTATCAGAGCTCATTTTATCATCGGCCTTTGGTGCTCCTTTTTGGTTGCAGGCTGCCAGCACAAGACTTGCTGCCAGTATGCTGTACCACATCACTCTTTTCATAAGTTTCCGGTTTAGTTGAACACGAAATTAAACATTTAGGTGAAATGGGGTAAAAGGGGTTGTTCTGTGTATGTAATGCATGCCTGCAGTACTGCTAAAATGCGGTTTAAAGCAATATAAAAGCCAAAACGCATTGCTTTTATTGGCAGCAATGCGTTTTGTTAAATCAGGAAACCAGGCATGATCAGATTGAGCAGTTTACTGTTCCGGTGGATGCGGTTCCAGCGTTACCTGATGTTACAAGGGTTTGCTGCGAAGTTTGCCAGGTATTGCAGGTTGTAGTTGCGTTACTTTTGGTTGTGCTTGGAATAGCTTCGTTTTGAATGGTATAGCCATTGCTTGTACCAGTAAGGGTACAGGTACAAGTATAAGCCTTGTTACAAGAAGAGGCTCCAACCAAGGCTACTACAGAGAGGGCGAAAATTACTTTTTTCATAAATTGGGGTTTTGGTTTATAAAGCACAAATATGTACAAATCCCCCAAAGCGGAAAATTTTTTTGAAAAAAATAATGTATAAATAAATTTATGCTTGGAATTTAACTATCTTTTGTTTTGAGGGTCAGATTATGATAATATAGGCTTGCAAATCCTGAAATTTTAACACATAGGGTTGACATAGAGTTTGCATATAGTTAGTTGATAATGACTAAACTAATGTCGCTTAAACAGAGAAACGGGTTGACACTTTTTTGATGTAAACTCATTGGAAATGGTTGTTCCGGGGTGCCTTATTAGGGCCTTGCAATACCACTGATGATCAAGATCAGCATGGGCACAGGTATATCGCCTTCCATTTTCCATTCCTTTTCGGGATGAATACCATTGGTGGGTTTAATGGTTCCACCGGTGATAGTATATTGATTATCGTCGTCGTTGCCCCAAACCGGTTTAAACTGATTACCATCCCAACTCCATTCTTCAGCATTGTTGGTTCGCCAGATGGGTTTAAAGTTTTCGCCATCCCAACCGTATTCGTCGTAAACATTATTGCTATTCAGAGGCCTTGCTTTTTGCCCGTCGAAAGTCCAGGCCAGGCGTGGGTCGACATTCCAGCGGGGGCGGAGAATTTTACCGTCCCAGATCCACTCATTTACGGTTTGGTTACCGAGGATGGGTTTGACGGTGGCAAAGGGGGCATCATCAAAAGGCAGGCGGTTTTGTTTGAGGCTGATTTTGCTTTCGAGGTCGAACTTTTTATTGAGGGTATAGGCAACCATGAGGGCCGCGGAAGAAGGCAGCGAATCGGCTGCATAGAACGCCAGCAAAGAA
>Ga0364859_10331_pt1 | contig 17964 bp, 19 predicted proteins | sample ExccelAu500001D3_FD_206911 | JGI IMG/M metagenome (GOLD analysis project Ga0364859, IMG submission 206911) | Enriched cells from Trout Bog Lake Hypolimnion, Wisconsin, USA - BchlTB.Aug20.5000.01 .D3 | ecosystem: Environmental > Aquatic > Freshwater > Lake > Hypolimnion/Profundal zone | place: USA...
TCTTTTGCTCTGTGAACTGGCGGAGAGAGAGGGATTCGAACCCCCGGACCTTTGACAGTCAACGGTTTTCAAGACCGCCGCATTCGACCGCTCTGCCATCTCTCCGTGTGCAAAATAATGGTAAGGAATGTTACCTTCCAAAAAATAAAATGAATTCAATAAGATTCTTTGCTTTTTCAACTGCTTTATCGTAATTTAATCTTCTAACAATGTTTATATGAAAAAAGTAGCGCATGTACTTGCACGCAAAGGCAGTAACGTTATCAGTGTAGATACCCATACCACTGTTTTAGAAACCTTAGAATTAATGGCCGCAAAAAATATCGGCTCTGTTGCAGTAAAAGAAAAAGAACAATATGTAGGTCTCGTTACAGAAAGAGATTATGCACGTAAAGTTATTTTATTAGGTAAATCATCCGGTGAAACAAAAGTAGAAGAGATCATGAGTAAAGGATTACCGCATATTACGCCCGAAACTTCCATTGAAGCTTGTATGCATATGATGAGTGATAACAATATCCGCTACCTGCCTGTATTTGATAAGCAAGGCGATTTGTGTGGAATTGTTTCTGTGAATGATGTAATTTATGAGACCATTCATTCACAAAGAGAAACCATTGAAGAACTGCGAAATTATATCCAGTCATAAAAATTACATTTCTCGAAAAGCGCAATGATTATCTTTGTCGCCTCATGCGGCATTTAAGTGTACTCAATAAATATTTCTGGAAATATCGTACCCGTTTATTATTAGGCATTGTTTTTATTGTCTTGTCTAATTATTTCCGCATTCTTACACCGCAAATATCCGGTTATGTGATTGATAAAGTGGAGCAACAAATTCAACAAACCACCAAAGCAAATGCAGTTCAAAATAAAAAGCATGAAGCCAATTATGATGTATTCGTGCAAAAATTCATTGGCTTTGTAGAAAGCGGCGAGAATAGTTTAAATACTTATTTATTGTATTGCATCATTACCTTATTGATGTTGGCTGTATTAAGCGGTTTCTTTATGTTCTTAATGCGGCAAACCATCATTGTGATGAGCAGGTATATAGAATACGATCAAAAGAATGAAATCTATCAGCATTATCAAAAATTAGATACCGGTTTTTATAAAACACATAGTACCGGCGATTTGATGAATAGAATTACAGAAGACGTTAGCAGAGTAAGAATGTATGTTGGGCCTGCATTAATGTATTTCATCAATCTTGCAGCCACCATCGGTTTCAGCGTTTATTTTATGTTTCATGAGAATTGGAGATTGACTTTATACGTATTATCACCCTTACCTTTTTTGGCGATCACTATTTATTATGTAAATACCATTATCAATAAAAAAAGCGAACATATTCAATCTTTATTATCCGATCTCACTACTACCGCACAGGAATCTTATTCAGGTATTCGTGTAATTAAATCCTTTGTGCAGGAAAAAGCCATGATGCAATTCTTCAATAAAAACAGCGAAGATTATAAAAAGAATGCCATTGGATTAGCTAAAGTAGAAGCAGTTTATTTTCCTTCCATGACATTATTAATCGGCTTGAGTACTTTATTTACCATCTTTATTGGTTGCTGGTATAATATTCATCATCAATACAATGTAACTGCAGGAACTATCCTTGAATTTGTGATCTATATTAATATGCTGACTTTTCCTGTAAGCGCCATTGGTTGGACTGCCAGTATGATACAACGTGCGGCTGCTTCGCAAAAAAGATTGAATGAATTTTTACAAACAGAACCATTAATCAAAGATGAGCTTAAAGCAAAACACGAGACATTAAAAGGTGATATTATTTTCGAACATATTTCATTTACTTATCCGCATACAGGCATCACTGCATTGAAAGATATTCATCTGCATATAAAAGAGGGCAGTAAAGTTTTATTATTAGGAAGAACAGGAAGCGGTAAATCTACTTTAGCGCAATTGCTTTTACATTTTTATGATCCGACTACGGGAAATATTTTTATCGGCGGAAAGAATCTCAAACAAATTCCATTAAAAGACCTTCGTCAGCAAATCAGTTATGTTCCGCAAGATGTTTTTTTATTCAGTGATACAATTGCCAATAATATCAGTTTCGGTTTTAAACAGGAAACAGCTTTGGAAACAGTTGAAAAAGCTGCCAATTTTGCCAGTGTTCACAAAGAAATTCTTGGTTTCAATAAACAATATGATACCATGATAGGAGAGCGTGGTGTTACCTTAAGCGGGGGACAAAAACAAAGAATATCCATCGCCAGAGCTTTAATCAAAAATCCCCATATTGTGGTGTTCGATGATTGTTTAAGTGCCGTCGATGCAAAGACAGAAAATGAAATCGTTCAGAACTTATCTGATTTTTTAGCTGCTAAAACAGCCATCATCATTACCCACAGAATATTTTCTTCCTTTCAATTTGATAAGATCATCGTTTTGGAAGATGGAACCATTACCGAAGAAGGAACGCATGAACAACTGATCCAACAAAACGGTTATTACGCAGAATTATACCGCTTGCAAAAATCTGAAGATCACTCATAAAATGCTTGATGATTAAATTTGTTATGAGTTGATCCATAAATCTTTCCGTAAAATTTTGGTAATTCACAACTAATACTATATTTGCTTCATCTTTAATTCATTAGCTAAACTAAAAATTACTAACTGTGGCGTACGAGAACAACGAAAAGAAACAAGAAAGTGTTTACAGCAAACGAATCAGAGCGGGCAAAAGAAGAACTTATTTCTTTGATGTAAGAGCAACTCGCGGTAATGATTATTATTTAACCATTACAGAAAGTCGTAAACGTTTTGACAATGATGGTTATGACAGACATAAAATCTTCTTATATAAAGAAGATTTCAATAAATTCCTTAAGGCATTGACTGAAGCGGTTGATTATGTAAAGACAGATTTGATGCCTGATTTTGATTTCGATGCATTCAACCATGAATACCCTGAAGGAGAATCAAATGGTGAAGTTGCTGAAACTGAATCAGCAGCACCTGCAGTAACTGCAACTCCTGAACCAGTTGTTGCACCGGTTGCTTCAACAGAAAATCATTCAAATAACCATTCAACTGAAGAAGTTGATAAATGGTAACCAACCAAAACTAACTGCATTAAAAAAGCCTCTTCGTTAAAAGAGGCTTTTTTATTACTTGTTTCTTTGCGTTTTATTTTTTAAAATCAAAGAATGCAGCAGTAAAATCCAAAAAGGTACAAAATATTCTATTTTAATTCTTTCAACATCCACAAATCGCATCCATTGTGTCCGCTGTTACCCATTGGTGCAGTTAAATAAGCAAAGCCGAATTTCTCATACACTTTTACAGCCTCTTTTAATTCAGGCATGGTTTCTAAATATACTTTTTGATATCCCAATTGTTTAGCTGTTTGCAAACAATGATCGATCATTTTTCTTCCCCAACCTTTTCCACGGGCTTCTTTCCTTAAATACATTTTTACCAATTCACAAACACCTTCCGGCAAATCAGCTGTTGGATAAATACCTGCACCACCAATGATTTGTCCATTTAATTCGGCAATAAAATATTTGCTCTTAGTGGCAGATTGAAATAACTCAAACAAATGGTCTGTTGTATCATCGAAATAAACAGTACCGGGCTTATTCGCGCCAAACTCTTCTAATGATCTGCGAATGATATTTGCAATGGCTGCATTGTCTCCTTGTTCAATATCTCTGATGATGATCTCTTCCATTTAAGCCCTTAGCTTTTTAAATGAATTGATTAATCCATTGGTAGATGAATCATGAGATGTTACCGGTTTATTATCGATTAATTCCGGCAATATTTTTCCTGCTAATTGTTTTCCCAATTCAACACCCCATTGATCAAAACTGAAGATATTCCAGATAATACCTTGTACAAATATTTTATGTTCATACAATGCAATCAAATTACCTAAAGTATAAGGCGTGATCTCTTTTACCAAAAATGAATTGGTTGGTTTATTTCCTGTAAATATTTTAAAGGGTGCTAATTTTTCAATTGCTTCTTCAGTTAATCCTGCTGCTTTTAATTCAGCCACCACTTCTGCCTCTGTTTTTCCATTCATCAATGCTTCTGTTTGTGCAAAGAAGTTGGATAATAATTTTATATGATGTTCACCAATGGGATTATGACTGATGGCCGGTGCAATAAAATCTGCAGGTATCAATAAAGTTCCCTGATGGATCAACTGATAAAATGCATGCTGGCCATTTGTTCCGGGTTCTCCCCAAATAACCGGCCCTGTTGCATAACTAACAGGATCGCCGTTTCTATCTACACTCTTACCATTACTCTCCATATTACCTTGTTGAAAATAAGCAGGGAAGCGGTGCATGTATTGATCGTAAGGTAAAATTGCTTCACTCTGTGCACCAAAGAAATTGGTGTACCAGATGCCGATCAATGCCATCAGTACCGGAATATTATTAGGAAACTTTTCTTTCTTAAAATGTTCATCCACAGCATAAGCACCTTTCAATAAGGATTCAAAATTGTCGTACCCAATCGTAAGCGCAATAGATAAACCAATGGCACTCCATAAACTATATCTGCCACCTACCCAATCCCAGAATTCAAACATATTGGATTTATCGATACCAAATTTGGTCACTTCTTTCTCATTGGTACTCAATGCCACAAAATGTTTGGCAATATGCACTTCATCTTTTGCTGATTCTAAAAACCAAGCCCTTGCGGTATGCGCATTGGTCATGGTTTCCTGTGTAGTAAATGTTTTTGAAGCAACCAAAAACAAAGTTTCTTCCGGTTTTACCTGTTTTAATGTTTCAGCGATATGCGTTCCATCCACATTGCTTACAAAAAAGGCTTCAATGCCTTTTTTCCAATAAGGCTTTAATGCTTCTGTAACCATTACAGGGCCCAAATCGCTTCCGCCAATACCAATATTGACAATATATTTAATTTTCTTTCCTGTATATCCTTTCCATTTACCGCTATGTACCTGCTCACAAAATGAATTCATGTGATCCAATACTTTTCTAACCAATGGCATCACATCTTTTCCATCAACCAAGATAGGGGTATCGGAAAAATTTCTTAAAGCGGTGTGTAATACAGACCTGTTCTCGGTTTCATTAATTTTGATTCCGGAGAACATATTATGAATCGCTTCTCCTAATTTACAATCATCTGCTAATTGCAAAAGCAATTGAAGCGTCTTGTCATTGATGATATTCTTCGAATAATCAAAAAGGATATCTTGAAACTGAATGGAGAATTTCTTAAATCTATCTTCATCTGCCGCAAATAAGCTCTTCATGTTTTTGCGGTTCATTTCTTCATCATGGTGCTTTTTTAATAAGAACCATGCTTGCGTACCTGATGGATTGATGTTGGGTAACATGCTCAATAGTTTTTCGGTTTGGATAAATTATATAGATGCAACTACCTGAATAGTTTGGGCAACCATAGCAGGTGTAATATCTAAATGAACAACAATTCTTACCTGCGTGGGAGAGATGGCAATAGCCAAAATATCCTGTTCTTTCAGTTTTGCTGAAAGTTGCTGTGCCGTTAATCTTCCCATCACTTCAAAAATAACGATATTGGTTTCTACCGGTAATATTTCGCCAATGAAATCCTTTTCTGCCAATGCTGCGGCAATTTGTTTGGCATGTTCGTGATCAATCGATAATCTGTCGATATGATGTTCCAATGCATAAATACCGGCAGCAGCCATAAATCCTGCCTGGCGCATACCACCGCCAAATACCTTACGAATGCGCCTGGCTTTTTTAATAAAATCTTTAGGCCCCAATAAAACACTGCCTAAAGGAATGCCTAAACCCTTGCTTAAACAAATGGAAATGGTATCGAATGTTTCTCCGTATTGTTTGGCGGTTTCTTTCCTGGCAACCAATGCATTAAATAAACGGGCACCATCCAAATGCAGCTTTAAGTTATTTTGCAGGCAAACTTCTTTAATTTCTTGAATATCAGCAAAATGATAGCAGCTACCACCACCTCTGTTGGCTGTATTTTCTAAAGAAACCAATGTGGTATGTGCTTTGTGAACATCATCCGGATTAATGGCTGTTTTAACCTGATCGGCAGTAATTCTGCCTCTGTCACCATCAATCAATCTTACAGAACAGCCACTGTTAAAAGCAATACCACCCCCTTCATATTGATAAATATGGCTCATTTTATCACATATTACTTCATCACCGGGTTGCGTATGTGCTTTAATGGCAATCTGATTGGTCATGGTACCACTCGGACAAAACAAACCTGCTTCCAATCCAAACATTGTTGCAGCAAGATTTTCTAATTCATTAACTGAGGGGTCTTCGCCAAAAACATCATCCCCTACTTTGGCTTTAAACATATACTCCAGCATTGCGGGAGTAGGCTTGGTAACCGTATCGCTTCTGAAATCTATCATAGTTTGCGAAGATAAAGGGGAAAATTTATCAGCAGCTTCATTGTGGATATTTGTACATTTTAAATCCTTTTTCAGTCATGTTTCACGGATACCTTGTTCGTACCTTGTTCGGGGTAAGTCCACTAATTAGTGGACTTACCCCGAAGGAATGCTAGAGAAAGTTAAGCAGAGATAGAATAAATTATAAGTAAAGCCATCTTATATTCGGGTGACTTTAACTGTTGTAAACATTGTGTGTAATAAAATCCTGAAAAGCTACCTAATTAACCTGTTTTAACTTAACTTTGCACGCTTTCCTGCAAAAAGGGGATAAGTTTTAACGCTCTTGTTGCATCATAAACGCAACTTTTAGCGTCTTACTACGTTATCAATTAGAATTATACAATATGAGGCAGCTTAAGATTGCAACACAGATTACCAACAGAGATTCTCAGGCCGTAGAAAAGTATCTGCAGGAAATTTCTAAAATTTCCATGATCACTCCCGAAGAGGAAACCAAACTGGCACAGAAGATCAAAATGGGTAATCAGAGAGCATTAGACAAATTGGTGCAAGCCAATTTACGTTTCGTGGTTTCGGTTGCAAAACAGTATCAACATCAGGGCTTATCATTAAGCGATCTCATCAACGAGGGAAATCTCGGCCTGATAAAGGCGGCACAACGCTTTGATGAAACCAAAGGATTTAAATTTATTTCGTATGCCGTATGGTGGATTCGTCAATCTATCTTACAGGCGTTGGCTGAACAGGGAAGATTGGTTCGTTTACCTCAAAACAAAATTGGCACATACAACAAAGCCAATAAAGCCTATATGGCTTTTGAACAGGAACATGAACGTGAACCATCAACAGAGGAATTAAGTGAGATTCTGGAAATGAGTGAGACAGAGATTAATAATATTTTCCAAAGTAATACCCGTCATACCTCTTTGGACGCACCGGTACATGAAGCAGAAGATGTAGCCATGGGTGATTTGCTGGAAGGCAGCGATGATACCGACGAAGATGTGATGAAAGATTCTTTGAGAGAAGAAATTCGCAGAGTATTGAAATCATTATCACCAAGAGAAGCAGAGATTGTGAATGCTTACTTTGGATTGGATGGGGAGAATGGTGTTACCATTGAACAGATCGGGATGAAATACGATCTCACCAAAGAGCGTATCCGTCAAATTAAAGAAAGAGCCATTAAGCGTTTGCAAAAAGCCAGATACAGCAACGCTTTGAAAGCCTATTTGGGATAAGTAAGTTTCAGTGAAAGAGATCGAACCCTTTGGCAAATTGTCAAAGGGTTTTTGTTTATCCCCAAAATAATTTCCTTTGTGAAAAATCAATATCGCTTATCTGAAAGGGAATTCTACTTTTGTTCGTCCTTAATTAAAATGAATAAAGATGAGTAATGAAGCAATTGAAAAAGTACATGTACTAATTATCGGAAGTGGTCCTGCAGGATATACTGCAGCTATTTATGCTGCACGTGCCAATATGAAGCCTGTTTTATATCAGGGGATTCAACCCGGCGGGCAACTAACAATTACTACTGAAGTAGAAAATTACCCCGGCTATCCGGATGGTATTCAAGGCCCGGAAATGATGGTACATTTTGAAAAGCAAGCTGCGAGAATGGGGGCTGATATTCGTTATGGGTTAGCCACAAAAGTTGATTTCACTCAACAACCATATAAAGTGCAGATCGATGAAGAAAAATGGATAGCAGCTGATGCAGTGATTATTTGCACCGGCGCTTCTGCCAAATGGCTGGGCATTGAAAGTGAGCAACGTTTAAACGGGTTTGGTGTTAGCGCCTGTGCAGTATGTGATGGATTTTTCTTTCGCGGTAAAGAAGTGGCGATTGTTGGTGCAGGAGATACTGCATGCGAAGAAGCGATGTACCTTTCTAAATTATGCACCACTGTTCACATGATCGTTCGCCGTGATCAAATGCGTGCAAGCAAAGTAATGCAGGAAAGAACCATTAATACGCCGAATATTAAAATTTACTGGAACAGTTCTACTGATGAAATATTAGGAGAAAACAAAGTAGAAGCTGTTCGTATCAAAAACAATGTAACAGGAGAAAAAACAGAGGTTCCGATCAGCGGTTTCTTTGTAGCGATTGGCCATCAACCCAACAGTGATATCTTCAAAGGATTCATTGATATGGATGAAACAGGGTATATTAAAACAATACCCGGCACATCTAAAACCAATCTGGAAGGTGTGTTTGCAGCGGGAGATGTACAAGATAAAAATTATCGTCAGGCTGTTACTGCAGCCGGCAGCGGTTGCATGGCTGCATTGGATGCAGAGCGGTACCTAAGTGCAAAGGGGCTTGTATAAAACATTAAAAGCTAAATTATAAATGTTGAATTATTATCTATTATAGAAGCTGTAATTTATCATTCATCATTTAAAATTTATAATCAGAAAAATGCTATCCGTTCATTTACATCAGGTCCATTTTCATGCGTATCATGGATTGTATGAAGAAGAAAACATATTGGGTAATGATTTTATCATTGATCTCAATGTATATTATCAACCTGTTACAATTCCTGTACAGTCCATCAAACAAACCATTAATTATGTTGACTTGTATACTATAGTAAAAAAAAGAATGGATCAGCCCGCTGCATTATTAGAAACAGTGGCTACAGAAATTGCTCAGGAAATATTCAATGAATTTATTCTTGCTGAAGAAGTATTCATTTCTATCAAAAAAATACATCCACCAATTGAATCTTTTAAAGGAAGTGTTGGCGTTAGTTTTTCCATCAAAAGAAATTAAGCTTATCAACTATCGTATGAAAAAGAATTTATTATTTATTTCAATTGTACTCAGTACATTTTTACATGCACAGGAGACGGTGACTTTATTTAAAGAGGCTGCCAATTTTGAATATAATTTTAAAGAACAAGAAGCCCTAAACAAATACAAGCAAATATTAATTACAGAACCAACCAATATTAAAGCATTGGTGAAAGCAACAGAATTAAGTTGTTCCACCGGAGAGCGGTTGCCAATTAAAACAGATAAGCGCATCACCTTCGAGTCTGCCTTGGCATTTGCACAAAGAGCAGTAGCTGCTGATTCAAATAATGCAGACAGTTATTATGCATTGGCAATGGCATCGGGTAAAATGACGGAAGTAGAAACAGAGAATAAAAAGATTGTTGCTTATGTACGCGATGTAAAAACCAATGCAGACAAGGCACTCCGCATTAATCCCAATCATGCAATGGCTAATTTTGTAGAAGGCAAATGGCATTATGAAATGATTACACTTAATTGGGCTAAACGTTTTGCCGTTAAATTATATGGCGGTTTACCGGAAGCAGATATTGATAAAGCGATTGAATATTTTGAAAAATGTAAAACAGCTGAACCTTATTTCATGCTCAATTATTTATATCTCGCTAAAGCGTATAAAGAAAAGAACAGACCTGCACAAGCAATTGATGTGTTAAATAAGCTGGTGAAGTTGCCGATCAGAACTTTCGATGACAAGGATTATAAAGCAGAAGGACAAAAACTATTACAAGACTTACAATAAATAGCAATGGAGTTAAGCGAATTATTTGAACAAGCTGTTGCCAACAGCAAAACAATAGCCGAAAAACCGGACAATGAAACTTTATTGAAATTGTATTCCTTATTCAAACAAGCAACTGAAGGAGATAACAATAGTGACGGCCCCGTAAATGCATTTGATTTTGTAGCAAAATTCAAACATGCGGCATGGGAAAAATTAAAAGGCACTTCAAAAGAAGATGCTATGCAACAGTATATTGATCTGGTAACAAAGTTAAAAGCATAGGCTTTGGCTATTGGTGTAATGATTCTAAAAGTAGAGATGATGAAATTTTTCTTAGTAATTCTTAGCATTTTTTGATTTCTCTTTGCGGTAAAATATTAACCGAAAAGAATAGAAAAGTTTCCCAAAGAAAACGTAAAGGCTGATAACTATATTTTTCTATTCTTCCATTTTCCGCTCTTTATATACCAATAAGATGGAATGAACATGGCCAACCAATACCACCATTCACTCATCCATCCAATGGTAATGGGTAAATTGAATTTCTCTAAAACGAGATATACATAAATCACATAAAAGAAAATAGCAAAAGCCTCTATCTTTAAATTCATTTTTGAATTGCCTGTTCCGGTTACTGCATTCAGCCATATAACAGAGAATGACATTAACATCATGGCTGTTGAAACTACACGCAGCACAGGGATGGCGGCTTGTATAAAATCTTCTCCTTGTCCGTAAATCGATAAAAACACATGTGGAAAAACGTTGAGGATGATCCCCACTGTAAAAGAAAAAAGAAAAGATATTTTTATGATCTTCCTGATCAATTCATTTACACGATCATGTAATCCCTGTCCGATGATATTACTCACCATCGTATTCGTCGTTGCTGCAAATGCCCAGGTAAAACAACCGAAGAATCCGAATATATTCCGCATGGTATTGGAAATGGCTAAATCTCTGGTGCCATGATGTTCGATCAAAATATAAAAAAATTCCCAGCTTAAAATACTGATCGCATTCTGAATAATTAATGGAGATGATTGTACTAAAATTAATTTGGTATGTGTTGCATCATATTTCCAATTTTTAAATAATTGCAATTGCCCGGAAATTCCTTTGTAATGGATCACTAAAAAAATAGCAGACAAACCAATGAACTCTGCAATCACAGAAGCATACGCTGCACCATTGAATCCCAATTGAGGCAACCCAAATTTTCCGTAGATCAAACAATAATCTAACACAATATTGCTGATTGCTTCAGCGGCAGTGCCGATTACCAAATATTTACTTTGGTTGGTGCCCACCAATAAGGCATTACGCATTTGATAGAGATATAAGAAAATCAATCCAACAATTCGGATGCGTAAAAAATGAATGGCCATTTGAATAATCTGTTCATCATGCAATGACCATCTTAATACAACCGGAGCTACCACCCATGTAATTAAAATTCCTGTTACAGCTAAAACAAATGCAATACGAATACCTTGTGAAAATAAATTACCGATCTCATCAATCCTGTTTTCGCCTGCTCTTCTGGATATCAAAGCTTGCAACCCATTATTCAATCCAATACCCAATACAGCAAATACCAAATAATAAACACCCGTAACACCGGCAACAGCCAATGCCTGCTGGCTCAGTCTTCCTAAAAAAATATTATTAGTTATAAAATTTAACTGAGGAACTATAATAGCAGCTGCAATAGGTAGTCCGATTTGCAGTATTTGCTTATAGCTGATTTTTACACGCAGATCAATAGAATCGTTGATTGTTTCCATAAAAGAGCCGCAAATCTACTGTTTTGCTTTTTGCTGCAACCGTTTTATTGATTGCGATGGTTTATTTATCATTGCACATTATATTTGAGGAATGGTTGAAAAAAAGATCAGCATTTACGGAGCATTAGAAGCACAATCGCCGTTTAACAGCGATCAGTTGTTATTGGATATCAGTAATACACATATGGCTTTGCTGGTAAAAATGGCTGGTAAAGATCAGGTAGCAGCATTAGAAATATTTACTTTCAATAGCAGAGATACAGAATGGTATGATATATTTTATCAGATAAGAACACAATCTGTTATTTTGGACAGAAGTTTTAATGATACCCGTGTATTTTATAATTTAAAAGATGCCATCATTGTTCCGGCAGAAAAGTTCAATGTGAATTCTGCTGAAGTATATTTAAATACCATTCACGGTGAATCGATCAATCAGCTTGTGAAATACGATCACTTATCAATTCAACCTGAAATGGTGAATGTGTATAGAGTTAAGAAAGCATTGAATGATATGGTAAATGCCAATTTGATGATGGTTACGCCGCATCATGTTTTCTCAAAAATATTAGAGAATATTTTCAGCGAAGGGAAATCCTATTATTCAGCTTTTATCAAACTGCAGATTTATCATCATCAGTTTGTACTGGTATTGGTAAATAACAATACACTTCAATTCATTCAGTCATACGATTATCAAACAGCCGAAGATGTTTTATATTATTTATTAAATTTGATTGAACAATTTAATTTATCGGTTGAATATACAGAGGTTGAGTTATCCGGATTTATTCAAACAAGAAGCAATCTCTTTGATTATATTCAAAAAGTTTTTCCAAAAATCAGTTTCGATAAAATATCGGATGCACTTTTATTAAAAGAAAATTTAGAAGAATATCCGCCGCATTATTTCTCACCATTTCTTAATCTTGCGGTATGAGAATCATATCCGGACAATGGGGTGGGAGAAGAATTCACCCGCCTGCAAACATGCCGCATACCCGGCCTACTACTGATATAGCCAAAGAAGGCCTGTTTAATATTTTACAGAACAGAATTGATTTTGATGGTATTAAAACATTAGATCTTTTTGGAGGAACAGGTTGCATCAGTTATGAATTGGCTTCAAGAGGCGCTACTGATTTAACGATTGTTGAAAAGGACAGTATCATGCATGCTTTCATTAAAAAAAATACTGACCTGCTGGGTATGCAAAACACAAAAGTGTTGAAGATGGATGTGTTTAATTTTCTCAACACCTGCAATGAACAATACGATTTTATTTTTGCAGGCCCGCCTTATGCATTAGGCACTATTGATGAAATACCTAAACGCATCATCGAAAAAAAATTAATTGCAGATGAGGGTTTTTTTATTTTAGAACATACGCCCAGAAATAATTACGAACAGTTTGAAGGGTTTAGTTTTGTACGTCATTACGGAACTACTTTATTTTCTTTTTTTACCCCTCATTCATAAGGAGCTTATTTATCTATGCAACCCATATTTATAACAGGTATTGGAACCGGTGTTGGAAAAACAATTGCAAGTGCTGTTGTAACTGAAGCATTGCAGGCAGATTATTGGAAACCGGTACAGGCAGGATTTGAAGAAGGAACGGATGCCTTAACCATCAAAAATTTATTGAGCAATCAAACATCCGTTATTTATCCGGAATCATATAAACTGCAATTACCTGCTTCACCACATATTGCAGCAAGAGAAGAAAATATCAGGATAGATCTGAATCATATTGTTTCCTGTCAACCATCATCTGATACCCGACAGCTGATCGTGGAAGGTGCCGGTGGTATCTTGGTTCCATTAAATGAAAATGAATTTGTAATTGATTTGATTGAGAAACTACAGGCTCGTGTAATTTTAGTAAGCAGAAATTATTTGGGCAGTATCAATCATTCCTTATTAACAGCAGCTATTTGTAAACAAAGAAAATTAGATGTAATCGGATGGTTATTCAATGACCAATATTTAAATTATGAAAATGAAATTGTTAACTGGAGTGGTTATACAAAAATCGGAAGCATTTCTTTCAGTAAAGCGGTAAATGCTTTATTCATTAAAAATGAAGCAGATAAAATAAAAAATGAGTTGATTAAATTATTATGACGAAGCAGGAATTAAGAAATATTTACAAGCAAAAAAGAATGCAACTGACCACACAGGAAAAGATGAAGTTGGATGATTTGTTATTGTTGCAATTCCAGAAAATTGATGTCAGTTCAATTCAAACTTTATTTACTTATTGGCCCATGCTGCATATGAATGAGCCGAACACCATTCCATTCACCAATTATCTTCGTCATATGATTCCGGGTTTGCAAATTGCTTATCCGAAAATGAATAAAGAAGAAGGTTTTATGCAAGCGATATTCATTAACGAAGAAACCATTTATCATATTAATGCATTTGGCATCAATGAACCCGATGGAAATATTGCTATTCATCCTTTAGCTATTGATTTGGTTTTTATTCCTTTATTAACTTTTGATAAGAAAGGTAACAGAGTAGGTTATGGTAAAGGTTTTTATGATAAATATTTAATGCATTGTGCAGATGATATCATTAAAATAGGCTTTTCTTATTTTGAAGCAATTGATCAAATTGATGATGCCGGTGAATTTGATGTACCTTTAACTTATTGCATTACACCTGATTGTATTTATGAATTTTAATTCGTTTTTTTTAAAGTCATTTCGCATAGTTTTATTTCCGTTGGCATTGGTTTACGGATTAATCATCATCATCCGCAATTGGTTATACGATAAAGAATATATCAAATCAGCTGCCTTTAATTTTCCGGTAATTTGTGTTGGCAATCTGGCTGTAGGCGGAACAGGTAAATCGCCGATGGTAGAATATTTATTGGGCTTATTGCATCCTCATTTCAAAATTGCTACTTTAAGCAGAGGCTATAAAAGAAAAACGAAAGGCTATGTAATAGCCAACGAATTAACCACTGCGCTGGATATTGGTGATGAACCCATGCAGTTTCATTTAAAATTTCCCGATGTAACGGTTACCGTTGGCGAAGAAAGAATTGTTGCCATTCCTTATTTATTGCAGGATAAACCCGAATTGCAAGCCATCATACTGGATGATGCCTTTCAACACAGAGAAGTAAGAGCCGGGTTGAATATCATCTTAACAGAATTTAATAATTTATATTCCAATGATTTCTTTTTGCCAACAGGAGATCTGCGAGATGAGTGGGCGTCTGCAAAAAGAGCAGAGATCATCGTGGTTACAAAATGTCCGCCTAATTTAACTAAGGATAAAAAAGAAAAAATCATTCGCAGTTTGCATATTTTACCTGTGCAGCAAATATTTTTTACCACCATTGAATACGGAACACCCTATCATATCTTTCATCAAACCCTGAGAAAGGTAACACAGCAGGATGAAGTGTTATTGGTTTGCGGTATTGCCAATCCAAAACCATTGAAAGAATATCTGATGCAACATGCGTATACTTACTATCAAAAAGATTATAGTGATCACCATATTTTCAGTATCGATGACCTGAATACCATAAAAGAAAGATATGATGAAATTGATGCTGAATATAAAATGATCTTAACAACAGAAAAAGATGCAGTGCGTTTAACCAAATTTAAAGATGAATTAAAAGAAATACCCTTGTACGTTTTGCCTATTCGCCATCAATTTTTATTTAATGAAGGGGAACAATTCAATGCTACCCTAATTTCATTCATCCGTAATTTCAGTTTCAATCCGAACAAATGAGTAAAAAGAAAAAAGGAAAACATTCCGCACATAAAACAACTGTTCTGCCAACCATGAAAGGTGTGCTGGAAGTAACCCGTTCAGGAATTGGTTATGTAGTAATGGGTGAAGGTGTTGGAGATATATTGGTTCGTCCGGGCGATTTCAATACTGCATTACACGGAGATACGGTAAGGGTAAAAGTGATCAAAGAAAATGCGAATACCAAAAAGAAAGAGGGAAGGATAACCGAAGTAGTACAACGCAAACAAACAGAATTTATCGGACATATTCAGCTCTCCACCAATTTTGCTTTCTTTATTCCAACATCCGAAAAGCCCATGCCTGATATTTTTATCCCTTTATTTAAATTGAAAGGAGCAAAAAATAAAGAGAAAGTAATTGTAAAATTGGTACAATGGGAAAAAGGCGATAAGAAACCCATTGGTGAAGTGGTGAGCATTATGAAAGAGGAAGACATCAATGATGCAGCCATGAAAGAAATATTGGCCGAAGCTGGCTTCCCGCTTGCATTTGAAGCTGATGTAACAGAAGCGGCACATAGATTACCGGAAGTACTGGATAGCAAAGAAATTAAACAGCGAAAAGATTGCAGGGATATATTAACATTCACGATCGATCCGATAGATGCTAAAGATTTTGATGATGCCATTTCATTCCGTTATTTAAAAAATGGGTTGTATGAAATCGGTGTTCATATTGCCGATGTAAGTTATTATGTAGAACCTGACACGGCATTAGATGAAGAAGCTTATAAAAGAGCCACTTCTGTTTATTTGCCCGACAGAGTAAACCCCATGTTGCCGGAAAGAATATCGAATGAGTTATGTTCATTGCGTCCGCATGAAGATAAATTTACTTTCTCTGCTATTTTTCAAATGAATAATAAAGGAGAAGTGCAGGAATATTGGTTAGGCAAAACCGTCATTCATTCCGATCAACGATTTGCTTATGAAGATGTACAACAGATTATTGAAACCAAAGCAGGAAAATATGTTGATGAAATAATGTTGTTGCATGATATCGCACAACGATTAAGAAAACAGCGTTTTAAATCCGGAGCGATTAATTTTTCGTCACAGGAAGTTCGTTTCAAATTAGACGATAAAGGTAAACCCATCGGGATTGTAATAAAAGAAAGCAAAGAAGCAAATCAATTGATTGAAGAGTTGATGTTGCTGGCAAACAAAACGGTCGCTGCACATGTTTCAAAAATAAAGATCAATAATAAAGAAATACCATTTCCTTATCGTGTGCATGATCAACCGGATGAGGATAAATTGAAACCGTTTATTGAATTTGCCAAAAAATACGGACATAAATTTGATATCTCATCTCCTGAAAAAATTGCCTTTAGTTTTAACCAAATGCTGTTAGATGTTAAAGGTAAACCGGAACAACATGTATTGGAACAACTGGGTATTCGTACGATGGCAAAAGCCATTTATACTACAGAAAATATTGGTCATTATGGTTTAGCCTTTGAACATTACGCACATTTTACATCACCCATTCGTCGGTATCCGGATGTATTGGTGCATCGGGTATTGCAAAGTATTTTATCAGAGAAACCCATCATCGATAAAAAGATGGAAGAGAAGTGCCGTCATTGCAGTGAAAGAGAAAGAGCCGCCATGGAATGCGAAAGAGATGGCAATAAATATAAACAAGTGGAATTCCTGAAAGCGCATGTGGGTGAAGTGTTTGAAGCAGTAGTGAGTGGTGTTGCAAGCTTTGGTTTTTTTGCTGAAACAGTTGCACATAAATGTGAAGGATTGGTAAGCATTGTTAGTTTAAGTGATTATGATGACTTCAGGTTAATTGAAAGTGATTATAGTTTAGCGGGCAGAAGAAGCGGCCGGCAATTTAGAATGGGTGATAAAGTAATGGTAAGATTGGTGGCTGCTAATTTAGATAAACGACAATTGGATTTTGAATGGATATTGAATGCTGATAAGAATGAAATATCAAAGAAAAAAAAATAGTAACTGCTTTTTAATAACCTACATTTATCAAAACCATTTTACATAATGAAAAAGGATGTTCTTATTATTCAAACAATATTAATATCAATTTTATTTCTTTCGCCAAAACACTTATTAAGTCAAAAGTTTATCGAATCCTATTACCGGTATGACTGGACAGAAACATTAAACCACAATGATGCAAATTTTTATAGTTATTTGCAGAATACTGATTCCGGTTGGTATAGAAATGATTTTTTTCTGAATGCAAAAAAGAATAAAATCCAGATGATTGGATTATATGAGGACAAAGAATGTAAAATGCGAAATGGTACTTTTAGGTGGTATTATTATTCAGGTCAATTAAAAACTTTCGGAAAATATATTCACGGACAAAAAAATGGATTATGGCTCGATTGGTATTCAAATGGCTTTATAAAAGATTCATTGAATTTCAAAAATGGGAACTATTGGGGAATTTCATTGTCCTGGTA
>Ga0364859_10540_pt1 | contig 17874 bp, 14 predicted proteins | sample ExccelAu500001D3_FD_206911 | JGI IMG/M metagenome (GOLD analysis project Ga0364859, IMG submission 206911) | Enriched cells from Trout Bog Lake Hypolimnion, Wisconsin, USA - BchlTB.Aug20.5000.01 .D3 | ecosystem: Environmental > Aquatic > Freshwater > Lake > Hypolimnion/Profundal zone | place: USA...
TATACATTCCTTTATGGCAGCATTATTTATTATGCCATCCGTTATTTTAACCATTCTACCGGAAAACGCAGGAAACTGGCCCTGATGGTGTTACTCATTAAAGTTGGTCTCATTATACCCACTTTAACCTCAGAACTGGAATCTTTTAATTTTATAAGTTATATAAGCTGGTTCTTTACAGGTTATTTATTCAATATCTGTAATTCATATACATTATTTACCAACAGGTTAATATGGGAAAGAAAATAATTATAGGCATCGATATCAGGGATATTAAAGTGGCAGCTACCGGGCAAAAAACTTTTTTGCAGGAATTGTATTTTCAATTTAAAAAAATCAATAACCCAGAATTTGAATTTGTATATTTCACTACTAAAATACCTGTTTATAAGGGAAGAAATAAACTATTTTTAATAGTAGAACATTTGCGTTACCAAGGCTGGAAACAAGCTATTTTACCGGTATTAGCTTTGTTTCGTAAATGTGATGTTCTTTTCTGTACCGATTATTTTGTTCCTTTTTTCCATTTGGGGTTTAAATCAGTGCAGGTTTTTCACGATGCTTTTTTCTATGAATACCCGGAACATTATAATAAATACTGGATGCCGCTGTTTACCTATTTAGCCATCCCGGCAGCAAATAAATCTGCATTTATTATTACCCCTACCAATTATACCCGCAATACCATTCTCCACTATACAAAAATCCCTTTAGACAAATTAATTACTGTTTACGAAGCCCCGAAATCCTTTCATTTACTACCCACAACAATTTCTGAAACCCCAAACATTACCCTTTTTAACACAACCCGGTATATTTTTCATGTAGGCGTAATTGAAAAAAGAAAAAACCTGCCTGCGCTCATTAAGGCATATCATTTGTTAATCAACAGTATGGAAACGGATCTTAAACTGATATTGGCTGGCAAAGGAACCAACCGAAAGGATTCAGATGACACTCTACAGATCAGGAACTTAATTTCCGCTTTACATCTGGAAGATAAAGTAATATTGACTGGATATCTGTCTGATCAAGAATTATCCATAGCATATAAAAATGCTTTTATGTATGTATTTCCATCTATCAATGAAGGCTTTGGCCTTCCATTACTGGAAGCTTTTCAGGCCAAACTTCCTGTATTGGTAGCCGATAATACCTGTCTGCCGGAAGTAGGCCAAACAGGCGTTTTAACCTTTAACCCTTTTAATATTCAGGACATTTTTGAAAAAATGAAACTGGTAATTGAAAATAAGGTCCTTAGGCAAGAGCTTATCAATAAAGGGCAGGAGCGCTTACAGCATTTTTCATGGGAAAAATCAGTGCTGCAATTAATGGATATATTTAAAAAAGCAGTAAATAAACCATAAACAGCCTTATTACAATATTATATTTATATAATCATCCAAATGAGTATTTCACACAATACCCGTATTTTATTAATACATAACACCTATCTCGAAAAAGGGGGTGAAGATACCGTAGTAAAGTGTGAATGGGAATTTTTAAAAAAACAGGGAGCTGCAGTATATTATAAGGAGTTTAATAATGCATCCTTTACTAAATTCAATCCTTCAGCCTGGCTATTACCTTTAACTATTACGTTTAACCTCTATTCATTTTTCAGCCTGTTTTTTTTCATACGGTACAAAAAAATTAAAATAGTTCATGTACATAATTTTTTTTACAACGCTTCCCCTTCTGTTTTCTGGGCAGCTAAACTGGCAGGGGCAAAAACTATTTTAACAATACATAATTACAGGCTGTTTTGTTTAAAATATAATTTTTTCAGAAATAATGTTTCCTGTTTTGATTGCTATAACAATCAAAGTTTTAAAAAAGGGATTCAGGAAAAATGTTTCAAATCTTCCTATCTGGCATCTGCTGCACTTGCCTTTTCCTTAAATTTCCATCAATGGACAGGTACCTGGAAAAAAAAGGTGGATTGCTATATCGTTTTAAATAAGTTTACTGCCAACCTGCTGCTGCAGGGAAAAAGGATTCCTGAACATAAAATCGTATATAAACCTAATTTTTTAAGTACCACTGATTATACCGATTATTCAAACAGGCAGGATTTTTATTTTTTTTCAGGTAGGCTCAGTGAAGAAAAAGGAATCCGCCACATGTTGGAAGCCTTTACACTGGTTCAGAAAAAACTGATTATTGCCGGATCGGGTGAACTGGCACCTTTTATTCAACAACACCAGAATGAATATATTCAATATATTGGTAGTCAAACCCATGCTGAAATCCGTTCATTCCTGGTTCATTGCAAAGCGCTTATTTTACCTTCTCTTTGGATAGAATCTATGCCCATGACTATCCTGGAAGCACAGTCCTGCGGCACAATAGCCATCGCGTCAACAAGCATGAATACAGCAGAAATGATTACAGATGGAAAAGATGGCTTGCTGTATCAGTCCGGTAATCCTGTAGAACTGGCCAATAAGATTCTTTACCTGGAATCAATGGAAAGGGAAAAATTAAACTGTATGTCAGCAGATTCTTATAAAAAGTTTATAAATTTATATACAGAAGCAGCGCATTTGAAAAAAATTAATGAAATTTACGGCGTCTGAGCATACTGTCTACTCCCCCCAAGACAGATTTATGTACATATTTAAAAGATTTCCATTCAATTTAAAATGATTTAATGAAAAAATATTTATACTTCCTTTGCATAAATTAAATAAGCAAATACATTGTTTAGCAGTTCCATTTATTTACAAAAATTTAAATAATCATATTTAATTAAACTATGCCAAGGATTCAGAAAAAATATTCAGCCATCAGGTATATTTCCGATGCTCCGGTTATTATATTGGTATACCTGATCGTTTTAAAATTTTTTCCCGGACATCAAATGGTAAGGAGTTTTACATCCAATCTCATCTTTATCCTGCTTACTTTAATTATCTGGTATTTTACTGCTAATATTTCCAATCTTTATAAAGACAGAAGGTCCAATAAATTTTCAGAAGAAATTATTTTCATTATTTATACAGTAATGCTATTTACCATTTTGCTAAGTTCGGTATTTTTTTTCCTGGGCAATTACCTGTCCTATAATTCGGAATTCATGTTTTCCTTTCTTTCATTACTCACTATATTCATCATTACCGCAAAATATATCATCCGCAAAACAATGCATTCTGCCTTATTTCAGGGCAAATTATACGACAGTATTTTACTGGTGGGTGCCACCCCTGCAGCTATGCAATTATATGATGCCATTAACAAGTATTATTATTATGGTTATAAATGTGTAGGGTTTCTGGATAATGAAACCGTTAAACTGAATGGCTGCCACTATGCCGGCCATATAGAAAACCTCAATTCAGTATTGGCCAAAACACCGGTAGATGAAGTGGTGATTGCCCTGCCCAATTCGAAACACAAACTCATCAGGCAATGTATAGAGGTTTGTGACCATTATTCCACTTCCGTTAAAATATTGCCTGATTTTCACCAGTATGCTTCTTCCGCCAGCCATATTAATAATATTGGCCTGGTTCCGGTAATCAACTTTAATTCACTACCATTAGATAAACTGGAAAACAAATTACTAAAACGCGCATTTGATATCACTTTTTCCATACTCTTTTTTATTTTACTGGGGTTCTGGTTACTGCCATTAATTGCACTGCTCATTAAAGTAACTTCTAAAGGCCATGTGATATTTAAACAGGAAAGATGGGGGCTCAATAATAAAAAGATCATTTGCTATAAATTCAGGAGCATGGTGGCCGATTGTGCATTTGAAGATCAAAATGGCCATTTTGTACAGACAACCAAAAATGATGTACGGGTTACCCCACTGGGTAAAATACTGCGTAAAACCAATATGGATGAGTTACCGCAGTTCTGGAATGTTTTGCTGGGCAATATGTCGGTGGTGGGCCCAAGGCCACACCCAACCCCGCTTAATATTCAATCCCTGCAAACAGTAGATAATTATATGCTGCGGCATAAAGTACTGCCTGGCATCACCGGCTGGGCACAGGTAAATGGTTCCCGGGGTGAAACAAAGACCCCGGAAGTGATGCAGTACCGCGTTAATTTTGATTTATATTACATTCATCGCTGGACATTCTGGCTGGATTGCCAGATTATCCTTCAAACCATTATCAATATATTCAGGGGCGACCAGAATGCATATTAATCAACTCAACAGTCAAAATGAAAAAATTGTTATTTTCAGTTTTTCTTTGCTTCACTGCTTTTCAATCCCTTCAATCGCAGATGGTTTGGGAAAACTACCAGGTAGAAGTATATAATTACCTGGGCAGGCTTTCTCAAAAAGGAATAATACGTTTTGACGATCTTATTTTACCCCTCACCCGGCAATATATCCAAACAAAGCTTACCGAAGTAAAGGAACATACAGTATCCTTGTCCCGAGTTGAAAAAAAAGAACTGGACTTCTATTTACAGGAATATAATACTTCATTGTTTACGCCAGTAAAAGATTCAGTTAATACAGCATTTTTTAAAAAAGACACCGGAAAACGCTGGAGAGCTTTTACTTCCGCTTCACCTAATTTCTATATTACGGCCGACCCCATTCTTCAGGGCTCGGAAAATCAGTACAATACTACCCGTTACCAGCATAAAGCCTGGGGTGTGGATGTATGGGGGCAAATTGGCAAACATATTGGGTTTCAGTTTGCCGCCAAAGATATCACAGAAAACAGGGATGGAAACCCTCCCGATAGTTTTAATTACAAGGGCCCTCAAACTGGTTTTATACTATTGGGGAATGCCAATAATTATACGTTTACAAATTACAGTGTGTACCGGGGCCATATTGGTTATATGTGGAAAAATGGATCAATCAGTGTGGGCCAGGATTACCTTTTATGGGGCTATGGCGAAAATGGCAGGATGGTATTGTCTGATAAATCTCCAGCCTATCCATATATCCGGTTGGATTACCACCCCCTTCCCTGGCTGCAGTTTAATTACGAACACGCCTGGCTGGGTTCCAATGTATTGGATTCTGCTGCATCGTACAATTATAATAACAATGTGTTTGGAGGTGTAAGAAATATTTATATAAAGAAATTTATGGCTACCCATTCCATCACTGTTACCCTTAAAAAAGGGATTGATTTCAGTTTAGGTGAATCTGTAATTTATACTGACCATGTAAATATCGGTTTCCTCATACCCATCATGTATTTTAAGTTGTACGATAATAATGTCAGTAATAATAATATCCTTGCCGGTAGCAATGGCCAGGCTTTTATGCAGTTTAGCCTCAAAAATATCCCGCATAATATGCACCTGTATTCCACCCTGTTCATTGATGAAATAAGGGTATCGCAGATATTTAACAGGGATAGCAGCAGAAACCAGATTGGTTTTAACTTCGGTGCTTCTATAACTGATTTCCCAATCCGCTATTTAAGCCTTAGTGCAGAATATACAAGGGTTAACCCCTTTGTTTATCAGAATTTAAACCCGGCACAAACCTACACTAATCAGGGATTTTATCTTGGGGACTGGATGGGTAATAATTTCGACCGATTGATTTTTTCATTAAAATATACTCCTGCAGCCAGAGTAAAATGTTTGTTACGGTACCAGTATATCCGGAAGGGATTAGGAGGCACGGCAGATCAACAGTATTTTCAATATCCGGAACCTTCATTTTTAACACCACTTATTTTTACACAAAAACAATATTACTTAAACATATCATACGAGTGGAAACACAATATATACATGGTTGGTAATTATAACAGAACAGAAACCAACAATATTTCCGGTGCAGTTCAAAGCAATTATAACAATTACAGTATTGGTTTAAATTTCGGACTGTAAGTAATGCACTGTAAAACTGGCCTACTTAAATTTACCGGTTAACTGGTTTTTAACCATTACAACCAAATAATCTTTAAATATTAAATGCTGTACTGTAAAATAAAGGATACTACAGCAAACTACTGCAGAAATGAGCTCTGTAATAACGGGTAAATGAAAACTTTGTAAAAACAAAACTACCGGAATAAACAATAATGATGTAGCAACTGCCTTTATCAATAAAACCCACTGATAATTAAAGTAAAAATGTTTTCTTAAAAAATAATAATATAAACTGGTTACCAGCAGTTCACAAAATACATTTGCCAGAGAAGCCCCCTCTTCCCTGTAAATGGGCACCAGTATAAAATTAAGGGTTACACCGAAAATCATGCCTATTAAAACCGACCAGAACATTTCTTTGTTTCTACCCAGCGGCACCATAATCTGTAACGCAAAAAAATAGCCAAAGCCAATAATAACCGGTAAAAAAGCCAGTATTCTTAAACTGGTTGTAGCAGTATAAAATTGTTCGCCCGAAAAAACCCTGATCAGTTCGGGGCTTAAGATAAAAATACCCATAGAAATAGGAATAGAAAATACTGCAGTAAAGTGAAAAGACTTCTGCAATAACTGATCTGTTTCCTGCTTATTTTTTTCATGAAAATATTTACTCAGTTGTGGCAGCATAATAGCACCAAAAGAAGTAATAAAAGGCAGGCTGATCTTGGTAAGCTTAATGGCTGCTGTATACAAACCAACAGCCTGTTCATCGGATAAAAAACCCAGTAAAACGGTATCCAGCACCATATACATGCTGGTAGCCACATTGGTTCCAAAAATATATAACAATGGCCGCAGGTGTTTTCGTAATGCCAGGTTATGCAATACAAAATCTGTCCTTTTGCGCACCAGCAAAAGGCTTATAAAATTATTGCCCAGCATGGAAAAAATCAGTATCAGTAAATAAAGCGTAAAATCTGTTTCCGTTTTTACAAAAACATACAGCAACATTAGAGATATTGCTTTAATAAATACAGATCGTAAAGAAATAATTTTAAACTCTTCCAACCCTGCATATAACCAGTCAATAGACGAAAAACCAAAAGCAATCAATACCACTGCATAGCCATATAATTTAATATTCGACTTAAAAAAAGGAAAGCAAAAAACAATCAGCAGGTAACAGAAAGATACAATCAGGCTGGTAATAAAATAAATGATAAATAATTCAGAAAATGCAGCAGACATCTTTTTTTTATCATGCCGGTGCCTTGCAATTTCCTGAATGCCGTATACCGGAATTCCCAGTGCAGCTATTAAGGCAAAGTACTGGGCAAAGGAACTCGCCATTTGCACTTTACCTATTCCTTCCGGGCCAAGTATCCTGGAAGCATACGGAAAACTGAGTATGGGAAATAAAAGGTTAACAACAGAAAGCAACAGGTTGTACAAATAATTCTTTTTCATAAGTTCCCTGTTCTTAAACAATAAAATTATAAGGATACTTCTTCTCGTTTTCTGCGGAAAACACTAATCCAGAGAAAAATGGCTAGAAAGCCGGTAATAGCCCCCCCAATCATACCTGCATACCATTTTATACGGTTAACAATCAATGGTAAATCTGGGTTGTCAATAATTTCTACAGTCGGGGTTTCCTGAATCAACGCTGTTTTAGAAATTTCCAGATTCTTTACCACTTCGGTATAAATGGTAGACAAAACCAATTTATCTCTTGCAGTAATTTCTGCATTAACGGCTGAAGTGGAATAAACCGGATTCAGGTCTATCAGCTTGCTGTTTTCAGAAGAAGAAGCATAGGTTTGTCTGTTTAATAAAAAACCAATACTGTCTGCCCTTTTTTGCAGCCTTTCCACATTCCTTTTTAACCTGCCAATTTTTGTATCTACATAAAAGCCGGTGGTGATATTCAAAAGCCGCTCACAAAATAACTGAGCCAGTTTTTCATCCCGCATGGTAATTTCTATCGAAAAAATATTCAATTTTTTATCCGGTTTGGAAATATTGAGTTCTTTTTCTGTAATCCTTAATATCAGTACCTGTAGCAAACTGTCTTCCAACCTCGAAACTTTGTTACGGGTAGCATAAAAATTAACGGTACGCCCCACATCTTCTGAGTGAGCCCATTTAGATTTTAAATGATATTGTTCCGCATAACGGTCGGCCAGCGTTATTTTATTATCAGCAGAATCGCTGTAGGGGGTTAATAATGTTTTTTTTATAAAGCTGCTGCTCTTTAAAAGCTCCAGTAAATTATCACCGGCCAGAATACCGGACCCTCCGGTTAAACCACCCAGGTCTACCCCTAATTGTCCGGCTACTGCCGATGCCAGGGAGCCACCCGATGTTTTGGCATCTTCCACCACAAAACTAAGTTGGGCTGTAAAGGTTTTAGTTTTAAAAATCGCATAGATAGTTCCCAATACTGCACCTGCAACAATAAAAACCAGCATTAGTTTCCATTGCCTGAATGCATTGATAATATTGTTGCCAAAATCTTCCAGTATTTTTCTGAAAGAGAATTCCGGCTCAGTTTCAACATCATAAGAAAAGGTATCCATGTTTACAGTAATTTATAAATAGTTACCATCGCAGTTAAAGCAGTTAAAATGGTTGCAATTTCCGCCATATTGAGGAATTGTTTTTTCTGGCCATCAGCTTCCGGCACTTTAATGATACTGCCGGGCAAAACTTTAGGGTATCTTCTTAAAAACAGAAAATGTTTGGTTTTCCTGTTTATTCCATTGGGGTACTGTACATACACTTTGCCGAGGTATCCCCGTTCATTAATACCACCGGCAGCAGAAATATAGGTGGATAACCTGCGGGATTGATATTCTACAATCTGGGGATTAAATACTCCTCCCGTAACTTCCACATAAGTATGAGTTTTAGGTATATAAATACTATCGTTAGCCTGTAACAAAAACTGGCTTTTTTTGCCTTCATGCACCAGGTCTACACCTACTCTTAACCCTTTCCTGTATACTTGTACATTAGCTAAAGATCCGAAACTGGATAATCCACCGCTACGCTGAATCAGATCCGCAATAGTTTCATCTCTGCGTTCAATCTGATAATCCCCCGGAAATAAGACTTCTCCTTTAATAAAGGCAGATCCTAAAGAATGATAATTTAATAATCGGGGAACAAATAAATTGTCCAGTGGTTCCAGGGTAAAATTTCCCTGGTTAGATACATTGGCAGAATCTAAATCGATACGTATAATTTCCACCAGCTGGTTGGCCAGTGTATCTGATTTATTTTTATGAATGCGGGAAATTTCTATACGATGTTGCGCCGCTTCAAAACTAAATCCTCCTGCCATCATAATGGCATCAATTGCTGTCATTCCATTTCTGTATTCCAGATTACCAGGAGAACGAACAAATCCATTCACATTCACAGTAACCACATCCTGTAAACTGTCTATAAATGGAATATAGACAGAATCATCTTTAACCAGGAGCAAGTCTGACTGCCGATGACTTAAAATCTCATACAGATTCACGGCAATCAAACTACGGTTATTATCGGCAAGCCTTCTTTTAATTACTAAATTATTCCCGGCAGCCCGTTCCCGCAGGCTATCTGCTTTTTTAACCAGCTGAGACAGTTGCATACCATCCTCAAACTCATAAATTCCCGGATGGTTCACAGCACCTGAAATAGTTACTTTATTGGTAATCTGGTTTACAATTTTATCAATAAATACGCTATCCCCATTATGGGGCAGGTAATAATTAAAATCTTCATTTGCAATATCTTTTATCTTTTTATCCTTTTCACCCAGTTGCACCACTTTGATATTACGTCTGAAAGCTGTATCTCCAAATCCCCCTCCCAGTTGTATCAGGTCTGCCAATGTTTCTTTGGGGTGCAATTCATAGATAGCCGGTCTTTTAATTTCGCCGGATAAATAAACATGTTTGGTATAAACCGGAAAACGGATCAGGTCCTGGTCTTCCAGACGCACATCTTTTTCAATAATACCCTTTTGTAAAAAAGTATACAGGTCAATCACTTCCAGTACTTTATTATTACGGATGATCTCTATATTGCGCAAAGACCCATTATCTGTAGGCCCTCCGGAAAGATATAATACATTAAAAAAAGAAGCCAGGGAAGATACACTGTATGCTCCTGGCCGCTGGGCTTCGCCTATCACAGTAACCCGTATTGTTTTCACATTGCCAAGGGTTAAAGTCAGTTGTGTATTTCCGTCTTTTAAACCAGGATATACTTTTTCTCCCAATTTATTACGTATTACTTTTTCGGCCTGTTCAATACTTAAACCAGTAACCTGGATAATACCTGCATAAGGTATCTGAATTGTGCCTTCGGGAGTTACTTTCTTTTTAAAACTGTTTTCATTCTGGCCGGTTAAATTCACAATCAGATCGTCATCTGGCCCAATGATATAATTTTTTGGAGTAGCAATTCTCAGATTGGGTTCAAAACTGGAATTAGGGTTACTGAAAAATTCAAAACCATAGATCCTGCTCTTTCTTCTGGATTGTGGTATTTCTTTAATCCAGCTGCTATCCCTTAAAAAGCCGGAAGTATCCGTTACTAAATTCAAGACCCCGGTTTTAGATAGTTTGGAATTACCCTGCATATCCACTAACCTGCGCTTAAAAGCACTGATTTCAGCAGTACTCATCCCCTTTTGTGCCATCATACTCACTGCCTGATTTTCGGATAAGCCATTTTTCTGCGCTTCCTGCCACAATTGCATCATCTGCTGGTCAGATAACTGGCTTACTTTAACATCAGGAGATAAATTGTTTAATATAGACTGAGACCGTAATGTACCTGTTAACAGTATCAATACCCCAAATAAAAAACCCGTTTTTAAAAGTACGTTTAAGTTCATTAGTGCTAATTCTTGATGGAAAGCAAATATCGCTATTCCCGACTAATTATTAATAACAACAATTTTTAAATTATCTATAGACCAGCTCAAGGCACAGGTATCATTAAAGGGAACGGCAGCATCTGAAAGATCCAGCTGAAAACTCGATTTATTGTGTTGAATGGTGCTGCTCATTTTATATTCACTGGTTCCGTTGGGTGAACTGAGTAAACTGCAGGTACCCGGTAACTGATAAGTATAGGAATCTGCAAAAGCAGGACTGGAGACAGATCCATTGCCAATCCAATTGGGGTAAGCTTGTTCAATTCCGGTAACATTAGAAAAACCGGTAATATACTGGTACCCGCCATCAAATTTTTCTACCCATACATTATTTTTCCATTGGTCGTGCAGGTATAAATCAAAAGAAACATTCAATCCATTATGCGGGGGCAGGTTATTTAAAATCAGTTCAGCATTACAATTATTAAATTTCCCCAGTACTTTAGATCCATTAAAAGTAAAGCGTTTAGGCGCACTTAATGAATCCACCACGCCATTAACCCAACCGCTAACCACAATTCCATGCCGGTCATTTTCAAAATCATTCTCATATACCAGAATATTTTTGGTCAGGTTTTTAAAACATCCGCTCCATCCAAAACAGGCAAGCAACAGCATAAACAGAATGGCGTTTTTTTTAATATCAGTAAAAATATTCATGCGCTAAAAGTAGTTAAGTTATAGGAATTGAAAACCTTCACTTAGTTAATTTTTTTTAACCAGAAAGAACCGGGATTAGTTGTTTCCCTAATGTTATACAATACTTTTTTAGTTGCACCAAAAAAATCAGATTTCAGGTAATTTAAAGAAAACAGAATTTCCCAGGCTGGGTTATTGTGCAAAAATGCTTCCAGTAAATATTGCTCGTTCCAAAACCTGAATTCTTTTTTCAGCCATACTGCAGGGTAATGGCGGGGAGAAAATATATCATGAATATGCACCAGTACCCCTTTATTTAAAGCAGGCAGTATTTGAAAGTATTCAAATAATACATCATTTTCAGGGCGAATGATATGGGATGAATCGATAAACAATATATCATTTTTCTGCAACTTGCTAAAAATACTGATATCCAGCGCTTCCACTTTTTCCTTTATCAGGGTAAAACTGCCGGTATCCGCAAAAAAAGCATATTCAAAAGGCTCAATACAAATCAGTTCCCCTTCAAACCCATCAGCCTTATTTGCAGCCAATGCCTTTAAGGCCAGCAGTGTTGAAAAACCGGAACCAATTTCAATAATCCTTTTTGGTTTTATATTCCTGATCATCAGGTAATACAAATCAGCATCCCCCTCCTCAAAAGAACCGTTTTGCAAATAATAGCCCTTCTGCAGCTGTTTTACAGCCGGCCATTGTTGCAGTTCCTCTCTGTATTGTAAGGTTTGCAAATAAGCCAACTGGCTATCCACTTTAAAATCCAAGGGCAGTTTTCTTAACGCTGATGCATTAAAATTTTTATCATACACAAACTGTGGTTCATAATAATGATTTCTAATGGGCAGGATACCCCCCCATTTATATAGTTTACTGCTTACAGTAAAAAATTGTAACCCATAAAATTTCATTACCCTGATTACAGGAATATATACTATTGCTAAAACTGTATTTAAAAGATCCAGCACAAATAAAACCGGCTTCTTTAATATTCTTTTTATCATATACTAAGATAAAGATAATGCGTTCCCAATAAATACAAACCCATATATAAGTAAAAAATAATCCGGTATACAACAGAATTATCTGCTGCTATTGTTACAGAACCTTTAATTTTAACTTCAAAGAATCATTTATTTTGCATGAAAATTCATTACCAGTCATCATACTGCCGGATTATAACACATTCCTTTTCAGTCTTTATTTTGTTACTCTGGTCAAATATTTCCCTTGCACAAACTTTATCACTGGATAAAGATTTCCTGACGGATTATGTAAGAAACCGTCAATTAGCAGATACAGCTGCACCGGATTATTCCTTTTGTGTAAGGCCATTAACAGCAGATAATTCTATTGCTTCCATTCCGCTTTATAGAAAGCTGGATGCTCATTTTTCGGTATTACCCCTTAGCCTGAGTTTGCAAACAAATTCGCACAACCCCTTCACCTGGAATAATGGGGCTATGATACCGGCAGTTGGCCCCCAGGCCTTAATCAGTGGTGGTATTTATGCAAGTTTTGGCAGGTTTACCCTTCAGGTACAACCCGAAATATTGTATGCACAAAACCAGTCATTTGAAACTTTCCCAACGGAATATGCAGGAGTGGCCTGGCAATCTTATTATATGGTGCTCAACCATATTGATAATCCGGAACAATTTGGCAGCCAGCCCTATAAAAAAGCCTATCCCGGCCAATCCTCGTTGTATTATCATCCCAAAAATCTGGCCATCGGAATATCAACAGAAAATATCTGGTGGGGGCCGGGCATACAAAACAGCCTGGTAATGAGTAATAATGCACCAGGATACTTACATGCAGATATTCATACCACAGTACCCATTAAAACGGCAGTGGGTTCCTTTGAGTTTCAGTTATTGGGTGGCAAACTGGAAAACAGTAATATAGACCCTCCCAATACCAATGTTGTGTATAACGGCAATTTTTTATACCAGCCAAAAAATGCTTCCTCCAGATATCTCAGCGGAATAACCGTTAGCTGGCAACCCAAATGGGCCAGGGGCCTGTTTTTGGGTTTCAGCCAGGCATCTTATCTATATAAAAAAGACATCAGTGGCATTGCAGATATTTTACCATTGCAGGGTATATTTACCAGCACGGCAGAAAAGGAAAACAAAAAAGCTACCCTGGGGTCTGTATTTATGCGGTATCTATTTCCGGAAGAACATGCAGAATTTTATATAGAATATGGGCGAAACGACCGGTCGGCAGATATTATTAATTTAATCACTGACAAAAATTATCCCCGGGGGTATATTGCTGGCATTCGCAAACTAAGCAATATAAGGCCCAATAAAAGCCGTATGGAGTTTACAGCAGAAATTTCTGAATTGCAACTGGCAACCATGGATTTAATCAATACAGCAGGTAAAAGCTGGTACACCGATGCATATGTGCGGCAGGGTTATACCAATATGGGCCGGGTAATAGGAGCCGGTGTAGGACCCGGAGGCAACAGCCAAATGATGGATATCAGTTGGATAAAAGGGTTTACCAAAATTGGGCTGCAGTTGGAAAGGGTGCTGCATAATAATGATTTCTATTATAACCTCTTTATGCAAAATGGTGAATATCAACGGCATTGGACAGATCTCAGTGCAGACCTGCATGCTAATTGGAAAATAAAAAACATCTATGTAAAAGCAGATATGGGTCTCAGCAGGTCATTAAATTACGAATGGTGGGTATTACCCAATTCCGTTTATTTTACCAATGGAGCCGATTATCTCAATTTTCACGGCGCACTGGCTATTCATTACTGTTTTTAAAAGGGACTAAGGTTAAAGGCAAAAAATATTCCGTATCAAGCAACAAAATAATAAAATAATGTATCTGATTTAATTAAACTTTTATTAATTTAATAAGTCTGATTATAAAACTTTTATGTAATGCTGCATATCATACTGTATATTGATCCGGGAACCGGCAGCCTGTTATACCAGGCCGTTTTATCAGGTTTTCTAACAGGTATTTTTTATTTTAAAAAAATTAAAGCCTATTTTAAAACAGGCAGAAAAACAACAAAACCTTCAGACAATACGGAAGTAAATGATTGATTATCAACCCTACTCCTTTAAAGATCCGGAAGGCTATATTACAGAAATTAATAACACTTATTTCAGGGTTATTGCACAACAGTATCAACAGGAATATGACCATCTCATGCAATCGGGGCTTTATCAGGAACTGGTTACCAAACATTTACTGATCCCGCATACAGAATTACAAAAAGCTGATACCCGGGAGGATTGTTACAAACTATTAATGCCTCAGCAAATTCATTGCGTTGTGTATCCCTTTGAATGGGGTTTTTACCAATGGAAAAAAATGGTGCTTAATTACCTGGAAATAAATAAAATTGCGCTCCGCTACGGCATGATACTAAAAGATGCCAGCCCCTATAACTTTACTTTTATCAACCATGAATGTATCTTGTTTGATACCTCATCCTTTACCTTTTTCAGGGAACCGGAAACCTGGAAACCGTACAGGCAGTTTTGCGAAGAAATATTGGCCCCATTTACTTTAATGCATTTTAATTCACTTCAGTGGTCCAGGCTTTCGGGGGCATTTATTACGGGACTGCCACTTGAGTTGGTGACAAAAGAACTATCCTGGAAAAGTCATTTCAATATTACCTGCCTTTTACACCTGCACTGGCATGCGAAATTTAAAAACAAAAAAGGCCAGAAGGCTGCTGTAAAAAAAGTCAGTGGATTTTCGAATACCCAGCTTTTAAGCTTATGGCAGCAAATAAATGACAGTATTAATAGCTGGGATATAAAACCGGATACTGAAAAAAAATGGGAAAATTATTATGCTGAGGATATCAAACTTCCCAGCTACCTGCAGGACAAAGAAAATACCGTAACAGAATGGATACAGAACATTCAACCCCAAACGACCCTGGACATAGGGGCCAATACCGGTAAATTTTCCTTTATTGCTGCAAAATACAGCAAAAATGTACTGGCACTGGAATCGGATGCCAACTGTGCAGACCAATTATATGCCGCCAGTAATTTATTGGAGGGGAACAATGTTACCATTATCCATGCAGATATTACAGAACCCTCTCCAGCACTTGGATGGGCCAATGCAGAAAAAAAAGCATTAAGAGATCGTTTACAGGGAGATCTGCTGCTGGCATTGGCAGTGATTCATCATTTAAGTATTGGCAGGAATGTACCATTGCCCTTTATCGCAGCAGAATTTGCCAGGATTACCAGCAATTATGCCATTATTGAATTTATACCCAGGCAAGACCCGCAGTTGCAAACCTTACTCGAAAATAAAAAAGATATTTACAGCCACTATACAGAAGCTAATTTTACAGCATCATTTTCAAAATACTTTCAGCTGATCCGGATGCATCAATGCCAGGATTCAGAACGTAAACTATTTTTATGGCAGAAAAAATAAGAGCCCTGTTTCAAAAGCCCATCTTTGTATACCTGCTTGGCTTCTATTTTTTACTGTATAAAACAGCCACTTATTTTCCCGCATTTGAAGCCATAACGTTTATTGTTTTTTGCATAGGGTTCCTGGCTATTACAGCAGCCTGTATATATGTATTCAGAAAACTATCACTCGATAATTATGCAGCAGGGCTGGTCTTCACAGCCTGGATCCTGTTTTTTTTTCCAAACGAATTAATGGACTTGCTGAATAAGCTCCTGCCCATCCCTCAGGGCATGAAATGGTATGTATTTTCCTTCCTGTTCATCCTCTCTGTGTCCATGTATCTGTTCTTCAGAAAAAGGGCAGGTACCCCATTGATCCAATCTGCCAATAGCATCCTCAATACTTTATTAATCATTAATATTTTTGTAACACTGATAAATGGATGTATCCTGGCAATAAAAGAAAATAAACACGCAGCAGCATTGGCTGTAAGGGGGGCTAAGGTATCCTTCCATATACCTCCCGGCAAACCGGATATAATCTGGATCTTACTGGATGAATATGCCAGTACTCCCCAGTTGAAAGCAATGGGGTATAACAATACACTGGGAGATTCGCTTCGCAAAAAAGGTTTTTATATACTGGATTCATTAGGCAGCAGGTACGATCATACTGATGCATCTATCGAATCCATTTTTAATTTTGATGATACATTAACACCCTCTAATTATAAATATGCAGAAAAGTATATTCAGGACAATCAGTTCATCAAAAATCTGGAACAGAACCATTATCAATTTAAAGCAATTGATTTTCTTCATTTCCAATCAACACCAGATACATTAGACCTTCCCATTTTTTTCCCCTACAGTTATCGTTTAATGTTACTGGAAGGAACTGTTTTTAGTAGTTTTTATTATAACTACCTCGACAAAAACAACAGCATTATAGAACAGTATAATGAAACAGTTCAGGCAGCTTTAAATAAACAACTTACACAACAAACAGGTACACCCAAATTTGTATGGGCTCATTTTTTATTACCGCATTCCCCTTTTCTTAAAGATGCCAACGGCACACCCCTGCCCACACATACCATTTCTGCCTTAAGCATTCCTGCTATCAATAAAAACTATTTGGGTTATTTAATTTATACCAATAAAACCCTGCTACATATACTATCGCAAATAAAAGACTGGAATAATAAAATAGTGATTATTTCAGGAGACCATGGGTTCAGGTTTTATTTAGCACCTATAAATCCATACCGGAAGAAAACTTTTGTGGCCATTTATGCCCCCAAAAAAGATACTGCTTTAATTAACAAGATTAAATATATCCAGCAGATACCACTTATCATTTATTAAATGCCGGAACAACTATTTTTATAAACTATTTAAAGTAAATATAACTTTCACTGTTTTAAGTAATATTCTGGTTTCAAGCAGGTAAGACATATTTTTTATATAGTACAAGTCATATTCAAGTTTCTGAAGATTTTCTTCTGGTGTTGCTTTTGGGTTATTAACCTGTGCCCAACCCGTAATTCCAGGTTTTATCACATGTCTTAGTGCATAATAAGGGTTTTCCATTGCACATTTTTCTACAATATCTACTTTTTCAGGCCTGGGGCCTACTAAGCTCATATGGCCCATTAAAACATTCCATATCTGTGGCAATTCATCAATTTTTGTTTTCCTTAAAAATTTACCCACCGGAAAAATGCGTTTATCATTTTCTTTGGTATGTTCAACATGGCCGGTTTTATTAAAAACCATGGTCCTTATTTTACATAACTTAAATGGTTTACCATTTTTACCCACTCTTTTTTGTATAAAAAGTACGGGGCCGGGAGAGCTGATTCTAACCATAATCATGGCCAGAAAAGCTAAAAATAAAGCGGGTAAAGCAATGAGAATGCAAAAAAAGATATCAAGCGTTCTTTTAAAAAATTCTAAATGGCCCCTTCTGCTCACAAAAAAAAGGTCGTTATTAATGGCCCAGTGCTGGGAAATATGAACAAGGGGTATTCTTCCGGTTATATGTTCGTA
>Ga0364859_10547_pt1 | contig 17535 bp, 16 predicted proteins | sample ExccelAu500001D3_FD_206911 | JGI IMG/M metagenome (GOLD analysis project Ga0364859, IMG submission 206911) | Enriched cells from Trout Bog Lake Hypolimnion, Wisconsin, USA - BchlTB.Aug20.5000.01 .D3 | ecosystem: Environmental > Aquatic > Freshwater > Lake > Hypolimnion/Profundal zone | place: USA...
AAATGAAGATTATTTTTCCTACGTAAGCGATAAAAACAGAGTTCGAAACTGGTACTTGTCCGACGATCATTTAACACTTTCCTTACCCATATTAAAAAGCGATGTAACCCAAAACTGGAAAACCATTCTGGAAGATTGGGCGGCAATAATTCCTGTATTAAAGTCAACCGCATGGGAAAACAGTAATGATAAAACAACCCCTATCAACCAACTGGCAAAATTCTGCGAGGAAAGGTTTGATAAAAATTTTAGAAAGGTAGGTGTTCTTGAATTTTATAAAATCAAGAGGCAGGCAAAGAAGGATATTGCAAAAGAGATTTGTGATCAGATAGAAAGAAGCCTGTTTGAAGAATGGAAGACTGGCCAACGTGCCAGTAGCGAGGTGACAAAGATTATTGAAATTCTTATCGGTCAAACCGAAACCCGTTTGGGTAGCGTTAGCACCAAGTTAAATCAAATTACAGAGGAGATTGAAAAGCAAATAGTAAATAAAAATCAGAATGAGATTTTATGGTCCCAAACCGGGGTTTTGAGTGACATGTTGGGTAAACGAAAGAAGATTTTTGAAGCACACGGTGTAATACTTCAAACGCTTTATACACAGAAAACATATCAGGAGGCTTGGGCTTTTGGCAAAGAGTTACTCGCAGAATTGCTAAACCAGCTACAAATAATTGGTGCAGAGGTTGCTCAGTTTAATGAAACTTTGAACAGTGTTACTGAAGTGGCCGAGAAAATTATTGCGTCCAGGTGTCAGGACAAAGAAATCAATCCTGACTCGTTTAAAGAAGCTGTAGTGAAATATTATGAAGTCAAAAATGTTAAACTGTTCGTTGATAGAATTACAAAGGATGAAAGCATTCAGAAAAGGCAAACATCTGATATTCGTAATAAAATTGTTGATAAAATCGGCAGTGACCCTACGTTTACAAAATTGAACGAAAGAGTTTCTAATGAATTTCTTATTGACATGCTAGAAAATACTTGTAAGGAAAATTCGGTAGCAGCACATAATGAACTTATAACGAATAAAAAGGAAAAAATTATCGGAGTAAATATAGTTGAAAAGTTATATGAACAATTTGGTAGCGACCAAAATGCTTTAAATGAGTTTGTTAGGAATATTGTTAAGTATAGTGGCACCTTTATCAATTTTGATAATGGGGAGGTGCAGAAAACCATTCAAAACAATGACGCTCCTAAGGCGGGAGTTAACATTAAACTTGAAAATGTTGTTGTAAGCCTGCCGAAGGTTGACGATAAAAAAGATTTTGTCGAAAAGGTAAAAGAGGCTTTCAAAAATGCCTTATCTGGAACCAAGACATTGATTTTTGATGATAAAAGCGAAAATAAGAATGAAATATGCATTATGAGCCTTGCATATTGTTTCCCGCTCAGGTCAGTAAATGAAATGCGTTTCTTAAAGCAAAAGTATGATATGGTGCTTAAACAAACCGACAAAGATATAGCACAGCTTGTTTTACACCTGGAGGGAGACGGAACAAACTATCCGAGAGTCTTTCTTCAAACATCCGCGGAATTGGCTCAACAGAAAGAAGTTTTTGTAGATGATTGCCTGCCCTATTTGGTTTTAGCAAAGGCGATGAATATCATTCAAAAGCAAGACAAGGGTGATGGGACTGGGAAAATGGTATATGGCATTTCGCAGGTAGATGAATTGGGCTTGCCTTCTGGTTTATTGTATTTGGGCGACCGGTTTACTCAATCTGTTGAAAACGTTAATGAAGATATTGCAGCACAATTGAAAGCGGAGGTTGAGGAAAAATTGAAAAATGATTTTTTACACGTAACCCATCGGGAAGAATTACAAAAACAGGTTGTGAATGATGTTAAAGAGGTTGTCCTTCCAGAGTGTAAAAACAACGTAAATGATGCAACTTATTTACGATTTTATAGTGCTGTTAAGAAATCAATTCAAATTCTTAAAAACTAAATTATAATGGAAACAGGTAGAAAAGGCCTTTGTATAAACGTTGGCAACTGTAAAAATGCGGATAGCAAACTTCCGGTTGAAGTTTCAGTAGCAGCTGATTTTGTATGCCCAGAGTGTGGGCGTGACTTGGTGCCGGTTGAGCAAAAGAAGAAGATGGCAATTCCCAAACCAGTATTGATTGGGGTTATTGCGCTATTGGTATTATTAGGCGGAGGAATTGGAGGATATTTTCTGCTTAGCGGTGATGATAACGATGACGTTAAAGGTAAAGTTCAAACGGTTAATACTTCCAGCAACAAAAAAACAAACGAAACTGCCGCAGTACCTACTGATAAACCAGCGGCAGCGCCGGTTACAGAACCAGGAAGTACAAGTACTACACCTGGGGACAATAATAACGCACAACAAACCCCGCCACCCGCAGTCCCTGTCACGCATACTATCCCACCTCCGCCACCTTCAAATAATCCCGTTCAGGTGGCTTTTGACAAGCTGGCTGATGGAAGCTCTTATTCTGCAAAAGATGGTTTGATTAATAGTACGTTAGGCATGTTTACCGGTAATAGCGCTAAGGCTTATACCATCGGCGAAAATGGTACAGTTGTTAGTGATATGCCTATAAGCGATTTACTTGAAACAATGCGCATACGAAACAAACATTTTGTTTTTATTGATGGCGTTTCAAATGGAGGAAAATATTCTTCCATAAGAGTTAAAGCGAACTAAATTCTTACTGAAGAATGAAAAATATTCTATTTACAGTCTTTGTATCCTTTGTATGTCATACATCTTTGCTCGCTCAAAATACCGAGGAGCATGAAGCCATTTTGACCGAGGCTCAAAAAAAGGACTTTCGAGACCAGGCCCAACACGTCATCGGCGCGCTTGCCGATTATGTTGAAATTATAGGTAATAAAGATGCACAAATGGGTTCGCGCAAAAAGTCGGTTGATTTAGCCGTCAAATTATTTATGACCGATAGCAACGTGATTGAAGTAAGTAATGCCCAAAACAGTGACATTAAAAGAATTCCTGTAAGAACTTATTTTATGAAGATACTATGGTTGCCGTACGAAAAGGTAACCATTACTTGGTATGATGTATATCTTTCCCCAACTTTTGATCTTGGCAAAGATGGCCGCTATTATGGCACAGCCACCGTTCACCAAAAGTTTGTTGGCGTTTCGTCTAAAGAGTATGGTAACGGAAAATACGTTGATATTACCGAGAAAAAAATTCAAATTATCATTGAAAAAATTCCTGCCGCACCTGGAGGGATTGAATCTAGTTGGCGCTTGTTTTTGGGTGATATTAATGTGCAGGAAACTAAACAAAAATGATACTACGTTACTTGTGCTTATTTCTCACTGCCACTTCAAGCCTGTTATGTTCGGCACAGGAAGATCCGTTTGATGCGTTTCTGAAGGGAAAAATTAAATTCGAGGTAAAACAATTAGGCCAGTTTTTCGAAAGGTTTAATATGACAGATACCGTTCCGCTAATTAGTGGTAAAACTCCGTCTAAGTATACTAATGTTCTTAGCCTATGTGATATGCGGAATAAGCACTTAACTAACGATTCTGCTGTGTTGAATTTTGCTGCGGAAATGCAACGCACCGGGCAGAAACTTGGATATCATGATTCCAATTGGTTTGCAACAGCAAATGCTGTGTTTTCGATAAACGGTAGCAAAAAGGAAATTCCGGTTACGCTTAAATATATTAAGAATAAAGGTCTTGGTTATAGTTGGATAATTATAGGCGCCAATTTGGATGCTTTAGGCACAGAACTTAAAAAGTCGAACACCAAAAGTATAACCCCTATGAATAATGAAATTAATTTTATTGATTTATCAAAAGCCCTTGAGCGCAAAAAGGAAATTGCTTCTTATACAGATGATGAGTTTAACCCTGATTATTTAAGTGTGTTTCTCTATCTTGTTGAATCTGGGAATATGTCTTTTCTTCATATAAATAAGGTTGTCTATCACTTTTTAAATTTGCCTGGATGGATTTTTACTGTTGAGAACTTCAACAGAATGGATTATAACTCAGGATGGTTAATTGCAGGGCTGGCTAGGAGCACCGATGATGCCAAGAAAAATTATAAAAAGAATATTCTTAAAATCCACTAAATAATCGGTTATGAAAACAAAAACACTATTCGCAGTATTACTGTTACTGGCTTTTTCACAAAGTAAAGCTTCCCCTTCATTAGCCCCTGAAGAGGCTGAACATTTTAAGGAACGAGCTCATGACATGCTTGTTGACTATTATGCTAGTCTGCCTCTTTTGGTTGGAGTAAAAATGCCGGATGATGAAAAAGAGGAAATTGCATTAAAGTTAATTACGTATAACTTTAGAAGCCCCTCTGCAACAGTATTTAATGATTATCAAAAAAACGCAAATATTAAGGAGTTGCCTATTAAAGAATACCTAGGTCAATTAAATGCCCTGTATTACGATGAGAAACTAGGCATAACATTTACTGACCCAATTGTTACTGTAAATGGTGTTTACATGGCCGGCGATTCTTTTTTAGTAAAAACAGTTGTGGAGTGGTCTTTAGTAAGTGCAGGGAAACCTGAATTGAATACAACTTCCACTATCGATTATTATTTTAGTTTTTCCCCTGGTGTCGAAGATATCCGAGTATATCGAATGACTGATCATAGGGATAATATTTCGCTCTTAGTGCCTGCGCCTATAGAGAGTAAATCATATATAACAGCAAATACCAACACAAATCCAAGCAGTAGTAACATTACTTCGCAAAATATAAATCCAACTTTTTTTACTTTTAAGGTTACTCCCAATAACGCCACTGTTAGCGTTGATGGCAAGCCTATTTATTATTGTAATGGACTAAAGTTCGTAACCGCCCCAGGTAACAAAAGAATAGAAATTACTGCACCCGGCTATCAACCATACGTATTAAATAGTTTCAATGTAAAAGAGGGAAATAATAATATAACTGCGGAATTAATACAAAATATGGGGGCACTTACTGTAGGTTCAGCCAACAAAAAAGCCGAAAGCGCGCAAATATTAATAGATGGTAAACTAGTTGGCAACATACCCGCATCAAGAATTCCTTTATCTGAGGGGTTACATAGCGTTCAGATAGTAAAGGGAGGTTATTTTTCAAAGCGGAAAAATATAACCATTAAGGCGCAACACGATGAAAAGTGGAATGTTGATATGGTAAATGTGGAACATCTAAAAACGGCGGGAAAAGTAATCGGCGGGATTGGTGCATACTTACTTAGAGGGGGGCATTAGTTTGTATAATTTCTATACTAAACTTGAATAAATAGAAATCATATGAATTTTTGGAGAGTTGTACTTTGTATATTACTTCCACCGGCGGCTGTTGCTGATAAGGGGTGTGGATCCTTCTTAATTGTTTGTGTATTAACATTGCTTGGATGGGTACCAGGTATAATAGGTGCCATGGTGATTGTAAATAGTAAGAAAGACTAATACCCGCATTTACGAGCGATGAAAAAGCATGTAATATTAATTGCATTTTTCTTTTTTGGCTGCGCAAAAACTTACCATTCTCAAAAACAAGAGCTTTCTGACAGTGTGCTTACAGAGGAACAAGTTGCGGCGTACCGGATTCAATTACAGAGGACTATAAAAATGCTGGTTGATTATTTGGAAATAATTAAAGACAAGAATAGGGATTTTGGCACTCGTAAGAAATCTGCTGAGTTAGCTGCACATTTGTTTATGTCAGATGAGAGTATGATTGAAGTTATTTCTGCTGAAACCGGAGAGAAAAAAGAAATTCCTAACAGGTCTTATTTTAATAGTCTCCTCCTATTGCCTTACTCAAATGTATCTATCAAATGGTACCAATATTACATCCCAACTAAAGCAGAGCGGGGCACCGACGGCAAATATTATGGTGTTGGCCTGCTTTGCAAGAAATTTATTGACAATTCGCCTCAAGCAATTGCTGAAAGACCTACTGATAATGAATGCAAGGTCAACGTTCCTTTACTAGCTGAAAAAGTTGAATCGAAAATGAACAAAGACACAGTAGCTATCTGGCGGATTTTTCTTGGCGATGTGGCAATTGAAGAAGCTAAGCAGTAACGAGCAACCGCGTATTTATCGGGTCAAGCTTGTACTATATAGCTTTAATTCCTGATATGGAATGTCCGGCTTCTTAAAAGCTTATTGTGTCTCCTTTTCTATCCCTGTTGCCATAAAATAAACTGTTTGTGATGAACTGCCCATTGCACCGAGCTTTTCTGTCCAGGTAACACCGGTAATTTTAACTTTATCTCCCCTTTTAAGATCAAAAATCAAGTCTGATTTGTCTTTGGGAATAGTAATAAATTGTCCGGTTAACTCACTTGAAAGTGGCATAGCTTTAGGGTCTTCCCCTATTGCAACACATTGAAATACTACAAGGTTATTTACTTTTGCCGGAAACATCCAAGCTTTAGGTCTTTCGGATGAGAAAAACTGCGCATGAACAATAGTCGGGCATTTCTGATAATCTTCGGCAAAAGCTGTATTCATTACCTTTTTAAAAGGGGCATCCTTTGCCTCTGGACAATCGGTTGCGCTAATTGTCGTAATGCAAATTAGAGCTATGAGTAATAGCTGAAGAAGCTTCTGCATGTTGTAATTTTTTTAAAGGATAAAAGCTATATAACATTTTGCCAGACAATACAATTCTTAAACTTAAGTGCGACGGCGTATAAATTAATTTTTGAATTTTATAACATCACAATTACTCATAGTATCATCAAAAATAATTCCATCTGCTGTTGGGTATTTTTGCTCAACTTCCTCAATTGTAGTAACAAGATTGCCATTAAACCCGACAGTATTTTTAATATTCCCAATTATTGACAATATACTTTGTTCATCAAGTTTAAGTAACCTATCATACCATTTTGTGTCAATCGAACCCAAAACGTCATAAGGAGTTACCGGTGTATTTTTGATGAAAATGTATAGTCCATTCATCTTTGTTGCGATTGCATCTGCTTTGTGGTCTCTTTTATTGCGGCATGAGGACGAAACTACCATTGCCAACAAAAAAAATAAAATTAATAGATTGGTATTTCTCATCCTATCTCTTTTCTTTGGTGTACTACTCAAAACTAATATTAAAAATGGCCTAAAGCAATTAAATTTTGAAGTAATTTTAATCAACAAAATACATTAATTGCATAATTAATAAAACTGGCCAGATTTTGAACTTTCTACGCATAATACTAATGTTGAAGAAAGCTACATTTGCAAAAACCATATGCATTTTCAGCTTGTTTCTAACTATCGCCCTTTTTTCCATTTTTTAATACAAAAAGTATTTCCTATTTAAGTTAATGATATTGGGGTAAAAATTAGTTTTTTATAAAAGTGTAATATATTTTAGCACTAACACAATAGTATCAAAAAACAGTTCTTATACTGTAGCTTTAGTAATTTAAAAACAAGATATATGAAACATAAAAAAATCAGATTCACAGTTTTGTTGATTCTATGCATGGGTATTACCCTGTTGCATGCTCAGCAAAGCGCCAATGCTGCCGGAGGCGATGCCACAGGCAGTGGAGGTAGCGCCAGTTTTTCGGTGGGCCAGGTAGCATACACTTACGTTGCTGGTTCAAGTGCATATTCCAATCAGGGAGTGCAGCAGCCTTACGAATTCTTTCAACTCGTCGGTATTAATGAAGAAAAAGGTATCAGCCTCTCGATGTCAGTTTTTCCTAACCCCACCCAAGTACTGATTAACCTGAAAATAGAAAGCGGGGTTTTTGAAAACCTCTCTTTTCAGTTATTTGATATAAGCGGCAAGTTGTTGCTTACCCAAAAAATAAGCAGTGCGCTTACCACTGTGCCTATGCAAACACTCGCATCGGGAGCGTATTTATTACAGGTGGTTGAGCAGCAAAAGCAATTAAAAACGTTCAAAATCATTAAAAACAATTAAAAAAATAATACTATGAAAAAAATAATATTTTCTTTCATCATGGCCTTTAATATAGCAGGGGTATTTGCCCAAGCCCCTCAGTTAATGAGTTATCAAACCGTTATCCGCAACACCGCCGGCGATTTGGTGACTAACCAAATTGTGGGTATGCGCATAAGCATACTACAGGGCAGCAATAACGGCACTGCTGTTTATGTTGAAACCCAAACCCCCACTACCAACGTTAACGGACTTGCCAGCTTAAGCATAGGTAGCGGAACCATTGTTACCGGCACTATGGCGGGCATCAACTGGGGTTCGGGACCTTATTTTATTAAAACCGAAACCGACCCCACTGGCGGTACCAATTATACTGTTTCAGGCGCAGCCCAATTGGAAAGCGTTCCTTATGCCTTATATTCAGCTGGGAGTGCGGCAAACTTAAACGGAACTCATGATTATGTTATGAAATTCACCCCCAACGGTACTACTGGAGGGAATTCGTTAATATATGACAATGGGACTAATGTGTTGATTGGTTCAACATCGCCCACTTATAGCAATGATATGTTTGAAGTTCAATCCGGAATTGGCAACGCAGTAAGCGGGTTTAGTACCTCCTCTACTTACTCTGGTATCTATGGAAAAGCAGAGCAAGGTTGGGGTGTGGTAGGGATTGGTTCTGTTTCTATCAGCGGCTATGGAGGGCTGCTGGGTGAGAGTTTTAGTTCTTCCGGTACAGGCGTTGTAGGATCGGGAAATGCGCTGGGCTCTTCTGGAAGCTATAGCTTAACCGCTGGTAGTGGGGGTGCCTTTACAGGTACGCTATACGGGTTAGAAGGATCTTTCCTCAGTAGTAGTATTAGCGGTACAGCACCATGCTCAGGTGGTTATTTTGCGGATCAGCCAAATGACACCTACTACGCATATGTTGCTTATTATGATCCCAACAGCCAAACAAACTATAAAATCCTAGGAACCGGAACGGTATCAACCATTGCCAGCGGATCAAATGGCGATAAAATAACATTACATTGCTCGGAAACACCGGAAATATATTTTGAAGATTATGGCGAAGCCAAATTAATAAATGGTAAAGCGCATATTGATATTGATCCTTTATTCGCTAAAAATGTTGTAGTAAATGAGAAACATCCTTTGCGAGTTTATATACAGATAGAAGGAGAATGTAACGGCTTATATGTAACGAACAAGACATCAAAATCCTTCGATGTAGCTGAACTTCACAATGGAGCAAGTGATATATCATTTCAATATCACATTATATGTAATAGGGCCGATGAATTATCATCTGATTCCAAACATATTATTTCGCGTAATGCCGACGTACGTTTCGAGAAGGCGCCTGAGCCTCTTAAATCAAAAGCAAATCAACCAGCAAGTGCCCCGAATACAACAAAATAAGTAATAGAGTCAAATTATGGCAGTGATACTCATCGGGAAAACTATGGTGCCTGAATGCGGATGCTATCTATTTGAAAGCTGACCGACACGGTGTCGTTGTAAGGCCTGATTCAGTTTCTACAGCATTTATTTGTGACGTTGTTTTCAATATACTTACAGCGCCCTTAATAATGGTGATATTACTCGGTATGTTCTTCCTTTAATAAAATGGTTGTAACACTTTTTTGAAATACAATTGCTGTTTTTCGACTATAGCGTTGAGTGAAAGGTATGCATAATGATGAAAGGCAGAACTTACTTTGCCCCTATTTATGTTGAATTGTTGTCGCGCTAAACGGCCTGCTAGGCGCTCCCTTAATCATCAGCTTTAAATAGATATGGTAGTTCGGCAGGTTAATAAAATCCTCAAGTCAGAATTCTGGGTGGAATCTAAAGCTAAGAAAATGGTTTCCGGGCATTCCTCCTGGTTATATGAATGGAATACTTTGAGGTATCTCAACCCATTAAAATGCTCTTCGGTGCTTGTGCAATGCTTGTGCAAATAAAAAATCGATTAAAGTTTTACCTCTAATCGCTTCATTTTCAGTGTGCACCAGGAGGGATTCGAACCCCCAACCTTCTGATCCGTAGGCAGATACTTTTGACGGTGTCGGTGCCTGTAATGTCTGGGGCTGAAATTTCAAATCCTAAAAACAGAATATTTTTTGAACGCGCGACTATGTAGACCGTTATCTCTATTGTTTTCAAAATGCCCTATGTTTGCACAAGAAAAATTTATTAACCAAAATGTCCCTATTTAGTCCCTGGCATTTACTTAAATCGTCTTAATAGTTTAATAATCAACTGACTATTTAAGTAACACTCCATTGGGGACGGAAGGGGCGGCTGTTAAAACGTCCAAAAACAAAAATCCCCGATGAGCAACCTCACCGGGGATTTTTCAATATCATTAAAAGGCAATTACGCCCCTTTCAAAAAGTCAGTATAACAAACCATAGCTGTTGGCTTAACCACTACTTGTTTCACTTCAATTTTCTTCTCAACCGGAACAACCTGTCCTGTTGGAGTAGTATGCTGCACAGCGATTAGCGGAGCGATAGTTAAACCCACCAGCGAAGACAATTTGATAAGGATGTTCATTGATGGGCCTGAAGTATCTTTAAAAGGATCACCTACTGTATCGCCAACAACAGCAGCTTTATGTGGCTCAGATTTTTTGTAGAATTTCTCAACTTTGCCATTTACTTCAATATCAACCCCTTTTTCAAAAGATTTTTTAGCGTTATCCCAAGCACCACCGGCGTTGTTCTGGAAAATAGCCCAAAGCACTCCCGATACTGTAACACCTGCCATATAGGCACCTAATGCCTCAGCACCCATGCCTACACCCACCAATACCGGTGTAACGATGGTGATAACACCTGGCAACAACATTTCGCGCAAAGCTGCTTTAGTCGAAATTTCAACGCACTTACCATACTCAGGTTTTCCGGTTCCTTCCAGAATACCAGGTATTTCACGGAACTGGCGGCGAACTTCATTCACCATATCCATCGCTGCTTTACCCACGCTGTTCATAGCAAGGGCAGAGAATACTACCGGTATCATACCGCCCACAAACAAAGCCGCCAATACCTTTGCATCAAAAATGTTGATACCATTAATGCCGGTCAAGGTTACATAAGCGGCAAACAAAGCCAGTGAGGTTAATGCTGCAGAAGCGATGGCAAAACCTTTACCTACCGCAGCAGTAGTGTTACCTACTGAATCAAGAATATCTGTTTTTTCACGAACCTCTTTAGGCAACTCGCTCATTTCAGCAATACCACCTGCGTTATCAGAAATTGGACCGAAAGCATCAATGGCCAACTGCATTGCAGTAGTAGCCATCATTGCTGAAGCTGCGATACCTACACCATAAAAACCAGCCAGTGAATAAGCACCCCAGATAGCCGCTGCAAAAAGAATAACCGGGAAAGCTGTTGAAAGCATGCCGGTTCCTAAACCTGCAATAATGTTGGTAGCCGCACCGGTAGCCGATTTCTGAACGATATCGCGCACCGGTTTGCCGCTAAGGCCTGTGTAGTATTCAGTAATGGCAGATATAGCTGCACCTACCGCCATACCAATCAAAACAGAATAGAACACATTCATTGAAGTAGTATCCATTGTGCTGAAAACCCCGGCGTGGAAAACGCTCATGGTAATAGTTTCAGGCAACATAAACTTGATAAGGAAGAAAGAAGCTGCAGTTGCAAGCAACATAGATACCCAGTTACCGCGGTTCAATGCACTTTGCACTGCATCCGTATTTAAACCAGCGCTTTCGCTTACGTTTACCAGCCATGTACCTATTATAGAGCAAACTATACCAACACCTGCAATAGTCATAGGCAGCAAAATCGGGCCTATACCGCCAAATACTGTTGGCAATGTTCCATGGTTAAGAACGATGTCTCTCAGCATATAGTTACCCAACACCATCGAAGCCAAAACCGTAGCAACATAAGAACCGAACAAATCGGCGCCCATACCTGCAACATCACCTACGTTATCGCCCACGTTATCAGCAATAGTTGCAGGGTTACGCGGGTCATCTTCAGGTATACCTGCTTCTACTTTACCCACTAAGTCAGCGCCTACGTCGGCAGCTTTAGTATAGATACCGCCACCCACACGGGCAAAAAGTGCTATTGATTCAGCTCCTAAACTGAAACCGGCCAATACTTCAAGCACTTTGGTCATCCCATCATAACCACCACCACCGCCAAAATCTCCACCCATAAACTGGTGAAAGAAAATGATAAACAGCATGCTCAATCCAAGTACTGCCAGTCCGGCAACCCCTAAACCCATTACGGTTCCACCACCAAACGATACTTTTAACGCTTTTGCCAGGCTGGTTCTTGCAGCTTGTGTTGTGCGCACGTTAGCCTTGGTAGCTATTTTCATACCTATAAAACCTGCAGCGGCCGAGAAGAAACAACCTGTTACAAAGGCTGCTACTATTAAAAGACTGCTATGGTCTTTTACCTTATCTACCTGCGAAAGGCAACCCAAACCTATACCCGCTATAATTACATAAACAATAAGTATGCGGTATTCAGCTTTTAAGAAAGCCATAGCGCCTTCGGCAATGTGGTTGGCTATGCCCTGCATCTTTGCATCGCCGGCATCCTGTTTAACAACCCATTGAGAAAGGAAAAACATGTACACCAGTGCAATGATTCCGAAAACCGGCAGAACGTAGATTAAATGCTCCATAATTATGTATTACGTATTTAGATTTTAATATAGATGCTTGTCAAAATTGGAGCGCAAATATATCATTTGCCCTGTAATTTTAGAGTAAAGAGGCCGTTATGATTAAAATTTTGGGCAAAATCATCTTTTAGGTCCTGTTTTTTGCCGCGATTGTCCTGATTGCAAAACCCCGTTCGTTATAAAGCAGAAAATCATGATTCCTTAACCGATAAAAAGCAACAATGGAAACCTTCCTGCCTCCTGTCGAAAACCCCAATAGTCTGATAATGAAACTGGTGTATTACTTTACACGACGCCAGTTTGGCAAAGTTATGACTCCCTTAAAAGTGCATTCAGTACGTTTGCCTGCCGCGTTTGGCATGTTTTATGGCAAGATATCCGAACTGGATAAGAAGCTGGAATTGCCAGTGGAAACCGTTATGCTTATCCGCCAGCAGGTTGCCCGAATTAATGTTTGCCTTTTCTGTATGGATATCGGTCGTTATTTCGGTATTCAGAAAGCCGGTTTAAGCGAAGCCAAATTTGATGCCCTTGACCAATACAACACAAGTCCTCTTTTCAGCGATGGCGAACGTGCCGCTCTCAATTATGTAACAGAGTTGACAAAAGATAAAAAAGTAAACCCCGATACGTTTACCCGTATGGCCCGTTATTACTCCGAGCGGCAGATTTGCGAAATTGTTTGGCTTGTGGCCAGTGAGCATGTTTACAACATAACCAACATTGGCCTCAACATCCATTCTGATATGCTTTGTGATATCAGTAAAAAGTTTCAAAATGGTTAAAGCCATTTTTAGCAGGTAATTCATAAACCGTTTCAACGGTTTCCCGGATAGGACTCCCTTCAACTGCGACATTTTGGAACTAAATTTTTAATTTCGTCAGCTTAAACCCATGTTGATGAAAAGTAACTTTTTATTCTTTGTTATTCTGACAATAACTTTCAGCACCGCGAAGTCGCAAAATGTGCAGCAAACTTTACAGGATATCTGGAAAGAGAAGACTGAGTGGCGTCAAAAAGCCGCTGAACAAAACGGCCGCACTCCCTCCACCAATAACGAAAAAAATCTCAGCGATACTAACATTATAGTAAGTGCCACGGCCGATATTCAATCGGAAGTGCATGCTGCCATAAATCCAACCGATAGCAACAACATCGTTGTGTCTTCAAACTTCGTAGCCACCGGCGGATTATTTCCACCAGCCACTAACTATATTTATTATACCAAAAACTTTGGCCAAACCTGGGCAAAAAGCAATTTTGTAACCGCACCCCTGCAATCTCCTTCATATATCTTAGGCGGCGGCGACCCCAACTTCGTCTTTACCGATTCAGGCAAGCTTTATTTCACCTGGATTAATTTATGGTCTAACGCAACCTTTAACAATACGCTCTTTGACTTATACTGGGCATCAAGTATTGACGGCGGAACTACCTGGGGCCGCAACCCAACCAGCAGCCTTATCGGCTCTGCCCCATATTCCATTGGCGGAGGCCCTGTTGGCGCATTCGATAAAGAATGGCTGGCCACCGACAAAAACCCGGCATCACCATATTATGGCAACCTTTATTGTTCTTTCCTGCAGGCAAGCAGCGTTACCAATACTGAATTTATTGGCGTTCGTCACAAAACAGCTTCGGGTGTTTTCGACACAGTTTCAGCACAGGTAAACACAAATAATAATTACCAGTTTATTCAGTTCAGCAGCATCGCCGTTGATAGAACCGGTGGCGTGCATGCCACCTTTTTCGCCAGCCTCGATACCATGACATACTCTATATACACCGCAACATCTAACGACGGTGGAGCAACCTTTCAACCCGAAGTTAAAATCAGCGACGTAAGCCTTGCCCGTTACACCAGCGGCCAAAAAGAAGATTCGATTACCGGTATTGATTCAAGCCGCCTCTACCCAAGCCCATATATTGCTGCCGATAATACCGGCGGTCCTTACAGCAATAACCTGTATATGGTTTGGACAGCCAACGGAACTTCTTCCAAACTGAACTCCGGTAACGATGTTTATTATGCCCGCTCAACAGATGGCGGAGCCACCTGGAGCACAGCGCGAATTCTGAATGATAATACCACCAACCTCAAATCCGATCAATATTACCCTTGCATTACCGTTGGCCCAACCGGTCGTGTAGTAATTATGTGGTGGGATAGAAGAGACGATACGCTCAATATACAATCTAACATATACCTCACATACTCCGACGATGGGGGACAAACTTTTATACCCGATTTCAAAGTTACCAGCATGTCTACCGACTTCAGCACTGTTGGTCTGTTAAACGGTGGCTTTGGTATTGGTGAATACAACGCAGTGCTTGCAGCTAACGACTACATTATCCCTATCTGGAGCGATGGCCGCAGCAACACCGGTCAAATGAATTTATACTCTGCATTTATTAAAGCCGTTCCCGGTCAGTCGGTAGGTATCCAAAATATCAGTGCGGTTAATGGCCCGCTGATCATCAACTCTGTTTACCCCAACCCAGCCAAAGATGTATTGAACTTATCGTACGAATCTTCTGAAGCCGGCAATATGGAGCTGTCTGTTTACGATGTTCAGGGTAAACTGGTATTGCCTTTGGGTAACCGCCAAATAGCCGCAGCTAAAACAACTACAACAATTAACACCAGCAATCTTACAGCCGGCACTTACCTGCTGAGGGTAGTTTTGAATGGCACGGTGAATGTGAGGGAGTTTGTGAAGGAGAAATAATATAAAACCGCGGCTCCTGAAATTGGAGAAATACCAGTTGTATTAAGCTAATACAGCAGCGAGCCGAGTATTATTTGATATATAACAAAGTTTTGTTTCTCGACTTTGAAGGCGATAACCCAACCTTTATAAATGAGACAACTAAAGCCTTCCTCTGCAAGCGATTGATTGTTACAAAGAGGGAATTTCAAATTTTGAAGTTCCGCTATCCGGAAGATATATAAAACAAGCTTCTCTGCCCATCTTTCACCCGCGCCCGAAACATTTATATCATCAATAAACTCGGCAATGTTTTGTAAGGTTTCCTCTGCCTTAGGTTTAAAAATAACCTTCATGAAGCTTTGCGCTTATTTCTTCTCTCAGATAAATGAGTCTTCAAATCAGCCAGCACCTTTTTAGCATCTTTGCCTCTGCCAGAAGGCTTTCTCAGCAATTCTTCTAATTCAGCCGGGGTTGCTTTTCTCCCCAAACCGAAAGCCAGATCGTGGGCGGTAAGTTCCTTGTGGTGTTTGTTTGTGTAACCCATAATCCAAAAATACTAAAACTTTCTTTTGCAGAAAGCCCGGCAACCCCCATAATTATTCGCTTTCCTACCCTTTTCAATTCTTAAAATTTTCATCTTAGCTTGACCATTAAGTTATTCAACTATAACCAAGCCTCCTTTGCCACCCAACAGCCACCACAACCTTCAAAACTGGATTCTCCTTTTGCTGCTAACCCTCATCTGGGGTTCATCCTATATCCTCATGAAAAAAGGGCTGGTCGGTTTCTCGGCAATCGAAATGGCCTGCCTGCGCATTAGCATCTCTTTCATCTGCGCATTACCGCTGGCCATTAAGGCATTTAAGGCTGTGTCCAAAGAGAAATATTTTACGCTGGGGCTCATTGGTTTTATCAGCATTTTACTTCCCGCTTTTCTATTCGCCTTTGCACTAACCAACGGCGAAAGCGCCATCAACGGTATCCTCAATGCGCTATCCCCTTTATGGACTGCACTGATTGGTTATTTCTTCTTCAAAGCTGTTATTTCCGGTAAAAAAATGCTGGGTGTTGCTATTGGTTTTGCAGGAGCCGCGGTTCTGGTAATAGGCGCCCCGGGCTTTAGTTTCAAGGTAGATCTTCTTTATGCGGCGCTACCGGTTATAGCAACATTTTGTTACGGCCTGGGCACTAACCTTACCAAACAAAAAATGCAAAACGAAAACCCCATTTACACCACCGTTATATCTATGAGTTTTGCCGGCGTTCCGGCTTTAATCGCCTTGTTTTGCACTGCGGCGCCTGCAAAAATTGCCGGCGGTAATGTTTGGCTACCACTGGCTGCCATAGCGGCACTTGCCGTTTTCGGAACCTTTGTAGCCTGGATACTTTTTTACCGATTACTGCAGCGCACCGACATGCTTTTTGCCACCAGCGTAACCTACCTGGTGCCAATAGTTGCCGTTTCATGGGGAATACTGGATGGCGAATTGCTGGGCCTCATTCAAATTGGCGGCATGTTGCTTATTCTTGCCGGGGTATATTTTACAACAAGAGCATAAAACGTTAATGCCGCTTCTATCCGAGAGTCTATGCTTTGCCCAAATCTTTAATCCTCCTGATTTTTGCGATATGCGCATTTTCATCCGGCCTCTAAGCTATTTCCGTTAAGAAAATGATTCATGCGTAGCCAAAAGAAAGAAACGCTGTATGAGACCAACCCTAAGGATGCTACAACGACCAATAGCCTTACCGTCAGCTATAAGCGCCACTGGTGCGTCGAGTTCGTTTATTTCCTGCGTGGAGAAGCATTTTTAGGAAATAGCTTAGAAGCCTTGATTTTTTGGTTCTTTTTTATCAAGAAAAAAGAACGGCAATTACGTTTAGCCGACTGAACTTAAATTTTGGCAAAGAATAGGCTCGCAGGCTTGAGAGTGGCCTACTAATCCAACGATGCCACAACCGATATTTCTATCTCCACATCCTTAGGCAATCTTGAAACCTCCACAGTTTCGCGCGCAGGATAATTACCGCTGAAATAAGATGCATACACCGCATTAATTTTCGAAAAGTCTTCCATGCTCTTCAAAAAGATGGTCGTTTTTACAACATTATCAAAGGTAAACCCGGCAGCCCCCAAAATACTTTCAATATTTTTCATAACTCGGTGCGTAGCCGCTTCAACACCCCCGATAATAACTGAACCGGTTTCAGGATCTATAGGTATTTGACCTGACACATAG
>Ga0364859_10555_pt1 | contig 17416 bp, 14 predicted proteins | sample ExccelAu500001D3_FD_206911 | JGI IMG/M metagenome (GOLD analysis project Ga0364859, IMG submission 206911) | Enriched cells from Trout Bog Lake Hypolimnion, Wisconsin, USA - BchlTB.Aug20.5000.01 .D3 | ecosystem: Environmental > Aquatic > Freshwater > Lake > Hypolimnion/Profundal zone | place: USA...
GTCGTCATGCTTTAGGCATCTGCCGTTTGCTTTTGGAAAAAAATCTGTCATTGAGTCTGCCCGACCTTATTACATTAGCCCGCGCTCAATTTTCTCAAAAGGACGTGCAAGAAAAGGCTAAGGCTGAAGATATTTATGCCTTCATCATTGATCGTCTCCGCGCCTACTTGCGTGACCAATCAGTAGCTGGAAAGCCATTTACCAGTGCAGAGTTAGATGCTGTTCTTAGCCAATCACCCGCACAGTTAAATGACCTCATCGGTCGCTTGACTGCTTTACGAGAATTTAACGCCCTTGAGCAAGCAACCCAACTTGCTGCTGCCAATAAGCGGATCAGCAACATCCTCAAGAAAACCACTACCGCGATTCCAGCGACTTGCTCCAATAAGTTATTACAAATTCCTGCAGAGACTGCCCTATTTCAGGCCTTGGAAAGCATTACTCCAAAACTCAATGAAGCCTACGAACAAGGCCAATTTGTTGAACTCTTTAAGGCTCTTGTAGCCTTGAGTCAACCTATTGATCAATTCTTTGCAGATGTCATGGTGATGGATCCAAATCCTGAGTTACGTGATAACCGCTTAGCGCTCTTGCAACAACTTCACCAGAAAATGAATCTCATTGCCGACCTCGGCAAATTGGCATGAGCACCAGCTCCTCTAAATTAATCATCCTCGATCGCGATGGCGTGATCAATGAAGACAGAGACGACTATGTGAAGTCGAGCGAAGAGTGGGTTCCACTTCCAGGCAGCCTTGAAGCTATCGCCTTACTCAATCAAGCCGGCTATCAAATAGCCATTGCCACCAATCAATCAGGTCTAGCAAGAGGTTATTTCAATATCAACGACCTGCATGCCATGCACAGCAAGATGGATGCATTACTCAAACCACTTGGTGGCCGCATTGACAGTATTTTCTTCTGCCCTCATGTGGATGCCAATGCATGTGATTGCCGCAAACCATTGCCCGGGCTCATGAAAGAGATCGCCCTTCGCTACAAGAAAAATCATAGTAAGAACCCGCTTGAGGGAGTGCCTATCGTAGGGGACTCCTTGAGAGATTTACAGGCCGGCATCGTCCTAGGCGCCTCGCCACATTTAGTCTTGACCGGCAAAGGTAAGCAAACTTTAGCTAAGGGCGAGCTTCCGGATGGCACTGAAATTCATGAAGATTTGCTTGCGTTTGCCACTAGCCTTTTAAAAGAGAAAGTTTAGAAAATGATCTTTTTACGCTCAGCTCTCTTCACCTTATTTTTACTGGTCTTCACGCCGATCTGGTCAATTCTTTGTCTGCTAGCTTTTCCATTCCTGAATCCTGAAAATCGCTACCGCTTTATTGGCCTCTGGAACAAAGTGGTCATCTGGTTATTGCAGCCGCTGTGTGGAATTCATTATGAGATCCGTGGGATGGAGAATATGTACGCAGTACTGGATCAACCGGTCGTAGTACTCAGTAAGCATCAATCAGCCTACGAAACAATCGCCTACATCGCACTCCTTCCAAAGCAACTCTGTTTTGTCTTTAAGCGTGAACTTCTTTGGATTCCATTTTTTGGCTGGGCATTGGCATTACTGAAAATGATTCATATCAATCGTGCCAGCAAAGAAACTGCTGCAGTCTCAGTTGCAAACCAAGGACGTAAGCGCCTTGCTGAAGGCAAGTGGATCATGTTGTTTCCGGAAGGCACCAGGATGCCAACTGGATCTTATAAGCCTTACAGCAAAGGTGGGGCTAGACTTGCAAGCGCTACTGATGCAATGGTCATTCCCATTGCCCATAACGCAGGGCGTTGCTGGCCTAAGAATAGCTTTCTAAAGCAGCCTGGAACGGTGATTTTTTCGATTGGACCTGCAATTGCCTCAGCCGGGAAAACAGGCGGTCAACTTCATCAAGAAGTTGAAAAGTGGATTGAAGCAGAAATGCGCGTTATCGATCCAGATGCTTATAAGACTTGAGGTAATACTGAGGCAACGTTTTATTGAGCTAATGCTTTAGCCCACTCGATATACCGATCAACAGAAATATCTTGAGCGCGAGACTTCAGCTCAATCTCTGTTAAAGATAATTTTTCAGCAAAAGGTTGTAGATTCGTGCGGAGCATTTTTCTTCTTTGAGAAAAAGCTGCTGCTACTACCCTCTCCAATGAAGCCCACTGGGCATCATTTAGGTTGAAATCTACCCTAGGAATCATCCTCACTACTGCAGAATTGACCTTGGGCTGTGGATCAAATGCTTCAGGTGGAACTTCAAGCACCTGCTCCATATGATATCGAGCCTGCAGCATGACTGATAGACGGCTGAAGTCAGAGCTACCTGCAGGAGCAACCATGCGCTCAACCACTTCCGCTTGTAACATAAATACCTGCTCATCAATCACTGCTGCTGCAGACACCAAATGAAACAAGAGTGGAGAAGAAATGTTGTAAGGCAAATTGCCTACCACCTTACACAAGCCACTATTTTTTGGGCGACTCTTAGCCCAGGACATGAAATCAAACTTTAAGGCATCACCTTCAATAACAGACAATCCCGTCAGGTTTTGCTGGTTCCAGTAAGCCACTAAATCTCGATCAATCTCTAGGAGATCCAGATGATCCAAATTCCTTAACAAAGGTTTCGTCAGGGCGCCAAGTCCAGGACCAATCTCAATCACATGCGCATCAGTGCTAGGATTAATTAGCGCAACGATGGAATAGATGATTCCAGCATCTTGCAAAAAGTTTTGTCCAAAGCGTTTACGTGCGTGATGTATCAAGAGTTGCTAACTTTTTTATTTACTGCTAATTGATAGGCCAAGCGCAATGCTTCAAGCATGCTGCTGGGATCTGCAATCCCTTTTCCAGCAATATCCAGCGCTGTGCCGTGATCAACTGAAGTACGAATGATCGGCAATCCTAAGGTCACATTAACGCCGCCACCAAATGTCACAAATTTAAATGGGGCTAAGCCCTGATCGTGATACATCGCAATATAAGCATCTACATGCTCTAAGCTATTTGCTTCAAACATGGTGTCGCCAGGATAGGGTCCAGCAACTTGAATGCCCTCCCCTTGAGCCAATTGAATTGCAGGTGAAATTATTTCAATCTCTTCGCGCCCTAAATAACCCGATTCACCAGCATGGGGGTTGAGTCCTGCCACCCTAATCACTGGGTTAGAGATGCCGAACTTATGCTGAAGATCACGGTGAACGATCTGAATGGTTTCTAGAATGTGCTTTTGAGTCAGCGCTGATGGCACATCTTTCAAAGGAAGGTGAGTGGTGGCTAAGGCGACTCGCAATTCCCTGGGCGCTTTAAGACCCATGAATCCAGCAGGTAAAAGCGCGCACAACATCATGACTACGTGATCAAGCTTACAAACCTCAGCTAAGTATTCTGTATGGCCACTGAAGGGGGTTCCAGCAACATTAATGATGCTCTTTTGCAATGGCGCAGTAATCATGGCATCAAAGCGTCCAGTCAAACAACCTGCCACCGCAGCATTCAATAGATTAAGAACATATTGCGCATTAGCTGGATTCAAGGTTCCAGCAGTAACCGACTCCGAAATTTCAACAGACTGTATCTCTAAGCGTTTTGATATTTCAGAATCAATATTTTTAGGGGTCTGCAATAAAGTAGCGTTGCCGAGCACAGTGATGTGCGCATTAGGCTGTTCTTTTAAGAAAGTGCAAGCTGCTGCAAGGCTAATCTCTGGTCCAATGCCAGCGGGTTCACCAGAACTAATGACTAGATTAACGGGGGCTACTTGCGGCATCATCTATGTTGATAATCTTCACCGTTGCGGTATCTCGCAACTGACGAATCCAATCCTGATAGGCTTGCTCAAACTTTCGTTCACGAATAGCGGCACGCGCAAATTCCTTTTGCTTATCAACCGTTAGCTGAGCATCTCGACGTTCAAGCACTTGGATCAAATGCCAGCCAAACTCAGACTTCACTGGATTACTCACTTCGCCGATTTGCAAGCGATTCATTGCCTGCTCAAACTCAGGAACCAAATCTCCTGGACCCATCCAACCTAAATTACCACCATTGGCTGCAGAACCATCTTCTGAATATTTCTTGGCTAATTCGCCAAAGTCAGCCGTCTTTGCGCGCACCTGATCACGGTATCCGGCTAAACGTCGCTCTGCATCCTGATCATTTAAACCTGGGCGATTACGAAGCAAGATATGGCGGGACATTGTCTGGGTAATGGCAATATTTTGTGGCGCATTTGAGGCGGCCTCTTGAGGGGCGGCCTGTTGCGGAGCACCAGCAGCCAAAGCGCGGCGATCCAATACTTTGAGCACATGATAGCCAGCGGGACTTTTCACCACACTATTAGCCACTTGACCGCCGCCCGTATTCCTAATGGCTTCATAAAATAACTGTGGCAATCGATCTGGCGTGCGGTAGCCTAATTCTTGAAACTTAATTTTTGGGTCATCTTTCGCGGCCATGGCACCAAGTTGTAAGAAATCTACATCGCCGCGGGCATCACGCAATAATGCTTCTGCTTTTTTCTTTGCATCTGCCTGAGCGCCAGCTCCAGCATTTGAGTCAGCTGGGATAAAAATTTGGGCGACATCAATTTCCTCTGGCGATCCTGGAGCTGCGGGAGCGGAGCGAGGAGCCCCTCCTCCAGTCATGGCACGCGTACGATCAGCAATATAGTTATCAATCTCAGCATCAGAAATTTTGATCTTACCTTCAACTTCGCGCTCGCGGAAACGACTAATGATGATGTCATCACGTAACATTTCTTTATAACGCTCAAATGTACTTCCTGTAGCAATAACCTTCTGCTTAAACTCTGCAACTGATAATTTATTTTTAGATGCTATGTCGCCAATAATCTTATCTAACTCTTTATTGCTAACGACAATACCTTCCTGTTCTGCCTCTTGAAGTTGAATTTTTTCAATTATGAGGCGCTCCATAACAGTCTGACGAAGCACAACAGGATCTGGAAGTTTTGTACCCTGTTTCTGCAAGGCCAAAATACGATCATCAATCTCTTTACGGGTCACATAACCTGTATTAACAACAGCCGCCACGCCATCAATGTTGCGGATCTTGCTATCGGGACTCGATCGTGCAGAATCTTGAGCAACCGCAACGCCAGCAAGCAACAAAGCGCTTGCAAGCACGGCTTGAATTAAAATCCGTTTAAAGCTACTCAGACAAGGTGTCATTGATAGTTCTCGTATGTTGAGGGCGGTATAGGCTTGGAAGTAGGCATATATCCAGGAACATTCAGCTTCATGATATCAACTGGATTACTGCCGGCGCTACCAAAGCCCCTAAATTCTATTTGGAAGAGGATTTGGGTAGTGGTGATTTGGGAGGTATTGAGCATTTGAGAATATGCTGCACGCAAAGTCCAGCAGTCGCGCGTCCACTCCAATGCTGCCAAGGTATTAAGTGTTTTAGTTGTCAAAGCATCATAGCCCCAACGCCCCAAAACTGAAAGTTCGCGGGTAATGGGCCATTGACCAGAAACGTTATATTGATCTGTAGTTGTTGCCGCCAGAGTTGCTGGGGTTGGTCCAAATGCTTGAGTTGGTGGACTCCACACATTACGATAGCCAAAATTTAAACTTCGGCCTGGAGTTGGGCGCCAACTACCACCTACTGTAGTTTGTACAAAACGATTTAATTGGGTGTTGTACTGCCCAAAGGCATCTACACTAAAGTTTCCAAGCAATCGAATAGAGCCGGAACCCAGGGTATCAGAATAAGTAGTTGGGTTAGCAATCGTCCCATTCAACCCAACGCGCTGGCCGGTGAAGTCCTGTCTTTGAGCAAGCGTCACCGAGGCGCGCTCAGCACCAGAGCTGGCCTCCAGCATACGACTAGTAATACCACCAGTCAGCTTATTGTTATCTGCAACACGGTCATTACCAACAAAATTATTTTCACTAAAAATTTGAGTCACGCCAAAACCACCATCGGCGGTATCAAATAGAGGTGTTTGTGCCTGACTCTGAAATGGTGTGTATACGTAGAAAGCGCGAGGCTCCATCGTCAAGAGCATATCGCGACCAAAGAAGCCCTTTAACTCTGCCGCATCTCTCTCAAACGCTAAACCTGAATCTAAACTAAAAGTGGGAATCACAAAACCTTGGGCATTCGGTGCGCCAGGTGTTAAGGATGTCGCAGCATAGTTATTCGCCTGAAAGCTCACTTTAGGAGTCAGGTAATAACCAGGGGTAACCTGGGGCAAAGCCAATGCTCCTTTAACTACCGTTCGATCAGCCTGGCTATATAAATTACCAGCAGGAGCAGCCAGAGGATTGCCATTGACGTTGTAGGCAAAGCGCGTGTAATCGGTTGAGAAGGTTGTTTTAGGACCTGTCGGCAATTCTAAATATCTACCAGTCGCATCGGAAACGGTTGGCGTAATTTGATTGTTATAAACAGCCGTTACATTCGGAAGAATGTTATAGGGCGACTGAACCGTTGTCGTTGGATCTGGCTGCAAAGTCTGAAACGTCATAGCTCGCGCAGATACATTCCAATTGCTTAAGCTATCGGTCAACTGTTTATTCGCCCCCACCTCTTGACGGAATTGGTTGGTAATAGCTCCGGCAATACTTTGAGAAAAGTCTGTGGGGTACATATTGTCAGAGACGCGGGCGATATTGGCGTAGCCATTGAATGCCCCGGGGCCTGGCAACCCACCAGGTGCTAAGTCACCACTGAAATTTTGTCTTTGCTGCCAGTCGTACTTCCAGCGATCGGTGCCCGTCTTTTTATCGTAAGGCAAGTATTCTCCAATTAATGTTCCGGCATATTGACGGTCCAAGAAACGGTATTGAGCACCTAACTGAGTACCACGCTGATTCATATACCGAGGCAGTAACAGTAAATCACGGTTAGGCGCTACGTTGACGTAGTAAGGGAGGGTGGTATCCCAACCATTGTTGGAGTTGTAGCCAGTAACTGGTGCAAGTATTCCAGAGCGACGCTGATTGGAGGTTGGAACGCTGAAATAAGGTACATACGCAATAGGCACATCGAAGAAACGCATCACACCGTTGGTGCCCACCATTTCTTTTTGCTCATTATCAATTTCAATCTTGCTGGCCGTGAAATACCAATCTAAGTTTTCAGGTGTGCATGTTGTATAAGTTGCCTGATCAAAAACAAAAATATCCGAAGTTTCAATCGTTAGTTTCTTTGCAGTGCCATTTGCACGGTTATCACGAAGTTCATAAGTGGGAGACTCCATCTCACCTTCACGTGCATCCACTTTGAAGCGGGCCTTAGGCCCCCTAAAAGAAGTATTGCCCTTGATCAGCTCCGCATTACCAACTAAATCAGCAACGTCGGTATCAGGATTGTATTTAATTTCATCAGCTTTAATGACTGCCCCATTACGGCGAATTTGTGCACGACCTTTTAGATGCATATCGCGTTCAACTATGCCGTAAATTGAATCACTTGATGTAAAGGTGAGAGCCTTGCCGTCAGAAATTGGCTGCCCAACTCGCAACTGGTCATCCAGTTTTAAAACGGTGACAGCGCCACGATCCGGTATCAAAATCGTATTCGCAGAATTGCTTAATGACTGCGTAGTGGGTGGTAAAGGCGCAGGTGCCTGAGCAGCCCCTGGAAGTGCAAATTGCAGCAATACTAACCCCAACACTAAGCGGGGGGTTATGGCTAAAAAAAGAGGGGCGCAAAGGCCGGCACGACGGCGATAATGACTCATAGATCCTGACTCGCACTATTATACGAATCGACCATGACTGACGCTCGCTTAAACACCCTCCGCAACTGGCTAGAAGGCCTCAAACCTAGCTGGCAATTAGATCTCAACACCTTAGCCCCCGCTTCGGCTGATGCCAGCTTTCGGCGGTATTTTAGGGTTGAGACAAAAAACCCCGATTTTGGGACTTTGATTGTCATGGATGCTCCCCCTCAACACGAGCCCTTGGATGCCTTCATTCAGGTTGATTTATTACTCTCAGAGGCGGGTTTAAACGTACCCAAAATTCTTGAAAAAAATGTGGGGGAGGGCTTTCTATTGCTCAATGATTTGGGTAACGAAACTTACCTCTCGGCACTAAATGACAGCACTGCAGATCACCTCTATCAGGATGCAACCAAAGCATTAATCAAAATGCAATTGGCCAGCAAGCCTGATGTTCTGCCAAATTACGATGCAGCGCTCTTGCAGCGTGAGTTAGATTTATTTCCAGAATGGTATTTAAAAAAACATCTTCAAATTGAATTAAGCAAGTTACAAGATGCGCAGATCAAACAGGCTTTTGAACTGATCATTCAAAACAATCTCTCACAAGAAAAAGTATATGTACACCGCGATTACCATTCACGTAATTTGATGGTTACCGAAAAAAATAATCCGGGTGTTTTGGATTTTCAAGATGCGGTCTACGGGCCTATTACTTACGATGCATCTTCTTTATGGCGCGATGCGTACATTGCATGGCCAGAAGAAAAAGTGATTGATTGGGTAATTAAGTTTTGGGAAGAAGGCCGTAAAGTTGGGTTACCAATGCCAGACGATTTTGGCCAGTTCTACCGAGATTTTGAGTGGATGGGCTTACAACGCCATCTCAAAGTGCTCGGCATCTTTGCAAGACTATTTCATCGTGATGGTAAGGATGGTTATCTAAAAGATATTCCGCTAGTGTTGCAATATGCAATAGCTACTGCGAACCGCTATATTGAATTAAAACCTTTGGCCCGCATTTTAGAATCCACGCGCACAAGTCAACATGGCTAAGCCAAAGCAACTTCCCTGTTTACTGCTTGCCGCCGGCAGAGGGGAGCGCATGCGACCATTAACGGATGCCTTGCCCAAGCCTCTTCTCAAGATCAAAGATAAGTCTTTATTGCAATGGCATCTAGAAGCACTATCTGATGCAGGTATTCAAAATATTGTCATTAACCACGCTTGGCTAGGACAAAAAATTGAAGATGCCTTGGGAAACGGGGCTCAGTTTGGACTGCAGATTCAATATTCTCCAGAGGCGACAGCGCTAGAAACAGCTGGCGGAATCCGCAAAGCCCTTCCCCTGCTTAATCCTGATGATTACTTTCTGGTAATCAATGGAGATGTTTTTTGCCCAGGCTTTCCCATTGGAGGGCTATTACAGGCACATGCCGCCTTGAGGGGCTCCCAAAATCCTCCACTAGCCCACTTAGTCATGGTGCCCAACCCAGCCCATCACCCTGACGGGGACTTCTATCTAGACCATTCCAAAGTGAGCGAGATTGAATCGCCGGGGGCTGAAAAACTCACCTTTTCCGGAATTGGCATCTACCACCGCGACTTATTTCAAGATCTCGTAATAGGGATTCCAGCAAAGCTTGCCCCCCTCCTTCGCACAGCAATGAAGGACAATAAAGTCTCTGGTGAAAAATATCTCGGACCATGGCACGATGTAGGTACACCTCAACGTTTGCAAGAGCTCAATGCAGTTTATGAATAAAACTGATATTTACCAAAAACGCAGAATTGCCTTAGCCAAAAAAATCCGTGCCAATACTGGTGGTGGGGTTGCCGTCATTGCCACGGCTCCAGAGTTATCTCGCAATCGCGATAGTGAATTTCCTTATCGTCACGACAGTGATTTTTTCTACCTCAGCGGATTTGAAGAGCCAGGCGCGACGCTAGTCATTAAGGTCGACCAAAACGACCGGCTTGAGAAACATGTACACGATGAATGTCAGCACACTCTGTTGGCCAAGCTTTGATGGTCTCGAGTAGTAATTTACTGCCATGGGACAGCGCAATACCTCTGCTGTCGGCGGATGCTAGATCTGCATCATCAAGGGGATTACGATCTACTAGTATGAGTTTGGCTTCAGGATATTTTTGCAAGCACCATGCGGCACAAGCTAGTCCAACAGGACCACCACCTTGAATCAATATGTCGTACTTGCTTGCGCTCGTCATGAATGCGTTATTGATTTTTCATCAAGGCTTCAATGTCATTGGCTTTAACGGGGGCGCCACGAGAAATTAATTCACATCCAGAGTCGTTGATCACTGCATCATCTTCAATCCGAATGCCGATATTCCAAAACTGCTCATCTACGTCTTGTGCTGGGCGAACATATAAACCAGGTTCAATCGTAATAACCATGCCAGGCCTCAGAATCCGCCAGGGTTTTTCAGCGTCAGCATTGATGTTGTTTTGCTCGCGATAGGAGCCAACATCATGGACATCCATGCCTAGCCAATGCGAGGTGCGATGCATATAAAAACGACGATAGGCGGCAGTCTCAATGGCATTGTCAAGTGAGCCAAGTTCAGTAAGTTTGAGTAATTTTTCGTCCAACAAACCTTGTGTGAGCACCTTAAGTGCAGCCTCATGCGGCTGCATAAAAGTATTGCCAGGCTTTGTCACGGCAATGGCAGCTTCTTGAGCGGCTAAGGTGATGTCATATAGAGCGCGTTGTGGCCCACTAAATTTACCGTTTACTGGAAAGGTTCTGGTGATATCAGAGGCATAACCATCAAGCTCACAACCAGCATCAATGAGGCACAGCTCGCCGCTGCGCAATTCAGTAGATCCAGCGCGATAGTGCAGGATGCAGGAGTTAGCGCCGCCAGCAACAATACTGTTGTAAGCAACGCTTTGTGAGCCGCTGTTACGGAATTCATGTAGCAGCTCAGCTTCTAGTTGGTATTCGCGCATACCAGGCTTGCAGATTTGCATTGCGCGAATATGGGCGCGAGCAGAAATGGCAGCAGCACGTCGCATGATCTCGATTTCATGCACATCTTTAAACAAACGCATTTCATGAATCATTGCTTCAACATCATGAAATTCTGATGGGGGATTAATGCCAGCCCGCGCTTGTTGACGCACTTGTTTCATCCAGTGGCGTAGGCGGCGATCGGTTTCAGCGCTTTCTGCTAGGCGAACATAAACTGCATCTTGATCAGCTAATAATTGACTGAGTTTAGTATCAAGCTCAACATTGCTATGAGCAGAATCTACACCCAACATTTTTGGGGCAGCTTCAGGGCCAAGGCGTATGCCATCCCAGATCTCGCGCTCTGGATCTTTGGGTCTGCAAAAGAGATGTGTTTCTTCACTGTTTTGGTCGACCTTAATGACTAGCGTCGCGCCTGGCTCTTCAAATCCGCTGAGGTAGAAAAAATCACTGTCGTGACGATAAGGAAATTCGCTATCGCGATTGCGAGATAACTCTGGAGCCGTGGCAATGACGGCAACCCCACCACCAGTATTGGCGCGGATTGTTTTGGCTAAGGCAATCCTGCGTTTTTGGTAAATATCAGTTTTATTCATAAACTGCATTGAGCTCTTGCAAACGTTGAGGTGTACCTACATCGTGCCATGGCCCGAGATATTTTTCACCAGAGACTTTATTGTCCTTCATTGCTGCGCAAAGGAGGGGGGCAAGCTTTGCTGGAATCCCTATTACGAGATCTTGAAATAAGTCGCGGTGGTAGATGCCAATTCCGGAAAAGGTAAGTCTTTCAGCTACCAGGGATTCAATCTCGCTCACTTGGGAATGGTCCAAATAGAAGTCCCCGTCAGGGTGATGGGCTGGGTTGGGCACCATGACCAAGTGGGCTAGCGGAGGATTTTGGGAGCCCCTCAAGGCGGTATGTGCCTCTATTAGCCCTCCAATGGGAAAGTCTGGGCAAAAAACATCTCCATTGATGACCAGAAAGTAATCATCAGGATTAAGCAGGGGAAGTGCTTTGCGGATTCCACCAGCTGTTTCTAGCGCTGTCGCCTCTGGGGAGTATTGAATCTGCAGTCCAAACTGAGCCCCGTTTCCCAAAGCATCTTCAATTTGTTGCCCTAGCCATGCGTGGTTAATGACGATATTTTTAATGCCGGCGTCAGATAGCGCTTCTAGATGCCATTGCAATAAAGACTTATCTTTGATCTTGAGAAGAGGCTTGGGCAAGTCATCCGTTAATGGTCGCATGCGCTCCCCTCTGCCGGCGGCAAGCAGTAAACAGGGAAATTGTTTTGGCTTAGCCATGTTGACTTGGGCGAGTGGATTCTAAAATGCGGGCCAAAGGTTTTAATTCAATATAGCGGTTCGCAGTAGCAATTGCATACTGCAACACTAGAGGAATATCTTTTAGATAACCATCCTTACCATCACGATGAAATAATCTTGCAAAGATGCCGAGAACTTTGAGGTGACGCTGTAAGCCCATCCACTCAAAATCGCGGTAGAACTGACCAAAATCTTCTGGCATCGGCAACCCAACTTTACGCCCCTCTTCCCAAAACTTAATCACCCAATCAATCACTCGTTCTTCCGGCCATGCAATGTAGGCATCTCGCCATAAAGAAGATGCGTCATAAGTAATAGGCCCATAGACTGCATCTTGAAAATCCAAAACACCCGGATTATTTTTTTCGGTAACCATCAAATTACGTGAATGGTAATCACGGTGCACATACACCTTTGCTTGTGCAAGATTATTTTGAATAATGAGCTGAAAAGCCTGTTTGAGTTGTGCATCTTGCGTCTGGCTTAAATCAATTTGGAGATGTTTTTTTAAATACCATTCTGGAAATAAATCTAACTCACGCTGCAAGAGCGCTGCATCGTAATTTGGTAGGACATCAGGCTTGCTGGCCAATTGCATTTTGATCAATGCTTTGGTTGCATCCTGATAGAGGTGATCTGCAGTGTTGTCATTGAGTGTTGAAAGATAAGTTTCTTTACCCAAATCACTAAGCAATAGAAAACCCTCCCCCACATTTTTTTCAACAATTTTGGGCACGTTTAACCCAGCCCCTGAGAGCAATAAATCAACCTTAATAAAGGCATCTAGAGGCTCATGTTGAGGGGGTGCATCCATCACAATCAAGGTCCCAAAATCAGGATTTTTGGACTCAACCCGAAAATACCGCCGAAAACTGGCATCAGAAGAAGCGGGGGCTAGGGTGGCAAGATCTAATTGCCAGCTAGGTTTGAGGCTATTTAGCCAGTGGCGAAGGGTATTTAGGCGAGAGTCAGTCATGGTCGATTCGTATAATAAGGGTGATCCAAATCCATGATTCATTATCGCTGTCGCGCCGGCTTGTGCGTTCCTCTTTTTTCGACGTTAACCGCATGTGTGGTCATGGGGTTGTTCTTGGTCGAATTCCCATCTTTGGCTATTGCGCAAGCACCCGTCTCTTTGCCCCCGACCACACAATCTTCGGCCTCTTCGGCTGCGTCCCCGATTCTTCCCGACCGAGGACTGGTTACAGTTCTGAAGGTGGATGATCAGCTAAGAGTTGGCAAGCCGATTAAAGACGACAAGGCGCTTACTTTTACCTTAAGTGATTCGATAGAGGGTGTAGTAGAGCGTGAAATGCAGCTACAGGGGCGCGCTCAAATTCGCCGCAACGGGGCAGTGATAAAAGCGGATCAAATTACATATAACCCCGATACCGATGTTGCTGATTTAAAAGGTAATGCCGAGCTCTCTAAAAATAATGTTATTTTTAATGGACCAAAAGCACGTTTTAAGGTTGATGCTCGAGAGGGTGAAATGGATTCACCAACTTACAAACTTCTTGATAGCAGGGCAAACGGCAATGCTTCTAAATTAACAATCGAAACTTCAGATATTTTTGTATTCGATCAAGCAACTTACACAGCATGTACCCCAGAAAATTTGGATTGGTACTTTACCGCTAGCAAGCTCGAAATTGATAATGAGCGCAAAGAAATGGTTGGTACAAACGGTGTGATGCATTTTTTTGGAGTTCCGGTTGCTTATACCCCTTACTTCACTGCGCCAACATCAAGTCAGCGTCGTTCAGGAATTTTGGCCCCAGTAGCTGGATATAACTCTAATAACGGCTTTGACATGACGCAACCATATTATGTTGATGTTGCGCCTAACCGTGATTTACTTTTACTGCCACGCTATATGAGCGAGCGAGGCGTTCAACTGGGCGCGGCATATCGTTATATCGATCCTAAGTATTCTGGAGGTCTGGCCGGAGATTACCTACATGACAATAAAACGGGAACAGATCGTTGGCGCTATGACTGGCAGCAACGCCAAGCTTTTTCCGGGGGCCTTGGTCCTGGAGGGGTGCCGCTTCCAGGCTCTTGGACGGGTTACGCAAACGTTGCTAGGGTTTCTGATAATCAGTATCCGACAGATTTCTCGCAAAGTATTGCTGGGGCCGTCACAAGCCAATTTCGTCAAGAGGTGGGTACCACCAAGAATTTGACTGGGCCCTTAGGAAACTGGAATATTTCAGCAAAAGCTGCAACATTTCAAACCTTACAGCCTGACCCCTACACCACTGTTCAGGCCCCGTACAACATTTTGCCTAACGTCTCTGCCGCATACAACAGCCAGTTAACACCAACTGCTTCAGGCCCGAATGATAAGTACATTAGCCTTCCCACAGGGCCGGCGACGTCATTCTCATCTGATTACACTCGTTTTGCTTATAACATTGCTGGGAATTTACCGGCTACTGCTCCAGGCGTATATAGCCAAGCAGATAGAACGGTCATTAAAGGCGCCATAGCCTTGCCGGAAGTAACTCCTGGCTACTTCATTCGCCCAAAGATGAGTTTTCAGGCGAATAACTATGCTGCGACAGCCTTAACACCTGGCGTACCGAATGCCCAAGGTTTTGTGATTCCTACTTTTAGTTTAGATTCAGGTTTAGCATTTGAGCGTGATGCTGCTGAGCTAAAAGGTTTCTTTGGGCGCGATATGCTTTTGACGATGGAACCAAGAGCTTTTTATGTCTATACCCCGTATGTTAATCAGACAAATACGCCACTGTTTGATACAGCTGATGGGGGTTTTGGTATCTCGCAAATTTTTAGTGAAAATAATTTTATTGGTAATGACCGCATTGCTGACAATAATAAATTGACAGGGGGTCTTACCAGTCGGATGATTGAGGCCGACTCAGGCGTAGAGCGTGCCAGCGCCACACTTGCTCAACGGCAACAGTTCAGTGGGCAAAGAGTAGGACTCAACGGGACGATCGTAGATCCAACTACTTACTCAGATACTCTTGGTGCAGGGTCTGTTCGTTTAATGGGCAATTTTAGTGCCGATGTATTTGGTGAATACAACACCCAGTTAAATAAATTCGTTCAGACTACCGTGGGTGGGAGTTGGCGCCCAACCCCGGGCAGAAGCTTGAATTTTGGATATCGCAATGTCTGGTCTCCGCCAGTGCAGGCGTCAATACAAAACAATCAGCCTTATACGCCATCCTCTACGACAACTGATCAATATAATATTTCTGGGCAATGGCCAATTACGCGAGAGGTGTCTTTACTGGGGCGCTGGGGTTATGATGCCCTGACGACTAAAACTCTTAACAGCTTAATGGCGCTTGAATGGACCCGAGATTGTTGGACCTTTCGTGGCGCCTATTCTCAATTTGTCACAACCGCCCAGAATATGACTACGCAAATTCTATTTCAAATAGAATTTAGAGGTTTTGCTAGCGTTGGCAGCAATCCAGTTGATATCATGAAACTTAATGTCCCTGGCTATATGCCAACTTCTAAGCCGATACCACCTTCTATATACGAGAACTATCAATGATGCTTTGTTGGATTCGCCTTAAAAAGGACTTGATTCACAGCCTCTTTTTAGGCATTGCTGTGTTTTCCAGTCTTGTGATGGCGCAAGACGGTTCTCGTCCAAACGCAGATAGCAAGGTTCGAAATATAGATGGCGTTGCAGCAGTTGTAAATACTGGTTACGTCACCCGTAAAGAGATCGATGACCGAGTTGCAGCACTTCAAAAACAGGGCGGAAAACTTCCCGATGTTGCCACGCTTCGTAAAACTGTGATGGAGCGAATTATTATTGAAAAAATTCAGCTGCAGGAGGCCGAGCAAGAAGGTTTTGTAGTTACTGGCAAAGAGTTAGACAGAATTATTGGTGATCTTGCGGCGAAAAATAAACTATCAGTTGCAGAGCTCAAGCAAAAGGTGATCGCTTCTGGAAGCACGTTTGAACGTTACAAACAGTTGTTGCGCGATGACATCATTATTTCGCGTTTTCGTGAGCGTGAGGTTGAAGGAAAAATTAAGATCTCTGATGCCGAGATTGATAACTATATTGTTGAGCGTACGCGTGCCTTAACCTCGGGTGGGCCCCCTCGATCCGCTCCCGTAGCCTCAGGCTCGCCAGAAGAGATTGATGTAGCTCAAATTTTTGTTCCAGTTGATGCCACCGCAGGCGCTGGCGCACAAGGAGATGCAAAAAAGAAAGCTGAATTACTATTGCGCGAGGCGCGAGGTGATGTAGATTTCTTGCAGCTTGGCGCCATGGCTGCAAAAGACGATCCAAAGATTAAGTTTCAAGAATTAGGTTACCGCACGCCAGACCGCTTACCTCAATTGTTTTACGAGGCAATTCGCAATACGGGTGGGGGTCAAGTGGCCAATGCTGTAGTGAAGAGTCCCGCCGGTTATCACGTCCTCAAAGTATTGGATCGTCGAGCTTTGGTTGCAGGTGTGCCACAACAGACTGCACCCCAAGAAGTCGCCCCCCCTAGTGCACCTCAAAATATTACTATCGTTCAAACAATGTCTCGACATATTTTGCTGCGTAATCGTCCTGGTTTGAGTGACCAAGATGCTGAGCGACGCCTAGCAGGCTACCGTGATCAGGTGCGCGCTAAAACAGCCGATTTCGGAGAGTTGGCTAAGAAATATTCAGAAGATGGTTCGGCGGCTAACGGCGGTAATTTGGGCTGGATGGGCCCTGGAGATTTGGTTCCCGAGTTTGAGCAGGCTATGAATCGCTTGCAAAGCGGCGAGGTAAGTAATCCAGTGAAGTCGGAATTTGGCTGGCATTTGATTCAAGTGCTTGAACGTCGAGATGCTCAGCTAACGGTTGATAAGCAAAAGGAATTTGCACGCGCTGCAATTCGTGAGAAAAAATTTGAGCAAGCCTATCAGGATTGGATTCGTCAGTTGCGCGACACCGCAACGGTGAAGATTATTAACGCAGACGATGTTGCAACCACACCTCGTTAATTTAGCCATTAGCTCAGGTGAGCCAGCTGGCATTGGTCCTGAGATTAGTCTTGCAGCAGCCATTACTTTTTTAAAAGAGCAGTCAAACGCATCCATTACTGTGCTCGGCGATGCCTCCTTATTACAGATTCCGCAAGATATACATTCTGATGTATTGGCGCGGTTAAAAATTGAGAGCGTTAAACTTGCAGATCTGGTTGCTCCTGGAAAACTGAGTCCTGCTAATGCTCAATATGTTCTTGATTTATTGGATGTCGCGTTAGCGGGTTGTTTGGCTGGACGCTTTGATGCCATGATCACAGCGCCATTACAAAAGAGCATCATTAACATTGCCGGCACTCCTTTTACTGGCCATACAGAATACTTGGCTAGAGCTTGCAAGATTGATCATGTAGTAATGATGTTGTGCGCAGTTTTGCCGGA